>Ga0172375_10003448_pt1 | contig 24006 bp, 20 predicted proteins | sample LakKiv1m_FD_114537 | JGI IMG/M metagenome (GOLD analysis project Ga0172375, IMG submission 114537) | Freshwater microbial communities from Kabuno Bay, South-Kivu, Congo - kab_092012_11.1m | ecosystem: Environmental > Aquatic > Freshwater > Lake | place: Democratic Republic of the Congo... | reverse complement strand
ATTTTAGCTGTTTCTGTGAAAACATTTTTTAAATCATCGGAGAGTTCCATATTAATTATTTTCCATTTTCTATTAACTTAACCATTATGTTTTTGGAATAATTAAAATGTTGCATTAGCCTTACAAGCAGCAACTCGATCGTTGGGACTGTAACTCCTCTGAATGCAATAACGGACGCTTCCGGGAATGCCACAGTCACGTTCACTGCATCTTCGGCAGGCACTGCTTTTGTAAATGCTACCAATGGTACTATTTCAGGCAGTGCGGGAGTGACCGTAAATACGGTACCGCCCGTCCTGACCTCAATAGTAGTTTCGCCATCATCGGCTACCCTGGGTCTTGGAGCAAGCCAGGTATTTAATGCAACTGCAATGAATGGTACTGCCGCAATGCCGGGAGTTAGTATATCCTGGACTGTCAGCAATGCGACTGTGGGAAACATTTCGGCATTGTCCGGAATAACGGATGCGAATGGGAACGTATCAGTGACTTTCACGACATCGGCCCCGGGCGCTACATTTGTAAATGCAGCCAACGGGACCATTTCAGGAAGCGCAAGCGTAACCGTAATAATACCACCTTTGAACGTGAGTGCAAATCCGGCCACAGTAACAGTGTCTATAGCGACCGGAGTCTCTTTCAACGTGACAAGTGGAGGTCTGCCGGTTAGCGGCGCGAATGTCAACCTTGCTGGCGCAGGCATCATCGCAAGCGGAATAACAAATGCCACCGGCATTGCCATAATAAGCGTGAACTCCACAACAGTAGGTACAATAACAGTGACCGCAAGCAAGACAAATTATACGAATGGAACGATGACTCTGACCTCAGTTTTGCCATTGTTGAACATCACGGCAATCCCGATAAATGTGACAGCAGGAATACCGACCCTTGTGACTTTCAATGTGACAAGTAACGGCACGGCAGTAAGCGGCGCGACAGTAAATCTAAACGGCGCAGGCCTTCCCAGGACAACCGGGACGACTAATGCCACTGGCATCGCCATAATAAACGTGGCTGCCACAAGAGCCGGAACTATAACGGCAACAGCAAGTAAGACTGGTTACTCAAGCGGAACTACAACATTGACGGCGTCTTTGCCATTGTTGAATATCACGGCAAGCCCGACAAATGTGACGGCCGGAACACCGTCCCCTGTGACCTTCAATGTGACGGGTAACGGCACGGCGATAAACGGCGCGACAGTTACCCTGAGGGGCGCAGGCATTCCCACAACAACCGGAACAACTAACGCCGCGGGCATAGTCGTATTAACCGTGAGCGCTACAAGGGCAGGCAATGTAACGGCAACCGCAACCATGACTGGTTACACAAGCGGAACTACGAACATAACCGTCGCACCTATGCCGGTGTTGAACATCTCGGCAAGCCCGGTGAATGTGACAGTCGGCACACCGATATCTGTGACATTCAATGTAATAAGTAACGGCACGGCAGTAAGCGGCGCGATAGTTACCCTGACCGGCGCAGGCCTTCCCGCAACAAGTGGAACAACCAATATTGCCGGTATCGCCATATTAAGCGTGAACCCCACAAGGGCAGGCACAATAACTGCAACCGCAAGCAAGACAGGTTACACAAGCGGAACTGCGACCATAACCGCATCTTTGCCATTGCTGAACATCTCGGCAAGCCTGACAAATGTGACCGTCGGTACACCGTTCCCTGTGACCTTCAATGTAACAAGTAATGGCACGGCTGTAAACGGCGCATCAGTTACTTTGACCGGCGCAGGCCTTCCCAGGACGACCGGAACAACCAATACTTCCGGTATCGCGGTAATAAGCGTGAACGCCAGGTCCGCAGGCATAATAACAGCAACTGCAAGCAGGAACGGTTATACGAGCGGGACTACAACAATAAACGCGACTGATCAAAATGCAGTTGCTGTTGTTCCGATAAGCACGATCGCAAATTCAACAGTTGTTATAAACGCAACGAATACAACGAATGTTATGCTCGGTCTTAACGCCACAGTCAGTGCAAATGTGTCGGTGAATATAACTACAAGCACCAATGCTTCAGTTTTGAATATAAATCCGGCAACACCTGACTACGGCATCGGGTCAGGGCGGCGTCAGATCGGAACGTATATCAGCATAAATGTAACCGGCCTGAATGCATCCAATGCGTCCAGCTGGAACTCTGTCAACCTGACATTTTATTACAACACCTCTCTTCCCGCATTCCAGGTGAATTCGCTGAGAATTTACTGGTACAATCCGAACACCGGGCTCTGGATGGCGCTTGGCCCCGGTATAAGACCATATCCGGATTACACGTCGCTGGGAGGACCTAAAGTCCTGTACAGCGTGTTAAATACTACCGGCGGGTACATCCAGGTGAACCTGAACCATCTATCGGATTTTGTCCTGGCAGCTGATGAACTGGAACCTGTTCCGCCTGCCCCGCCATCAAGTGGAAGCAGCGGAAGTAGCAGCGGTGGTGGTGGTGGCGGTGGATCAGGCGAGAACGTATCTAATATCCAGGTGATCGAGAAATATGATATGCAGATATCAAAAGACGTTCTTACATCCTACAGGTACACCCAATCGCAGAATCCCATAATGTTCGTCAATATAACGGGCAACACCAGTCTTGGCGTCATCACAGGGTCAGTAGAAGTATTGAAGGATACATCTACTCTTGTGAATGTCGCGCCTGATGGGATCGTCTATAAGAATGCCAACATCTGGATAGGAACAGTGGGATATGCAACACCAAAGAACATCAAGGAGGCGCTCATCAAATTCAAGGTAGATAATGCTTGGATGAGTACGAATGATGTTTCAGGTAGCGATGTAAAAATGCTCAGGTGGGACGGCAGCCAGTGGACGCAGCTTGAAACAGCACAAACGGCAAAAGACGATAAATATACATACTTCGAGGCAAAGACATTTTCCTTCTCGCCTTTTGCCATTAGCGGATTAAAGGGAGGCGTAGTAGTGCCCACAGAAACGCCTGGGGTAACGGAAACCCAGGTTAAGGCAACAGGCACTCCGGTGCCGACGGCCACAAAAAGGGTGCCCGGATTTGAATTTGTCTTAACGGTCGCCCTGCTTTCAGTGGCTTTCCTGTTGGGCAGGAAGAGAAGATGAAAAAATCATCTTCTCAATTCCGCCAATGTGCACCGCATAAGTAAAATAGAAAAAAATATGGAAGGATAAATGAAAAATATAAGCCTGATAATTTTATTAAGCATTTTTGCCCTGGTATTTCCGGTCTCAGGAGCAACAGTGACTATTGGCGACTATGCCGTTGCACCTGACGGGTCAGTGGTTGCGCAAATGATTGCGAACAATGTGACCAATTTAGGTTCGGCAACAGTAAACCTGATTTTTGATCCGTCAGTTGTCCATGTGACATCAGTTGCTGCCGGGACTGGAAATGCAATGACACTGGGATTGATATCAAACATCGATAATTCGTCTGGTTTCGCTAAAATATCTATTGGCAGCTTAACAGGATTGAGTGGAGATGTTATAATTGCCAACTTTGCCATGGATGCAGTTGGCAGAGAGGGAACTTCAAGTCCATTAGATATCGAAATAGTTTCATTTTCAGATGCATCGGTTAATGGCTATAATATCCCGGTAACTCCGGTCAAAGGAACATTCACCATAACAGCATCCGGAACACCGCGCAACTCAGCCAGCGGTGGAGGCGGCGGTAGTACAGGTGAGGAAGCGTCCAATATCGAAGTGATCGAAAAATATGATATGGAGATATCAAAGGATGCTCTAACATCCTACAGGTTCACCGATGAGAAGAATCCCATAATGTTCGTCAACATTACAGGCAACACCAGTCCTGGCATAATCACGGCTTCGGTAGAAGTATTGAAGAATACCTCTACTCTCCTGATCGTCCCGGCTGACGGGCTTGTCTATAAGAACGCAAACATCTGGGTGGGAACTTTGGGGTATGCAACGCCAAAGAACATCAAGGAGGCGCTCATCACATTCAAAGTGGATAATGCCTGGATGAGTATAAATGGTGTTTCAGGCAGCGATGTAAAAATGCTCAGGTGGGATGGCAGCCAGTGGACTCAACTTGAGACAGCGCAAACCACTAAAGACAATAAATATACCTATTTCGAGGCAAAAACAGTTTCTTTCTCGCCTTTTGCGATAAGCGATCTGAAAAAAGAAGAAATAGCGCCCACAGCAACGCCTCTGGTGACGCAGGTTACGCCGACTGGCACCAGCACTCCGGTCACATCGCCAACAAAAAAGGCACCGGCATTTGAAATTGTCTTAACAATTGCCCTGCTTTTGGTGGTTTACCTGCTGGGGAGAAGAGGCGTTTGAGGGAAGGACTAATTCCTTCTCTCCATTTATCCTGACTTTCAGGATTTAATGGGCTACAAAGAAACCACAGAGTCGGCTATGAACCTTCGGTGCGTGATGAACATGAAAAAAACATCGAACTGGTACGAACTAAAACGAACTCCGGTGGCGTGAGTTCGTATCGAGTTCGTTGTGTTCGTTGCTATTTTTTTTCATACCCTCAAATATTCCGAAAATAATTTTGTGGCACATATATATTCTACAATTAAAAACCATGAATCGAGCAGCTTGGGCTTATTTCTGTAAACATAGCCCACATAACTTGGAATCTCAGGATATAATCCATAGGCAAGAGTATGTGAAAATGCGCATCTGAAAAATATTTAGCCACGTGTAGGGCTCTTAACAGAAAATTTGGGGCCCGGGTCGGGATTCGAACCCGAGTCGTAGGATCCACAGTCCCATAGGATAACCAGCTACCCCACCCAGGCACCTTGATTCATTGATGGGGGTACCTCCGATAATGTATCTGTGAATGATAAAGGTTTTGTTTAAATTTTGGTTTATCAGAATATACAAAGAAAATCGTGATATCAAAATAATGTTTCTGCCGAAACGATCGCGTTCTCGCGTTTAGCCGGGAATGCTTTTAGCTTAATTTTCGCGATGATCGCATCTGGGTTCGTTGCCATCCTGACTTTTCCCTCGAAAGCCGCCTGTTTATCGAATCGTATATGAAAGCAGCAATCGTCATCAATCCTTTCGCACCGTTCATTCTTAAGTGTTTCAAGTTCATTTTCGCTAAGGCTTGACTTTACAAGCTCCATAAAACGCGCACAATCTTTTCCCCTGTCTTTTCCCTCAAGGATAATTATTGGGTTCCCGAAATGACCTTCGGTTTGTGTCGCCTTGGTCTCATTATCAAAAAGAAAAAGCGACAGGGCGGTTTTCACCCTGTCATCACTTTCGGTTGCCGCAACGCTTGCCCGAAAAGTGATATGATGTACGTTCATTTGCCAGTGTTCTGGTGTGAACGCAGACTTGGTCTTGTTTTCTCTGTTCCCTTGCCCTTTCGTCTCTGGCCTCTGCCCTTCCTGCCTGCGCTTGTCTTACCCCTGAATACTCGTCCTTTCTGGGTATTACTGCACATCCATTTGAGGTTCTTATCATTTTTTATTGAAGGGTGGTTAGGATCAACGACTATAACCTCATACCATTTGTGTTTTCCATCCTGGCCGACCCAGTAGCTGTTCAATACCTGCATATTTGGGAACCTGCGGGCTACACGTTCCTCACCTATGCTCTGTATGCTCTTACCAGGTGTGATCTTATTAACGCCCATGTGCTTGGTTCTTCTCCCGCGCTGCCATCTTGATTTTCTCCTGCCGCCTCGCCTTATCCTAACTCGCGCGACAACTATTCCTTGTTTTGCTTTAAAACCAAGTGATCTTGCACGGTCAAGTCTTGTAGGATGTTCAACCCTTGTTACAAAAGGTTCACGTCTCCATTCCTGCATCCTTTCCCATAATAATTCGCCGACATCAGATTCGTCGGGTTTCTTCCATGCGTCTCTTATATACGCATACATCGATTTCATTGTATTCTCCTTTTTTAGTTTTACGGTTCAGCCTTATAAGGCCACATCCCTGCGGGATTAACACCTGAATGGCGCACATCCCACCAATTGTTTTGTGAACGACCGCTAAAATGTTGCCATATCTTATTATACCTTTCGACGCTCATTTAGAGTATGACAAATTCTAATCATCGCATTTAAATACTTCCAAGACTATAATAATTATGGAGGAATCTATGGAGTTAATTTCAGTTAAGATAATAGCACCGCCTGATACAAATCTTATTCTTGGCCAGACCCATTTCATAAAAAGCGCCGAGGACCTTTATGAAGCGCTCATTTCATCGGCTCCCGGCATCAAATTCGGACTTGCCTTTTCTGAAGCATCCGGGAAATGTCTTGTAAGAACCGAAGGAAATGACGATGAATTGATAAAAGCTGCCCGGGATAAAGCAATTGAACTCGGATGCGGTCACAGCTTTATTGTTTTTATGAGGAATGGCTATCCAATAAATGTATTAAATGCCATTAAGAACGTGCAGGAAGTATGCAATATTTTCTGCGCAACCGCAAACAGCGTAGAAGTTATCATAGTACAGGCAGAACCGGGCAGAGGCATTCTTGGCGTCATAGATGGCGAAAGCCCGAAGGGTGTGGAAAACGCGAAAGACAAAGAAGAAAGAAGATCATTCCTGCGCACTATCGGTTATAAGAGATAATGGCAATGGATCACTTGAAAATAAGAGTTCCAGCCACTTCCGCCAACCTCGGGGCGGGTTTTGATGTATTTGGTATCGCTCTTGAGATCCCTTTTGATATCATTGATATCGAAAAAAGCGACCGGATCGAAATAGTTGTTCTCGGAAGGGAATCACAGTTTGTACCTGCTGAAACAAAAAAGAACACGGCAGGGATCGTTGCGTCCCTGTTGAAAACTCCGGTTAAGATAACGATACATCGGGGTATTCCACTTTCAAGCGGACTTGGCAGCAGCGCAGCGCCGGCAGCAGGCCTGGCTTTTGCATTAAATGAGATGTTCGCTCTCGGCCTTTCCCGGCAAGAGCTTGTCATGATAGCAGCACAGGGTGAAAAAGCAGCCTCAGGCGCGGCTCATGCAGATAATGTCGCTCCCGCTATCTATGGTGGTTTTGTAATTGTGCATAAAGATAAAATAATTTCCCTGATGCCTGAAAATGTTGGTATTGTCGCAGTTCATCCCGATATCATAGTAAGCACACGTGAAGCCCGTGCGATCCTCCCAAAAAAACTTTCACTTTCAGACATCTCTTTCAATACAGGAAATGCCGCATCCATGGTCGTTGGAATGATGAAGAATGATATAAAACTGATCGGTGAGAGCGTGGAGAACAGGGTCATAGAGGAGATACGTTCAACATTTATCAAAGGATACGCAGATGTTAAGAAAAGCGCTATCAGCGCAGGTGCTGCCGGAGTGACGATAAGCGGTTCAGGACCTACTTTGATAGCAGTTTGCGGGATGGATGAGAGGGAGAGGATCGCAGAAGCGATGGTGAAAGCTTTTGCGGACAATGGTGTCAAAAGCGAGGCTTTTGTTACTACAATAGGCAAAGGGATCGAGATTCTCAGGAAATGAGCGCAAACTATTTATTCTCAGCCGTATAATTTGACTGTGTTCGTGTAATAACGAACTAGATAAGCGGGTTCATTTTTTCAACGATACCACCCACTCCCCTTCCCGCTTATCTACTAATCACTAAATTATATATTCCTAAGACGATATTAATTATTTCAGGAAATTTTTATCTTCTTAACACAGCATTCTCTTCCTGCGATAATATCAACATCCGTTTCATTACATTGAGGACATTTTATGACAGGAATAACAAAATGCGATTTTTCAAAGAATTCTATACTACCATTGTAGGAGCATTTCTTGCATCTTACTGATGGTTTGATCATGCTTATGTTAAAACAGGCTCCTTGTGCAACTGTTCCCCTGGTGATCGTACTAAAAATGAACTGCAACTGGTCAGGATTAAGCGCGGTCAACTCCCCGATCTCAAGAAACACTTCGTTGACCTTTATTGCATTATTCTTTTTCGCGGCATCCAGCACTGAATCAATTATTGCTCCGGCTATTGAGATCTCATGCATTCATTTTCACTCAATCCCTGACAACCTCTATTTCAGAGCGAAGCTCTATGCGTTTGGCTGCGGCATACATCAATGATGAGAAGGCACATATTGTCCCGATCCCCTCGCCAACAGGTTCGCCGTCCTTTTTTACAATAGCGGTAATATAGGTATTCATTTTCACATCGGTCTTAAGATCCCTTTTTTCAAGGGATACAAGAAGATTATTAGCTTCCTCTCCGGTATTTTTTCCTTTCCTGCAAAGTTTTACAGGGCAGATCCTACAATATTCCTTAAATAACGCTCCCCATTTAGGACCGGCTATACCTGCATGTACCTCTGCGACCACACCTGCATATGCTATACAGCATCTTGACGCCCTCCCCAGGACGTGTCCTTTTTCAATTATCTCACACATCACCCTGTCATTCTTGAAGAAAAAATGATTCTCCATACCTCGTTCGTATTTATCTTTCCCCGTATTTCTCTTATCCTTTAGTTCTTCTTTAATCTTTGCGGCAATAACTGGCGCACGAGGCAGGGTGGCTGCTGTGCCGCATGTTGGGCAGTAAGAGATGGGTCCGACCGCTATTTCTTTATTATCTTTATCGATGAAAACCACCTCTACGCCCCATAAATTACGCCTGATGGCCACTCTTCCTCCGTTTTTCCAGACCTCGTTATAAGCTGAAACTACAGGAGTGACAACTCTTCCGTAACCATATATATCGGCCACTTTTTCCATGTCGATAATGCATTGCAGGGACTTAATCAACTGGGATTCTATTTCCTTCGGGAAAAATCCTCCTTCCACCAATGCAAAAAGAATCGCCGGAGGCCATGTTATTCCCTCTCCCTCACCTACAACGATCCCGTTATTATCAAGTATTATTGAATAGACCCCATCGGGACGCTCCCAGGTTACTGCTTTCCCTCCCAGCCTTGAAATCTCTCTTAAAACTTTATGGGTCGTACCGCAGTTACCGTCTTCTATCCGAAGCTTTCCAGTAAGATTCTTTTTCACCTGCTCGACGAAGTTCATAAATTATCCCACATGAAATACATAAGTTCTTTATGATTGACCGTTATATTTAATCTTTAGCCCGACTAAAGTTTTTAGCACAGCAAAGTCCACAATAATAGTCTGGACATGATCGACATGCACACTGGTGAAATAAATATTGGATATGATGTTCTGGAAGAGAACAGCAAACTTGCCAGGAAAAATCGCAATAAACTGGATCTATTAAAGATCACGGCTTTTAACATAATGGGTGCCATTGGCTCCGGGAAGACCATGCTGGTTGAAAAAACCATAGAGCGTATAGGGAAGAGCTTCAGGATAGGCGCATTAGCAGGAGATGTTGTGGCGCGCCTTGATGCTTCCCGGTTTGAAAAATCAGGTATCCCTGTGGTAGGATTAAATACAGGCAAAGAATGCCATCTTGATGCGCATCTTGTCGAGCATGGGCTAAATAGCCTACCGCTTGATTCTCTTGACATTTTATTCATAGAAAATGTAGGGAATTTGATCTGTCCTGCAGATTATGAACTTGGTGAGCATAAAAGGGTCGTGATCGTGAGTGTTAGCGAAGGTGACGATATAGTTGAGAAACATCCTTTGATTTTTAGCACAGCAGATCTCATAATCATAAACAAGATCGATATTGCAGAGGCTGTGAGTGCTGATGCAGATAAAATGGTGAGGGATGCGCGTACGATTAATCCGGGGATAGATGTATTGAAGATGAGTCTAAGGAACGGGGAAGGCCTGGATGAATGGATCGAATTCTTGAAGAAATCGGTTAAATACGAACCAGAATGATATTCACTTATGTTGAGGTCGAAACATCCGAGGGATATTTTCAACGAGATAAAATGGAGGTTCGACCTTGCAAAATGCAAAATATTCTATATCCACAGGGGTGCGCCAGGTGATGTGAAAATAGTTGAGGGAAGCATTATCAAAAATATTGAAAGGTCATTCCTTGTTCTTGAGGGGGATTTCGAGGATGTATATATCCCATATCACAGGATATTCAGGATCGAGTTCGATAATGAGGTGATCTTTGAGAAGGTACGTAAATAATTGCCAGGTTCAAAGGTTTTATCTGCAGCAAAGATATAATTCCCATCAGACGTTTGCCGGATATCTTTTGCCCAGGCGAATCCTACATATATTAAGTTCCATTCCTCTTGGTTTCAACGACTGAAGATGCCGGCCCGGCAGCGATCAGGCCCAAAATTACGAGAACTACGGACAGATACCGGTTATTCATAATGACCAATCGGAAATCTTTTTGGCACTTTTATATTATTTAAGTTTCTTACTAATAGAGTAAATTCAGAATCGAGGTCTGATTTCTTCGAATTGCCTTGATTACACTAATATGTAATGTGACGGTAACAAAAAAGACGTACATATATATATTCCCTTGGCAATACCTGTTAATATGACAACAAGTTATTTCACGTAAAACCACTATAAGAAACATGATATCAAAGGAATTTTTTTATTTGATGCAAGAACTGTTTTGCTATAGATTAAATATATATTACTAAATCTAAAATATTATTATATCAAAATCTTTATAACTAAAGTTGAAGACTTTTGCACATGAATTATAAACTAGCAATCTTAATAATAATATTCATATTATTGCCGTCTTCCTCCATGGCAATTGACAATGGATATGCAAGGATAGTTTATAATGTAAGGGGATTACAGGATTATGATTTGCACTGGAATGACAGATTTCCTCAAGGGTCTGTTCTGAAGATCTATGTTGAATCAAACGGAATAAATCATAAAAGAGAAGTTGCTGTTGATTATGTTTTTATTATAAGGGATGCTAATGATTATATTGTAGATACTTCTTCTTTTAGTAGCAGGTATGAAGATTTAAGGGAAAATGATTTTGTCATATACTCAAAGGAGATTCCGAAAACCTGGGAAGACGGCGCGTACACAGCCGAAATCCACATTTTTGATCTTCTTAATGATTCACTGATGGATAAATATTATTTGAACCTTACAGAAGTATATTTGAACGGTTCCGGAAGGCCGGATCTACCTATTCTGGATCGAAATGAAGTATCAACTGATCAACGTATAAAAATAGAGAAACTATTTTATGTTGACAGGTATGCAAATAAATATCCGGTGGATAGATTCAGAATTGAAAATATTATACTTGATAAGAACAGTGTTGCGCCAAAAGAACAAGTTCAGGTCAGTTTTAATATATTAAATACGTTCTACGATAAAGGTTCAACTTCGGTTTTGTCATTTTTAGATGGTAAATTAATAGATAATACTACAGTAGAAATTGAAGGTTTTAAATCCCGCCAGGTAAACCTCACTGTTTCATCAGATATTGCAGGAAACCATTTGATAGAGGTAAAACCTGTAGGGCCTAACGTAATGGGATTAAACCTGTCTGCAGTTTTCAATGTAGCTCCTGAAAAAGTGATAGAAGAACCAACGTCATTTGTTTACCAGGATTTACAGATAGACAAATTAAGTGTTGATCAGGGTGAGAATGTAACAATTTCTGTGATAATCGAAAATGTTGGTAAAGAAGGGTCTCAACCTGTGGAGTTGTATATAAATGACAAACTTGAGGAAAGAAGAGAGGTCAGTATTAATCTTTCGGAAACACAAGATGTAAAATTCAATGTAACCAAACCTGAGCTTGGAGCTTATAGGGTCACAATCGGAAATACAAATTTGAGTAAGATTTTTTTTGTGGAATCGCAACAAAACACAACAAATATTACTAATGTTTCAGTAACACCCCTGAAAGAAAAAAAACCAGAACTTAAATATATACTTGGTATTTCAGTACTTATAATATTTATAATAGCATTAAGGTTCTACTTGAAATGGAAATTGAAGTGAGATAATGGCTGCAAAAATTATTGCTTTAGCATCAGGAAAAGGCGGTGTAGGCAAAACGACTGTTGTATTAAATATTGGCTTTGCTTTAGCATCATTAAACAAAAAAGTCTTAGTTATGGATACGGATATATCACTTCCAAACCTGGATATATATACTGGTCTTGAAAAACCGATAATCACTCTTCTTGAGGTGCTTAATGATTCATCAGATATCCAGAATGCAATATATGAAATCCAGATGGGATTAAATATTCTGCCGTGCGGTTCATCATTGCAGGCTTTAAAAGAAATAAATATAGATAAATTAGGTGATATAATTTCTAATTTGAGGAGTCTGGATTATGACTTTATTATACTTGATATTCCTGCGGGTCTTTCGAAGTTCAGTATATTGCCGATTACTTATTCTGATGAGGTCATATTGATCGTCAATCCGGATCCTGCTTCTATATCAGATGCACAGAAAGTAAAAGCTGTTTCGGATCTTGCCGGCCTTAATATTTCAGGTATTATCGTGAATAAATATAAAAAGAGTATCTATAATGACATTGGAGTAAAGCTGGGATTGCCAGTAATAGGTGTCATACAGGAAGATGATGCCATCATTAAATCAAGAGATACAAAAAAACCTCTTATAATTTTAAAACCAAGATCTTCAGCAGCAAAAGCTTTTATGAAAATAGCAAGAAAAATCAGCGGTATTCCTGAGAAAAAAAGTATTTTTGCAAGGTTTTTAAGATAAACATGGATAAATTGAAAGATAAAGAAGTTTTGAATTTTTTTATGGAGGATAGCCCATGGATAAAACCTAAAGATAGAAAACAAAAAGAATTAAAAAAACCGCCTGAAAAAAACTTGATGGATTCACAAAAAGCAGAAATCAGGCATGATGAAGAAAAAATAATTGAAAAACAAGCTACAATTGCACCAGTTCAAAAAAAGGAATCTAATTATGAAGAACAGGACATAGCAGAAAGTGAAGACACAGGTTTTGGAGAGATAGATTATGCGATCCTAAAGTCAATAGAATATGGTTTTAAAACTATCAATGAAATATCGAATGCACTTCAAATAAGGAATTTTGTAGTTGAAAAACATATATACAGGCTTGTTAAAGAAGGTTTTATAAAATATTTTCAATTCTGTGTAATTACATCCATAGGGAAAAATGCGATCGAAGAATTTGAAAAGAATAATCCTGAGGATGTATGGAAACCAATTGATGAATTTATAGTAATGGTTATTGAAAATAGAAAGGAACGAAATATAAAGATCCAAAAAATGATCGATTTGATTCTGGTTATATCAGTTGTAATATTAATCATACTGGATATTTATTTTTGGTTTTTCTAATAAGATTTAAAATTTTTTTCTTATGATTGGCATAAAAAAGTTATGGAATTATATAGATTCTAATCCAATTCCCGTATTAATATTTTTTATTTCATTTTTCGTTCTTCTTAGTTTCGCAGGCACCCGATTATTTTTATCGGATGAGGGAGTGATATTAGATCAGTTTTATAATTTAATTAATGGATCTTTGGCTATTAAAATCGCCAAGATCAACACCGTAAAAGGAATTTTTATTTTAGTGGGTGATAACCTTTACGGGTTATTCAGCTATTCTCTACTTATACTATCTTTACCCGTATATTATTTATTAAAAATAATAGATTATTATTATGGGGCGCATCTTTTCATTTTGCAATTATGGGCATTGAGTGGCGGGGTGATCGCATATTTGACGATGAAATTCAAGAATCCAAAACTTGCTATAATAACAGGGTTCTCAACATATTGCATTCTGATTTTGTCAAATTGGTATTTATTTAGACCTATTTACTTTCCGAAATGGGGAGAATTGATTTCGATTGAATTGACCAATATTATAATTACTTCATTTATTGTTTTAATTGTTTACCAGTTATTCAAAAAATTATTTAGTGATAAAATTGCATTATTCGCTTCCTTTTTTGTGTTGTTGGCAACGCCAATTTCTTTTTATGCAATAACACTTAAGCATCACAGTCTAACTTTATTTTTTACTTTATTATCGATCTACTGTTTTTATAAGCATTGTGAACGAAAAGAAAATAAATTTATTTTTATAGCATACTTTTTTGCTGGTTTGTGTTTATGGACACGAATCTTAGATGGTGCGATACTTCTGTTAACCCTGCTAACAATGGATTTTTTAATTCTTAAAAAAAAGGATATTACCTATATATCCCATATTTTTTTAATAATTTTAATATCATTAATACCTTTCTTTATCTTTAATTATTTAATCTTGGGAAATCCGTTTTCAATTTTGGAAAGTACTCCATTAACAGATAAAGCGGTTACATTGCAGACTGCAAAAGATTTTATTTTACTTGAGAATGAAGGAAACAATCTGCAGAATGAACTTCTAAACAAACTTGGATATACATGGACTCCAATAAGCAGTAGCGGTATCAGGATATTTTTTTCAGTATTATTTCTTAAATTGAACAATACTTTTGGTGTTTTCCTTGTCAGTCCATTTATTATATTCGCATTCGTATTTTTCATCTATAAGATAAAATGTAAAATTAAGTATAATACAATGGATAAATTTTTCATACTATATATTGGAATCCTCCTGGGAACATACAGTATATTATCTATTTTATTCAATGTAAAACCATTTATTTCCATATTAACAGATACCCCAATGGTACTTGAATACAGGTATCTTTTAATTCTATATATAATTCTACTTTATTTTGCATTGAGAATAAATAAGATAAAGGAACTTATCGAAATTGAATTTAATAAGATAGCATTATTATATGGAATATTACTGATATTAGGGGTTATATATTTTATTACACAATTCCCCATATCATTCCTGGATATTTACTATTATGCCGCACGAATAACAATAATCTGTTTAATTTTTGTTCTCTGGGCGAGTGTTTTATTAAAGAATAATAAACCATTTGGAGATATATTATATAAATTATGTGTGTTTTTTATTTCAATATCATTAGTCCAGGCCTCTTTTCTAATGATTTTTTATTATTGGGTCCTGAATATGACTTATATATCGCCATCCCAGAATTTTTCCATATTACCCATATTAGAGAATATACTAAAATGGATGTATAATATATTTTTAAAATAATATAAGTAAAATTGGAAAGATTTATATTTGATGAACTCCCATTCATTTATAGATAGATTTGGATGGCTGTATGTGGAAGTTATCAAAGTTAAACTTTTTAGGGGATAGAATTTCGAATAATAATAGTGGAATAATTGGAACCTTTATTTTAATAGTTTCGATCTTAATTTTTTTTGCTGCAATAATGAATTTATCTATTAGTGGCGAAACAGGTTATTCACCTACAACAGAAAAGTGTATTTCATGCCATAATGATTCTACTTATCCAAATGATACAAATGGAGATGGCGTTTCAGCACCATATAAACGACCACATAATAACGTTGTAATGTGTGAATCATGCCACAGGACAAATCCTCATGAAGTCGCTTTTATCCAATCAGATGGCAATTATGGATCAAAAAACACAGCCGGGTCATGTCCGGAATGTCATCAAACGGGCATTCCCGCAGATAATAATTCTAATTTTTCAACTGCCTTTATGATATATTCTCCTCTGCGTCATAGTTCCAGTATTCAAAATGGCTCAGCATGGGGAAACTATTGGACAAATACTTCACCTAAGAGCGCATGCCTATATTGTCATAATAAAACATTGCATAATGTTACACCCCTGGGGAGGATATTGGAGTTTGCTCCCGGGTATCTAATTAATACTTCAATAGGTGCGAATTATACCTGTACCAAATGTCACTATAAGGGAGATAATAACTGGAGTGTAATGAATGCAACTTTTGCAGCCGCAGGACTTGAGGCACCTCCAGAGATAACTAATGATACAAACTGGAATGGAAGGTTTTCGAATTATTTTAATCATTCCATACAGAATTACAGTGACCAACACTGTAAACAATGTCATGGCGGGCTTTTAAGCGAGAATGCCACTATGAGTGAATTCATTCATAATGTTGGATTTGCGGACTCAAAAGAATGCATTGGCTGTCATACATCACAACAGGGTAAATATCCTGCCATAGAGATAGCATCATTCGGAAAACATAAATCTATTAATACAACAGATGGTAATAACACGCTTTCAAACAGCGATTGTGAGGGCTGCCATTATAATATCACGAATATGTATGATCAAACAAGAGATGTCGATACTCGAAAATGCATAGATTGTCACATCGAAGGTAACTTCTCGGCCCCGATTATCACGAACCATAAACCACCGAATGTACCGATAAGCGCAGGTGGAACTATATCAACAACAGCATATTGCTCTGTCTGTCATAACAACAGTATCAATGCAGCTATTTATTCAGTAAATGCAAGTGTAAGCCACTATGGAACAACGACCTCGCTTGTAAAAACAGTAAACCAGGCACCAAAGCCAAGATTCGGGTTCATGGCCCAGGCAGATGCCCAGCAGTATAACAAAGATTGTAACAATTGCCATAATCCATCAAATCAGAGCTATGGTAATGCGACGCTCATAACAACGGGACATATCGGAAGAGCTACATGCAATGAGTGCCATGTGAATGTTAGCGGGTCAGATTTGCATAACAGCAGCCTTGGAATACCGGAAACTTTCAATTGCCAGTCCTGCCACACAACCTATGCTGACAAATATGGGGCACCCAACATGACTGGCACGGTAATGGCTACTAAATCAAGTTGCCAGGGATCTGGCTGCCATGGGAACGATATAACTGATAGTCTGGATACAGTGGCTAAGCATAATTACAATAGAAATTACGCCGGTACCCCTGGTACGACGGATACAGTATATTTGAACAACCAGGTATCACTCACAGTTACAAAAGGAATTCAGGTCAATATTACTTCCCGTGTAAATGACTGGTGGTCATATGGAACTACAGCCAGCCGGGTAGGTGGAGCTGAGTATTATATCGATAACGATCCGGGCCAGGGCAAAGGAATTCCCATGAATGCAGTAGATGGCTATTATGATGCAGTCAATGGAAATTGGGAGAGTATAATTGCAAATCTTGATACTAATGGTCTTTCAGATGGCAATCACACGATATATGTTCGAGGTATGGATATCGGAAAACAATGGAGTGCGCCAAAGAATGCAACGATCGTTATCCAGTCGTTTGGATACATCAACGGAACAGTAACCAATGGAACCGATGCAGTTTCCGGAGCATATGTGTCCACTATAGGCGATAACGATACAACGGGATCGAATGGTAATTATTCTCTGAAATTAGAGGAAGGAACTTATACGATCAATACAAGCAAATTGCCTGAGTATTATGAAACTACCGTAGCTAATGTAAGTGTGACCCGGCAGAATACGACAATAGTTGACATTGTAATCCAGGAAAAACCCAAAGGAATAATATCGGGGACCGTCACCCTTATCGGTGGAGGAACCTACGGTTTGAGTGGAGGAGCAGGGATCGTATCATTATTAATTGGTTAAGGAGAATTTATTTTTTCATGCAGCATTATCATTTATAAGATTTTTTCTATCGATTAATTTATATAACCATATTTCAATAACTGATATCTCAGATTTGAAAAAAACAAGTTATTTATTGAAGTAAATCTATTAACAAAAATTCAATTAAAGGATAGGAATTACAGGAAATGCCATGATAGATATCAATATTCAGAGGATAGAATTTTGAAAAAAATCCTTCTTATAACACCTCCTTACCATTGCGGCGTGCTTGAATCAGCTGGATCGTGGATGCCTCTTGGAATGGTATATGTAGCCGGGACCCTGAAAAAAGCAGGGTATGAGGTTAAAATATATGATGCGATGACAAAATTCCATACTTTTGATGATATAAGAAGATATATAAGGGATTATTCCCCTGACGTTGTTGGTACAGCTGGATATACATCAAGCCTTTATGATGCTATTTCAGTTCTTCGGATCTCAAAAGAAGTAAACCCGGATATAATTACGCTTCTTGGCGGCATACATTCCAATTTCTGTTATGAGGAGATCCTACAGAAAGATGGAGACATCGTGGATTATATAATAAGAGGCGAAGGGGAAATAACAACCACTGAACTACTTGACTATATTTTTACGGGAAAAGAACCAGATGTTCCTGGAATCGCCTATTTAAAGGATGGAAAAGTCATTGCTACAAAGGAGAGACCTCTTATAAAAGATCTTGATACTCTTCCAATGGCGTGGGATCTCATCGAATGGAAGGATTACTCATTTAAGACCAAGAAAAACTCGACCCTTGCGGTTGTGAGTTCCTCAAGGGGCTGCACCCAGAAATGCACATTTTGTTCCCAGAGATTATTCTGGAAACAGAAATGGAGAGCTCGAAGTCCTGAAAATTTTGTTGAAGAACTGGAATACCTTAACAAAACATATGGTGTGGACGTTGCGATGATTGCAGATGAGACGCCTACTTTTGACAGGAAAAGATGGGAGAAGATCCTTGACCTCCTGATCGAGAAAAAACTTGATCTTGAAATACTGATGGAAACAAGGGTTGATGATATCCTGAGGGATAAAGATATAATGTATAAATATATCGGAGCCGGGATCCTTCATATTTATGTTGGCGCGGAATCAGCAAGCCAGGATACTCTCGATCGATATCAGAAAAACCTTAAGATAGAAGAGTCAAAAGAAGCGATCGACTTGATAAATAAAGCGGGGATAATTTCTGAAACGTCATTCGTACTGGGAATGCCGGATGAAACTCCATCGTCGATAGAAGCAGCGATTAAACTTGCAAAATATTATAATCCCGATCTGGCATTTTTCCTGGCAATTGCCCCATGGCCATATTCGGATATTTACAAAGAGCTTGCGCCATATATCGAAGAGTTCGATTATTCGAAATATAACCTTATCGAGCCGATCGTTAAACCTGTCAACATGACACGAGAGGAACTGAATAAACATCTGCTTCATGCTTTTCGGGAATTCTATATGGATAAGCTCTCAACGATCGAAGAGATGAGCGAATTCAAGAAAAATTATATGATCGATGTTACCCGGTTACTCATAAATGATTCTTACCTGGCAAATCAGATGAAAGGTGAAATGCCTCCTGAAGCAAGGAAAATCATGGACAAATATTTCAAGAAAACAGTACCTGTCAAAGTTAGTGTCCGTTGATCAGGGAATTCTCATCTTTTTTTTGATCGTTCCAGGGTTTCATTGAGTTTTGCCAGGAATTGTTCCTTCGGAAGATATCCCGGTATCCTTGAAAATTCCTGGCCATCTTTATCGAAGAAGATGATATAAGGTGACGTTCGAACATTCAGGTTGAGCGCAGCCTTTTCTTGTTTGAATGTGTCTATGGATATTAAAATAAATTCACTGTTCAGGATATCTATTATTTTCGGGTCAGTCAGTGCTTCTTTTTCAAAAACAATGCACCAGTAACATGTTTCAGACCTGAAATAAACGAAAACAGGTTTGCTCAGGTTTTTTGCTTCTTTGATCCCCGGCTCAATGGCAGTATGAAAGGTTAAACCTCCCAATTTGATATACCCACTGTCATTGGGCTGAGTTGAATTTTCCCACCAGAAAGCAATGGAAAAAAGAATAGTGCCAATTGCAATGAGTGATATTATTTTATATGTTGGTGTCATTGTGATGCGTCATTTTTTACCTTTACATCGTTTGCAAAGTTATTTATACTTAACTTGGTTTATTTGGGATAGAGATGGATATAGATATAGGAAAACAAATAACAACTTTTTTCAAATCCCGGAAACTCGCCATAATACTTATTGTTCTTATTATTCTTTTTTCAATATTGGGTACATATATACCTCAGGAATCACAGATCAAGCCTGAGGTTTTCAATACATGGGAGAAAACTCATCCGGGGGAGGCTCAAATTTATGATTTCCTGGGTTTTACTCATATTTATTCTTCATTTGTATTCATAAGCATAGCTGCGTTGCTTTTTATCAATACCCTTTTTTGCACAACAGGCATGTTCTCCAATTCAATGCGGCGATCCGGGGCAGTTTTGCAATTCCAGAAAAAAGCTTTTATCGCCAGTCTTGAAAAAAATACAGTGATAAAAACTGAAAAAAATGAAATGGATGCTATTTCATCGGCCAGGTCAGTACTTTTGTCAAATGGATACAGGGTCTCCAATAATAATAATTTAATATTCGCTGAAAAAAATAGGATCGGAGTATTGGGTACACCGTTTTTCCATGTATGTGTTCTTTTCCTGATGCTGGCTGCTGTCTATGGCAGTACCGGGCGAATGGAAGGAGATATGCGTTTGATAGAAGGACAAACACTTTCAGAAGATCATGGAAATTATATATTCATAAATGAAGGTCCTTTTTTTCATGAGAATCACCAGAAATTCGATATTTCTCTTGAGAAATTTTATGCAGATTATACTGATGAAACCGGGCTTCTCCGAGGACCGGCAGGAAAACTTGCAATAATTGAGAATGGCGAAAAAAAGAAAACGGATATTGTTTATTCCAATCACCAGATGAGCTATAAAGGTTATACTTTTTTGGGGAATGTCTATGGTCTTGCGCCATTATTGATCCTTCGCAATCCCGATGGTTCGGTATATTCCGGTTCATATATAACTGCGACTGACCAGGATGAAAGCAAAAGGTATGTTTCGTATTTTGACCTCGGAAATACCGGGCTCGAAGCAGGATTAATAGTTTATATGACTGCCCCGCTGACATCGCAAATCACGGAATCTGAAGTTTTGCAGGAGCCTATTCTTTTTTTGAAGATATTTCAGAAGGGAACGGAAATATACAATGGGACAATGCACCTGAACGATACCGTTCAAATAGGCGATAAGACACTGGGTTTTTATGATATCAAATACTGGAGCAATTTTTATGTGGTTAAGGATGATAGTGTTACTTTGATCCTGCTGGGTTTCGGGCTTATGACATTAAGTATTTTTAGTTCTTTTTTCATCGTTCCCAGAAGGATATGGGTGGAAATCTCAGATAACGAGAAAAAAGGAATGAGGGAAATTTATATAGGAGGCAAGTCTGATAAATTCAAGTTATTACATGAAGATGAATTTTCAAGAATTTTCACTGATTTAGAAAATGAGTTATAATATGTCACAAAAAACCACCCCCCCATCCGCTTCGCCCGAAACAGAAGCACAGCGTCACCAGCTGACCGAGGACATCCTTGGATTTATCGAGGCTGGTGTTGATGCAGAACTGCCAGACTTTAACGAGTATGCCCTTCGGTTGTTTGCCCTGCACTACGACAGCAACCCGCTTTTCCGGGAGTTCTGTGATGCCAAAAAAGTGAGTCCGGGCGACATCGATCGCTGGGAAGATATCCCCATGGTATATAACGACGTTTTCAAGACACATATTGTGGCTTCCTTCCCATTGGAAAAGGCGATAATGGCCTGTCTTACCGGTGGCACTACCAGCCTCACGCAGCGGGGTCGCATTTTCCGCGATGAGGACGGCAAGCGCCTGGTGTTCGCGGCTAACCGGACAATGACCGGAGCTTACCTATTTCCCGATTTCGATAATGGGAAACGTTGCCGCATCCTGATCCTCGCACCCAGCCCGGAGCTTGCGCCCTCAATGGGGATGGCCATCGGGATTGACCAGACACGTCGTGCATTCGGTACGCCAGACAGCATGTTCTTACTCGGGAAAACGGGTGTTGACATTAATGGTCTCCTCAAGGCCCTGCGTGAATCAGAGGCGAGCGGAGTGCCGGTGGCGCTCATCGGGGCTACGTCAGCGTTCGTATACTTTTTCCAGGCATGCAGGCGTAAGAAGATATCCTTCTGCCTGCCCCCGGGGAGCCGCGTGTGCGACGGTGGAGGCTACCGGGGCAGGTTCGGGGTCGTGACCCGTGAGGACTATTACGCGATGGTTCTTGAAATCCTCGGCATTCCGGAGTCCCATTGCGTCAACGTGCTAGGGGAAGCCGAGACTGCGACCAACCTGTTCGACGACGCCCTGCGCCGACGTGTTTTTGGGCTGGCTCCGCGAAAGCGAACGAGGCCGGTGCCTCCGTGGTCGCGTGTTCTGGCTATGAGCATCGACGACTTAAAACCATTGCCCGATGGGGAGGTCGGACTACTTGCGCACTGGGATCTTGCAAACGTGCCCACCGTACTTGCTGTCATTACCGACAACCTCGGCTATACCACAGACGGTGGTCGTAGCTGCGAGATGGTGGGTCGGGCGAAAATCGAGAATGGCAAAGTATCTCCCCTGCCTGATGAGCGACCCGTTAGCCCAATGGGCGACTCGGCGATCTTCCGCATGCTTGAGACCTACACGAACTTCTCCATCGACTTCAAGATGCGGTTGGCCAAGGACCCCAAGGTCGCACCGAGCGTGCGCGAGGAGATCGAAGCCAGACCGGGATCAGTAGCGTCCTGCCCGCAGGTTGTTGACGAGATACTCGTCGCCCAGTCCGATGCCGAGGCTGCCAGGCTGCGTGACGACTCCCTGAACACTTTCAAAGACCAGACCGAGCGTCCGCTGGATTGGTATAAGAGCAAGGCGGATGAGCAGGTGCTTACGGATCACCCGGCAGGTCTTAAGTCAGAGCAGGCAGAACCGAAGAGGAAAAATACTCAAAAAAAGAGGTAATCAAATGGCACAGGTTGAATGGTTCTTGTATCTGGCAGCTACGACATTATATATCGTGAGTTCAATTTTTTATATTTATTCCCTGGTTTTCAAAAAAGAGGACAAACTAAAGTACGCTTTTGGCAGCGCCTTAGCCGGTTTGGTTTTCCATAGTGTTTCAATAGCTCTGCGCTGGATCGAAACCGGACACGGACCATACATCAGCCTATATGAAGTTTTGTCCCAGGCCGCATGGATATCTGTTGCTTTTTTCCTGCTCGTGCAGAAGAAATATGAGAGGATAAAGTATGCAGGTTTTGTGGTGATGCCTGTGTCATTTTTGCTCATGGGTGTTGGTGCGACGAATTCGAGGGATTTCCAGACGATACCCGCTTCTCTTTACAGTTACTGGCTTGTGCCACATGCGGGTTTTGCGACCCTTGCTTTCGGATCGATATTAACTGCCACAGGTATCGCGGCGCTTTATATTCTAAAAGAGCGTTTTGAACGAATTAAAAAAGACTCACAGGCGGATTCTTTTTATGAAAGATTGCCAACTTTAAGGGTAATGGACGAACTTATGTATCGTTTTGTGGCTCTGGGGCTGATCTTTCTTACTATAATGATAGGCACAGGCGGGATATGGGCGAACCAGACGTGGGCGAGGTACTGGGGATGGGATCCAATTGAAACATGGTCTTTGATCACCTGGTTCATGTATGCGATATGTCTGCATCTTCGTGTGAACGTTGGATGGACAGGGAAAAGGTTTGCGTGGTTCATCATATTCAGCATATTCGTACTGGCATTCTCGTTGTTCGGCGTTGGGGTTGTATATAGCGGGCTTCATACAGACTATATAACCGCATGAATAAAGCAGTAGATATCGGAAATAATTTTCTTTTTTTGAAAATAATACATTATCATAATGAAGACAAAATATATAAGATATGTAGACCAATCATGAGATAACATTCATTGTTGATAGGACAGGAAAAACATGATTAAAAATGGATTGGTCAAAAACGCATTTAGGATAGACTGTAGAAAAATTTTTATTTTATCGATTGTTACATTGCTCTTGTTATCCAGTGCCGCAAGCGCTGCTCATACTTTTGATACAAGCGCAACGGACGGAACAACTACATTTGCTTCTACGCCAAACCCCAGAACTCTTTCATATACAGCAGGTTCGGGAAGCACTGTAATGGTTTTGAATATTTATACTAATTCAACCACGGCAAGAGCAGGTGGTGCACCTACTTTCAATGGGAAAACATTTACCCAGGTAGGAACCCGACAGCAAACAGCAGGATCAACACCGGAAGGCGCAGTTGAAATGTGGTATTTGCTTTTGGGCTCATCTGACACAGGTTCAGCCCATACAGTTTCAGTGCCCAATACTAATGGAAGGGCAATGAGAATACATGTCAGTACT
>Ga0172375_10003446_pt1 | contig 24015 bp, 20 predicted proteins | sample LakKiv1m_FD_114537 | JGI IMG/M metagenome (GOLD analysis project Ga0172375, IMG submission 114537) | Freshwater microbial communities from Kabuno Bay, South-Kivu, Congo - kab_092012_11.1m | ecosystem: Environmental > Aquatic > Freshwater > Lake | place: Democratic Republic of the Congo... | reverse complement strand
GGAGCCGCTGCAGGGGCCGCAGCAGGGGCTGCCGCGTTCTGCGCCATTACGGAACCGACCGCCAAACCTGCGAGTAACACTGCCGACATGACCAGTTTTTTCATCATTGACCTCTGCTTGTTTCCTTTGTTCAAGTTCGTTTCTTGACGAACAGAATTCCCATCCACCCTCATCACCCCCGTCACGGGGAAAATTCTCAACTTACGGCTTGCGGGCCCACTCCGATGCGCCGAAATCGTTCTTCAGCGTGCTGCGCATCTGATCGGCGCGCGCCGTCTGCCCCAGCTTCTCGAAACACTTGGCCGCCTTGTAGAGCGCCTCGGGTTGGGCCGCCTTCTCCGACTTGTACAGAGCCACCACGCGGAGGAACCCGTCGCGCAGCGCCTTCTTCGCAATATCGCTCGTGTCGCCCGAGGCCAAAATCAAGTCGCCGCGCGCAATCAGCGCGTTCGCCGAAGCCCCGCGGTCGCCGCTCTTGATCGCCTTGACCACCAAGTCTTCGACCTTGGATGTGCGCCCGGACTTGATCAGCGCCTGCCAGTAAGCCGGCGCCATCTCGCCCAAAAAGGCCTTGTCCGGATCCGATGCGATCACCCGTTCGCAGACGCGGATCGCTTTATCCGCCTCGCCGTTCTTCACGTAGGCGTCGGCTAGAAGACGGGTCGCAACCCCGTCCCACTGAAGCATCAGATAATCGCTGGCGATTTTCTCCAAAACAGGAATCGCGGCGGCGACAGCCCCCTGCTGGACGCCGGCCACGGCGGCATCCAATTCCTTGGGACGGGGAATCTGGATGTCACTGATATTGGCGGGAGCCATCTCGACTTCCACGGCGGCGGCACCGCTGGTCTTGGCGACGATTGCGTAGACCTTCTCGCGGACCTTCCACTTGATGGTGCCCTCGATCTTCCGACCTTCCGCTGTCGTGATCACACCTTGTATCTGAGCCTCCGTCACGCCCGCCGTCAACAACGCCACGGCCAACGCAACGATTCGTCCTTGTCTGCTCGTCTTCATTCGTTTGCTCCTTAAAATGAAAGGGTTATTGTCCGATCTTGGCCTGGTTCAACCAGTTCTGCATATCGGTGGTATAGCGCCCGTTGGGGAAAATGCGCAGATAAGTCTCGCAGTCCTCGACGGCCTCCTTGAACTTCTTGTGGTCGAGAAGCAACGGTGTGCAGGAATGATACGCGCTCTCCAGCACCGACGCCAACTTAGCGTTCCCCGGGTTGATCGTCGCGATCAGCACCTGGAAGGCCACGATCGCCTTACCGCGCGTCTCACTCGCCTTCTCGTTCAGTCCCAATTTCTTCTCGGCCGTCATCTTGCGGACGAGAATCATGCCGGCCTGATACTCGAGTTCTTTCTGCTGCTCCTCTTCCGGGCGATATCGCTTGACCATCTTGAGCGCGTCGATGGCCTGATTGAAAAGCAGCGTGCGTGCGGTGTCGTCCTTTTCGGTCTCTCCCTCAATGCTCGCCACGTCGACCAGAAGCAGGTTGGCGTCGACCACCAGCAACAGCTTGGACAACTCTTTGTCCTTGATGAACTCGTCCAGCAGCTTGCGCGCCTCGGCATACTTCTTCTGCCCGGTCATGGCCCGAGCGCGCCCGAGTTTGGCGGTGGCGATGAGCGCCAGGTCCTTGGCTGTGCTCAGCACCTTTTCGTAGGCCTGCAGGGCCATGTCGTACTCTTTGGCATCCTCCAAAGCTTTGGCCGCCGCCATGAACTGACCCTCCGTATAGGTGCCCCCCTTGGCGAACATCTCACGGTACTTGGCCACGCCCTCGCCGCGCAGTCCCATCTCGATGAGGCTGGCGGCCAGCATCGGCACAGAGTTTTTGGCTTCGTCGGAATCGGGATAGTTCTTGCTCAGTTTCTCGAAGGCCGCCTGCGCGTTCGCAACGTCTTGCAGAATGGTGTAAAGCGTGCCGATCTGCAGTTGGGCCTTGGGCGCCAATTTGGCCTGAGGATACTGTTTGACGTAATCCTCGAAGGCCGCAATGGCCCCCTTGCGGAAGACGGGCACCTTCTCCTTCGGATACTGCATCTGAGCCAGACAGAGCGCTTTGGTGAAGACCGACATTTCGCGCATTTGGTCGTTGCGTTTCTTTTCCTCGTCGTTCTGCTGATACGCAGCAGGCGAATCGGTCAATATCTTGGCCACGCCGCCGAAGCCGATGATCGCACGGGTCAGCCACATCACACCGTTGGTCATGACCGCTTCGTTGTTCTCGTTGGTGACAGCGGATTTGACGAGCATGTTCCCGTATTCGCGCTCGGCGTCTGCCAAACGGAACCTTCCGACGGCCAGCGCGTGCCCCGGCCGTTCGATGGCGGAGAGGCGTCCGACATAGAACTCGAGTGTCCGAATCTCTTCGGGGCGGTCGCCTTCCTCCTTGTAGATCTGGGACAGACGATTGATCGCGTCGAAGTAATAAGGCGAGTTGGTGTAAATATCGACGATCTGCTTATAGTAGACCATCGCGCCCGCGTAGTTCTTGCTCTGGAACTCGCGCTCGCCGAAACTCATGACAAGCTGGCCGGCCGCATAGTGCGTCGGATAATCGCGGAAGAACATCGCGTAGGTTTCGCGCTTCTTGTCCTCCATCTTCAACTCGCCGTAGCGCTCGCCAATGCGGCGAACCTGGTCGCCCGCCTCTTTCATCAGCTTCGCGTTGGTGGAGAAGCGCTCGGAGAGGTGTCCCGTCACCATGTCCGCGCAGAGCATGTTGTCGGGCTCTTTGTCGGAGGTCTCGATGTAGCTGATCGCCAAATCGCCCAACGCCGAGACCGACTCGGGGCTCTCGGGAAACTGGTTGAGGACCTGCAGATACTTGTCGATCGCCTCCTTGAACTGGTTTTGGCTGAAGAGCAGGCGGGCGCCGATGAACTGCATTTGACGCACCTTGGCCATCTGCTCCGGCGTCACCTTGGTGGGAAGGTCCGCGCTGTAGCGGTCCTTGATGAGCTTGCGGATCGCCTCCGCATGCTCACCCGCGTCGGCCGCCCATTGACTCTCGGGGAAACGGATGAAGACGTTGATGAAGTGGTTGAACGCGCCGTTGCCTTTGCGCTGCTTGGTCTGGGGGTCGCGCTCGCCGAGCAAGAGATCCTTGATGCGGTCATCGTTGCCGCCGTCCTTTTTGACCTCGGCCAGCGCCTCGTTGTAAAGCAGCATGGCTAGCAAGTAGCGGCACTGCGGCATCGGGCTCATGCGGAGCATCCCCTGCGAGCCGTCCGGACCGTCCTGGCGCAACGCGTCATGGATGATCTTGAGCTGTGGCATATAGTTTTCAACCAAATCCTGCGCGCCCTTGACGTCGCCGCGCAACATGAAAATGTGCGCCTTCATGACGATCGCCTTGCCGAACCAGACATCCTGCTTCCACAACAATTTGTCGGCGAGGCCCTCGGCCTCCTTGAGCATCGCAGCCCGATCTTCCTTCTTTTTGATGTCGGGCGCGAGCTTCAGCATCAGTTCGGCCATGTCGGCCTGCACGTTCCGGGCCACGCTTTCCTCGAGCGGCACGTTGAAGAGGCGGCGGAAGGCATCCAGCGCCTCGCGGTCGCGGCCGAGATAAAGGAGCATCTGGGCGTATTTGTAGGCCGAATCGCGATAGAACGCGACCAACGCGGCGGAAGGCTTGCTGACCTTTTTGAAGAAATCCAAATAGAGCTTGTCCGCGTCGGGGTATTTGCCGAACGCATAGTAGGCGTCCGCCATTGCCAGCGTCAACGCCCAATACTCCGCGCCGTTCTTGTCGGGAAGGCCATCGATCACCTTCTTCACGTCGTCGAACTTGCCCTGCCAGAGCAGACCCTGAATCTCGCGCACCTTGAACAGCGCCGCCGATTCGGGAAAGCGCTTCTTGGCCTCGGCGATCACCTCCTCGGCGATGTCGGGCATGCGCAGTTCCTGCAGCTTGTCGATATACTTCAGTTCTTCCTGCAAATCTCCCTCGGCGGTCCCCTGTGCCCGGGCATCGGCGAACGGCCCGAACGCGCAGCACACAAGCGCCAACGGCAGACTTGAAATTACGTAACGGCACATCAAGTTCATAGTCTTTTGTTATACGTTAAGTTGACGAACGGGTCAATTTCAAAGAGTGAAAAAACAAAAAAAGCCGACGCCCAGCGCCCGGCGGAGTCCCTTCCACATCCGGTTCCGCCCCCCGCCGGAGGCCTTCCGACCCTTTCTACGCTTCTCGACGCCGAAAACTTAAAAAAACGCGCAATCACCACTTTGTTGTTGCAGTCACCCCCCTGTTTGATTTATTTTTCATCATACGCGCTAAACGTGTGACAAGAAATTGCCCCTTTTACAAGTTGAGGTAGTGACAATGGGTAAGCTGCTGCGAGTGTTGGTGGTCGTAATCCTGGTCCTGAGCGTATTCGCCCTCTTCTTCGCAAACAAATTGTTTGCCAAGAAAGAGATCCTGTCGAAACGTCTCAACGTGTTGGAAGAGCAAGTCGTCAAGGTGGCCAAAACGATTGAGGCCCAAGACGCTGCCGACGTTGCCGCTCCCGAGCTTCAGAAAGACATTTCCGAAGTGTCGGAGCGCGAACTCGCCAATCCGGAAAAGGAGTCGGTTCTCGAAAACTATGCCGCCAAGTTGGAGCAGCAGAACCTGCCCACGATCGACTTCGGCAGCACCGAGAAACGCCGCCAGCTCCGCAATTACTTCGCGTTGAACTCCGACGGATCGGAAATTCTCGACCCGTTGGACAACAAGCCCACGACCAAGGGCCCCGGATCGATGCGGGAAATCCTCGACCAGCTCTTCGACCGCGCCAAAGCCCAGCAGGCCACACTCAATAAAACCCGCGCCGAACTCGCCAAGATGCGCGAATTGCTCACCTCGTCGGTCGGTGATGTGAACAAACTGAAGGGCGAGGGCCGTACAACCAAGAAAGAATTGAAGGACTCGCGCGACCAACTGACCACCGTGCAAGGCGAAAAGGAAGCTTTGGAAGGCCGCGTCGCCAAGCTCACCGCCGAAAAGAAGGAACTCGCCGCCGAGGCCGCCGACGCCAAAAGCGAGGTCGAACGTTTGAACGGCGAGAAAGTCTCCCTCGGAGAGGACTTGGCCAAGGCCCAGGTGACGATCGAGGAACTCAAGAAGCGCCTGCAGGGCGGTGGAAACCGTCCGGCGGCTTCCGACAACGCGGTCGCCGTGGCTTCGCTCACCGCAGGCGATAAGGGCAAGATCATCGAGACCAACGACGAACTCAAGTTCGCGATCATCGAATTCTCGAACGACGCTATGGCGGAGATGCTCGGCCCCGAGCGTCAGAACGCCCTGCCGCAGCTCGAAATGAACGTGCGCCGCGCCGGCCGTCAGAGTGCCGCAGGCGAATTCGTAACCCGCATCAAGCTGCGCCAAGCCGTTCGGGACAAGAACCTCGTGGTGGCCGACATCCTCAGCGACTGGCAGCAGACCGCCGTGGAGAAGGGTGATGTGGTTTTCTTCTAAGACGTTGATCCAAGCGTTTTGCCTCGCGACCGGCTTGCTGGTCCTTCTGTTCGCATCCGGTTGCATGTCGGACCGGCCGCAAGAAACCGACATGCCGTGGTCGGCACCCGCTTCGTGGGAGGGTACGATGCCTCTTCCGAGCGGGTTCGCGAACCGCTACGAATGAATCGGCTTCAATGACATTCGCACCTCTTCCGCTTTCGGAGGGGGTGTTTTTTTTGATGGAGACGCACATGAAACCGAACTATTGCCTCGGCATTGATGTCGGGGGGTCGCATATCACACTGGACCTCGTCGACGCCGACTCTTTTGAACTGCTGCCCGGCAGCACGGTGCGCGAACACCTCGATACCCATGTGCATCCGTCGGCCGTCCTCGACGTATTTGAGCGTGCCATCCGCGCCTGTGCCTCCAAGGTCGAGGCATCGACCGTGCGGGGCGTCGGACTCGCCATTCCAGGCCCCTTCGCCTACGGCGAGGGCGTCTGCCGGATCACCCCGCACCAAAACAAATACGAGCAGATGTTCGGCGTCAACTTCCGACAGTATCTTTCCAACGCACTCGATTCCGCAGACAAACCCGTGGTCTTCAACAACGACGCCGCCTGTTTCGCACTCGGCGAGTACTTCCGCGGCGGCGCGCAGGGTTTCAAGCGCCCCGTCGTCGTAACCCTCGGCACCGGTTTCGGTGCCTCGTTCCTCAAGGATGGACGTCCCCAGAGCACAGGCGACGATGTGCCTCCCGGCGGCGAACTCTGGCACGTGCCCTACAAGACCGGCATCGCCGACGACTTTTTCTCCACCCGCTGGCTGGTCGCCGAGTGGCAACGCCGCACCGGGCAGACTATCGCAGGCGGCAAAGAGATCGCCCAAGCCGCGCTGAAGGGCGACGCGACCGCCAAGCAGATCTATCGGACGTTTGGCGAAAACCTCGCCGAGTGCGTCGCGCCTTGGCTCGCCAAGTTCGGCGCGGACGCCTTTGTGATCGGCGGCAACATCGCCCGCGACTGGGACCTCTATGTGCCGGCGCTCGAAGCCGGGCTCGCCAAACGCCTCGCCCATGGCATCGCCGTGAAACCCTGCGAACTCGGCGAACAAGCCCCCATCTATGGTGCCGCGCTGGCGCTTACCCTCGTCGATCCCGCCGACGTCACCCCCGGGCCTCTTCCCGCCGGTTTCACGGGTCTCGACGCGCTCGTCGCAAAACTTTCCGCCAGCCCACAGGCGATTCTCGACGGCCCGGCCGACGCGCCGTGGAAACCACTCGTGGCGGCGCTCGACGCCGCGCTGCGCGCTCAGGGCAAGAAACCCGTCTGGTTCGATGTGAACGCCGCGCGTAGCGGCGAAGGCTTCAGCGTCGATGACCTCGCCAACATCCGCCCCGACCTTCAGTCTGACCTCAGCGTCGTCGCCGGCTGCGGCTCATCCAAAGTCCTCTGGCCCGCGGCCGAAACCATTCGCCTGTGAGGCTGCTGCAGGGTCCGCGATGACCGTCCTCTTCAAGAGAATCCATCCTGCATCCGTGCTCCCCGCCTACGCCCACCCCGGAGACGCGGGCTTGGATGTTTGTGCCTGCGAGGCCGCCACCCTCCGGCCGGGCGAGCGTCGGCTTGTCAGAACGGGGCTCGTCATGGAATTGCCGAAAGGTACCGAAGCACAGATGCGCCCGCGTAGCGGCTTGGCCCTCAAGCATGGCGTTACGCTGCTGAACACGCCCGGCACCATCGACGAGGGCTATCGCGGCGAACTCGGTGTCATCCTGATCAACCTCGGACAAGAAGACTTCGACATCCGTCCCGGCATGCGCATCGCCCAGATGGTGATCGCCCCCGTCCTGCGCGTCGATTGCGCCGAAGTCGCCGAAGTCGCCGTTACGGCACGCGGCGAAGGTGGATTCGGTTCGACGGGCGTGTGATTCCGACGCCTGCTCTCCCGTTTCACCGAATCGATGCCGCATGGGGTTCGTAACGCGCGAAAACCCTTGCCCTCGAAAACGCATTTCGATACAACTAAAACGTTTCCCAACGGAACACTCAAACAATCGCTGGGTCAGGACGAATTAGACATGCGAAAACTTTTCGGAACAGACGGCATCCGTGGTCAGGCAAATCGTTATCCGGTGAACGCCGAGTTGGCATTGCGCCTCGGCAAAGCGCTGGGCAAACGTCTGGGTGCGCACGGTTACGGCAGCGCCCGTGCCGTCATCGGCAAAGACACGCGGCTCTCCGGCTATATGCTGGAGACGGCGCTCACCAGCGGCCTCGTCTCCTCCGGTTGCGACGTCTTCCTCGTCGGCCCCGTCCCCACGCCCGCCGTCGCCCACCTGACGCGTTCCCTAGCGGCCGACGTCGGCCTCATGCTCACCGCCTCGCACAACCCCTTCGACGACAACGGAATCAAAATCTTCAGTCCCTTCGGTTACAAACTTGAGGACGACGAGGAAGCCGAAATCACCCGCCTCATCCTCGACACGGACCTCAACACCGACGACATCCGCAGCGACCAGCTCGGCAAAGCCTACCGCTTGGAGGACGCCCGAGGCCGTTACATTGAATTCGCCAAGAGCACCGTCAACAACGAGAAGCTCAGCGGCTTCAAGGTCGTCATGGACTGCGCCAACGGCGCAGCCTACGACATGGGTCCGTGGATATTCCGCGAACTCGGCGCCACGGTCATCAAGGCGGGCGTCTCCCCCGACGGGCTCAACATCAACGCCGACTGCGGCGCCATGCACCCGCACGTCGTCGCCAAACTCGTGAAGGAACACGGTGCCGATCTCGGTGTGGCTCTCGACGGCGACGCCGACCGCGTGATTTTCGCGGACGCCCAAGGCAACATCGTCGACGGAGACCGCGTGCTCGCGGCCTGCGCGATCGCTTTTAAAAAGCGCGGCCAGCTCGCCAACGACACGCTCGTCGTCACCAGCATGAGCAATCTCGGCCTTCACGATGCCATGCGCCGCCACGGCGTTAAGGTGGAAGTCACCGACGTCGGCGACCGCTACGTCATCGACGCCATGCGCAAAGGCGGCCACTCGCTCGGCGGCGAAAAGTCGGGACACCTCATCTTTCTCAACCACGCCACCACCGGCGACGGCATCATCAGCGCCCTGCAGGTGATGCGCATGATGAAGGAGGAGGGCAAGACCCTCGCCCAGCTCGCCGACTGCATGACGGAGTATCCCCAGAAGCTTGTCAGCCTCAAGGTGAAAGAGAAAAAGCCTGTCGACCAAGTGCCCGTGCTCGCCGCCGCCGTTAAGGCCTGCGAGGAGGACCTCGGCGAGGCAGGCCGCGTGATCGTGCGCTATTCCGGCACAGAACCCAAGATCCGCCTCCTCGTTGAAGCCCGCGAGGCCGCGCGCGTCGAGAGCTGGATCGCCAAACTCTCCCAAGCCGTCGCCGAAGGGCTCGGAATTTAGACAGCCCCCGATTCTCTCCATTCTTTTGATCGAACCGAGGAAAACGAATGATCCGGAAACTCATTGCCCGCGGCGTGACGTTTCTCGCGCCGGAGACCACTTACGTCGCGCCGGACGTCGACCCCGCGCGCATCGCGCCGGACGTGACGATCCACCCCGGTTGCCGCCTGAGCGGCACGGAGCTGTCGATCGGCCCCGGATGCGAGATCGGGACCGAAGCCCCCGCCACTGTCGCCGACTGCCAACTCGGCGCGAAGGTCTGTCTCGCGGGCGGCTTCTTCGAGCGGGCCACCTTCCTCGACGGCTTCAAGGCCGGCAGCGGGGCGCACGTGCGGCCCGGTTGCCTTTTCGAAGAGGGGTCCTCCATCGCTCACTCCGTCGGCGTCAAGCAAACCGTCTTTCTGCCGTGGGTCACGGCCGGCAGCCTGATCAACTTCTGCGACTGCCTGGTGGCCGGCGGCACGAGCCGTAAGAACCATTCCGAAATCGGATCCTCCTACATCCACTTCAATTTCACGCCGCATCAGGACAAGGCCACCGCCTCGCTCATCGGCGACGTGCCGCACGGCGTGCTCCTCGACCAGCCCGCCGTCTTCCTCGGCGGGCAGGGCGGCCTCGTGGGCCCCGCCGTCCTCGCCTTCGGCACGGTCATCCCCGCCGGACAGATCTGGCGCGGCGACGCGACCGATCCCGGCCGCCTCGTGGCCAAGGTTGCCTTCCGCAGTTCGATCAACACGCCCTACGACGGCCGCCTCTACCACGGCGTCAACCGCGTGTTGCGCAACAACCTGCTCTACGTGGGCAACATTCTCGCCCTCGACCAGTGGTATCGCGTCTTTCGCGCCCCCTTCATGCAGGCCGATCCCTTTGCCGCCGCCTGTCACGCCGGCGCGCGACGACGCCTCGCCGAGATTCTGGACGAGCGACGGTCTCGGCTGGACGAGCTGGTCCAGAAAGTGGCCCACTCGCTCACCCTCGACCTGCCCAACCCATCCGCCGCCGAGCAGCGCACTTTCGTCGACGCCTGGCCCAGAACCAAGGCCGCGCTCACCGACTTGATCGCCGCGCGCGAAACGGCCGCCGCGCCCGACGCCGTCCGCGCCGCCGCCGAGGCCGCGCCAAAAGCCGACTACCTGAAAGCCGTTCAGGGCTTGGGCACCGAACCGCGCGCCGCGATCTCCGCCTGGCTCGCGACCTTCCCGGCGGCGACTCTCGCGATGATTCGCTGAATAGGGACGGTCCGTGTTGACCGCCGCATCGGTTCACAGCATGAAAATGGCGCGGATTTGTTCAAGCACCTTCATTGGCTCTGGCATCGCATCAATTCCGGCGGCCTGCCGAATAGCCGTCCACTCCAGAAGTTCGGGAGGATGCTTCATCAAAAATGCCTTCAGATCATCACGCAACCGCTCAGGCAACGCAAAACGGTCACTTGGCGCGAGCGAGAGGTACAGCCTGAACACGTCGTTCCTGTGCTTTTTGATATCGCTGCCTTTGACCGCGCCACCCGCCTCTCTTCGTTTTGTCAAATCGAGCCAAGCGCGGGCTTTTAGCAGTATCAGACCGTTTGCCGGAACAATCGGTATCCCGTTTGCGACAATTCGGTTGTCGATCACGTAGCGATAATATTCGTCATCGAGCAAGATCGCCGACAGACTTGAAATATCCTCATCCACGGGAATCGGCGTCAAGTGAACGCCTTCTGGCAGACTCAGATGATTGCGGGTCAGCAATTCGATCATGAACGGATGATCTGGACTTGTTGGTCCGACAAACCGGTAGAACTCCGGCCGATGTTCACTACGCTCTATGCTTTTGTATCGACCGATCCGAATGAATTCCCAAAAACGCGTCAGGAACGTCGTGTTCACGGCTTCCACAATCAACACGACATCCAGATCCTTTGTCGCCCGAAACCGAAGTCCGCCGGAACTCAGCCACACGTCACAGGCTGCACCACCGATCAAAACGTAAGCATTCTCAAAGCCCTTGAAAAACGCCGCGAATGTCTCAAGACCCTTCACCATCTTACGCCCTCCTGCAATTCGCTGAGAGCCGACTCAATGCGTTCGTCGTGTTCATCCCGCATCGAAAGATAGAGGGATAGCCGATCGACAATTTGGCCATGGGCCAAAACTTTCGGCCGATAACGCCATTGTTCGATAATGATGGAACCGTGGTCCCAATAAGCTTGTTCGACGACCAACTTATCAAGCACAGCACGACGGTAATCCGACACGCTCATGGCATAAACAGGGCTTCTGCCCTCGTCGATCAGTGTATATCGCGAAAGAGCCGAAACGCCGGCATGACACCACTCGAGTTGGGACAAATCCGTCCGCACCGCAAACCCCGTCCGTTTGACCGGACTCCGTAGAAAAGGCAACGCCTTGCCCCACAGAGCACGCCGATCCTCATCGAACACCAGCAACATCTTTTTGCCGATGGTTTCTGTCCGACAAAGTCCGCACCGAACAAGTTCGTCGCAAATGCGCGTCGCGGTCATCGTCGAATAACCTAACGTCTTCGACCACTCCCGCAGCGACCATTTACCCACCAAGTCCGCCCGCTGGAGATAGAAGAGCAGCAAAACTTGAGCCGGTCCGGAAGGCGGCCGAAAAGTTTCATCGACCTCGCACCTGTTCTTGGACGCATTCGCCCGTTCCCGGAGATCGACGACGTACTGTGGCAGATAGGTCTGCCGTCCGGGAACAATGAACGGCACGCGCACTTGGATAAACCGTTTTCGTTCGTACGGCACAAGATCGGAAAAGACGAAAGCGATATTTTCGCCTAATACGTTTCTGACGACATTCGCCTGCAACGCAACCTCCGTCGGTGTCGGTTTGCGCCTCCCCGCCTTCGAGAGAAGCAAATAGAGTGTGCGATTCAAGAACGTCGTTCGAATCAAGTCGTAAGTTTGTCCAATGTAAACCGGCAACTTGCCCGCATCGCCTCGTTTGGTCTCGACGCAGACCGGCTTGCCAAAAGTCTCGCCCAAGTAGATTTCCAATGCCTTTTCGAGAGCACTCACAAACACCTCCAGTAACATTTTTTGCAACAATAACATTATTTATGTTACACATCAATAAAAATGTTACACACCGCTCTCCCGCTTGGAGCGCGCCAGCCGACCTGTTATAGTGGACGCATGCTGAAAAATTTCGCCACGTGCTTGATCGAGCGTCACGCGCCGAGCGTACGCGCCCGCGAATTTCTCAAATACATCGGTCCCGGCCTGCTCGTCACAGTCGGCTTCATCGACCCCGGCAACTGGGCCTCGAACATCGCGGCGGGCTCGCAGTTCGGCTACGCGCTGCTCTGGGTGATCACCCTCTCGACGGTGATGCTGATCCTGCTCCAGCACAACGCCGCCCATCTCGGCATCGTCACCGGCGACTGCCTCGCCGAAGCCGCGACCCGCCACCTGCGGCCCTGGGTCTCGCGCCTCGTGCTGCTCTCCGCCGTCGGCGCGGCAGTCTCGACCGCGCTCGCGGAAATCCTCGGCGCGGCCATCGCGCTCAACATGCTCTTCCGCATCCCCCTCGTGCCCGGCGCGCTCCTGACGGTGGCCGTCGTCTCGACCGTGCTCTTCACCAACACCTACCGCAAGGTCGAGAAATGGATCATCGGCTTCGTGTCGCTGATCGGCCTCTCGTTCCTGTTCGAGCTGGCGCTCGTCGAGGTCCCGTGGCGCACGGCCTTGGTCGGACTCGTCAAACCCCAGATTCCGCACGGCTCGCTGCCGATCCTCATGAGCGTGCTCGGCGAAGCCTACAACATCAAAGACCGCCACTCGCGGGTCGGCATGGGCCTCACCTTCGGTTTGGCCGCAGTCGTCCTCCTCTTCATTGGCAATCCGTTCCAAGGGTTGGTCTGGTCGCAGGTCGCGCTCAGCGTCCAGCTTCCCGTGACGGTCTTCCTGCTGCTGGCGCTGACCTCCTCGCGCAAGGTCATGGGCACGCACGCCAACACGCCCTTCTCGAAAGTGCTGCTCTTCGCGATCGCAGGCGTCATCACGCTGTTGAACATCCTGCTCTTCGTCGACATCGCGCGGCAGCTCGCCTAGCCAAAACTTTCTATTGCAGAGTACTTTGCCACTGTGCTATCCTGCGGGCGTTCAAAGGAAATTTCGGATGATTGACGAACCGCTCAGTGAAGCCCTCGACCACGTGCGACGCATGCAGACGCTGGTGGAAGACCAATTGCGCTTCAAGGGTTTTTCGGCCCGCGCGCGCATGCTCGGCGGGTTCGTCGCCCTGTCCGGCGCACTGGGCCTCGCGCTTTTGAACCGCCCGCAGGCCCCGTGGCTCCACCTCGCCGGATGGGGCCTCGTCCTGCTCGTCGCCGGCGGCGTCAACTACGGTGCCCTGCTGCTCTGGCTGCTGGACGGCGGACACGTCCGGCGGCGCGCCGATTGGATTCCGGCCCTCGAATCGCTGCCACCCCTCGCGGTCGGCGGCGCGTTTTCCGTCGCCTTTGTCCGCGCGGGCCTCTTCGACTTCCTGCCGGCGACTTGGATGCTCTGCTATGGCCTCGCCCACATGGCCTTCCGCCGCAACTTGCCCATCGGCGTCTACATCGTCGGCTTCTTCTACCTCGCCGCCGGCGCCGCCTGCCTGCTGATCCCCGGAATCGCGTTTACCGATCCGCGTCCGATGGGTTTCGTATTCGGCGTCGGCGAGGTCGCCGGCGGCTATGCCCTGCTTCAACGCGACCCGACTGGAGTTCTGCCATGACCGCCCCCGCCCATGATCCGGCTTCTCTAGAACGCCTCTTCCACGAACCGAACCGGCTCGCGATCCTCTCGACGCTCTGCGCCGCGCGCGACGGCCTCACCTTCACCGAACTGCGCGACGCATGCCGTCTGACCGACGGCAACCTCAACCGCCACCTCAAGGCGCTCGAAGAAGGCGGCGTCGTCCGCATCCGCAAAGCCTTTGTCGACGCCAAACCCCGCACGACCGTCTCGCTCACACGCGACGGCCTCACGCGCTTCAGCCTCTACCTCGACGCCCTCGCCGCCGTGCTCCAAGACGCCAAGCGCGCCGCGCGGCTGGAACAGACCGCCCGGCATTCATCGCTCACGGTCCGCGCACACGCCTAACCCCACCCGCACACCATGAAATCTCAATCAACCCGCCATCCGTCCGCCCATAAGCTTTGCAAAGCAAAGTACTTTGTATAAAACAAAAAGGAAAGCAACCCATGAACGACACGCCCCCCACCCTCCCGCAGTCCGCCCCGCAACCTCGCCGCATCGCCTCCGCGTTCAAACTCTTTTTCATCGGTGTGCTCGCGCTGCTCCTGCTGGTCCCGCTTGCGATGGTGAAGTCGCTCCTGTCCGAACGCCGGGCGCGGCGCATTGAAGCAGTCGCCGACATCACGAAATCGTGGGGCGACAGCCAGACGCTGATCGGCCCCGTCTTGGTCGTCCCCTATCGAATCCCCGTCAAAATGCGGCGCGACCAGCTGGTCGACGGCCGCTACCGGCCGGTCGAAGAGACGAACTGGTCGACCGCCTTTGCCTGCTTTCTGCCGACCAACGTCGAAGTCGTCGGCTCGCTCGACCCCCGCCTTCTCCACCGGGGCATTTACGCGGCCGCCGTCTACCGCAGTTCGCTTGCGGTGACCGGCACCTTCGCCCCGCCCGATTTCAGCGAGTGGAAGATCGACCCGCCCAACATCGTCTGGGAAGACGCCGCCGTCCTGGTTTCCGTCTCCACCCCCCGCGGCATTTCGGACGCCCTCTCGCTGCGTCTCGGCGGCGCGTCGCTGCCGCTCGCGCCCGGCCCCACGCTGGCCTCGTTCGCGAATCCGCTGCGCGCGCGCGTTCCGGCCCACGCCCTCGATTCGAAACTGCCGATCCCCTTCGCGCTGGACCTGACGCTCAACGGCAGCGGCAGCCTGTCCGTCGCGCCGGTCGGCATGCAGACGCGGGTCTCATTCGATTCGCCGTGGGCCGACCCCAGTTTCCAAGGGGCTTTTCTGCCCGTCCGGCGCGAGGTCACGCCCGCCGGCTTCAAAGCCATATGGCAGGTGTCGTACTACGGGCGTGGTTTCCCGCAGGCCTGGACCAGCGCCGATGGCTCGAACGCCGCCAACAGTCTGGCGCGCAGCGCGTTCGGGGTCAGCCTTGTCACGCCCGTGGACAACTACCGGCTGGTCGAACGCGCCATGAAATACGGCATTCTGTTCATCGTGCTGCTTTTCGCCGGGTTTTTCCTGTTCGAGACGCTGACGCAACTGCGCATCCATCCGCTCCAATACCTGCTGATCGGCGCGGCTCTGAGCCTCTTCTACCTGCTGCTGCTGGCCCTTTCCGAACTGGTTCCCTTCGGCGGAGCCTACCTCGCCGCGGCGGGCGCGGCGGTGACACTCGTGACGGGATACAGCGCGGCCGTTCTGGGTCGCCGTCGGCGCGCGGCCGTGATCGGACTGGAGTTGGCGCTGATCTACAGCTTCCTCTACACCACGCTTCAGCTTCAAGACTACGCGCTCGTGTTCGGCTCCGTCGGGCTTTTCGCCGCGCTGGCGATCGTCATGTTCACCACGCGGCGCGTGAACTGGTATGACGGGCGTTGAGCGTTATGACCGTCCGGCCCTCACGGCGCGAGTTCCAGCGTCCCGCTGCCCTTCAGCGGCAGAATCGCGACGTGCGCGTCCTCCAAATACTGCGCCGCGACCGGCGCGCCGTTCCACGTCGCGCGCGCCGGAGCGCGGCCGAGCCGCGTGACGAGCAGGCGGTAGCCGTCCTCCGGCCACGCGGTCACCGCCAGCTTCAGAGTGCCGCCTTCCGCCCGTTCCTCGCGCACCTCGCCGGGCGCATGGACGAGCGAACCGTTCGAGAGCCGCGTCGCCGTGACCAGCGGCGTGCGGCCGAAAGCCTCCGCCACGTTCGCCCCAACCGTGCCGGGATTGACCGCCGGGCCGTCGCTGACCTGCGGCTTCAGCAGAAAGAAATCGGGCAACAATCCGCCGCGCCCCTTGGGGTCTCCGACCGGGAAGCACATCTGAAGGCCCGTCAGCGTGATGCCGTGCGCCAGCGTCTGCCAAGTCGCGCGCTGCGCCGCATCCACGCGCGCCAAGTCTTCGAGCGCCGAACGGTAAACCAAGCCGCACCACTGGACCGGCTGGCCGATCCAATTGGGCGCGCGCCAGTTGGTGGCGCCGATCACACCGATCGTCGCATAGCGGCCGACGGGCCCGTCGGTCGGCGGCGCGAGGTAGACCATGGTCACGCCCGTCCACGCCCAGTAGCGCGCCTGTTCCAGATAGGCGGCGTTGCCGCTCAGCAGATAGCCCAGCACGTAGCCGCGCACCAGACGAGCCGAAGCCACGATGTCGGGCGTATGCAGCGGCATCTCCCACGGCTGCGCCCCGCGCGGCACCTGCCCGGCGTAGCGGGCAGTCATCTTGTCGAGCACCGCCAGCGCCGCCGCGATCGCCGACTCGTCGCCGGTCAGCGCCGCATCCGACAGCATCTCCTCGGCCGCAAGCGCCGTGTAGCCGTTGCAGGCGTCGTTTCCGAGCGTCGAGGCATAGTCCACCTTGCCGGGCCGGTAGTGCGCCTCGCCGGTCGCCAACTGCGCCGCGAGCTGCGCGGACCGCCGCTGCGCCTGCGTCACCGCGGCCGCGAGGTCGCCGTAGAGCAGCGCGCCGGTCGGCCGCTTGACGTGCGAAATGCCGTTGATACCCGTTGCGCCTTTCGGCAGGCTTGCGATGACGGCCTGCGCCGCCTCGCGCAGCCGCGCCTTCAGCGCCGCGTCCTGCGTCTGAGAGGCCAGCCAGAGCATGTAGGCGGGAGGATCCTCGGCCGGCTGGGGCGGAAAATGGCTGCCCCACACCGCGTGCCGCCAGCAGGTGCCTTCACGCGCCGCCGAATCGAGCCAGCCTGCGGCCAACAGCCTCACCGCGCCCTCCAAACCGCATTCCCAGCGCGGCAGCGGCGGCAGCCCGGTCCGCGCCACGTAGTCGCCGACAGCCTCGGTCACCGCCGCGCCCGCGCCGCCGCTCAGCGTCGCCTCGCACGAATAGGTCTTACCGGCTTCAAGCTTCACGCCACCGTACACGACCAGTTCGCCCTCGAAACGCTGTGCGCCCACCGGCGGCGACCAGAGGCCCAGCACGTGGCCGCCCGAACCGAAAATGCGGTCGGGAGAATCGAAGAGCGGCGACACCGGCAGCGCGCCGGCCTTCCACGCCAGAGAGAGCCAGCGCCCGTCCGCCGCCAGCGCCATCATCGGATAACAGACCTTGTAGGCCTCGACCAGCCGACGATTCGCCGCCGGTCCCGCGATTTCCTTCTCGTTGCTCGACGGTTCGTCCGCCAGATATTCCACGCCCGGGAGCAGAGCCTGCGTCTTGCGTTCGCCGAAGCCGCCCGCGCCCGCGAACAGCGTCAGCCACGGCAGATGAATGACCTCGCGCGGCGCGCTCACCGTCAGCGAGGTTTCGACGCGCACCGCGCCGCCCGCCGCCGCGAAACGCCGCTCCAGCCGCCACTCCGCGCCGCCCGCGTCGCGGGTCCGGGCCTTGACCGCAAAGCCGTCCGGCGTGCGTTCGGCCGTCGTTCCGGCGGCGGCCAGCGGAACCGGCACGACCGTTTTGCCGACCACATGGGCAGGCGTCTCGGACGGATTGCCCGCAGCGAAGGGACGGCCGTTGACGCTGCAGACGAACGCGTTCCATCGCTGCGGGTCGTGCGACACGGCCATGCACCCGGACTCACATCGCAGCGCGTTGGCGGGCAGGGCCACAGGCTGCGGCCGCTCGAAGGCGGGCGCAGCGAGGGGAACCAACGGCCGCACGCGCAACGCGCGGAAGACCACGCGGCCTTGGTCGCCCGGCGGGTCGAGGCGGAACCGAAGACGGGGGCCGACCGCCGGGATGTAGCCGCGATAGACGGCGCTTCCCGGATCGCGTTGCAAAAAAACAGAGGACTCGGCGGAGAAGCCCTTACCTTCCGGCGCGTAGAAAAGCTCGAAGGTCCCCGCTTCGCCAGTCGACGCATCCAGCTCGATTTCCAGCTTCTGCGCCTCGCCGACGCCGGGCAGGTCGACCGCCGGACCTTCGATCCACGGGTCCTCGCCCGTCAGTTCGACCGCGAACACGCCGTCCTGCGCCACGGCTTTCGCGCGCGGATTGCACCGCCAGCCGTGCCCCGCAGCCGCAAAGTCCACCACCGTCACAGGTTCCGCCGCCCGGCAACAGACCGCGGCCACCAACGCCAACGCCAGCCACATGCGCGTCATTATTTCACCTCACCCGACGGCGTGCCGACGCTGCTGCCGGGTAAGGGGCGGTTCGACGGTGGTCCCGCCGCCCGGCCCGCCGTGCGCCACCGTGTACTTGTGGCGCATCATCAGCATCTGCACGATGGAGATCACCTGACTCACGGTCCAATAGAGGGAGAGCGCCGAGGGGAACCCGTAGAACATGACGAGCATCATGATCGGCATCATGACCATCATCATTTTCTGCTGCTGGGGATCGCCCGCCGACGGCGTGAGATAACTCTGAAGCGCCATCGTGCCGGCCATCAGGAACGGCAGGATGTTCAACGGGATGGGGAGAAGGCCTGCGAGCAGATTCTCCGGCTCGCTGAGATCCGAGACCCACAGGAAAGGGGCGTATCGCAACTCGACCGCGCTGCGGAGAACGGTGAACAGCGCGATGAAGACCGGAATCTGCACGAGCATGGGCAGGCAACTCGACATGGGGTTGACCTTGTTCTCCTTGTAGAGCGCCCATGTCTCCTGCTGCATCTTCTGCGGGTTGTCCTTGAACTTGGCCTGCAATTCCTTCAGCTTGGGCTGCAGCTCCTGCATCTTCTTCATGCTGATCGTGCTCTTGTGGGTGAGCGGCCAGAAGATGATGCGGACTAGGAACGTCAGCAGGATGATGGCCACACCGTAATTAGGAATCAGCCGGTGGAAGAAATTCAGGGTCGGGACCAACAGCTTGCAGAACCACGCGAAGGTGCCGAATTCCATGACCGCGTCCAGACCGTTCCCCGCCTCCTGCAGAAGCGAAAGCATCTTGGGCCCGATGAAGAGCGTGTACTCGCGGGTCATGCTCTCGCCCTGTCCCAGGACGCGCCCGGGATAGTGCAGACGGGCCGATACGTTGCTGAGCGCATAGACCGGCTTGGAGGTGTCGCGAACCGCGCGGAATGTGAACCCGCTGTTGGGCTCCGAAGAGCGCAAGGCGGCCACAAAGAAACGCGATTTGAGGGCGACCCACGCCTGCGGCTCAGAGACTGAGTACGGCACGCTCTCCGGCATGCCGACCGCAGACGGCGCGCCACCACAGCCGAATCCGCTGGCGGTGCCGCCCGCCAAGTATTGCCGCGTCGCCTTCTCGGAGCCCCAGTGACGGGTCTTGGCTTCGGCCGCCGCAGGCAGCGAGTCGATCGACAGCATCTCGTTTTTCGAGGCACCCTTGACCATCGCGCCGAGGCAGACGTCGTTCGTGCCAAGTACGACCACGCTGTCGCTCGCGTTCTTCACGGTGTCGGAGACCTTCACGCGGTAATCCTTGAGGACTTCGATGCGCCGCACGACCGAGAGCCCTTGCGGCGTGACGGCTGTCAGGGTGACCGACCGCCCCGCAGAATCGCGTTCCAAATGGTACGAGGCGTTCGGCGGCAGGCCGGGAAGGCCGGTCAACTCAAGACCGGGGTCGGCGGAAAAATCAAACGTGACGGGCGGATTCTTCTCGCCCGGCTTGCCCGGCAGAGTGGCATATCGGCTGAGAACCGCGCGCTTGATGACGGCGCCGTGCGAGGAGATCGTGAGCGCAATGTCGTCGGTCTTGAGTTCGGCGACCTCCTCGGGGGTTGACGGGACCGGGAGAACCGTTTCGCTTGCGGCGGCGGCTTGTCCGGACGGCGAGTTGGTGGGCGCGGGCGCAAGAGTCGTCGAGGCCGGCATCGCGGGCGCGGCCGTCGCAGTCGACGGCGACTCCAACGTTTTGGACTGGGCGGCCTGCCGCGTGTGTTGCACCGCTTGGCGCTGCCCATAAAAGAGCCAGGCGACCAAGAGGAGGCCGAGCAGGACGGCAATCAGTTTTTCTTGCTTGTTCATGAACTCTCTCGGATGAACGTTCCTTTGGAATCACAATCCGTTAAATCGATGACCGGCCGCCTAGAGCCCCGGCCCCCTCTCGTTTCTCATGCGCCTCGGCGGCACCGGATCGTAGCCCGACGGACCGAAAGGACGGCACCGCAGGAGTCGGCGGAAAGCCAGCCAACACCCTTTGACCGCGCCGTGCGTGCGAAGCGCCTCGATGCAGTACGCCGAACACGAGGGCTCGAACCGGCAACAGTTTCCGATGTGCGGCGACAGCACCACTTGGTATGCGCGTACGCAACCGATCAGCACGGCGCAGACACATTTGCCGATGAACTGAACGACCACCCGCATACCCGCCTCCGCTCCGTCAGTTGGGCTGCCCCGACTCCGACGCAAGGACCCGCCAGATCCTTGCCCGGCGACAGACCCGCTCGAGATCGGCGATCACGTCCGCACACTTCTTGCCGGCGATCCCCGAGCGCGCGATCAGGATCACATCCACCCCCTGAACCAACCGAAAACGCGACAACCGGAACGCCTCGCGCATCAGCCGCTTGGCCCGGTTCCGGTCCACCGCGCGCCGAAACGTCCGTTTGGAAACAACAACGCCGACCCTGCGGCCGGCGTCTGCCGAACTCGCCACCCAGACCACCAGAGTCTGCCCGTAAACCGACCGCTTCCCTGCAAACACGGATTTGTATTTTGAGGAATCGAGCCGGAACGAACCGCGCAACTGCTCGCCGCACTCCGGGATCTGGGCAGAACCGTTCATGACGTCTCGCCCCAAGCAACGCGGTTACACCTGCGTCAAGCGCAGGCGCCCTTTGCGGCGGCGGGCGTTCAATATGGCCCGGCCACCCTTGGTGGACATGCGCGCGCGGAAACCGATCTTGCGGACGCGCTTGATCTTCGAAGGCTGCCACATCATCTTCATTTTGGTCGTCTCCTACTGTTCTCGCTCAAAAAAGAGTAGTTCAGATTATCACACCCTCGGCTGGACGGTCAACCCGCCCCCGGCACTTATTTTCGGGCGGGGCCCATAACGCCACCCCCCTCGACGTCCCAATTGCCCTACCCCGCCAGCGACCACGGGCCTCGCATGGGACGAGCCAGCATGCGATTGGCCATGACGTCGTCCGCGAAGCGTTCCTTCGCCGGGTCCCACACCAACTTGCGCTGCACCTGCATGGCAATGTTGCCGATGTCGCAGATGTTGGTGGTCTTGTGGCCGATCGCCAAGTCGGAAACCGGCAGGGCGCGGGACTTGACGCATTCGATCCAGTTGCCGAAGTGGTCGCGACTCTTGTACAACCGCACCTCGCCCGCGCCGATTTCTTCCTTGAGAATGCCTGCGGGGTCGGATTTGAGCTTGCTGCGCGAAACGTCGAGCATGCCCTTGTCGCCGTAGAAAATGATATTGCCGTCGTAGACGCCGTCGGTGCGCGTGCGCGTGCGCATGGTCACGCCGTTGGCGTAGGTGTAGCGCACGTCGACGCGCGTCGGCGCGGTGAACAGGCCGCTGCTCGGAAAGACGCCGTTCCCCTCGACCGCCACCGGCCCCGAGTCGTCCATGCCCAGCGCCCACTGGGCGATGTCGAGGTAGTGCGCGCCCCAGTTGGTGGTCTGGCCGCCCGCGTAGTCGAGGTTGTAGCGGAACTGGTAGTGCGTGCGCTGCGAAGTGTAGGGCGCGTACGGCGCCGGTCCCAGCCAAAAGTCGTAGTCGAGCCCCTCGGGCACCGGCTCCGGCTTCCACGTCGCGCCGACATAGCGGTTGTTGGCCGGGATCAGCACCTCGATGCGCCCGATCTTGCCGAGGTGCCCGTTGCGAATCAACTCCGCCGCGCGATGAAAACCTTCCGACGAACGCTGCATTGTCCCCGTCTGCCCGATGCGCTTGTGCTTGCGCAACTCCTCCACCAGCACCTGGCCTTCGCGCACGGTCAGCGTCAGCGGCTTCTCGACGAACACGTCCTTGCCGTGCCGGATCGCGTCCAGCGCCGTCAACGCGTGCCAGTGGTCCGGCGTCGCCACGGTGATGAGGTCCACATCGGCCGCGCGCGTGACCTCGCGGAAATCGCCGACCGTCCGGCAATCGGCGTTGCCGTACTTCGCGTTGATGACCTTGGCCGCGCGCTTCTGGTGGTACGCGTCCACGTCGGCCACCGCCACGATGCGCACTGTCTTGCGGTCCACCATCTGGGCCACGTGCGACATCCCCATGCCGCCCACACCCACGCAAGCCACCGTCAGCACCTTGGAAGGCGCCTCCTGCCCCAGCACCGAGGCCGGAATGATCGTGGGGAACGCCGCCATCGCCCCCGTCGCCGCACCGGCCGCCCGCATGAATCCACGTCGTGTCATCGTCATCTCAAATCTCCTCGAAATCGTTTGCGTGTCGGCAAGAAGAAATCGCTTTTCGCGCCGTGCGCCGAACGTCTCTCGCCTGCCGCCCATCGCCTCCCTGCCAACTGCTTACTGCCAATTGCCACTGTTTACCGCCCGCCGCCTACGCACGCAGCGCAACCGCTCCCGCAAGTCCGATCGCCTCGCGCCCCTTGGCTTTTCCGGCCGCCTCGCGCAACGCCGCGTCGGCCTCCGCCCCCGGAACCCGCTCGACGACCAGCCGCGTCAGAAAGGCGACCGTATCGTTTCCACTCAGCAACTTGTCCTTCAGCGCCGACACACTCTTAGGCGACGCGATCAGCGACAACAATCGGCAGACGAAACCGTACCCCGCCTCCGTGCAGGCCGGATCGACCGCGATTTTGAGCAGTTTTTCCTCGAAACCCGCGTACTGCGACGGGTCGGCGTCGAGGATCACACGCTCGATCGTCGAGACCATCGTCCGGTCCTCGCCATAGGCGAGCGTGCCGATCACCTTCCACGGATCGGCCGTCTCGTTGAACTTCTTGTAACGCGAGTCTTCCTTCACCGCCGCCAGCGGATCGCTGGCCGCCCGTTTGCCGTCCGACACATTCGTCTTCTCGCTCATCGTTCCGCGCCTTCCGAAGCGGACGCCCGAATCGTCCGCATGTTTTTAATTGGAAAGTAATGTAACACGCGGACGCGCGTTTGGCCAAGCCTTTCGTCGACCCTGAGCGCAAAGGGGGTGTGTGTCAGAAAAGTGACCGATCATAGGAGTCTGTCAGGACTAAGTAGTTGGACGAAGGGTATTTGACGAGTAGGAATTAGGAGTTGTCCCTTTCCCGCACGAGCGGCACGGAAATGGGGTCGACATCGCCTGCGGTGATCTCGCAGACCGGATCGCCCGACACCCCGAGCACCGCGAAGGCGGACACCCCATGATGGAGTACGTGCTGTAGTGGTTTGTCAGAACGGCGTCGCGGTACACGCTGTACGTCTCGCCCACCTCGTTGGTCAGCCCCTCGAAGCCGGCGTCGCGCATGGAGACGGTCAGCGGCATGGTCGCGCCCGCGGCGTTGGTCGGGTATTCCGCCCGCGCGAACGCATTGCTCTCTCCCCGCCAGAGCCAGGCGAAGGCCCCGTTCGTGGTCGCGCCCGCGAAGGCCATGTCCCAGACCTTGAACCCCTCGGCGTACTCCTGCGTCATGGAGAGCGTCGCGCAGTTGGTGACGGCGTTCGTGACCACGGCGAGGGCCACCCACCGGGGCGAGGGCGAAACCAGCGCGGGCGCGCCGCCGCCGTCGAACGGCACGTAGGTCGAAAGCGAATCCTCCGCCGGAATGCGTTCGCCGGGGACGGCTTTGCCGCCGGACACGACCGGCATGCCGTTCGTGTCCAGCTCGACCGAGCGGAGTTCCAGTTCCCACCCCGTCATCTTCAGGGAGGCCGCGAATTCGATGCCCGCCGCGCCGCCCGTTCCCTCGTACCTGTACGTGAGCGTGGCGGCGCCGTTGGAGACGGCCTCGACGCACAGGTCGCATCCGGGGTAGCCGGCGAACGAGGCCCCGTCCACGCCGTTGGTGACGGTGCGCCCGCAGGCCAGCAGCGGCGCGGCGTTCGTGCCGGAGGCGTCCGCCCAGATACGGAACGCGCCCGCGTCGCCCTCCAGCGAGAGCGTGTAG
>Ga0172375_10003445_pt1 | contig 24015 bp, 28 predicted proteins | sample LakKiv1m_FD_114537 | JGI IMG/M metagenome (GOLD analysis project Ga0172375, IMG submission 114537) | Freshwater microbial communities from Kabuno Bay, South-Kivu, Congo - kab_092012_11.1m | ecosystem: Environmental > Aquatic > Freshwater > Lake | place: Democratic Republic of the Congo... | reverse complement strand
TCCCCGACTCACTAACGTGTCTATCCGCACCCGCTCTTCATACGAGAGCTGACTATATCGTGTTCCTGTTCTCATACACTATATGTTCGCACGAGTGTCCTAGTTCAAAGGTACCGCAAGGGGCATGGTGCTCGGCTGGGAGTGGGGCTCGAGGAGCCCAAGGAGACAAGAATGAAAGTAGCGATGATCTCGTACAACACGTTTGTTGATGGCGAGAGTAACGGCTGGAAGAATCAGGGCGACAACAGCGTCCTGCTTCTCCAGAACGAGGATGGATCCGGATGGGGCGTGGACCAGAACGCGACGAATTCTGCTCAGTTGCAAGCTGGGGCAGACGACTGCGTTGGCAAGGTCAACGGTCTCTGGGGACAGTTGGTCGAGGTCCTACCGACGATCGACAAGGTTGTGTTCTACGTGGGGAGCTACGGCGCGGAGCGCGCCATTGAGCTCGCCGCCGAGCACGGTCTAACCCCGGACAAGGCCATCTTCGTTTGTTGCCACTGCAACTTGAACGTGAAGATGAGAGTGATCCGCGACCGCGGGTTCTCCTCCTCTGTGATTGTGGATTGCGAGTGTGGTGGATACAACACTATGCGGCTTCTCTACAACAACGTCCTCATTGGGGCAGGCCTCCCGAACTAACGGGAGCGCGGCACACAGTAAGGGCGCCTTGCGGATTTTACATCCGCTCGGCGCTCTTTTTTATTACCTAGCGAGTGAGTGAAATGCAAAAAAGTTTTTTGCATTTCCGAGCGAGCGACGGTAAAAAGGGGTTGAATACCCCGCGGTTCTGCCGCGGATCCTTACTCAACGAGCTTTGCGAGTTGAGTGGGTCCAGGGCTCTGCCCTGGGGTGAATACCCTTTATTTTTAATATTTGAGTTGAATCAATGGGGCGAGCGAGGTGTGCATTATTTGGTATTGGGATTTTTTAGAAAAAAATCCAGATTTTGCTCACGGAAAGTAGCGCAATCATGTGCGTGTGGTAGAATAATTTCATATTACTTCAACCCGTTTTGTATGCCAAAAACAGAGATGATGGAATTTGATGGATCAAACGACACAGAGGCGACTCCCGCCGCGCCGAAGCAGGTCGATTACGAGGCATTTGTCGAAGCGCACGAATTCGGAGAATATAAACAAGCTGCGATTGATATTGCGAGCATGCTTTCATTGAGTGAGCTTGTTGTTGTGGGCGAGAAGTATGATGCACAAAAAACAGCGGAAATGCGTAAAAAAGTATTTGATGCGTTTTGTGCGATATGCGTGAGAGCCGGAGTAGAGTTGCCCACGCTAGAGCCTTGTCTTTATGTGCCATTTGCCGCTGAGGGCGGCACCACCGCTGGAGCAGAAGCGAGCGCGTCCCGTTCTCGCATTGCGGATATTAAACAATTTGTTCAAGGACAGATTGGGTCTTCGGAGGGTGAAGACGCGCATGCAATGAGAACGATAGTTGATTTTTTTGAAGTGTTTCCCGGGTCGTTTGATGAGGATAAATCATATTCAGGCGTTTCTACTCGGGCGTTAATTGCCGTCCTCAACAAAAAGCTTGTTGCCGCAGGACATCAGCCCGTTCGTCCCAACTATGCGCAGATGGATTTCAAAATCGCGAATACCGAGAGAGCTCCAGAAAAAACCGTGAAAGTACTCGTGGTGGACGACCGAATCGAAGAAATCATCAACACGAGACTTCGGCTTGCGGGTTGGCCTAATGTAAAAATCGATCATGTGTTGTACAAGGAGGATTATCGAGACCGCTCCCCGAAAGAAGAAAAAATGAGCAAGGTTGTTGAAGCGATATGGGCTCAACCAGCCGATGTGCTTATTATGGATCAAGAACTCAGCGAGGATGTGAAGGGTTCAGAGGTGTTGCGAGTGATTTCGGGTGATGAGCGCAGGGGTAAAATGAGATTTGTGGCGAACACCGGGGGACTCGATAAAGATTTAAGAGCTCAGGGAGCATATCCGAATTTTGAAAAAGGGAGGAATATTGAGGGTGTTCGCGCTGCGATTCTGGAAGATTAATCGCGTGAGTCATATTGTTCTATGAAATTCAAATTTCAAATCATATTTTCTGTTGTTGCATTAAGTATAGGTATGTTGTGGGGCGTCGCTCAGGCCGCTGACCCTGTTGTAATTCATTTTTTTGAGCGTTCGGATTGTGGATATTGCAAAGCAGAAAGCGTATATCTTGATGGACTCGTGCAGTCTCGGGGTGGGAGCGTCAAACTCATTCGACATAATATTGGTGAGAGCGCTGAGGCAAAGGCATTGTATCTTCGTGTCGCAGAAAGCGTCGGTCTTCCTAAGGTGACGCCGATTACGGTTATAGGAACATCGGTATTTCAGGGTTTTGATAAAGATGTCACACCGAAGCAAATCGAGCAGGCAATTGCTGAGTCGCCTCGTGATCAACTCGAAAACGGACTTGCAAACAACACACTCAAGGCGCACACCATTTCTGATAAGGGCTGTGATTCGTCGGGGCTGGAGCCGTGTACTGCAAAACCATCTTTCGAAGTTACTATTCCGTTTTTTGGAAAACGCGATGTTGGGGCACTTCCGCTCGTTGCATTGTCGTTTACACTTGGGTTTATTGATGGGTTTAATCCTTGTGCAATGTGGGTGCTCATTACATTTTTGATTTTGCTTTCTCAGGTGAACGATCGCAAAAAAATGGTTGTTGCCGCGGGATCGTTTCTTCTTGCGGAGGCAATTCTTTACGCGCTCATTCTTACGGTGTGGTATAGCTTGTGGGACTTTGTTGCGCTCGATCGCATTGTGACTCCGCTTGTGGGCGCTATCTCGTTCGTCGGGGGGGCGATATTCTTGTATCGATACTACAAAACCGCAAAACAAACAGCATTTACGTGTGACGTGGCCTCCGAAGAACATTCAGCGGGAGTGGTCGCGCGCCTTGAGCGCATTGTGAGTGGGCCGATTAACTTTATGATGATTGTGGCGATTGTGGGAGTTGCGCTCTCTGTAAACATTATTGAGTTCGCGTGTTCTCTGGGCATTCCACAGGCGTACACGAAAATTCTCGAAATAAATCATCTCTCGTTTTTTGCCCGTCAGGCACAGGTCGCTATCTATATTATTGGGTATATGATTGACGACATTGTGGTGTTTGCGCTGGCAATTTGGGGGTTCTCGTATATGCAGGCGCATGGAGCGCGCTACGCGCGATATTCATTGTTGATTGGGGGAGTTGGTCTCCTGATTTTGGGGACGCTTCTGGTGTTTGCTCCACAGGCACTCGTGTGGGCGAAGTAATGTGCGAAGTCTTTGGGAGTATAGTGTGGGTGTGAGAGGCGCCCTCGGGGGTATATACTAAGATGTATGGCGCTTGAGCAAATCATCGCAGAACTCACAATATTTAAATACTTGGTGCTCTTTCCGATTGCGGTTGTGGAAGGGCCAATTATTACCGTTCTAGCGGCCTTTCTTGCGACGCGAGGTGTGATGAATATTTATCTTGTTTTTGTGACCGTTGTGCTGGCTGATATGTTTGGAGATGTTGCGCACTATGCATTGGGGAAGTATGGGCAAGCAACGCTTATTCCAAAATACGGAAAGTATTTTGGAGTGACGGAATCGCGATTGCGTTATGTAGAAAGTAAATTCGAGCGGGCGAACATTTGGAAAACGATATTTATTGGAAAATATCTTCATGCGCCAAATTCGGTTATTTTAACGATGGCAGGGATCGCCAAGGTTGATATTTGGCAGTTTATGGTTGTGACGACGGCGGCAACAATTCCCAAGGTTATAATATTCATGGTGCTCGGATGGTATTTTGGTAAGTCCTATGAGCTCATTGGCGCATATATCGACACATTTAGTAATGTTGTTATTGGGGGGCTGATTCTTGCATTTGTGTTGTATGGAGCGCGAAGAATAATTATTAATGCGCGAGCAAAATGAACACCGTTACTGCAATAGTGCCTGCGTATAATGAGGGAGATCGCATCGCGAGCGTTCTTAAGACGCTGCTGTCATGTTCAGAGGTGAGCGAAATTATCGTTGTTGATGATTGTTCAACGGACGCAACGCGAGCAAAGGCGAACGTAGATCCAAAGGTGATTGTGCTTTATCACGAAAAAAACCTCGGAAAAACACAAGCGTTGCGTACGGGTTTTGTGCGCGCAACGGGAAGCCACATTCTTTTTGTTGACGCTGATCTTGTGGGGCTCACCGCGCGCCATATTACTGACCTCATTACTCCCGTTATCACCGGAGCTGTCGATATGACGATCAGTCTTCGTGAGAACGCGCCACGTATATGGAGGCGCATTGGTATTGATTATCTTTCGGGTGAGCGTGTGTTTGAAAAAGCGCTACTCGCTCCATATATCGATCAATTACCAAAATTACCCAAATTTGGATTTGAAGTATTTTTTAACTCAATCATTATAAAAAAAGACTTGCGCATACGCATTGTCATGTGGAGCGGAGTGCACAGTCCTTTTAAGATACATAAATATGGGTATTGGAGCGGCATTTGGCGCGATATTATGATGGGCGTTGATATTATGCGTGTTATTTCTCCGTTTACTATGATTCGGCAAATTATTACCATGCGGCGTATGTCACGAAAAGTATGAAAGTGAGTATTGTGATTCCTGCGTATAACGAAGAAGCATATCTTGCGGACTGTATTCGTGCGGTGCTGGCAGAAATTGAGCGTGAGCAAGTGGATGCCGAGGTGATTGTGGTCAACAATGCGAGCGTTGATCGTACCGCTGAGGTTGCACAAAGTTTCCCCGAGGTGCTGGTGGTGCATGAGCCACGAAAGGGTCTTTCGCAGGCGCGGCAATCTGGATTTCTCGCGTCGTCCGGAGAGCTCATTGCTAATCTCGATGCCGATTCACGCATACCGAGCGGATGGATGAAAAAAGTACTCGAAGAATTTACAAAAGATTCAGAACTCGTGGCACTGAGCGGCCCGTATATTTACTATGATATGTCGAAAATGCAAAATATTTTTGTGAGACTTTTCTATTATGTGGCATATGTGTTTTATGTTATTGATCGTTTTGTGCTTCGTGTAAGTTCAATGGTACAGGGAGGAAATTTTGTGTTGCGCAGATCTGCGCTCGAAAAAATTGGTGGGTTCGATGTGTCATATCACTTTTATGGTGAAGATACCGATATCGCTCATCGCATGCATCAGGTTGGTAAAGTAAAGTTTACCATGAAGCTCCCGACGCATACGTCTGGGCGAAGACTCGCGAAAGAAGGAGTTTTGGTGATGGGTGCGCGCTACATTGTCAATCACTTCTGGACAATATTCAAACGAAAGCCGTATACTCATACAGTGAACGATTTGTAATGTACGCAGTACTATGGAAGCACTATTTTTGAGACACAAATTACACTGGTCTGATGCTGATTTTATACGATCGGTGGTTGTTGGGTTGTTGCTGTTGGTGGGAAGTCTTGTCGTAAATTATTACGCAGCGATTTATGCAAACAAAAGCGCAGGAAATGCAGTGAGCGATATTGTGCTCAGTAATATTCCCGCGTACGACATTGATAGCATATTTGTATACGGCACGGGTATATTTATTTCATTCATCGTGTTGCTTATATTATTCGAGCCAAAAAAACTCCCTTTTACCATAAAAACGATGGCACTGTTTGTTGTCATTCGGTCGTTTTTCATTAGCCTGACACACATTGGGGTTGACCCGTCAGCGATAAATATCGATTCAAACTTACTTCTTAAATTTGGGCCCGGAGGTGATTTGTTTTTTTCGGGACACACAGGACTTCCTTTTTTGATGGCGCTTATTTATTGGAGGAATCCCGTTCTTCGCTACGTGTTTATTGGCACATCAATGATGTTTGCGGTTGTGGTGCTTCTCGGGCACCTTCATTACACCATTGATGTTGCTTCCGCATACTTCATTACGTTTACGATATTCCACATTGCGCAACGGTTGTTTCCAAAAGACGAAGTATTATTTCATAGCGTCTCGTAAAGAGCATTCATTATGGAGGTATTTATTCAACAGTTGTCGATGATGAGCGGTACAGCAGTTCTTTGGTTTGTGCTGGGGTTTGTGTTTGGGTTGGTGTACCGGCAAGCACTTCGTGTTATTGCTCGAGGAAGACCGCGTGGAGCCGCGATGAATATTGGCAAAAGCGATCGGCGGTTTCGCGCGTTACTCGGGGTGTTGCTTCTTGTGTGGGCGATTGAAACAGCATGGAGTCCATCACTCTTATTTTTCTCGGGATTTTGTTTCTTTGAGACTATGTTTTCGTGGTGCGGGCTTTACGCCATACTTGGCCGAAATGCCTGCCCCATCGCATAAAAACACATAACAAAAAGGCCACACATGTGGCCTTTTTGTTATGGAACAATGTAATCTGGCGGGGGCCACACATGAAGTGTTGAAGCAATGAGGACATACACCAGCAAATGGAGCACATAATTTATGAGCACTCCTCCGCGCACACGAAGTACCATGTACGGCGCGATAAGGGTGGAGAGGAGCGCTGTGAGTGTCATGGTGAGCGCGTGGGGCGCGGGTGCGTTACTCGATAAAAACAAAACAACATGGGCGCCTCCAAAAAAGAATGCATAGTTCATCATCACGGTTCCCAAAGATTTATAGTATCTCGCAAACGACAACACCATGGTTGTGATGAGCACTTGTTGTACTAAAATTTCAACAGCTTTCGGTAGAAAGTACCACGGCGTTGCATAAATAAGGTCAGAATAAGGCTTAAATACCGCACCGCTTTGTATGGGTAGGTGAGAAAATTCATAGAGCGATGTCCATACGATTGCCGCGGATATTGCCGCTTGAATACCGTATCGCCATGCAAATGATTTGTCAGGAAGCCATTCGGCAAGCACGTCCCAGCACAAATAGACGCTTGCAATAAACCAGCATACATAATAGAGCGAAATAATTTCTGGTGCGGTATTGTAGCTGAGAGGAATATGAAATATGGGGAAAAGAACAAAATATCCTACATTCGCTACGCCCCAAATTGCAGCAACTTTGATGAGGGTGTGCAGTAGTGGTGCATGAGTCTCGGGGCCCGTGGTGAATGAGGGCAGGGGGGTGCTCGTGAGCGATGGGCGTTTTATGTCTTTCATGGGAATGGGTGTGTGTATTAGTATGGTGTCCCTAATTGCCATTTTGTTACTGCAGCAAAGGGGTGAAGAAAATTAAGAATATTAAGTGTCAGATTATCGCGTATAGTAAGGCCGACCCATAGCTCGAGAGCAAGAACGAGCGCAATAGAAAAATATATGGGCGACTTACGCGCGATGAAGTATCCCACAATCATCGCAATAGTGTCTGATATTGAGTTGATAATGCTGTCTCCGGTGTATCCTTGGGCGAGTGCTTGTTGGCGATAGTGCTCAATAAGCCAGGGAGTGTTTTCGTTGATTTCCCACGCCACTTCTATGCCGAGGGCAATAAGAAAACGTGTGCCATGAGAGAGTCTTGGCGCAATAAGCCAAAGAATCGCATAAAACAAAATGCCATGAATGATGTGTGAGAACGTGTACCAATCAGTAAGGTGTTGAGAGTTTTCTGAATCCAATACTACACCATGCCATAATTTTATACTACCGCACTCACAAATGAGAGGTTGGTGAAATAGTGATAGTGCGACAAATTGTGTGACCATAAGCATGGCGGCAATCACCAACACATAGCGACTCAAGACAGGGGACATACATATAGTATACGTCCATTTTTGCTGGCTAAAAAGATGTGGCGTGTTATGCTTATCACATGACCATTCAATGGAACAGTGTGATGTGGTACTCGAAGGCGCTTGCGGTGGTGCTTTTTGTTGGAGTTGCAGTCGGCTCATTTATGCTGGGTCGTCAGTACCAACGGGTTATTGATATGCTCATTGATGAGTCGACTATTGTAACAGATGACAATACTGCCTCAAATCAATCAATGAGTATTGCTGAGCGCGCAAAGAACGCAAGTTATGAAGTTGAGGGTGTGCAAGTTCAATTCACAAGAGGCTTGTCGCGCGTAGTATTACCTACCAAAAACGGGAGCGCCGAATTTATGGAAACACGATATTTTGGAAATAATGCCTCGGGAGATTTGAACAATGATGGAAAAGAAGATATGGTTTTTGTGCTTACCCATAGTACGGGCGGCACGGGCGTGTTTTATTATGCCGCCGCACTAGTATCCGACGAAAGTGGGTATCACGGAACAAACGCAGTGTTTATGGGCGATCGTATTGCTCCACAAAGCACAGATATTCGTGATGGTAAGGCGGATGTGAATTATGCAGATCGCGGCGTGAAAGAGCCCATGACAACCCCACCAAGCATTGGAAAAACGCTAAGACTCGTCATAGAGAACGGTCTCCTTGTAACCCAATAGGATCAAATTTTCTGTTTCGTTTGTACTCTTGCCTCGTGTCTCATGACTCGTGCTACTTGCCCGTTTTTGCTTTGCAAAAACGGGCGTCAGACTTTTGCCTTTTGGGCGTTCTACAAATAGCGCATAATACATATATGGGAATACTTCGTATACGTACTACTGTTTGTTTTGCACTTCTTTTGGGGGTGATTTTTGTGTACGGAATAACCACTGTGGCGTATGCTGCGCCAACACAAATCACCCAACAGATGAGCGTGGGAGCGCGAGGTGAACAGGTAAAACTATTACAAGCCATTTTGGCGAAAGACCCTGCCGTATACCCCGAGGCGACTGTTTCGGGATACTATGGGCCGCTTACTGCGCGTGCGGTAAAATTGTTTCAAAAAAAATATGGCATTGCGCAACTTGGAGTTGTGGGGCCTCAAACAATAAAAAAATTGAACGAAATTGCTTCGGGCGGCCAAACATCACTCACACACCCCCCAGCGACTTCTGCCGCAACCACCCTCGAGTTTTCGGGATGGATTCCGTATTGGAAAAAAACAGAAGGAACAAGTGAGGCGCTTGCGCATCTTTCGCAATTTACCGAAATCAATCCTTTTGCGTATACCGTCAAGCAAGACGGCACACTGTTTGACGCAATGAAGATTACCGAGGACCCATGGACGCCACTGCTGATGGCGGCTCGGGAAAAGAAAATTCGCATTATTCCCTCGATATTGTGGACAAATGCCGACGCAATGCACGCAATTTTAAGTAGTCCCACAAAACGCAAAGCGCACATTGCAAGCATTATGAAGACGGTGAATGACAATAATTTTGACGGTATTGATTTAGATTACGAAGGGCGATACGCAAAAACAAGACCTTACTTTTCGCTATTTCTCAAAGAACTCTATGCCGCTTCGGGCAAAAAATGGATTCAATGTACCATTGAGCCGCGTACACCTCTCGAAGCGAGATATGACACCATTCCTAAAGACATTCAGTATTCCAATGATTTCGTAGTAATCAATAAGTATTGTGACCGCGTACGAATTATGACGTACGATCAAGGAGCAATTGATTTACCACTCAACCGCGCAGGAACTGGGCCATATATTCCTATTGCCGATGTTGCGTGGGTAAAAAAGGTGGTTGATGTGACTGCGCAAACTATTGCAAAAAAGAAATTAGTGATTGGTGTAACGACGTATGGATATGAATATGAAGTAACGCCGCTCGCGAGAGGGTATAAATATGCTCGTCTGTTTTCGCTTTCTCAGAATTATGCGCTCGACATGGCGAAGGCGTTTGGTATTACTCCGGTGCGCAATCGTGCGGGCGAAATGAGTTTTGTGTATATACCCACCGATGACGCCTCGGTTGTCCAGCCAAAAAATGGAGACGCAACATCATCGATAGCACAAAGTAATAGTACCGTTGCGGCGACATCAATCGGTGAAGTGGGTGGGCTCACCATCGGAAATGCGTTGCCCCAGCGTATTATTTGGTGGAGCGACGCGGGTGCGGTAAAGCAGAAAGTTGATCTTGCGCGGACGCTGGGAGTGCGGGGTATTGCGGTGTTTAAGATTGATGGGGGAGCGGACCCACTCATTTGGGATGTGTTAAAATAGAGCCCAAAAATGGGGTTGACAGCAGTTTTGGGGATGGTATAGTAAAAATATGGAAAAACGAATGGTCACAATGTCATATCCCACAAACGCACATCTTGATGCGTGTATTTTCGGATCAATGCTATTGTGTGGCCACGGTCGTTTGTTCAAAAAGTAATACTCGAGAACCCTGAACGAAACCCCTTGGCCGTACAAAAGCCAAGGGATTTTTGTACGGCGTCGGAAAGCACGTTCACAACAGAAGGAGAAAGCGCATGGAAACTATAGCCGCAGTACATCCACCAATCGTGTTTTTGAAGGGACGTCGTGTTACGTTGCGTCTCGTACTTCGCGAGGACATACCGTCTTTGCTGAGCTTCGTGAATGACGCAGAAGTGAATCGCTATGTACTCCGGTACCTTCCTGTGTCAGAAGCAAACGAAGAGAAGTTCGTTAACGAATTCGCAAACAACGACGCGAATCAGTTTGTGCTCGCGATGGTTGCCGATAACCATGTTATTGGAACAATGGGCGTGCACGACATTAAGTGGAAGGATCGTGTCGCGACAACCGGAGCAATGATCGGAGATAAAAAGTATTGGGGAGAAGGTTATGGCACCGAAGCCAAAATGCTTCTCTTGAAATACTGTTTCGATTCACTCAACCTACGCAAGATCAAATCCGCAGTCATTGCATTTAACGAACGCAGTCTGCACTATTCGCTCAAGTGTGGGTATGTCGAGGAAGGTCGTCTGAAGCAGGAGATATTCCAAGACGGTCAGTATTGGGACATCATTCAGCTTGCAGTATGGCGCCAACAGTGGTGGGAAAAGTGGGCACCGTACGCAAAAAAGTACGGTTTCCCGCAGCGCTGAAGCAGAGTAACTAAGCACCTCCTCCGACATTTGTCGGAGGGGACTTTTTATGTGCCGTATGGTAGTATGGCGAGCAGAAAAATGGACGAGCACGAGATGCAGTTTGACGCGAGAAGTGCGTGGAGTACGAAGCAGTGTCTTGAATTTGTGATTGCACTGTGCCTCTGGGCAGTAGTCCTTGGCAATGTGCTGGAAAGATATTACCCCGCAATGGGACGATCCTTCTTTTCTGATATTCCGTACAAAAGCGACCTCACTCCGCCACCTACTAAACCCCAGCCCAAGTTTCAACCACACCGATATGCGTCGGTGTGGTTTTTATTTTGGCTACAATACCACGTGGCTTTGTCCGTCAACCATGTTCAGGACAAGCCACATGGTTACAAGACAAAAGTCAAAATAACCCCGAGCACAGCATTCGTGGTGAGTAGCATCGAACCAAAACGAAGTCGAGGGGTTTCCCAGTCATACCCCGTCGGCTCTGCCGCGGGGTAATTGATTTTGAGAATGGTGACAATCGCGTATACTTGAACAATGAAGCAATCCACCGCCCTCAAAATTCTCCAAACTGGCGCGAATGTTTTTTTAACAGGTGAGCCTGGTTCAGGGAAGACTTATGTGGTCAATGCATACGTTGCATGGTTGCGCGACAAAGGCATCAACGTTGCCATTACGGCGTCCACTGGGATTGCCGCCACACACATGGGGGGAATGACCATTCACGCATGGTCGGGTATTGGCATCAAGAAGTATTTGAGTTCCTATGATCTCGATGCGATAAGCTCCAACGAGCGCATCGCGAAACGTGTTCGCGCAACGCGAGTACTCATTATTGATGAGATTTCTATGTTGAGTGCAGAGACACTCACGATGGTTGATGCGGTATGCCGAGACATTTTACAAAAACCCGAACCATTTGGTGGCATGCAGGTTGTATTTGTGGGGGACTTCTTTCAACTTCCACCCATTGTGCCGCGTTCACTCTACGGAGAAGAGCCTGTGGTGCGTTTGGGTTTTGGTGAAGAAACGGAGGGAGCTCCATTTGCTTTTCGTTCGAACGCGTGGATTGAGGCTAATCCTATGATGTGTTATCTCTCAGAACAACATCGTCAAGATGATGCCGTCTTTCTTCGCATACTCGCACAAGTGCGTGCGGGGTCAGTGCACCACGAAACCGCGTCGCACCTTAAGGCGCGTGTAATGCGCGAAGGAGATGCGCCAAAAGACTTGCCGCGACTTTTTTCTCATAATGTCGATGTTGATCGTGTGAACGAAGATCGCCTCGCGGGCATTACAGGGGACGCAAAAACGTATCGCATGCGCACACAGGGCGCTCCGCCGCTCATTGCATCGCTCCAGCGCGGGTGTCTTTCGCCGCAAGACCTTAGGCTTAAAAAAACTGCGCGGGTTATGTTTACCAAAAATAACCCCGACGGGAGCTTTGTGAACGGCACGCTTGGTGAAGTTGAAGGGTTTACCAACGCAGGAGACCCCGTTGTGCGTACATTCGACAATGAACGCATTATTGTGCAGCCCATGGACTGGATGATTGCCGATGGTGATCGTGTGCTCGCACTTATTTCGCAACTTCCTTTGCGTCTTGCGTGGGCGGTGACTATTCACAAAAGTCAAGGCATGACGCTTGATGCCGCGGTGATTGATCTTGCACAGGCGTTTGAATACGGACAGGGCTATGTGGCGCTTTCGCGTGTGCGGTCACTCGACGGACTATATTTGCTTGGGCTGAACGAGCGCGCACTTGAAGTGCACCCCGAGGTGATAGAGCAAGACCAGAAATTTCAGGCGCGATCACGCGAAGCGCGTACTGCATTTGAAGAAATGACCGACGATGATCACAAAAAAATCGTGCGTAATTTTATTGTGTATGCCGGAGGGAATCCCGATGGTGGTGTTGTTGCGCAAACAGCAAGACCCACACAAAAAGTTTCTACAAAATCACAAACAGCAATGCTTATAAAGGACGGTAAAACTATTTCCGCAATTGCGCGTATACGCAATTTAAAAGAGGGTACCATCATATCACACATCCTCGAGCTTTATGGAGAAGGAGAAATATCCCGAGAGGTGCTCGAAAGTATTATTTCACCATCGTTAAAAAAGGCGCTCCCTGTGATACATAACGCACTCAAAAAGAAGGGCGCCGAAACATTGACGCCGGCGTTTAAATATCTTAAGGGAAAATACTCTTTTGACGATCTTCGTCTTGCGCGATTGCTCATGTCATAGGCGGGTTATACAATAAGGTTATGAACAAAAACATTCTTGTCATTATTGCAGTGATTATTGTTGTTGTAGTAGTGGGGGCGTACGCATACCGTGCTATCGCGCCCACCACAGAAGGCCCAACCGGCAAGGAGGATCTTATTCGTGTGACATCTCTTCGGACGAACTCGCGAGTAGAAAGTCCGCTGGTTGCAGGGGGCGTTGCAAGAGGAAATTGGTTTTTTGAGGGATCCTTTCCGATTGCGGTTCTTGACGCACAGGGGAGCGAAATAGGTGGAGGCATTGCTCAGGCACAGGGCGAATGGATGACAACAGAATTTGTTCCGTTTACGGTCAAAATAAACTTTTCGACTCCGACGACTCAGACGGGCACTATTGTTTTCAAAAAAGACAATCCTTCCGATATGCGGCAGTTCGATGATGAATTGCGCATTCCCGTTCGTTTTAAATAGGAGATCTTGCAGAAACCCATAGTTGGTGGCATAGTACTGTAAAATTCCACTCTCTTTGAGGAGGGATAAACGTTGAGTATAGAAAGAGAAAGCTATTTTGACCACACCCAAGCGTGGAGTACGTTGCGCTTTGCACTGTTTCTTGTGGTGTTTTGTGCGGGTGGAATGATGCTTCGTGCAGTTCAGGGGCCGGGGGTATCCCACAATGATTTTTGTAAGGATGCTCAGGGCCGTATGTCCTACGCACAACTGAGAGATGGAAAGTCTTTTTGCCCCCTCGGCACGTCGCTTGTGACGATTATTTTCAGAGAGCGTGGGTGGGTGAACGAGACGACACACAAGGAGAATCTCAATGAGTGACAACGAAGAACGTGAAGAGTACGAGAATTGGTATGCTGATGGGATGGTCAATATGGGGAGATGTATTTTCGCACTGGGAGCGGGAGCTGTGGCGGTGGCATGCTTCTTGCTCTACAGCGCCGCACTACAGTAAAGCAAAAACCGAGCCCTAGGCTCGGTTTTTTTTGTACAACACAACACCACGAGAGTAGGTTATGTTGTTTTTGCGGCGTGTGTTCCTGCGACAAATCCTGTTGTCCAGCAGAGCTGGAGACTGTATCCACCCGAGGGCCTATCAATGTTGAGAATGTCTCCGGTGAGGTAGAGATTGGGATATTTTCGTGATTGCATTGTTTTGGTATCTATTTCAGAAAGCGCAACCCCACCATTCGCAACGATTGCTTTCGTGTGGTGCGCCAACGAGCCCACGCGCATGGGGAAGTTTTTTAGCGTTTTGAGAATTTTTATTCGTTCTTCGCGCGTAATAATGCGCACCGCGGCTTCAGGGTTCACTCCCGCAACAAATGCGACAACTCCCGCAAGCGCCGAGGGAACATAATGTGCAAGGAGGTTCTTTAATTTTTTGTTTGATTCGGCAGTCATGCGTTCGAGTATTTCTTTGCCGAGCTCACCGTGATCGCGCTCCGGAAGCAAATCAACATTGAGCATCACCTCACCATAAGGAAGCAACTCCCCAACGGCACTGCTTATGTTGAGAATGGTCGGGCCACTCACGCCCGTATGCGTAAAAAGAAGTTTACCCTTTTTCGATAACTGTTTTTTTCCGTTTTGCACGACACTGATGCGCACATTCGGAAGCGAAATACCCACGACGTGTTTGAGCCATTTTACTGAAAGATTTATGGGTACGAGTGATGCGGTGGGTTGTGCGACGGTGTGCCCAAGATTTGCGAGCCACAAAAATCCATCTCCCGTTGACCCTGTTTCGGGGCGGGCAAGGCCGCCCGTTGCCAAAATACACGCTTTTGTGCGGATTTCGTTCATGCCTTTTACTGCGACTCCGACAATATTGTTTTTTTCATGCAGAAACCCACTCACCGAAGCGGTTGTTTGCACAGTTACGCCACCCGCTTTCATATAATTGATGAGACATTGTTGAATGGTTGCTGAGGAGTCACTTGCAGGAAACACTCTGCCTTCTTGTTCTTCTTTTGTGTTGACGCCGTGTTCTTCAAGAAACGCAATAAAGTCTTTTGCCGAAAATTGTGAGAAAGGAGAAAAGAGGGGCTGGGCGGCATCTTTGTACATTGCGAGATATTTTCGCTTGTCGGGCTCGCTGTTGGTCACATTACACCGGCCCCCACCCGTGATGAGGAGTTTTTTACCGAGGATGGGATTTTTTTCGAGCAGTAATACTTTTGCTCCCAACTCAGCCGCACGTCCCGCCGCAAACATACCCGCGGGACCTCCGCCGATAACCACCACGTCGTAAACGCTCGGGGTTTTTGATTGCATGCGCGGATAGTAGCACATTACTGTGTCCGAGTCATGAGGCTCTCCTTCGTGCAATGCGCTTCGGGAGGGCGAGTACGAGTCACGAGGCAAGAGATTATGACGTTGTACTCATGACTCTTGTATCATGTGTCGTGACTCAATTATCATTGCGCCATAAGCCAAACAGAGCTATTGACTCGATTGAGCATTGTGTGTATAATAATGTGGCTATAGGAAGTTTCGTCGGATTTCTCTGTAGAAGAATTGAAACATTACTTTACATCTACATGATGCAAGGAACAATCAAAACGCTCACCGATCGTGGATTCGGATTCATTGCTCGCGAAGGCGAGGAAAAGGATCTTTTCTTCCACGCAAAGGAATTGAGCGGTGTGACGTTCGAGGAGCTCAAAGTAGGCGACGCCGTAACATTCGACGTTGTTGAAGGAGAGAAAGGCCCGAACGCTACAAACGTACAACGCGCATAACGCGTTGCTCAAACTAATGCCCCGTGTCACCGAGTGGTGGGCGGGGCATTGTGTTTGTGAGGCAGGAGCGAGGAGTCATGAGACAAGGGATTACGACGTTGTACTCATGAATCTTTCCTCACGCCTCAAAATAATGGAGTCGAGGACTGTGGCGTATGGTGGCGTGCTATGGATTTACAGAAAGAGAATATAATATATCAGGTATGCTCATAGACGATATTTCAATACATGTTCGCGCGGGAAAGGGCGGCCGAGGGGCTGTTGCTTTTCAGTCGAACCTTATGAGCAAGGGTCCCACAGGCACGAGCGGCGGGAACGGCGGAAGCGTGTTTGCTGTCGGTGTTGCCGATTTAGGTGCCCTCAGACAATTTCAACATATTAAAGAAGTCTCCGCTCACGACGGGGAGCCGGGGAGAGGTCAATTTCGTGACGGTGCAAATGGTGATGATGTCATCATTAAACTTCCCGTCGGAACAGTTATCCATAATATGACGACAGGAACGGCCTCAGAGCTTACGCTTGTTGACGAAAAAATAATGCTCGCAAAAGGCGGGCATGGAGGAAAAGGAAACTTTCACTTTCGTTCTTCGCGCAATACCACCCCCACACAGTTTCAGCCGGGACTTGCTGGTGAGGAGTTTGCATTTCGATTTGAACTCAAGTTAATTGCCGACATTGGTTTTGTTGGGCTTCCGAATGCAGGAAAGTCGAGCATGCTCAATGCGCTGACGAATGCGTCGAGTCGAGTTGCAAACTATCCCTTTACCACGCTTGAGCCACATCTGGGGGTGTACGAAGAGCTTATTCTTGCGGACATTCCGGGAGTTATTGAAGGTGCGAGTGAGGGCAAGGGGCTTGGGATAAAGTTTTTGCGCCACATTGAGCGCACGCGTGTGATATTCCATTTTATAGCGGCAGATTCTGAAGATGTATTGCATGACTACGATGTCATCCGCAAAGAGCTCAGTACCTACAGCCCGAAGCTTGCCGAGAAAGAGGAGTATGTTTTTTTGTCGAAATGCGATACCATAAGCGCCAGTGACATAAAAAAGAAGTTGACACTCTTAAAAAAGCGCAACAAAAACACCCACGCGTCTTCGATGATTGACGATGAGATGATGCAAGACATGCGCAAGGTACTCGGTGAAATTCAAAACAAAAAACATTATGGCGAGTGAGACTATATTACGATTTGAAGAAGTGTCGTTTGGCTTCGGCCACAATAAACCCATTATTGATGAGGTGAGTTTTTCGGTTCGCCGTGGGAGCAAAATTACCCTCATGGGTCAAAACGGAGCAGGAAAGAGTACGTTGTTATGGCTTATTACCGGAGAAAAGCATGTTGATGAGGGGCGCATTATTATCGAAAAAGGTGCAACGATTGCTATTGCGCGACAGGTTATTCCCCGAAACGAACTCGAGCTTACGGTGCGGGAGTTTTTTGAACGCATGTTTACGCAAAAAATTTATGACATCGAACCTCGTATTGGAAAGGCGCTCAAGGTTGTGGGGCTTTCTGCTCCGATTGATCGCCTGGTGGGTAGTTTTTCGGGTGGACAACAAGCGCGACTTCTCCTTGCGCAGTCGCTTATTACCAACCCCGACATTCTCTTTCTCGATGAGCCCACGAACAATTTGGATAAGGCAGGAGTTGAGGAGCTGACCAAGTTTTTGAAAGAATACACAAAGACCGTGATTGTGATTTCGCACGATGCGGAGTTTTTGAATGCATTTACCGAAGGTGTGTTATATCTCAACATTTTTAACCATAAAGTTGAGCAGTATTCAGGAAACTACAAAGATGTCGTGCGAGAGATTTCTGCGCGTCTCGAAAAAGAACGCGCAAAAAACGCGCGTCTCGAAAAAGAAATTCAAGATCGCAAAGATCGCGCAAATTTTTTCGGTGCGAAAGGAGGGCATATGCGTGACGTTGCGCGCAAAATGAAAGAGAAAATAGAAGAACTCGAAGAAAACTTGGTCGACGTACGCCAAGAAGATAAAACCATTCGGAGTTTTCGTATTCCTGCGCAAGCAGAAGCCGTGGGAAAGATTTTAGAACTATCAGAGGTGAAGATTATTCGTGACCACCAGCCAACATCAAAGAAAGTTGAGGTGCTGCTCAAAAAGGGTGAGCACATGCTATTGTCGGGACCAAACGGTATAGGAAAAACAACACTACTCGAATCAATTGCAAAAGGCACTATGAAAGGAGAATTCCTCGCGCCGGGAGTGGTGGTGGGCTACTATCGACAAGACTTTTCGACGCTCGATTTTGAAAAAACAGTATACGAGACGTTGCGCGAGGTTGCCGAAAAAGATCACGAGCAAGACATTCGCTCGCATGCGGCAGGATTTTTGATTGATGCAGCGATGCTCCGTACTCCTGTTGGCGCGCTGTCCGAGGGACAAAAGGGACTCGTTGCATTTGCAACCATTGTGCTACAAAAACCGGGACTGCTTATTTTAGACGAGCCCACAAACCATATTAACTTTAGACACATTCCTGTTATTGCGAAGGCGCTCGATGAATATCAAGGCGCGATGATTTTGGTGAGTCACGTGCCGGATTTTGTGGCGCAAATTCGCATTGACCAAGAGCTTGATTTAGGGAGTATTGCAGGAGAAATAAAACTGAAAAAGAAAAATGAAAGCAAGGAGCAGAGCGATGACGCGCCAGTTGAAGAAGACGCAGGAAAGAAAGCATACAAAGAAAAGAAGGCAAAAAAGGGAAAATCCACTACGTCGTAACACAGAGAGAATCGCGACGATGTACCATGTTTGGGTAATGTGTACACACATATGGCGGATTCAAAACACAACCGCCTACACACAAACATTCATTAATTCACGATCGTGAATTAATGTGAGTTGGGTTCTTCTGTCTATAAAATGTCTATAAAAACCAGCCAATGCCTTACTACCATACTCCAGAGTATGGTAGTAAGGCATTGGAGATGATGTCTGGTGTGTGAGTAGCTTTTTTGTTTAGCGGTCCCCCTCGAGCTTGACAACACAAGCAAAAAAATGGTAAAAGAAATTGAAACAGGAGGAACCTTCATGTACCAATATATTGGTGTGACTGATTTTGCATCCGTTGATCAGGTGACTGAAATGGTTGATGTGCTTGAGGCGCATAATCCATCTCATGACCTCATGCTTCACGCCGGAGTCATGACGAGCCGAAAGGTTGTTGACGGCGTGCCGTCCGACTGGGCGCGTGTCTGGCCGAAACCCGAAGAAATTCACAAGATCTTCCAAGATAAGCGCGCATACAACTGTCTGCATTACGCCGACTTCAGTCAACATGATGACCAACTCCAGTCACGGATAATTGAAGTAGCGGCACTGGCAGGAAAGTATGTAAACGCTATTCAGCTCGACATGACGTGGCCTGATCCACGCAAGGTTGCCAAAGCACGGAATAATTGGAGACTAATGGTCGGCGAAGGTGGCGTGTGGGATGCTCACACTCGTGAACCAGAGATTATTCTGCAGGTTGGGCAGGGAGCACTCGAACAGGTTCCGCGCCGTTTGGCAGATGTGCTTTCAGCATACCCGGACTCAGTAGACCGCGTACTCCTTGATATGAGCGGCGGTCGCGGGATCGAAATGGCCACCGACAGGATCTTTGTACTCATTGAAGCCGCACTTCAGCACTTCTGCGAGGATCAAATCACGGTTGCGGGTGGTCTGTGCGCCGCAACGATGTACCACATGGCGAGTGTTTGGGATCGGTACCCACATGTGAGTATTGATGCGCAGGGAAAGCTTCGATCGAGCGGTAGTGCGAAAGACCCACTCGATATGGATCTCGTGCGTGATTACATCATCACCGCGTGTGAGATACACGAAGGCATAAAGACGAAAACAGTGTAGGACAATTTCGCTCGGGTAGCGCCACCATATGTGGTGCGCCCGAGTTTTTTCTTTACGCGATGAGCATTTACAGATTGCGTAGAACATGCTATAAGAAATTGAAACAGGAGGAACTGCTCATGATGAAATGGCCGAACAGTATTACGATGATGCGGCATGGCGAGTCCGCATACAACAATCTCAAACGCCAGAAGGCGGACGACCCGAAGTATCAGGAATTCAAGACGTTGTTTGAGGAAGATTTCACACAACCGCGATGTCGCAAGCTCGCGGAAGAACTCATCGTAACGTATTGTGTCGGCGTCAGTGATTTCGAAACACCGCTTACTGACGCTGGTCGTGAACAGGCATTTCGTACAGGGGTAGCATTCGCTGTGGACGATCCATTCCCCCCGGACGTTGTACTTGTGTCGCCATACTTACGTACACGTCAAACGTGGGGAGCGATGCAGTTTGCGGGGTATAGAGCAAACAATGCTCCGGTTGTGTTTGAAGACAGGATTCGTGAACAAGAGCACGGTCTTGTGACGGTTTACAACGACTGGAGATTCTTTTGTACGTTGCACCCCGAGCAGAAAACGCTCTATGACCTTACAGGAAGATATTGGTATCAATTCCCACAAGGAGAGTCGGTTTCGATGGTGCGTGATCGTGCGCGCGACGTTGCGTCAATGTGCATTCGCGAATACGCGAGTCTCAATGTGCTCATGATTACTCACCATTTACTCATTCTTTCGGTGCGCGCGAACTTCGAGCGACTGGCGCCCGAAGCGTTCATCCAGCTTGATGAACACGAGACTCCGCTGGATTGCGGGATTACCAGATACGTTGGGGATCCGCGCAGGGGAAAGGAAGGAAGATTGGAGCTCGTGGAATACAATAAGAGATACTACTAGAGCATATTACCCTCATATTTTGAGGGTAATTTTTTGTCCACAGCGTCGGTTTGTGTGATGTAGGTAATAAACCCATACTTTCTGTTGGAGGAAGTTATGGGAGAAAAACCGAGAATTCTCTACATTGATTTTCCGACACAGTACCTCATGGCATCGACGTTTCTCCGGTTTCAGGAGCATTACGAGTCACCACAATTTTCGGGGCGCGTGTTTAGTCTCGAAGAATATATGGACTGGTATGCCAAAGAAAATGGCAACTTTACCTATTTTTTGGACTGGTCGGGATTTAATATTCCGTCGCGTGTGTTTCGACCGTTTCGTGAGGGAAAGTTCAAAGCACTTTCCGCAAGAGAAGAAGCACTCATTGACTTGCTTGCTAATGTTCCCGAGCCATTTTATGTCATTGCGACGTATTGTGGTGGGAGTGGCGCGTTGTCGCACGAAATTGTGCATGGCTTGTACCACTGTGATGGGCGATATCAAGACTTGGTACGAGGTGTTATGGACGGGCATCTCTCCGATGCGCAAAAGTTCTGGAAGTTGCTCAAAAAAATGGGGCATCATCCGAGCGTGCATCACGACGAAACCAATGCGTATGCGATCACTGGCTGGCCAGACGGGGCGAACTCAGCATTGCGCAAAAACATGCGGCCACTTGCGCGTGAGCTCAAGGCAGTGTTTAAGGATTATTTTGGGTTTAGCCCAAACAGCAAGAACAACGCGAGTCGTATGCGCGAGTTCGTGACAAAGATTCCCTACAAAAAATTCAAAGAGAAAATTCAGCGCTAGTACAGCATGCACTCCCGAATGTGGGGGTGTTTTTTCATCGTATAACGATAAACGCGAGCGCAAGAGTAACAAGCCCAATGCGGTACCACCCAAAAGGAGCAAATGAATGGGTTTGTACAAATTTGAGCAACCACGTGATGGTGATGAGTGCGGTTATGAAAGCCATAACAAATCCTATTGCAAGTGCCACAAACTCACTGCGCGTAAAGAGCGTGTAATGTTTGAGGAGATCAAGCCCCGTGGCCGCAAACATAGTGGGTACTGCAAGCAAAAAAGAAAATTTCACCATTGCGGTACGACTCACGCCCATTGCCATGCCGCCAATAACCGTTGCCGCCGCACGCGAAACTCCGGGAATGATGGCGAGCGATTGCGCAAAGCCAATACCAATAGCTTGCCGAATGGTGACATATTCAGAAATATCGACTGGCGGTCTCTGTGTATGAGCGCGTTCAAAGAGAATAAGAAACGCTCCTCCGAGCGCGAGGGTTGTAAGCACGAGCGGAATGTTTTCGAGCGCGGAACCTGACACAAATGGGTAGAGAGCGACGCCAATAATGCCCGTTGGGATAAACGCGGCCAGAAGCCTGAAAATAGTTTGCCACCGGAACAGTGTTCTCCAGTAAAGCACCACAACAGCAAGAATCGCACCACTCTGAATTGCAATAGTAAATGTTTTGGTAAACGTTGAAAAAGGTATACCGAGCGCGTGTGTAGCAAGCATTAAGTGGGCAGTCGATGAAATGGGAAGGAATTCAGTAATGCCTTCAACGGTGCCGAGGAGAAATGCATGGAAAACAGACAACATAGCCACAGTGTACGAGAAATGTTACGATTGGGCTATGAACAAACCTGAATATCATACATTTCGATATTTTGCGCGAAGCATCTCAACAGTCGTGAGTGTGGTGCTTGTGTGGCGGGGGATTTGGTATTTGCTCGATGGTATTGATAAGTTTATTTTTGGAGGGAGTCATTGGTTGACTGCGCTGTTTGGTTTCGTATTGGGCATTCTGCTCATGTGGTTGCCGGATCATGATCTGCGCGAAATCGAGAAACTTTAATGTACGAGGGAGGGTTCGCTCGTGAAAGATATTTCATTCACTAACGTAGTACGAGAGATGGATACCCATGTGTTGACCGATGAGGAGGTTGCGCGGCGCGTGCAGGCGGGGGACGAAGAAGCATACGCAATAATCGTAGACCGCTATTCGGATAAACTCATGCGCTATGGACGGCGTATTCTTCGGAGTGAGGAAGACGCGGAAGATTGTGTGCAGGAATCTTTTATAAAAGCGTATACGAGCATTCAGTCGTTTGATGCGACGCGAAGATTTTCCCCGTGGATATACCGCATTGCGCATAATGCGTTTGTTACAAAAATACGCGAGTCTGCGCGGTTTCCCACCATCTCACTCGATCTCGACACACTCTTCCCGCATCCCATTGCGCCCGATACGGCCGATCGCGTGGCTATCAGGCGTGAGATGGAGCGTCGTGTGGGAGAAGGTCTCGACACACTTGATCCGAAGTATCGTGAGCCGTTGGTGCTCTATTATTTTGATGAGTTGTCGTATCAAGAAATTGCGGACGTGTTACACATTCCTATTGCAACGGTCGGAGTTCGTATTAATCGCGCAAAGAAGCAATTAGCATTAGTCACGTAATATGGGAGAAGAAATAAATAAATTAAAAGATCGCGTGCTTTCCGAAATACGGAGTGGTAAGGCGCACATGGAGCCACGATGGCATGATGTGTTGCGCGGGTTTTTGTATGCGTCTGGGGCCGTGGTGTTATTCACAGGAGGTGTTTTTGTGGTGAGCTTTGTGCATTTTGTGCTCGTACGAAACGGCATTCTCGCCGCAGGCGGGTTTGGTTTTCGCGCGTTCTTCCCGGTATTTCTTGCACTTCCATGGATGATGCTGTTGTCGCTCGCGATATTTGTGGGCGCGCTCTTTTTGCTGGTGCGACGATATGCGTTTGTGTATCGCCATCCGTTTGTGTATGGCGTTGCGGGTGTTGCCGTGTTTGCCCTTGTGGGCGGATTTGTGTTTGCGCAACTTGGTGTGCATGAGCGCATCGAGCGCGCGATTCGCATGGGACAACTGCCTTTTGGAGAAGGATTGTATCGTGGGTATGACGCGTTTCCGATGCAATCACTCTATTCGGGAGTTGTTGCGTCTCCCGTGGGAGCAAATTCGTTTGTGCTCCAGACTCCTCGTCAAGAAATGTTGACGATACTATATGATGCGTCACGCAGTGCAACAGGAACGGTAACCGATTTTGATGAGGGTGATGCGATTATGGTGTTTGGTGAACGCACAGGGAGCACGACTATTCAGGCAACTGACATACGACGTGTTGATGATGCGAGATTTTTAATGCACATGCCGCGCGGGCGACGGAGCGGGTTTCCACGAATGATGGATTGAAATATTGCGCGTGTGAGCACGTAGTACATGATAGGAGCAAGGCGCTCCTCGCACACAGGTTTCTGCCTAGGAGGAAATTCTTTGTACGCATTACTCGTATCGTTACACACATTGAAAACCAAACTACTTACATACGCATTCCTTCCCGTTTTGGGAATTGGCGCACTTAGCGTCGGAATTGCATCAGCGCACG
>Ga0172375_10003444_pt1 | contig 24016 bp, 22 predicted proteins | sample LakKiv1m_FD_114537 | JGI IMG/M metagenome (GOLD analysis project Ga0172375, IMG submission 114537) | Freshwater microbial communities from Kabuno Bay, South-Kivu, Congo - kab_092012_11.1m | ecosystem: Environmental > Aquatic > Freshwater > Lake | place: Democratic Republic of the Congo... | reverse complement strand
TCTCGACCGCCGTTTGGCCCTTGGCCTTGCGGGCGGCAAGGATGATGGCCTTGCGCTTACAGAGACCGAAGATCCCGGCTGAGCCGCTGGAAACTATCTCGATCTCCAAATCCTCCCGACGACACTTGCAGGAGACGCAGGCGGCGGCAACCGCCTCATCAACATTCTTTCCGGTGTATTCTTTTTTGCTGTGTGACATAAAACCGATCCCTTATCTTACGGTGACTATCCAAGTACATCGACTTTGCTGGGCGTGAAAAGCGGTCTGCTCAAACCTCAACCGAGCGGTTGATGACATATTGCTGCCCGATAGACAGGAGGTTGTTGATGAACCAGTAGAGCACAAGCCCGGAGGCAAAATTCAAAAACATGAAGGTGAAGATGACCGGCAAAAACATCATCACCTTGGCTTGGGCCGGATCGCCGGTGGAGGGCGTCATCCGCTGCTGCAAAAACATGGTGCCGCCCATGAGCAGGGTCAAGACGGGAATGCCCCCCAGACCGGGGATATCGATGCCTATCGCCAGCCGATCGGGGGCCGAGAGGTCGGTCATCCAAAGCATGAAGGGGGCATGGCGGAGCTCAATGGTCTGCAACAGCACCTTGTAGAGCGAAAAAAAGACTGGGATTTGCAAGACCATCGGCAGACATCCGCCCAACGGGTTGATCTTGTAGGTCTTATAGAGGGTCATCATCTCCTGGTTGAGCCGCTCCTTGTCGTCGGCGTATTTTTCGCGGAGCTTGGCCATCTTCGGCTGAATCTTCTGCATGGTCTTCATCGACTTCATGCCCTTATGGGAGATCGGCCAGAAGAGGAGCTTAAAGAGCACGGTCACCAGGATGATGGCGAAGCCGTAGTTGTGGAGGTATTTGTAGAAAAAATTGAGCAGGAAGAGAGTCGGTTTGGCGAGGGCATCGAACCAGCCAAAGTTGATGATCTTGTCGAGGTCAAAGCCGACTTCCTTCAGGATGGAGAGCTTCTTTGGCCCCATGAACAGGGTGTATTGAAAGGTCTTTTTGCCACCGGGTGGCAGGATCTCCGGCTCACCGTTGATGGTGGTGGAGACCTGGTCATCGCCAGTCAGCGCCAGTTGCACCGTCGCCTTGCTGGCCGCCTGGGGGATGATACCACAGAGAAAATAGCTATCCTCGTAGGCAGACCAGGAGAGTTGGCCGGTCAGGGTCTTGGCCCCCTCCTTCTTGAGGGTGTCCACCTTGATCTCCTGCAGGGCGCGATCGAGATAGACGGCTGGCCCGGTGAAGATGCCCGGGGTGCCCTTGGTGGTGTTGGCAAAGGGGCGGTTGACACTCTCCAAGAAGGCGGAGCCCTGGAGGGCCTGGGATGTGGCGTTCTCCACTTCGACCTCAAGGCCAATCTGGTAGGAGTTGTCTGCGAAGATCAGCCGGCGGGTCAAGCGCAGCCCCGGCATGGGCTCGGCGGTCATGACCAGGGTGCCTTGCCCTCCCTGGGGTACGGTGAGGGCCAATTGCGCCGCCTGATAGAGCTGAGCCCGGGGCGGGATCCCGTTTCCCCAGGCAAAGGAAAAGGGCATCTTGCCCGAAGCCTGGGTGAAGATCAACTCCTTGTTCGGCGCCCCTTTGGCGGCGGTCTCCTTGTAGTTCTTTAGGGTGAAGCTCTTGACCACGCCTCCGTTTTCAGAAATCACCGCCCGATAGAGTGCTGTCTCGACCGGGATATCCTTGCCTGAAAGCGCTGGCGGTGGGGTTTGCTCCTCGCCCGTCAGAGTCGCGGGGCTGACGGCCGTCTGCGGCTTGACAGAGGCAACCTCGGCCGCCGGGGTCATCTGCTGCTCTTTGGTCGACGCTACCGGTTGCGGGGCAGGCGGGGGCATGAAGAAATACTGATACCCGAGCAGGATGATCAGAGAGAGAATGACAGCGGTAAAGGCTCGTTGCGTTTCCATAGAGATCTCGTTGGTAAGGGTGATAAGTGAGGCCGAAGGGCATCGCCCGCCAGAAGGTCAGCCCTCTTTGACCACAGGATCGAAACCACCGGGGTGAAAGGGATGGCAACGCAGAATCCGGCGGAGGGCCAGCCACGCTCCCTTGCGGGGGCCATAGAGCGAGATGGCCTCAATGGCGTACTGTGAGCAGGTGGGGATGAAACGACAGCTTGGTGGGAGCAGGGGAGAGATAAATCGTTGGTAGGCACGAAGCAGACAGAGAAAAATCTTTTGCACAGGGGATACCAAGGAGCAGGTCAGACCCGGGCAGTAAGGGTAACAGACCTACCCCCGCCACCTCCGGTATGCTGACCGAGAATTGTTTGGACGTCGGCTAAGTTTCGAGGTTGGAACTTGGTATTGGTGGCAATCACCAAATCGACACCTAACGAAGAGTCTGGGCGGTTCCCCACCTGCGAGGGCAGATCCCGATGGTGGCGGTAAAATTCCTTCAGGAGTCGTTTAATCCTATTTCTCTCAACCGCAAGCCGTTGGCCGCCGATACTCAAGCCTAATCGATCCTGCCCATAATCGTTATCCAGACAAATCAGGGTAATCCCCTTCCCCCAATAACGTTTGCCATGCTTGTAAACCCTTTGATACTGCCAAGGTTTCGTCAGCAAGGCGTCCTTGGGCAGGGGAAATCCCATGGCCTAAACGACAGAGACAATGACCGATCAGACAACCGATAGGCGAGCGCGGCCCTTGGCACGTCGGCGGTTAATGATGGCCCGGCCATTCTTGGTGCTCATACGCAGACGGAAGCCATGGGTACGGTGGCGGGAGATATTGCTTGGTTGAAAGGTTCTCTTGCTCATAATAAGGTTTCCTTGTGGGGGGTCACCGGGTACAAAACACCGGCCTGTTGAGTTACGGCGACAGGTTCCGTCGCGGCACGATTAGCGCCGATCAATGAAAATGAATCGGCGACATTAACCACATTCCTGTCAGCATGTCAAATCGTTTTGTGGCGATAACCGTTGCTGGGCGGAGGCGAGAGGCTCAGAAGCTGATCAGCTCGACATCGAAGACCAAGGTGGCGTTGGGGGGGATGACCCCTCCCGCCCCCTGAGCGCCATAGGCCAGGGCCGGAGGGATGATCAGGGTGCGTTTCTCCCCCTTCTTCATGGCCATGAAGGCCTCGTCCCAGCCCTTGATCACCCGGCCCATCCCCACCGGGAACTGGAAGGGCTGATTGCGGTCGACCGACGAATCAAATTTTTTTCCATCCAACAAGGTGCCGGTGTAGTGGGCGGTGACCGTCGCCCCCTTCTTCGGGGTCTCCTCGCCCGTCCCTTCCTGGGTGACCACATACATCAGACCGCTGGGGGTGGCGATGGCCTTCGGCCATTTCTGCTTGATGGTCGCTTGCTGCTTCTCGGTTTCGGCCTTGAGTTTGGCTTGACTGGCGCCATCAATCTTTTGCAGGAGGTCGTTGAAGGCCTTTTGATCGGCCTTGAAGGCCTTGGCCTTGTCGCCAACCCGCAGGATGGTGACGCTGGTCATCGTATCCCCCTGGGCGATCTTGTTGACCACATCCTGGCCGCTGACCACATGGCCGAAGACACTGTGCTTGCCATCGAGGTGGGGGGTGGCGACGTGGGTGATGAAGAATTGGCTGCCGTTGGTGCCGGGGCCGGCGTTGGCCATGGAGAGGATGCCGGGGCCGGAGTGCTTCAGGGAGGGATCAAACTCGTCTGGGAACTTATAGCCCGGGCCACCACTGCCTCGACCGTCGGGGTCACCCCCTTGAATCATGAAGTTGGCGATCACCCGATGGAAGGTCAACCCATCGTAAAAGTGGGTACCCTTGGCCTTGTTGGAATCCTTGGTGCCTTCGACCAGGCCGACGAAGTTGGTCACCGTCAATGGGGTCTTTTCAAATTCGAGCTGCACCAGGATCTCTCCCTTGCTGGTGGCAAACTTGGCGTAGAGGCCATCCGCCAGCTTATCGGTGGCGGGGGCATCGGTAGCGGCGGTAGCGGAGAGGCAGAGCCCCCCAGCCAGCATGGTCATGCAACAGAGCGCAAGCATTTTCATCATCAATCTCCAACGTGTTTGAATGGTTTGTCTTTTCACTAGAGTAACACCTTAAATGGACGGGGATGATCCCTCAATCAGCCTTCAGGCGTAAGTGACCACTGGGGTAGGCACGACCGCAACACGCCACCCTTACTGTCAGTACTGGTAAGCGATTGCAGGGTGCCCTGTGATCGTTTACCACCCTCAGGCCAAGGCCTGTTCGACGGCCACGGCCACCGAGACGGAGGCCCCAACCATCGGGTTATTGCCCATGCCAATCAGGCCCATCATCTCGACGTGGGCGGGAACCGACGACGAGCCGGCGAACTGGGCATCGGAGTGCATACGGCCCATGGTGTCGGTCATGCCGTAGGAGGCGGGACCGGCCCCCATGTTGTCGGGGTGCAGGGTGCGGCCTGTACCGCCTCCCGAGGCGACGGAGAAGAATTTCTTGCCCGCCAGCAGGCACTCCTTCTTGTAGGTGGCCACCACTGGGTGTTGGAAGCGGGTAGGGTTGGTGGAGTTGCCGGTGATCGAGACATCGACTCCCTCCCGATGATTGATTGCCACCCCCTCGCGGACATCGTCGGCGCCGTAGCAACGAACCTTGGCCCGTTCCCCAATGGAGTAGGGGGTCTCCCTAACGATGCTCAGCTCACTGGTTTGGTAGTTGAACGCGGTGACGACATGGGTGAAGCCGTTGATGCGCGAGATGATGTGCGCGGCGTCCTTGCCCAAGCCGTTTAAGATGACCCGTAGCGGTGACTTTCTGGCCTTGTTGGCCGAGCGGGCCAGCCCAATTGCCCCTTCGGCGGCGGCAAAGGACTCGTGGCCGGCGACAAAGGCAAAGCATTGGGTCTCCTCGCGGAGCAACATGGCGGCCAGATTGCCATGCCCTAGGCCCACCTTGCGCTCGTCTGCGACCGAACCGGGGATACAAAAGGCCTGGAGCCCCTCCCCTAGAATTTCAGCAATATCCGCCGCCCGCCTGACCCCCCGCTTGATGGCCATGGCCGCCCCCAGGGTGTAGGCCCAGCAGGCATTTTCAAAGCAGATGGGCTGCACCTCGCGGACAATGGCCGCGACATCCAAGCCCTTGCCGCTGCAGATGGCCTGCGCCTCCTCCAGCGAACCAATACCATTCTTGGCTAAGACCGTCTCAATCCCGCCTATCCTTCTCTCGTACCCTTCAAATAGCGCCATGGTCTCCTCTCCTTCCTACTCGTGTCTGGGATTGATGGTCTTGACCGCTTCGGCAAAACGGCCATAGCTGCCGGTGCACTTGGCCAAGGCCTCCCCCGCCTCGACGCCCTTGGCGATCTGCTCCATCATCGGCCCCAGGCGAACGAACTGATAGCCAATGATCTCATCGTTTGCATCAAGCGCCAGCTTGGTGACGTAGCCCTCGGCCATTTCGAGATAACGCGGCCCCTTGAGCTTGGTGCTGTACATGGTACCCGTCACCGAGCGTAGGCCCTTGCCTAAATCCTCGAGGCCAGCACCAATGGGCAAACCACCTTCGGAGAAGGCGGTCTGGGTGCGACCATAGACGATCTGCAGAAAAATCTCACGCATGGCGACGTTAATGGCGTCACAGACCAAGTCGCTGTTTAAGGCCTCAAGGATGGTCTTGCCCGCCAAGATCTCGGCCGCCATGGCCGCTGAGTGGGTCATGCCGGTGCAGCCGACGGTCTCCACCAAGGCCTCCTCGATGATCCCGGCCTTGACATTGAGCGTCAGCTTGCAGGCCCCCTGCTGGGGAGCGCACCAACCGACGCCGTGAGTGAGGCCGGAGATGTCGGTGACCTCCTTGGCCTGTGTCCAGCGCCCCTCCTGGGGGATTGGTGCCGGGCCATTCTTTGGCCCCTTGGCCACGCAGACCATTTCCTTGACTTCCGGAGAGTATTCCATTCGTTCCTCCATCGAATTAATGTGACGGTTCACCTGCCGTCCGGTGGGTTGCGGATAAAAAAAAGCCCCGCTGCGGTTTGGGCAGCGGGGCTCACACTTAAAAAGGAAAGCCGCCTAAATGTCAATTATTTTCGTCGCCATCGACAAATCTCCATTGCCATAGGCGAGCGCCTTACCGCGACTCCTGTCCGGGGTGATGCTGCGGCCCCCTCCCTCCTTGCCATGGCCCCATGCCCTTCCCCGCCCAAAGCGGACGGCCCGCTTCGTCGCGCAATACCGTGGTTTGTTGACGGCTACGGTCGGTGATCTCCCGCGCCATCAAGTAGTGCACCCCACCCGGCCCCTGGGCCCTCGACCCCCGCGCCGTAATCTCATCCCCAGGGGCAAAGGGCAAGTCCCGTTCCGCCCAGTACCGTTGCGGCCCGATGCAGATCATCACCCGGACGTCACCATGCTCAAGCTCCAACTCGACGTTGGGTCGCTTGCCGTCCGTATGGATAGCACGGATGGTTCCGCTTACCGTCGTTACCGTGTTGACATCGTAGCCCTCGGAGACATTGACTGCCCCCTCCTCACCTTGCCCCCAAAAGGCAGAAGCGGGGAGGGGCAGCAGAAGGGCAGCGCTCAACAGGGCTAACAGGGCAATTGTTTGGGTTCGCATAGCATAGCGAGGGATGACTCCCCCCTCCCACGAGAATTTTCAGACGGGCCTACTGGGCCTTTTGGCACTTGCAGCCCCGAGGCCCCATGCCATCGCAGGGCGGGCGGTCTTCGTCGCCGTCTGGCCCCATCGGCGTGATGCCCAAGGCGGTCGCTTTAGCCCGGATCTGAGTTTGCAAATCAAACATCTCGCTCCACAGTTGCTGGGCTAGGGTCTTGTCGGGGGACTCCCCCCGCATCATTTCAAAGTAGGCCGCCCGTTTCTCATGGAGGGCGGAGCGCAGCCCCTCGGATTCATCCATAAACTGTTGATGCAACTTGGGATCAACCGTGCCCTGCTGCCGGCAGGCCGCCCCGGTGGCGTGGGCTGGGCCAGGGCCAGTCCCCATGTGACCGCCTTCGGCACTGACGTTGGCGATAAAGGCCAAGCTGCCTGCGGTTATGGTTACGATGATGGCCATAAGTGAGAGTGATTTCTTCATAGTGTCTTCCTTGCTTGTCGCGATGAGTGAAAGGCGTCACCGTCCGCTAAACGGTGACGCCGGAAGTCGCCGGGCCTATCCCCGACAACGCTTACTTGCCTGTCCCGTCCTGCAAGCCCTGACCCCTGCCGGGACGAGTGCTACCCCCGTTGGCGGTGGTGCCCGTCGTCAGGAAGGTACCATCGCGGCGTTGTGAACCCGCCGGACGCACGGCTGCCGTCCCCGTGGTATTGGTTTGGGCCTGGACGTGGCTACCGTTTTGCTTCCCTGCCCCCCTGCCGTTGGCGGCCAATACCTCGCCTGCCATGAGCATCATGCCGAGGGTCGCTACGGTGACAAACATCATGGGTCGTCTCTTCATCTTATCTTCCTCCTGGTTAGTGTCCATTGTGCTGTTGTTGTCTGACGGCCCGACCTTCCCCCCCTGCAGAGAGTTCTCTGTCCGTCCCATCAAACGGCCTGCCAGGACATATTCCACGATCTGTGCCAGGCCGACAACAAACGGCAACCAATTGAAAAATAGAGATATTTATTCGTGGGCGTCACCCCGGTTTCACAAAAGATGCGCGCAACTTTTGCACCTCGGGCGAAGGTTTTGCACCACCTTGCCCCCTAGCCCTCCTCGCCAAGGCCATAGTCTTTCAGGCGATACTGCAATGTCCGGCGCGAGATGCCCAGCCGTTCGGCGGCCAGACGGCGGTTACCGTCTGTCGCCTTCAAGGCCGCCAGAATCATGGCCTGTTCCGCCTCTTTCAGGATCCCCCCGGCCCCTTCCCGGGCTGGCCCCGGGCCGGGTTGCAGGAGAGGCGGCAACTGTTCAACCGTCACCTCCCCTCGCGCCAGGATGGCGGCCCTTTCCAGGACGTTCTGCAACTCACGGATATTGCCCGGCCAAGGGTAGGCCCGTAAGGCCTTCAAGGCCTGAGGGCTGATCGTCAAAGCGGGTTTGCCCATGGCTCGCGTGTGCCGCTCAAGAAAAAAATGCACCAGGGCATCGAGCGCGTCGCGGCGATCGCGCAGGGGGGGCAGGGTCAGCGGGAAGACATGGAGTCGATAAAAGAGGTCGTCGCGGAAGCGGCCAGCCGCCGACTCCTTGGCCAGATCGCGATTCGTCGCCGCCAAGACCCGAACGTTGGCTCGCAGCTCGCGATTGCCACCAACCCGTTGGAAGCTGTGCTCCTGCAAGACGCGCAGGAGTTTGGCCTGCATGGGCAGCGGCATCTCGCCAATCTCATCGAGCAGAATTGTCCCCCCAGAGGCCAACTCAAAGCGGCCTTGACGGCTGCTGGTGGCACCGGTGAAGGCCCCGCGCTCATGACCAAAGAGCTCACTTTCGAGCAGGGTGTCGGGGATGGCCGCGCAGTTGACGGCGACGTATGGCCCGGCCTGGCGGGGACTGGTCAGATGGAGATAGCGGGCCAACAGCTCCTTGCCCGTGCCGCTCTCGCCATCGATCAGCACGGTGGTTTCGGTGGAGGCCACCTCCCCGGCTAGACGTCGCACCTCCGCCATGGCCTGGCCAGCAAAGAGGATGGCCAGCGGCGGCAGACCGGCGATCTCTTGCTGATCAAGGGGCAGCATCGGCCTCTGGCGCTGACGCTCCGCCACCAGACGGGCCACCAATGCCCGCAACGAGGCGGGGTCTTTCAGGGGCTTGGTCAGGAAGTCGCTCACCCCATCCTTCATCGCCGCCACCGCCTCCTCGACGGTGCCAAAGGCGGTGATCAGGACAAATGGCGGGGCCGCAGGGGCGCGACGGCAGGCCTGAAACAACTCGATCCCCCCCATCCTTGGCATCTTCAGATCCGACAGCACCAGGTCAAAGGACTCCGCCTGCAAGCGGCGAAGTGCGGCGACACCGTCGGCGGCCTCCACCACCTGGTGCCCGGCCTCGTCCAAGATGTCGGCCATGAGACTGCGGAAGGTTTCGTCATCTTCGACCAATAAGATGCGGCCTGAGGGGGGTGGCGAGGCCTGCGAAACAGGGCTGGTTGTTTTTTGCGACATGGTTTTCACTTTGAGCCCCGAGAGATGGGGAGATGAATCAGAAACGAGGCGCCAGCGGCAGGCCCAGCCTCAAGTGCAATACCCCCGCCGCAGTCGGCCAGAATTTTTTGACAGACCGCAAGGCCCAGGCCCGCCCCACGGGCCTTGCTGGTGCGAAAGGGCTCAAAGAGACCCTGCCGCATCTCCGGCGCAATCCCTGGCCCGTTATCGGCCACCCGGATCTCTAGCCTGTCGCCCTTGCTCTGGCTTTCGATCACCACCTCCAAGCCGCCCTCCGCCCTCGCCTGCAGGGCATTGGTCACCAGGTTGAGCAACACCTGCCGCAGGCCCTCTTCGGGACAGGCGACCTGAGGCCCGGGGGCAATCGCGCACCGCATCCGCGCCTGACAGGAGGCCGCCTGTGGGGCCAGCCAGTTGAGCACCTCGTTGGCCACCAGGGCCGGAGAGCAACAGGCCGGGCTCAAAGCCGGTGCCCGGGTGTAGCGCAAGATGTTATCGACCAACTGCTCCAAGCGCTTGGCCTCGCCAACGATGCGGCTGGCGTAGCCACGTTCGCGGCCTGACGGCAGCCGCTCTTCCAGCAACTGACCATAGCCCTTGATCCCGGCGAGGGGGTTACGCACCTCGTGCGCCAGTACGGCCCCAACTTCACCAAGTCGAGCCAGCTCCATCTGGCGGGTGGCCTGGCGCTCGACCGCCGCCTGCCGCCGTACCAGCCACCAGACGGTCAGCCCCAAGCCCCAGCCAACCGCCAGCAGGGAGAAGACAACGATCAGGCTGAGCGCGGCCTGACGCATCACCTCATCCGCCCGCCAGGTATGCAAGGCCAAACGCAAGACCCCCTTGCCCCTAGGCCAATGGAAGGGGGTTTGGAACTCGTAGACCCTCTCGCCAGTACCCAGTTGCACCCGTTCCTCGGTCAACTGGCCGCTGTCGACCACCGGCTGATAGCGCCTGTCCGTGGCCGCCGAATCGATCAAATCTTCATTGGTATGGAAGAGTATCCGCCCCTCGGAGGAAACGATGGCGGCGTAGGCGATCTCGGGGCCCAAGAAGGACCCCAGTGTCTGCAGGGAAGAGCCGCCCTCCGCTCCCCCCTCCAAAATCGTCGCTGTGGTCAGGGCCAGGCCGCGCAAATTCTCGGCGGCCATCGGGGCCGCTGCCCGGTAATTGCGCCAGGTCTGCCAGGAGAGCCCGCCAGTCAGCACGAGGGCAATGACCAGCGCCAAGGCCGCCGTCCATCGGCGAGACCTTGGGTGCAGAGACTTGCCATGGGTGAGGAGGGCAGCCATGGCATCACTCGGCAGGGGCCTGGCCGGCGCCGCCGCTCAGGGCGCCAACCGTGGCCCGCATCCGTCGCAAGAGCCAAAGACCGGGCAGGGCGGCCAAGGTGGTGACCAAGAAAAAATGGGCCCAGCCGACCCGCTCGATGAGAAAACCGGCGCTTGGGGCCATGAGTATCCTGCTCAAGGCGGCGAGTGACGAAAGCAGGGCGTACTGAGTGGCACTATAGCGCTGGGTGCAGAGGGCCATCAGCAGGGCGACAAAGGCCGCAGTCCCCATGCCGCCGCACAGGTTTTCAAAGCCGATGGCAAAGATCATCAGCGGGAAACTCTTGCCCGCCCAAGCCAAGAGCATGAACGAGAGGTTCGACACCATCTGCAGCACCCCGAAGTACAGGAGGGAGCGGTAGAGGCCAAATGTTACCATCAACGCCCCGCCATACAGCGCCCCAATCACCAGCGAAATCAGCCCCAAGCCCTTGTTGATCGTCCCTACCTGGCTGGCGCTGAAGCCGATGCCCTTGATCAGGAAGGCGGTGGTCATGCTGCCGGCGTAGGCGTCACCGAACTTGTAGAGGATGACCAAGGCCATCAGGGCCAGGGCCCTGGGCCGCGAGAAAAAATCTTGCCAGGGGCCACCGATCGCCTCGATCAAGCTCTGCGGGGGGAGGGCCTGTTGCCCGGGCTCGTCCCCCCAGAGGGCAGAGAGAACTCCAACGGACATCAGGGCGGCCATCATCAAATAGGTTGCCTGCCAGCCAATCCGATCGGAGAGGATGAGGGCCAAGGCCCCCGAGACCAGCATGGCGAGGCGGTAGCCCATGACAAACACCGCCGCCCCCACCCCGCGCTCCTGCTCTGCCAGGATATCGGTTCGATAGGCATCGATGACGATGTCCTGGGAGGCCGAGGCAAAGGCGACACAGAGGGCAATCAGCGCCACCAGCAGGGGGAGCTTGGCCGGCGAGGAGAAACTCATGGCGACGATGCCGAGCCCCAAACTGATCTGGGTGAGCACCATCCAGCCCCGACGTCTGCCCAGCCAGGGGGGCACGAAGCGATCCATCAACGGCGACCAGGCAAACTTGAGCGCATAGGGCAGCCCCACCAGGGCAAAGGCGCCAATGGTCTTCAAGTCGACCTCCTCCACCGCCATCCAGGCCTGAAGGGTGGCCCCAGTCAAGGCCAGGGGCAGGCCTGACGAGAAACCAAGCAACAGCATGAGCGCGATGCGCTTGCTGCGAAAAACCTGGCGGTAGGGGGAGAGATCGATGGGCATAGTGAGCCGTGGCCTCATTCCCGTAATGGAAGGGCTTATTCACCTTGAGTTGAGGGTTGTATCGTCACAGATTTGCTTTCAAATCGGCCAGGGTGATCATCATCGTCAGGGGGTCAAGAGGGGATGATTCAAGACCAACCGCTTCATAAAATGCCCGGGCCTCGGGAGAAATAGCATGAACGATCAGTCCACGAATACCAATGGCATCGGCGGCCTGGATAACCCGAAAAGCCGCATCACGAACCAAGGCTCGTCCGATCCCCTTGCCCTGAAAAGACCGGTGCACGGCCAGCCTCCCGAGTACGACAACAGGGATTGGATCAGGCATATTACGGCTAAACCGGCCAGGCGTTTCCGATAGAGCAACGGCACTCGACGCCAAAGCGTAATAGGCAATGACACGCGGACCTTCGCAGGCAACAAAGGTGCGAGATGCCCCGGAGGCCTGATTCTTCAAGGCCCGGCGCTTGAGCCAGATATCTAAGCCTTCCACGCCAGAGATAAACTCCTCAATGCCGTGATGTTCAGTCAGCGGCTCTGGCGGTGAAAGCGTCATGCCTTCTCCCAAGGGGCTGCGGTCTGCATCGTTTTCCGCAGGCGCTCATTGGCACGGGGGGGCATATCCAGCAGTGCGAGAAATTTTGCATAGGCTTCGGGACTGACCAAGATGAGTGATTGATCAAGCAACGCCTCTTCTGCGGCTACCCGCACGGCATCCAGAATGAAATCGGTACGATTTTTCCCCCGTATTCTGGCGGCGCGGTCGATAAAGCTCCGCTCCTCGGGCTTGATGCGGATATTCAACGTCTCACGTTTGCTGACAGCTTTACTCAATGTTGGCATAGAAAACCCTCCTCTATTTTCTCAAACGGTAACAATCCGTAGTGCCGTTGTCATTACCTTTTTGCAAGTGATGCCCACGCGCATGTCACCCATCATCATTCCCGCCTGAGGATCCCGGTCAGACAGGCGAGCCCCCCGGCGGCCTTGAGGTATTCGCCGATCTCGATGGCCAAGACCTCAAGGCCCGCCGCCCGCAGGATGGTCTCGATGCCGGGACAGGCCGACGGCATCAGGAGCCGCCGTGGCCCCAGGGTGACAAAGTTCATCCCCAAACCCACCTCCAGTTCGCGGCCCGGCGACAGGATGACGGTGCCCACCCCCAGATCGGCTAACAGCCCCAAGAGCCCTTGGCTCGCCCGGCCACCGTGGACCACCGCCAGGTCGTGATCGACAAAGTTGAGCACCCCCAGCAGGTGTTGGGCCCCGGCCGGCAGCCTGACTTCATGCGCCCTGATCCCCATGTCTGCCAAGAGGCCTGAGATTTGCCTGAAGCCCTCGCGATTGGTCCTGAGCCCGGTGCCAAGCAACACGGTGTGTTCATCCCGCCAGAGGGCGTCTGCCCCCTCGAAGGTCGCCGTGCCTCGGGGCTGGAAGATGATGGGCACCCCGATCTTGGCCAGGGCCAGGGCGGCGTGCCGCTCCTCCCCTGCCCGTTGCTGGGCGGCTGGGCGGGCCAAGATCACCCCCTGCCGTGTCGCCCAGAACAGGTCGCGCATGAAGAGAAAATTTGGCGGTGGGCTGGCCGCTTGGGCCAGATGCACCTGAACGCCCTGCCCCTGGTACAACTGAACCAAGGCCGCCGTCTGGCAACGGAGTCTTGGCAGGTCGGGGCGCGCCAACATCAGATAGCGGTCGGCCGGGCCATCGAAGAGCAGTTCCTCACCCGGCTGACTGATCACCACCTCGGCCAATCTGCCCCACTCGTTGCCACAGCCGCAGGGGTGCCAGAGCCGCCCTTGGGCGATCTCGGTGGCCAGATCGGCATCCCGGGCCTGCCAGCCGGGGCCGCCGTAGGTTGCCGGCCGTTCGGCGGCCCTCTCGGGGGGGAAATCACTCATCGTCGACACCATAGCCAAGTTGAGCGGCCACGGCCAGGATGGCCGGGTCATTGAGCACTGGCTGCAACATAGCGGCGTTTTGGAACCAGCGCCGCCGGCGGGGGGGGCAGGTGGCCATCACCGGCGGCAGTTCCCCGGTGCTGGCGGTGATCAGCGGGGCGGGATCGATGCCCAGCCAGTCGGCAAGCTCGCCAAAACAGCGCCGCCTGCGGCCGGGTTCGGCAATGACATCTTCAAACCTCAGCCGTAGAGAGTCAACCGGGTGGCGCTCAATAAAGTCGAGGGTCGCCTGATGGGCGGCACGCCACTGAAAGCCGCAGACCTCCGGCAGGGGGCGGGCCAGCCACTCCTGCCAGCCGGGCGGCAGGTCATACTTCCACCAGGTCTGGCCCCAGCCGGGAAAGCGGTCGCTGTAACCCGCGATGGCCAGCCGCCCGGGCAGGGGGTGGGAGAAGAAGCCGTGGTAGAGCCAGCCATCGACCAGACCGTTGATGGAGGCGGCCGGGTGCCGGGTCAGGTGGATGATCCTCATTCTGGCCTGCGGGAAGAGGTGCCGCAAGAAGGCCAAGCGGTAGACATTGCTCGGTGTTTTGATGACCAATGGCCGCGAAGCCAAGGTGCTGGTGGTGAGGGGATGACGCGGCGAGATCATGACAAAGGGAGGCTCTTCAATGATGAGCGGCGAGGGTGGGGCCGCCGAGATGCGGGCCTCGGGACAGAGACGCCGAATCAGCTCTGGGTCGCAGTCGTAGGAATAGGGGTTGATCGATGGGTAGCTTTTTCGCAGGCGGCCAATGAGCAGCAGGTGGAAGGGGGCGGGGTCGATAAATCCCCCCGCTGGCCAGCCATGGTGGCGGGAGAGGTCGGCCAAGGTCTGCTCAACGGCCGCGCCCAAGACATCGCTATCCACCGCCACTTCTGGCCATTGGACGGTGAGCCGCCAGGCCAAATCGTCGATGAAGCGCTGCCGCAATGATGCGTCAGTCAGGTCAACCGGGGTGTTGTCCCCGGCATCCGAGGCCATTTCCCGGGCCAGGGCCGCCAGCTTCGCCTGGTTGTGCGGGCCGGCGTCCAAGGCCCCAAGCTGATCGGAATCGTTGCCACTGGCCGGGTAGCTTAACCCGGCCAGGGTGAGGAAGGGGTTGATCTCTCCCGTGCAGTGCAGCAGTTGCGGTGATTGGCGCAGGATCTCGGTGAAGATGCTTGAGCCCCCGCGTGAGCTGGAGGCGATGATCACCAGCTCAGCCACGGTCTTGAAGAAATCGGGGACAGTCGTCTGACGCCGTTGGTTAATCCGCTCGATGGCGGCTAGGGCCTGAGCGAAGGCCGTGGTGGTGGGCCGTTGCCCGGCACAGGCCACGGGCTTCATCCTTCCACCCCCAGCGATTTCAGCCAAAGCCTACAGCGGCAGCGGAGGCCAAGGCCAAGCAGAAAGAGACGCCGCCGCCAGTGCAGGGGGTAGTTGGCGTCGGAGCGCAGGGCCCGGAGTTCAATCCGCAGCCGCCACAGCCAGTCAAGCCATCGGTACCAGAGCAGGAGGGCAAGTGGCGGCGCTGGGGCCGATAGCGGCCCGCTCCCCTCCGGCGCGTAACCGAAGCGCTCCATGAGTGAGCCGGTCACGCCCTCGACCAGCCGAATCTCGTCAGGGCTGAGCTCTTGCCGGAATTTCCCCCGATTGCCGCGCAGGATGGGGGCAGCGGTGTTTCTCCAAGAGGAGGAGAGCCTGCCGCTCTTCTTGGCGGCCTCGGTCTGGTAGAAGGTCAACATGGTCGCCTCGTACTCCTCGCCAACAAAGGCGCAGATCCGTTTGACGGTGGACTCCGGCTCCGCCAAGAGGTCTTCGTAGCGCACCAGCAAGAACCGCTCCGGGGTGGCATCGAGCATGGCCAGACCCTGGCTCTGCTGCTGCTGCCAGAGCTGGGCGGTGAAGAAGGGGTGGAAGGGGCTGAAGATCGACTGCCGCGAGGAGGCGGCCACATCACGCGGATCACGCACCAGAAAGAGAAAGCGGGCCTCGGGGAGTGCGGCCATCACCTCGGGCAGGAAGTCGATGATAAAGGTTGACTTGCAGCCCCAGCGCCTTTTGCCGCAACTCTGGCGGAGGTATTGCTCGTAGATGGCGACAAAGACCCCGATCAGGGAGTGGGGCGCCTTTTGGCAAATCTCCCTGGCCTCGATGCGGATCTCCCATGGGTGGATATGGGCCGCGATCAGGCCAAGCACATCGTCCACCAGGCGTCGAAAGGAACGGGGGCTATCGAGATCGCCATAGGCGGGCATGAGTGGCGTCAAAAACTTGAGGATATGGGGCGGGTGGGGCACCACGATGGCGGAATGGGCGTCTAAGATCAAACGCAGTAAGTTGGATCCGGATCGTTCGCTACCGATAATGAAGATGGGGGCGGCCATCGGTTGGGGGCAAGACCGCGGGGCTTAGGCGGGTTTCGTCGCTGAAAAGACGCACCAGCGCCAGAGGTCGCGGATCTCGCCGCTGGGGGAGATTTCAAAGGGATGCACCTCGCGCACCTCCCGTGGGGCGTTGTAAAACAGGTCGCGGATCTCATGGCGGTGCAGGGTGGTGGTCTCATGGGTGTCGATCCAGACATCAATCGACTCCCAGAGGTTGTACTCGCTCATGGTCAGATCGACGAACCCGGCACTGAGGAGCAGCTTACGGAAGTCCTCCTCCTGAAACATGTTGTAGATCAATGGTTGTTTCTTCTTGAAGATCCGGTACATCCAGGCGGCGTCTTGCGGGCCGAAGGGCAGGATCTGGCCGACGATGAACTGGCCGCCTGGCTTGAGTACCCGGTAGATCTCGCTGACCGGTTGCTCTGGATTGGGCAAGAGGTGCAGCACCTCGCGGTTGACCACCAAGTCGAAGGCGTGATCGTGGAAGGGCAGGTCGTAGACCGAGCCTTGGGTCATCTGATCGAGGCGGGTACGGGCGAGAGCGATCATCTCGGGGGTGATATCGAGCCCGAACATGGTGCCGACCTTGCCCCGGAAAGAGGCGCCGACTACGCCCGATCCGCAACAGACATCGAGCATCTTCGGGGTCTGCTGCGGCCGCAGGTGATTGACGTGTTCGCTCAGCAGGCGGTCATTGGCGATCCACACCGCCGACTGGTGCCAGTTCTTGGAGCGGATACCAAACTGCCTCTGGTACACTTCCTTGTCGATCTTGGTGTCGATGCTCTGGATGCGGACCCGTTCGCTGGCCCGCCGAGCGGCAAGCCTGGCCCTGGTCGCCTCCAGGGCCTTGTTGACCAGGAGCATGGCCAGTTTTGAGTTGTTGCGCAAGATGCGCAAGAGTTCGCTGTTGACTGTGTCATCGATGGCACTACGCAACTCCCGGTTGGTCACCCGGGTCTTGGTCTGCCCCTCGAAGGCTGGCGAGGCCATGTTGACCCGCAAGACACAGCTCAAGCCCTCAAGGATATCGAGGGTGGCGATGCGCTCACCGTTTTCGATATTCAAGAGTCCGTTCTCTTCGGCATAGCCGTTCATCACCCGGGTCAGGGCGTTTTTTAGGCCAGAGAGGTGGGTGCCACCGTGCATGGTGTTGATGCTGTTGACATAGCTTAGGATATTTTCGCCGTAGCCCGCTGTCCACTGCATGACGATTTCGAAGTCAAGGTCGGCTTGGTGGTGGCTGATGGTCAGTGGCTCGGGGTGGAGGACAGCAACATCCCGGTTGAGATGGCGGATGAAGCCCAGGATGCCGCCCTGATACTGAAAGATTTCTTGGCGGCCGTCTCGCTGATCTTCGATGCCGATGCAGAGGCCGGGGTGGAGAAAGGCGAGTTCTTGCAGACGTCTGGCCAGCACCTCGTAGACAAAGACAAGGCTGCTGTCGAAAATCGTCTGGTCGGGGCGGAAGGTGATGCGGGTGCCATGCCGGTCGCTTACGGCCCCTCGGGTGAGTTGACCCAGCGGCCGTCCCTCGGCGTAGAATTGGCGATAGGAGTAGCCGTCTCGCCAGATCTCAAGGGTCAAACTTTGGGAGAGAGCGTTTAAGCAGGAGAGTCCGACGCCGTGCAACCCGGCGGTATAGAGATAGGAATCCTTTGTGAATTTACCACCGGCGTGCAGGCGGGTCAGCACCACCTCGCAGGCCGGGCAATGCTCGCTGGCATGGAGATCGACCGGGATACCTCGGCCGTCGTCTTCCACCGCGCAGGAGCCGTCTGGGGCCAAGGTCACCGTGATGTGGTGACAGTATCCGGCCTGGGATTCATCAATGGCGTTGTCCACCAGCTCGTAGACCAGGTGGTGGAGGCCGGCGAGATCGGTTGAGCCGATGTACATGCCGGGGTTCTTACGCACCGCCTCAAGACTGGAGAGCACGGTGATGCTGGTGGCATCGTATTTGCCGGGGGTGTCGGGACGAGGGGGAGTGTTGCTAGCGTCTTGGCTCATGTTCAGGCCTCTTCCCGCAGGTAGTCGGTCAGCCAGGCCAGGGCCTTAGCCAGTTTTTCGGCGTGGAATTTTTTGGATGTGGCCAAGGTCTCAAACCAGTTGGCGATATCGGCAAAGCCCTCTTCATGGGCGGTTTGGGCCAGACGGGGATAGAGCTCGTTCTGTTCGCGGCAGGTCGAGGCGATGGCCGCAAGCAGGTTGCTATCCGTCTCGCCGATGGTCAGATCGGTGTCGGGATCACCGACCTGTTTCAGGAAATCGAGGTGGCCGTGGGCCGAACAGGCCGTGCTTTCGGCCAGATCCCGGAAGAGCTGGGCCAGGTCGGGAAAGCCTTCAATATCGGCAATCTTGGCGAAGTAGAGGTAGCGTGCCACGTCGCCCGCCTCGGCGGCAAAGGCCTGCTTGAGGTTGGCATGGGTGGCCTGTCCCTTAAAGCCCTGTAAGCGATCACAGGGCACCCCATCTGCTTCGCAGTCTTCGCTTAGCTGTCCAGCGGCCTGCTCACATACAGGTGTATAGTTCACAGGCCGCTTTCGCGCATCTGGAGTGCCCTGCAATCGCTTACCATTGAGCTTACTCCTATGCTCGCTTACGAAGCCCTTCATGCCCGGCCAAGCCGCTTGGCGTTCGACTCGACAAGCGCCGCCCCAGTCGCCGCCGCCCCCGCCACCCCGGTATGTTCGAGGGTGAAGCGCTCACTGCCTGGGGTGAGATGGGGGCCAGCCGAACTGAACTGGGCCCGCCACCCCTCCCCGGCGTAGGCGACGGACTTTGTCCCGCCGGAGTTTGGGTTGGGATGGAAGTAGTCGAAATGGGCCGGGAAGTGCTTGAAGTCCATCACCGGCCCCGGCTGATAGGCATCGTACATACGCTGGTGGGCGGCCCGGATGGTGGCCTCGGGCAGGTCGGTGAGGTTCAAGAATTCGTCTTCATGCAGGCCCTGCTCGATGGAGAGCCAGTTGACGTGATCCAACTCGCTCTTGATCTTGCCCGAGGCGAGGGCCGTGCGGTAGACCTCGGTGCCGGGCATGGCCGAGAGGTATTTGACCCGGGTGACATGCTGATACTCCTCGGCCCATTCGGCCATGTGGGTTAAGCTCGCCTCTTCCTCGCCAGGCAGGCCGACGATCAGCAGCGCCCCGAAACGGACCCCAGCCGCAAAGCTCAAGTGCATGGCCTTGACGCTGATGTTCTCGGTGGTTGGCTTGTGTACCCCCTGCAAGGCCTTGGCCCCCAGGGATTCCACCCCGAACAGGGCGATGTCACAGCCGGAATCCTTCATGGCAGTCAACTGCTCGGCATCGACATTGGCGCACTTGGTCAGGCAGGTCCAGCCCAGCTTGTGCTGTTTGATCACCTCGCAGATCTCCATGGTGCGGGGCTTTTCCGAATTGAAGGTGAGATCGGTGAAAAAGACGAATTCGGTCTGGTACTCCTTTTTCAGCCAGTCGAGCTCGACGGCCAGTTTTTCCGGTGACTTATAGGTGACTTGCGGGGTGGTGCGGAAACAAAAGCCGCAGTCCATCTTGCAGCCCCGGCTGTAGGAAGCGATGATCTGCGGTTGCAGGCCACGAGGATCGTGGTACTGGGGCCAGAGATCGAGGCGCATCCGGGGCAGAAAGTCGAGGGTGGGCATCTGGCCACGAGGCGGGGTGCGGCGATGCTGTCCCTCGGCATCACGGTAACAGATGCCGTTGATCTTGGCCAGCTCCTTGGCCTCGCCACCCCGGCGCAGGCAGTCCATCAATTCGAGAATGGTCAACTCGCCCTCAGAGATGACGCCGATATCCATGCGGGTGAACTCCAAAAAGACCTGCGGCAGTGAGGTGACCAAGGAACCGCCGCAGACGACCGGGAGATCGGGCCGGGCGGCCTTGACCTGGTCGATCAGTTCGCGCACAAAGGGGAAATTGTCCTCAAAGGTGGCGACGGCCAGGACATCGGTGCCGGCCATGATCTGCCGGTAGGCCTCGCTGAGTGGCTCGATGGCGTAGCGCACATCGACGATGCGTACCGGGTAACCGGCGTTGTGCAGCACAGTGGCGATATAGGTCACCCCCTCGTAGGGTGAGGTCAGGAAGAACTCCCAGCCACGCGGCATGGTGAAGGGTGTGGGGCCGACCAGGATGGTGATCACCGGCAGGGAGTGGTCGGTGGGGAGCGGGGCCTGATCCTGCTCGCGCATGATCTGCATGAGCCGCAGGTCGTTTTTGGTGGCGGCCAAGGTGTAGAGTTCCGAGGCGAGGGAGTGTTTTGCGGCCATGGGCGATCCTCTTTGGCAGGGATTGGTATTTGGTTGCGCGCCAAGAACAGGCGTCAAGCGGGGGTGAGTTCCCGCGCCAAGGTACGCCAGCGAGGGGCAGAAGGCAAATATAAAGTTGTGGGCCGGGGCTTTTTTTACGCCCTTGAGGCGGTGTTGCCCGCCTCAAGCCGCCGTAGGTTACCCTTGGGGTTGCAACTACAAAGAAGGGGCAAGAAAAGCAAACATGGTTTCAGGTTTAGCCCTGACGCCATTTTTTTTCTTTTCTGCTAGGCCCATCCTTATCAAAGCATTGATGTCCCTGGTGAGAGTTTTGTCTGTTAGTCCAGCGTAAGCCTCCGCTATCCTTGGAGTAATGTAGCGCAATTCCTGGAAAGGAACAGGATCGAGGAGTGCGGAGAGATCAATGATAAGGCGTCTTCTCCGCACATCTGTCTTCCCATCTCTGTTGGTAAATTTTTCATGGAGATAATCTTTCCAATGCACGTGAACCTGCTGCATACGAATAAGCTCAATCTGCTCAGAGAGACCGTCGATGAATCCACGAAGGGCGTAATGGATAAATGGGAATATGTCTCCCCCTGTTTTATGGGAAGCATCGAGTTGTTTGTAGTAGTCAGTCCTTGTCATGTTGTAATGGTTACTCAATAGTTGTGCTGATAGGTCTGGCACACCAGAGGAGAGTAACATGTGAAACTCAAGCAACCTTGCTGTTCTTCCGTTCCCGTCACCGAATGGGTGAATCCAGGCCAAATAAATATGGCAAACAATCGCCTTGATAATTCCAAAGCATATCTTTTCGTCATCGGTATCACTTGTGAATCCGTTTAGCCACTCACAAAGACGTTCAAGCAAAAAGGGGCAATCTTCTGCCGGAGCTCCTCGGTATGTCCACACGCCAACACTATGCTGGCGAATTTCACCGGCAACAACATCATCGTCAAGTTCTAGGCCAGCAAGAACCAACTTGTTATAAGACTTAATCAAATCTACGGATATTTCTCTTGGCTTCCCCTCAAGAAGGTTTCTGGAAATCAAATTGCAGGCTTTTATGATATTGTCGAGCTCTTGTTTTAGATATGCTTTGGATGGTGGCAACTCAAGCCTCCCATCCAAATGCTTAGCCGCTTCTTCCTCTGTTAGCGTATTTCCCTCAATAGCTGTGGTTGCCAACGCTCCTTTTGCCAGATAGAGTTTTCGTAATTCTAGCGCAATTCCCGGCAATAACGGCACCCCTGAAATGTGAGCACATTTCGAACTCGCTGCGCCGAGCATCAGCCAGTGCTTATAGCTCGCTTTTCGGAGGTCAAGCGTGAAATTTATCCATGGGTGAGTTTTTTCGTATGTCTGCATTTTTGTCCGCTTCGTCTTCAGGTTAACTAATTGAAATTGTGTTCTATATCTTTACCAATAACCAGTATGGTACTCCAATAATGTCCGCGTGTCTATAGCGTTTGTTGCCAAATAGTGCCTCAGATTGTGTAAGCGAACCACAATCTGAACCGTTTTGCCTCACCTTGACAGGCGCGACATTTCTCTACCTATCCCTGGGCAAATTGTGTATAGTCGCGCGATTATTCAGGCAGGGGGCTCGCCGCTTGCGGCCAACGGCCCCCGGCATCATCGTCAACACGTTAAGGAGAACAGCATGAAAGTAATGTTACTCGGCGCCCCTGGCGCGGGCAAAGGCACTGTGGCAAAATTATTGACCGCCTTGGACGGCTCGGTACAAATCTCGACCGGCGATATCCTGCGCGGCGAGGTCCGGGCGGGTTCTGATCTCGGCAAACAGGCCGAGGCCTTTATGAAGGCCGGAGATCTAGTGCCGGATTCGTTGATCATGGACATGATGGAGAAGCGTTTCCAGGCCGACGACTGCAAGAAGGGCTTCCTGCTCGACGGCTTCCCGCGCACCATCCCCCAGGCCGAGGCCTTGAAGAAGTTGATGGCCAAGCTCAATATCGACCTCGACATGGTCATCAATATCGATGTCCCTCGCCCGGTCATCCTCGACCGCCTCTGCACCCGCCGCACCTGTGTCAACGCCAACTGTCAGGCGATCTACAACGTCAAGAGCAACCCCACCAAGGTCGAGGGCATCTGTGACAAGTGCGGCAGCCCGGCGATTCAGCGTGAGGATGAGACCGAGGCCGCCATCACCCACCGCCTGGAGACCTACAACGCCAAGACCGCCCCGCTCATCGGCTTCTACGAGAAGGAGGGCAAGTTCAAAAACGTCCCCTGCACCTCAAGCGATGATGTGGTCAACGCCATCAAGGAAGCGCTCAAGCTCTAATGGTAACTACGGCGGGCGATGGGCCCCTGGTAACCATCATCGGTGGCGGTCTGGCCGGTTGCGAGGCGGCCTGGCAAGCCGCCGCCCTCGGTTGCCGGGTGCGCTTGTACGAGATGAAGCCCGGGCGTTTTAGCCCGGCCCATCACTCCCCGGCCTTGGCCGAACTGGTCTGCAGCAACTCCCTGCGCTCCGCCGCCTCCGACTCGGCGGTGGGGCTCTTGAAAGATGAGATGCGGGCCTTAGGTTCGCTCATCATCCAGGCGGCCGAGCGCCACCGCGTGCCAGCCGGCAAGGCCCTGGCCGTCGATCGCGATCTCTTTGCCGCCGACATTACCGAGACCATCAACCGGCACCCGCGCATCACGGTGCTGCGGGAGGAGATCACCGCCTTGCCCCCCGATTGCGGGCTTGATCCAACCCATCCCCTGATCCTGGCCACCGGCCCGCTGACCACCGAAGCACTGACCCTCGCCCTGGGCGCCATTACCGGCCACGAGTATCTGGCCTTCTACGACGCCATTGCCCCCATCATCAGCACCGATTCCCTCGATCACCAGATCATCTATCGGGCCTCGCGCTACGACGACGGCCCGGGAGATTACCTCAACTGCCCGATGAATCGTGAGCAGTATCATACCTTTATCGAGGCCTTGGGCACGGCGGCCACGGTGCCGCTCAAGGCCTTTGAGGAAGCGAAGTACTTTGAAGGCTGTCTGCCGATTGAGGTGATGTTGGCCCGGGGCCCGGAGACCCTGCGCTTTGGGCCGATGAAGCCGGTCGGCCTGCCCGACCCGCGCAGCGGACGAGATCCCTTTGCGGTGGTGCAACTACGCATGGAAAACGCCGCCGGTGATCAGGTCAACATGGTTGGCTTTCAGACCAAACTGACTTACCCCGAGCAGAAGCGAGTCTTCTCGCTGATCCCTGGGCTTGAGCACGCCGAGTTCACCCGCCTGGGCAGCATCCACCGCAATACCTTTGTCTGCGCCCCCCAGGTGCTGACCCCCTTCCTGCAAGTCAAGGGACGCCCCGGCCTCCTCTTGGCCGGGCAACTGACCGGGGTGGAAGGCTACGTCGAATCGACCGCCATGGGGCTCTTGGCCGGACGTAACGCCGCCTGCCTGGCGCTTAATCTGGCGCTCGAAGCCCCCGGCCCGGAGACCGCCCACGGGGCCTTGCTCAATCACCTGACCAACAGTGAGGCCAAGCGCTTCCAGCCCTCAAACGTCAACTTCAGTCTCTTCCCCCCCCTCACCAACAACAAGCTCCCCAAACGACAGAGAGGACAGTATCGTGCCCAACAAGCCCTCGCCGCCCTGGCCACATGGCAGACCTCCGCAAGCGGTCGTCCGCTTCCCTAAATTTTTTGTAAGCGATCATACGGGTAAGCTCAATGGTAAGCGATTGCAGGGTGCCCCAGATGCGCGAAAGCGGCCTGCGAACTATACGCCTGTATGTGAGCAGGCCGCTGACAAAGCAGATGGGGTGCCCTGCAATCGCTTACAAATTTTTCTGCTGCTTATGGCGCT
>Ga0172375_10003443_pt1 | contig 24016 bp, 23 predicted proteins | sample LakKiv1m_FD_114537 | JGI IMG/M metagenome (GOLD analysis project Ga0172375, IMG submission 114537) | Freshwater microbial communities from Kabuno Bay, South-Kivu, Congo - kab_092012_11.1m | ecosystem: Environmental > Aquatic > Freshwater > Lake | place: Democratic Republic of the Congo... | reverse complement strand
TCTCGCTCAAAACGCTACTTCATGGACGGCTAATTCAGACATTCGCCTTAAAGAAAATCTTATACCTATAAATAATGTTTTAGATAAAATTTCAGGTTATCAAGCTTATACATATAACTTAATCAACAATTCTAAAACTGAAATCGGGGTAGTTGCCCAAGAATTAAACCCTCTCTTTCCCGAACTGGTTGACAGTCCAACCGATGATTATTGGGGTGTAAACTATGATCGTCTTGGGGTGGTAGCTTTGCATGGTCTAAAAGAACAGCAGTTACTGTTTAACGCCATGTCTGGGCAGGTTGACAGTTTGGAGAATGTTGCCTACAGCGCCAATTCGTCAACTCAGGATTTGCAGGATAGCCTGTTGGCGTTAGATCTTAGAGTTTCCGATTTGATCAGTGACACTGAGAGCGCGCAATCCTCAACCTCAGCGGCTATTACAGATGTACAGTCCGATGTGAATCTAATCAAATCTATCCTGGGGCTAGATACTGTTTTAGAATCTTCTGAGTCGTCTCAATCATCTGCCTCAGCCTACCAAAAACCTATGGGAATTATTTCTACCTACCCAGCTATGGTTTTGGGTAATGGTGCCAACAAAGATAACGATGCTTTAGTCGGCCTCGCTGGTAAAGTTCCAGTCAAAGTTACTGATGTCAACGGTCCAATACTTAGAGGTGATGGAATTGTTCTATCTGATATTCCAAGCATTGGTATGACTCAAACTAAAGCCGGCAACACTGTTGCCCAAGCCCTGGGCGAATTTAATCCCGCCAAACTTACCTGTACCCCAATCAACTCTCTAGCAGAAGCCGATTGGGACCCCAACAGCGTCTTTGGTGACGCCCAGGATTGTTTCACTCTACCTGATGGCACCCATGTCGGCATGGTTTTAGGCTTCATTGATCTCAACTATTACGATCCTGATGTTCTCTTGACCTCCACCAACGACTTCAATCTGGAATACAACTCCACCACTCAAACCTGGGAACTAAAAAACGAAGCTTCCAATCAACTCATTGACCGCATCGCCGCTTTTGGTCAAGTTATCGTTGCCGATTTAACCGCTGGTCGCCTTAAAACCAAAGAAGTTCTCACCGATAAATTAGTTATTCCTTCCGCCGATAATCTAATCATAAATGGTCAAACTATCACGCAGTATATCGCCTATACTGTTGAAGGTCTCCTTGATACTCGTCTCGCCGATACCAATCTGGTAAGTCCACTTGAAAATATTGATCAATTAACTACTAACAATTTAACCGCCACCGATGCTACTATCAGCGGTACTCTAACCGCCGCTAAAATTGAATCACCCGAAATTACCAATCTTAATACTCGCCTCACCGATCTTTCTGAAAGCTACTCCACTGCCTCTGCTGTTCTTGCCGCTATCCAGGCCAAATACTCCTCTTTCTCTTCTCTCGCCAATCCCGACAGCACTGATCCGTTAACCATTGATGGCCTTTCCACCAACAACCTTTCTACCGATGATCTTACCTCCACTCCTTCCGGTCAATATAACTACGATACTCACACTGTTGAGAATATGATTACCGATAATCTCGCCGTCAACAATTCTCTGCTGGTAAATTCCATAAACTCCAATTCCGACAATCTTTATCTCCAACCCTCCGGCACCGGTGCCATTAACCTTCTTGCCGGTATTATGATCATCAATCCCGATGGCCGTGTCACCATCAATGGCGATCTTTTAATTTCCGGTACTCTCTATGCTGACAAGAGCGTTACCAATCTGCTCGCCAGCCAAAACGCTACCATCTCTGGCACTCTCACTCTTGGCACTCCTGCTGCTACTGATTCGGCCGAAACTAACCCCTTTAACCGTCTCCTTGCCATTTATAACGAAGCTGGTGAAAATGTCGCCTCCATAAACGCCTCCGGTTCTGCCAATTTCAAACAATTAATTACCGATCAAATTATTATCGCTACTTCAGCCACCGGTTCAGCCGAAGCCAGTAGCTCTGCTCTCCTTGCCGGTAATTCCTCTGTTGGCACCGCCACCATTCCCGCCGGACAAACTGAATTAGTCATCGAAAATACCACCATCGACCTTTCTTCTCTCATCTATCTGACCCCTCTCTCTGACACTGGCAATCAGGTTCTTTATGTTAAAAGAAAAGAAACTGGTATCGGCTTCACTGTCGCTATTAGTCACCCCTCCTCTATTGACATCGAATTCAATTACTGGATTATTAAGACAAAATAACCTACCTTTTTATCCATAACCTAAAACTGGAAACTCCGCCTAAATGCTATAATATTCTATAGGTCTAGTTTGCACTTTAACTTTTTCTAAAAAAGGAGATAAAAATGCGCCAATTTCTGGCTATTGTTCTGATCACCGTAGCCATAACCGCTACGGTTTTCGTCGTCACTCAAACTCCCGTCGCTGCCGAACCTCCTCCCATTACCCTCACCTATGAGGGTAATTACTCACCCGGCTATATGGGTGAGGGGGATGTTATTCTTGCCAACGGTCAAGCCTATCTGGCAGCTGGTAACTTAAACCAACTCCAGATAATTAGCCTCCTGGAGACGCTCACAAAAACCGGCAGTGCCGCCAGCAGCAGCACTGCCAAGAGTATCGGGGTTTATGGGGATTATATCTATCTGGGCACTCAAAGTAACGGTGTTCAGGTTTTTAATAATACCCCCCCCAACCCCACCTGGGTCAGAGACCTGGCCACTGGCATTGTCTTTGACATTGCCACCAGTAACGACTTAGTTTTTGTTGCCAGTGAATACGGCCTGGTCATCATTGACCCAATCACTAACATCATCACCGGCACCTATTCCACTGGCGGTTTTGGCGGCACCGGTATTACTATAAGTGGGACAGTGGCTTTTCTTTCCACTTATAACGCCCTCGTCACCATCGACGTTGACGACCCCCAATCTCCGATTTTTATCAGTAGTTTCCCCTACGTCAACGGTTACGCCAAGTCGGTTCGCTTTGGCAATTACCTCTACGCCGGCCGTCGCTTGACTAGCTATTTCCACACCCTGGATATAGCCGACCCCGCCAATATCACCAAACCCAGCAGCACGGCTGGCTACGTCAGTGATTTGGGGGTTATCTACAATTCCTACCACGACCTAGCTTATCTGGTTGTGGCAGGAACCAACCTTCGGGTATTCGATATCAATTCAACTCCCGAAGATCCTGAGCTGGTTTTTACCATGCCTCTTTCCGGCACCGCTACCGCTCTAGGGGTAGACGACAACGGCAATATTGCCGTTGTTGAGGCGAGTCAGGTGCAATTTTTTGCCTTGCACTTCGACGAACCACCCCCACCCACCCCCACCGAAGAACCACCGCCTCCACCCACTCCCACCGAAGAACCGGTGCTAATCACTCACACGATAAGCTTACCGCTTATCATCCGCAGCAATTAGACCTAAACCCCTCGGCTTAAAAACCGAGGGGTATTTTTTAAAATACCCTCTCCCGGTATTGCAAGGCTTCCGCCATATCTGATAACTTAATTTGTTCGTTACCAAATAAATCAGCAATTGTTCTTGCTACTTTCTTCAGACGGAAATAGGCTCTGGCTGATAAATCATACTTTTCTACTGCTAAACGTAGTAACCTCTCTGTCTCACTATCTAGAGGGCAAAATTCCCTCACTTCCTTATTTTTCATTTGGGAATTCATAAATAACTTTCTTCCCGCAAATCGCTCCTCCTGCCTGTTTCTGGCTTTCTCCACCATCTCCCGTACTTCTGACGAAGTTTCCCCTTTTGCTTCAGTACCAAACTTATCCACCCCCACCGCCGGCACAGACACATGTAGATCAATTCTATCCAAAATCGGCCCGGAAATCCGCTGTTGATATCGTCTTATTTGACGCTGGCTACATTTACACTCTCGCGTTGGATGCCCCAAGAACCCGCAAGGACAAGGGTTGACCGCTCCGACAAGCATAAAATCCGCTGGGTACTCTACCCGTCCTGCTGATCGAGAGATTACCACTTTTCCATCCTCCATTGGCTGACGCAAGGCCTCCAAAACGCTTCGGGGAAATTCTGCCATCTCATCCAAAAATAAAACTCCCAAATGTGCCAAACTTACTTCGCCTGGCAATGGTCGGCTCCCTCCTCCTATCAATCCGGCAAGAGAAGTTGAATGATGCGGCGACCGGAACGGTCGTCTTCTAAGCATCGACTCTCCCGGTGACAATAACCCCGCTACTGAATAGATCTTCGTCACTTCTAAACTTTCAGCTAAGCTTAAGCGCGGCAAAATCGATGGTAACACTCGTGACAACATTGTTTTTCCTGACCCCGGCGGTCCAGACATTAACAAATTATGTCCACCAGCCGCCGCAATTGTTAAGGCTCGCTTAGCCGCCTCTTGCCCAGCAACTTCTGATAAATCAAAATCTGCCTCCGCCTCCTCAATTAATTTCTCTGCCCCAATTGATCGCAAACTTTTAATCTTCTTTTCTCCTCTCAAATGCCGGATAAGTTCAATCAGGTTCCTTACCGGCATCACCCGCACCCCTTCCACCACCGCCGCTTCATTAGCTGATAATATCGGCAAATAAATTTTATCTGATTTAACTTCTCTCGCCAAAAGCCCCACCAATAACCCGCCGCGAGTATGACGCAGCCCTCCATCCAATCCTAATTCACCATAATACAAAGCTTCTATTTCTTCGTCAAGTAAAGCAATCGCCCCTGACGCTGCCAGAATCCCCACTGCCACTGGTAAATCGTAACAACTGCCTTCTTTGGGTAAATCTGCCGGCGCCAGATTAACTGTAATTTTCTTTTGCGGAAAATCACAACCGGAATTAACTAAAGCCGTCCGTACTCTTTCTTTTGCCTCATCAATTGCTTTACTGGGCAGCCCTACAATATTAAAAGCAGGAAATCCTCGGCTAGCCACATCCACTTCTACTTCCACCACCACACTCGAAAGACCCAAATTAGCCATCGATCGCACCCGTGCCAACATAAATATAGTATAGTAAAAATTAATGGTAGACACAGAAAATCAAACTCCAACTCCTAACTCTCACCTTCAATCCACACCCCCAAAATCCAAATTATTAAAAACAATACTCAAAATATTCTTATTCTTTTTTGCCTCAATAGGTATACTCTTAGTTTGTTTTGCTATTTACCAACTTGCAGTCGTAGGACCCAAAGAAAAATCTGCACTAAAAGATATCCATAAAAACACATCTTCAAATAACAACGACGAAACCAAAAAGACTTCAACAAACGCTAATCAAATTAAAAATCCAAATTCATCTTATACGTACACCTTAAACATAAGTAAAGACAAAGACACAAAAAAATTAATTATCACAATTGCCAATAAAGATTATTACTCAAAAATCTCCAGTGCTAACCTATCTGGATATCAGTTTACTGAAAACACTACTACCAGTCAAACGTACGGTTCTTTTTACCCGGGAGATTGGACTCTAGACACTCTATACGAGATCGATTTTGAAATTCAGGGCCTCATGCATAAATTCGACATACACTGGAATGCAAATAGGGATTCTCTTTATATATCTCTAATACAACACTCCTTCCCCGCCACTAATTATATCTTCAAAGCTAATATTAAAGACAAAACTCTGGAAAAAGTTTGGGCTTATAAATTAGACAATCCCGATACCGAATACCAAGGTTCCTCCAATATAGTAAAAGTGATTGAAAATAAATATCTTATATTATCGACGTCTAAATGTTACGGCTGTTCATCGTCAATGATCTCAGACACAGTTGTTCTTAATATGGAAAATAAAAACACGAGCTTTCTCGAAAGCGCCTGCAACATAAAATATGACCTAGAAAAACAACTGGTAACATACCAAAAAGAATCCCTTGTTCAAAAAAATTGCAGTGGCGGAACCACTTGTAAGGGTGTTGATAGCTATATGTGCAGTCACACATACACATCTTCAGAATGTATTGACGGGAAGAAAAATGAAGTTATTTGTTCTGGGGAGACGTTCACTACCAACTTACATTAAAACCTAAAATGGTTAAATCCCTTAACCGCCAAACAGGCAATTTAGGTGAAGATTTAGCCGCTTCGCATCTCAAAAAAAATCGCTATCAAATTGTCGAAAAAAATTTTCAGACTCGCTTTGGCGAAATTGATATCATTAGTCTTACTCCAGACAAACAAACCTTAGTCTTTATCGAAGTCAAAACCAAAACTGGCGATTATTTTGGCGCACCCGAAGACATGTTTAATTCTCATAAACTCCACCAAGTCTATAGGATGAGCCAAATATACCTTCAAGGTAAACCTGTATATCAGAACCTATCAGCCAGAATCGACGTTATTGCCATTATCCTGAACCCTGATCGCTCTCTCAAATCTCTCACTCACCACCAAGCTATTATTTTGTAGTTAAAAAATAGTAATTTTCCTATAATATTTTCCTCCTCTTCTTTCTATCTCCCCTCTAAGCTCCAAAACCGACAATTCCACTGATAACTTTTCAATCTTTTGTCCCAATACCCTCGACAAACGATCAATCTCCATCCCTTCATTTTCCAACACCGTTAATATTGGGTTGTTCACTTTTCTCGTTAATTCCTTTTTGGATCGTAATTCATTATTGGTATTAAATTCCTTAAGTACATCTTCCCCATTCAACACCATTACTCCCTCTGCACTTTGTATCAATCCGTTCGTTCCTACCGATACTGATGATGTAATCGATCCGGGGACTGCCAAAACTTTTTTGTGAAGTTTTTTGGCCCAATCTGCCGTTACTAAACTTCCCGACTTTTCCGCCGCTTCTATCACCAATACTGCCATAGACAAACCGGCTACTATCCGATTGCGATAAGGGAACATCCACAACTGACTCTCTGTTTCCCCTTCGTATTCAGACACGATCAAACCTCGATTATCAAAAATAGATTGGTATAATTTCACCTCATCATCAGCAACCCTCCGCTCAATTCCCCAGCCTAAAACAGCAATTGTCCGTCCACCACACTCCAAACACACTCGATGTGCTTCTTGGTCAACTCCATACATGAAACCAGAAACAATCACCACTCCAGCATCCACCACCACCGGAATAATTTTTTCAATCACTCGCCGACCATAATCAGTCATCCGCCGGCTCCCCACCACCGCCAAACAATTCTCAAAAATTCCCCTCTCCCATTCACCTTTGTAATAAAGTCGTTTTACCTTCGGTCTAACCGACTTTAAGTTTTTGGGAAACTTACTATTATTAAAATCTACCCACATTTGTAATTTATTATTTCTTATCTATACTAATATATAAGTATGGTTTTTAATACTAATACTCGTCGACAACACGGTTTTACTCTTATTGAAATCCTTTTAGTCGTCTCCCTTATTGGCCTCCTACTTAGTGTTCTTCTCTTTGGCAGTCAGCTTCAACTCTTCAAAAGTTATGATGCCACCAGAAAAAGCGACCTTTACAATATCAAGGACGCTTTAGAAAATTACTATTCTGACCACGATTGTTATCCTAACAACCTAGATTTTGGGGAAGTTCTCGATGCCTGCGACTCCACTAGCGCTTTTCCTTATTTATCTAAAGTTCCCTGCGACCCTCGCGACGATACTCCCTACGCCTATGTTACCGATGGTCTCACTTGCTCTCAAAAATTCCGTCTCTATTCCAAACTTGATAATCCTTCCCCCCTCGAAAACACTAGCACTTCTATTTGTTCTTCTCAAGGTTGCGGACCAGAAACAGCCTACAATTTTGATCTTCCTTCAAGTAATCTTACTTCCTCCAGTTCTACTTCCACCCCTAATGGCCAGCCAGAAGAGGAGGAGACAACACCCACTCCATCACCAACTCCCATTCCTCTTTTCTATTGTTCCAGTAGCAATAACTGCGCCAATTTAAGCTTTGAATTAACCTGTACTGATAAACCTACCTACATGTCTAGTAACTGCGAGGGTTCCTGTAGTAATCTCAACAACGTCTGCACCCCTGTTTTGAAATAAATCACAAAACTTCTTTAAATCCCCTCACTTTTTCTCTATACTATATATAGTATGTTTATTGTCAGTTCAACCGCTCCCCCATCTTCCAAATTAAATTTCAAAAAAACCTTAGTTATTTTATTTATTGGTTTTATCTCCACTGCCGCTATTGGCACCGTCTCTTTAATCATCATTGGCCACAACACCAACCCCACTGGTACTTATATCTCTCCTCTTCCCACAGGTGAATTGACCCAAAATGAAATTACTCCGTCTCCTACCCTAGCTCCTAATTTTACTCAAACTATTAATTTAGCTCAAAATTATCTCGACAAAGCTTTTGAGCTTGCCAAAAATCAAAATCAAACCGCCGCTGACAAAAAACAAATCATTTCTACCCTAAACCAAAGCCTCGCTCAATCTAACACGGCTATCAGCCTCGCTCCCCAAGATCCCCAGGGCTATCTTGTCCGCGCCAAAATCTTAACCGCCATTAGTAAAATTGAACCTTCCGCCCTCGCTAAAGCCCAAGAAGATTTAATTCTGGCCCAAAAGTTAAGCAACGGTGAACCCGTTACTCTTCCTACCCCCACTAATCCCATTAATCTCGTCCCCGACCAACAGGCCGCTATCACTGGCAATATCATCATCGCTACCCCTGAAAACAGTCAGACAACTACCGAAAGTTCTCAAAACCAAAGTAATACCGCTACCAGCTCCGTTATTTTTCTGGCTGGGGGAAAAGAGCTAGTCATCGAACACCAAAGTGTCAAGAACACCAGCCAAATCTACTTAATTCCTAAACAAAAAGGCATTGCCTCTGTTTATGTTAAATCAAAAACTGATGGTCGCTTCACTATCGCCGCTACCACCGCTCCCACCGCAAATCTTTCTCTTGACTATTGGATTATTAATCCCTAATATAGGAACATACTTATGCGTCAAGTTTTAGACAAAATTGCCACTCTGTTTCTTCGTTTTGCCTTTCCTGTTACAGTCTTTCTCGTCCCACTCTTTTTTCTCCCTTTCACTCCCGACTTTTTTGATTACAACAAAAATTATTTAATTTTTGTTATCGCCAGCCTCTGTCTTTTGGCTTGGACTATAAGGTTAATCACCCGCCGCAAATTTCAAATCACCATTACTCCTTCGACAATTCCCCTTCTTGGTTTAACCCTTGTCTATGTTGCGTCTTCTCTTTTTCAATCACCCAATCCTAACTTAAGTTTGTTTGGCAAAACCGCTCTGGTTACCGCTTTAACTATCATCTTTATTTCCACCACTTCTTCACAAAAAAACCAGACCATCGTTAAATCCACTATTACTGCCATTCTTTCGTCCGTCTTTATTCTTAACCTTCTTTCTCTTATAAGTACCATTGACATCACTCCCGGTTTTCTTCCTGATCTCATGCAAGATAAAACTTTCACTCCTGCCAGTAACCCCTATCAACTTCTATCCATTAGTCTTATTCTTCTCCCCGCTACTGTCTATCTAGCTATCAAGTCTCAATCCGTCTTCGGCAAAATCGCTTTATTTTTCATTGCCAGTGTTAACCTCGTCACTACAATCAGTTTAATCAATTCCCTCCTTACCGCCACCACTCCTTATATCTGGCCTTTCTTACCCCTTTCTGCCGGCTGGTCAATTATGATTGATATCTTTAAAACCGCTCGCACTGCTCTCCTGGGTATCAGTCCCGAAAACTTTCTTACTGCCTTCACCCGTCTCCGTCCCGCCTATCTCAACTCTACTTCAGTTTGGAACGTCCGCTTTACCAGCTCCACCGATGAGCTTCTCAATGTTGTTACTACTACTGGTATTCTTGGCGGCTTCTTCTGGATTTCCAGTCTCCTAAATCCTATCCTCGCCTCCTCCAAAATTAAAACTCGCACCCCACAACACACTTTCACCCTTTTTCTGTTAATCGGCAGTATTCTTGCCAATCTTCTTGTCCCCACCGGTACTGTTCTCACCTTTTTTACTTTCACTGCCATTACTTTAGTTGCCCTAAATCTCAAACTTGACTCTGACAAAGCTAAAGATTTTTCTTTGAATCTTCTGGCTGTCTCTACTACTAAATCAAATCAAGATTCCGACTCTTTGCCCCAAGACAAACATCCCTTAAACCAGGTCTTAATCTTCGTCTTTACCATTCCTTCAATTGCCCTAATCGTCGCTTTCTGGTTATTCGCCGGTAAAGCTTATGCTGCTAGCTTAGCCACTTACCAAGCTATTGCTAAATATAATACAAATGCCATTGAAAGCTATAACCAGCAAATCAAAGCTTACACTTTAAATCCCCATAACCCTATTTATCGCTTAAATTTCGCCCAAACCTCGTTTGTCCTAGCCAACAATATTGCCAGTAATAAAGATTTGACTGATCAGGACAAAAGCAATATTTCCCAGCTTGTCCAACAAGCAATTAGGGAAGCCAAAAACGCCACTACTCTTAATCCTCAAGACGTTACTAATTGGGAAAGTCTGGCTAGTCTCTATCACCAACTCTTTAATTTTGCCCAAGGTGCCACCGATTGGGCCATTGCTAGTTACAACCAAGCGATTATTTTAGACCCCACCAATCCTCTCCTTCGTCTCGATCTAGGTGGTATTTATTATGCTCTTCAGGATTATGATCAAGCCATTAAAATCTTTGGCCAAGCAATTGATCTAAAATCCGATTGGCCTAACTCCCACTACAACCTAGCCGCCGCCTATAGTGCCAACAACAATCTCAAAAAAACACTTGAAGAAATGCGTATTGTCGTTCAGCTTTTAGATCCTAATTCAGCTGATTACCAAAAGGCCCAAAACGAACTCTCTGAACTTGAAAAACTAGTTCAAACTAGTTCTCAGTCATCAACCACCCCAGAAACTGCTCCCACCCCTACGCCAGAAAACATTGAGTTAGTTACTCCTACTCCCCTCGTTTCTCCAGCCGCTCCCATTGATTTACCTGAAGAAACCGCGCCCAACATTCCTTCCCCCACTCCTACCACCATGACTACCCCAACCCCCACTGCAACACCATAATAGCCGAATTTGTTCTCGCCTGATAAAATACATTTACCTTGAATATTAAATATCTTTGGGCCTGTAGCTCACTTGGCTAGAGCGTCCCGATGGCATCGGGAAGGTAAGGGGTTCGATTCCCCTCAGGTCCACACTCACTTGGGCTTGTAGCTCAGCTGGCTAGAGCGCCCCAGTCGCACTGGGGAGGTCGGGGGTCCGATTCCCCCCAAGTCCACACAATAATAAATTAAACCCCAACCATTTCCAACTTCTCAATTCTCTTCTCGTGACTCTCAAATCTACCAGAAAATTCTTCAATCATTATCCCTTGCCTTTTTTCAACCATCGTCAATCTAGTATTAATCTCTCCTAATTCTTCTTTAACCTCACTAATATCTTCTTTTATTTCTCCAATCTCCCCTTTCATTCCACCCATTTCTTTTTTCATTCCTCCAATCTCTCCTTTCATTCCTCCAATTTCTCCTTTTATTAATTTAATATCCTTCATCATCACCTCTAACACCGGAAACATTACCCCCCGTACCCCCTCATTAAACACATCCATCATATCTTCTTTTAAAACCTTCCTATCTCTGACTGTCAACATAATTTGACTATAGCATTTTTGTCAATCCCCATCTACAACCAAACAATATTTACCCAAATATATAACTTAGACTTTGTGTATCGTTACTTTTTATAATTGCCCAAATTACTAAAACAACCAAATTGTAAACGATTTTAATAGCACCCCCAAAACTCCCAAACCGTAAATAAACACCAAAATAGTCTTCCATCCTTGCCAATGAATATTTTCTTGACCTTCCTTATCCCCTTCAGCTGCCGCTAGCAGAACAAACAACAAATACCAGGAAACTGCTCCAAAAACATGCACACTCCCCGCTAAGAATAAAAATATTAGCCCCCAAAACACTCCTTTTTTGTTTTTCTGCCAAGATTTAATTAAACCGCAAAACAAAAACCCCAAAAACAATATGAGAGCGAAAATTCCCCCATCAAACCATATTTGCAACCACAAATTATGCGCTCGGTCAACATAAATCGCTCCGTTAAGGTTAACCGCTTGTAGCACCTCTCCCATGGACTCCAAACCATAACCATGCCAGGGCTGCAAACAAATTTTTTCCCAAACTGCCTTCCAAATTATTACTCGCCCGTCCCAACCATCAAAACTATTAATAAGTAGCAACAACCACCCAGTTAAAACACCCCACCGCCAACTAAATAATTTTATAATTACCACTAAAACAAAAAGCCCTATCCCCCAACGCGATCCAGATAAAAACACTCCCAAGGCAAAAATTAATACTGTTAATAAATCCCATCCCCATTTTATTTTTCCCCTATCAAACCACCACCAAACCAAGATTACTATTAAAAAATCCGCCCAATAATTGGGTTGTCCAAAAACCGACACCACTCTTCCCGCATAAAGCGGTATCGAAAATCCAGCCACAAGAAATAATTTCTGCCCCAAACCAAAAGTCACAGTTACTAGCGCTGCCCAAAAGAAACCACCACGAATTATTTTCCATGAACGCTCGCTAATTAACCTAGATAAACCAAAATTAATCAAAATCAAACTTAAGAAAAACGCTCCTCCTGTAAACCTATTTACTCCTCCCCACCACCAGTTATCACCACTCTCACCAGCTAGAGAAGCCAATACTAAAATAATCCACCAAAAAATTACTAATAGATATTTTTTCTCCAAATTTATTCTTTTCCACCACCCTAAAATCAGAATCAATAACAAAATCGGACCCAACCACAATATATAAATTATCTTGGGTAATTCAAAACCATAATGCCAAAAAGGACAATACAAACAAACCGGCAACAAACCTAAAACAAATTTTAAAAAACCTCTTGACATAATCAATTAATCACATCACACTTAAACTTGGAATGCAAAAGACAATTACTCGTTATATTCCTCTTTTTATTCTTATTCTTACCGCTATTGGCCTACCCATTGCCTTTATCCTTGTCAACCAAAGCCAGGATATTAGACAACGTGCTGCCGCTTCCATTCCCGTTACCCCTACTCCACCACAACAAACTACCCTCAGTTTTAATTCCAGCTCTGACCCCAATGAACTGATCTTAAACCAAACATTCACCGTTGAACTAGTTCTAGAAACTCCTCTACCTGTTACCGCCGCTCAAACTACAATTAATTTCGATCCCAAAAAACTTGAAGTTATCTCTGTTAGTTTAGACGGAAACTTCAATCAACCTTCACTCCTATTTAGTCCTTCCGCTGACATTACTAAAGCCAACATTAGTAACTCCGGCGGCACCATCGAATATACCGTCATTAACCCACCCAACTTTACTCCCAACACTGGTTACGGTTCCATTGGTGAAATCGTTTTCAAAACCAAAGATTCAGCCAGCAATACCTACTTAAATTACAATATTGACCAAAACAGTTATATTGCCCTAACTGCCCTCTCTGCCAAAGGCTCAGGATCAACCAATGTTCTTGAAGAAACTAAATCTCTAACCTTCACTATCTCCTCTTCGTCAGATACCCCAACTCCGACTTCAATTCCAATTCTAACTCCAACCCCAACTCCAACCACCACCTCAATTTACGACTTAAACCACGACGGTACCGTTGATATCCTCGACTATTCTATCTTTGTTGAACAATTTATTAATCCCCCAACAACCAATCCTTCTGCCGATTTTGACGGTGATAACGATGTCGATATTTTTGACTACAACCTTTTCGTTGAAAACTTCGGCCACACCACCATCACTCCTTCCCCCACCACTAATCATCAATCTTGTAACACCAACTCTGATTGCCCAACCAATCAAATTTGCTATCAACCACCTACACCTACCTGCTCTCCCAACCAACTTTGCTCCCAAGCTATACCTGACAAATACTGTCTTCTCAGTACTAATAGCGCTCCCCGTGGTCAATAATCGTTTAATTAAACATAGTTTCAGTCTTTCTCTCGCTATCTTCACCTGTTTTTTTGTCCCCAAAACCATTTTTGCTACCGCCGATAGCCAGCTTTGGATAGAAAATCCTACTTCTTCCACTCTCAAAGTTTACCTCAACACTAATTCCAATCAGGCGGTCGGTGCTGAAATTCATCTTCAATTCGATCCACAGTTTATTAAAATCAATTCTATTACTCCTGACACCTTCTTCGCCAACCCCAATGTTACGGACTATCAGATAGACAACAACTCCGGTAATACTTTTATTACTCTTCTCGGTTCGCCTTCCCGTCCCCAAACCGGTAGTGGTAGTCTCGTAAACTTAGATTTTTCTACTCTTAAAACCGGTACTACCAAAATCAACCTCACTGATAGTACCAAAATCGCCGCTCTTGGCGAAGCCGGTAATAGTTTAAAAGACAAACAAGACCTAAGTTTCGAAATTACCAAAATTACCGCTGACACTACCGCTTTTTCTACCCCCACCATCATTCTTCGCCAAACCTTAACTCCGTCACCTGAACCATTAACAACTATTTCTCAAATAGAAACTTCCACTCTTGCCATTATCAGTCAGCCGCAAACTCTCATCTTTATTGGTATCTGTCTCGTTTTAATTATTTTTGTCTTTTTTTTAGGGTTAAGACAAATCAAGAAAAATTCTTTTAATTAAGTCGTTAATTCCTTGACGGTTACCACAAGAAATTGGTATTAATTTGATTTTCTTTTTGGCAAAATAACTAACTACTTTCTTCACTATTTCATCGTTCAATAAATCCGTTTTATTAAGAACCGCTATTTCCTTTTTCTCTTCCAGTTCACCTCCATAAGCGGCAAGTTCTTTCCTGATTACCTGATATTTCTTCCACAATTCTCCTTCATTCTCCCCAGCCATTACGTGCACTAAAATTTTAGTTCTTTCCGTATGGCGCAAAAACTTATCTCCTAGACCCCTGCCCAAACTTGCTCCTTCGATTAGACCGGGAATATCCGCCATTACCAAGCTTCGCCCATCCCATGTTAAAACTCCTAAATTCGGTTCCAGCGTTGTAAACTCATAATCGGCAATTTTTGGTCGCGCATTAGATAAAACTGATAACAAAGTCGACTTACCCACGTTAGGAAAACCAACAATTCCCACTTCTGCTAATAGTTTAAGCTCCATCTCTAACCATAGCTCCTCTCCTGCTTCTCCTAGTTCTGCTTCTCTTGGTGTTGTATTGGTTGAACTTTTAAAATGCCAATTGCCTCTCCCCCCCCGACCGCCTTTGGCAATCATTAACTTCGTTCCCATCTCACTTAAATCATGTGTTTGGTCTTTGTCCGAATATTTAAGCTTTATTACCGTCCCTCTAGGTACTTTAATCACCAAATCCCCACCTGCTTTTCCTGATTGTTTCTTTTGCTTACCCTTTTCTCCGTCTTCAGCCAAAAACTTTTGTTTATAGGCAAATAAATCCAAAGTTGCCAAATCCTTATCTACCTCAATAAAAATGCTCCCCCCTCGACCGCCATCGCCACCATCCGGACCCCCTTTTGGGATAAACTTTTCCCGCCGAAAATGAATTATTCCGTCTCCACCACCCCCCGCCTTAATATAAACTTTCGCTGTATCTACCATCCCTATATTCTACCTCAAGCAAAAACAACAATCGATTATCTCAAAACATCTAAAGGATTCAAAAACCCTCCACCTGTCCTCACTTCAAAATGCAAATGTACTCCTGTTGATCGTCCCGTCGTCCCCATATCTCCAATCTTGTCTCCCTTTTTAACTGTTTGCCCGACTTGAACACTGATTCTGCTCATGTGACCATAAAGTGTTTTATAACCATTACCATGGTCGATCATTACTCGGTTACCGTAACCCGCGTTGTCTGGCCAACCTGCCACTATTATCACTCCACTATCAGCCGCTAAAATTGACCCTCCTCCTCGATTGGCGATATCAATTGCTCGGTGCCACGATTTATAACCCTGACTAATGCTCCCCGCCGCCGGCCAAATCCATGACCCTGTTGCCGAAACAGCTCCAGCGTTAGGCGTTAATACTTTAGCCAAACCGGTGGATGGCGACCAAGGAATAATATCCGGCATCACTCCGTCTGGAACAATAAGCTCTTGCCCAATCGCCAAAGCAAAAGTTTCATCATTAGTAAAACTATTAAAGGGAAAATCAACAATTGTCTGGGCATCAACATCATATTTCTTAGCAATTGAATAAATTGTCTCTCCACTCTTAACTGTATGCACTACTCCAGAAACCGGCGGCACATTCAGATTATCTCCCGGTTTAATTTTATCTTTTTCCGATTTAATCTTCTCTGGGTTAGCCCAACGCAGTGTATCCACCGACACCCCAAACTTAGCCGCAATTGAAGATAACGTATCTCCTTCTTCAATTATATAGTTATATATTTCCGCTCGTGGCTTGTCCGAATATTGGGTCGACATCTCCATATTCATCTGTGTCCCTTCTTCTCCAAGAACCTTGGCTGTTTCTTCTTCGCTAGCCGCAAAAACGATCTTGCTTCCTCCGCCACCCGACAAGTTGACTTGAACTCGTCCATCATCCACTATTAAAGATGGCCCTACTGTCACTCCCACAGTCACCACCAAAATTAAACTGGCGTTGACAAAAAGTTGCGCATAACGCCCCCGCTTATGAATCATCCCCGAAACAATTAGCGCTTTGGCTCCTTCAAAACGATAAAAAGACGGTGATAAATAACATTTAATTGCATGCCGACAATAATAAGGGATAAAGGTGAAAAACCCTACAATCCAATTTTGAAAAAAATCTCTAATTGATTTCATACACAGGCAGGAACTCCGCCCAAGTAACAATCATTCTACCACACAGACGTTTTTATCAACTGATATTTTTAGCCATAAAAAGGGCCGGGTGTTTCCACCCGGCCAAAGACCTACTCTCGTCTAATAAACCCTAGGAGCTTCATCGCTCCTACTGCTACCAGGGCTATCAGCCCAAACTTACTCACCAGGTAAACACCGGTGAGTGTTGTGGCGACGATGCCCTTTTCTACCGAAGACAAACCACCTAACGAACTTTCTCCTTTCATCCCTGAGACCAGAAAAAAAACTATACCGAGAACAATAATCCCAAAAATCAAAGTCTTCATCACTCTCTTCCTTTCCCTTTCGAAAAATTGAGGAAAATCCTCCCCCTCAAAATATCAAAGAGCAGGTAAAAATTGAGCTTATTTAGCCTCAATTCTTGCCTGGAATTTTACCCCCAAAACCCTCTTTTGTCAAGACTATAGGACCATAAATTAGCTTGCCTTAGGCACAAAAAGCCCCCCGCACAATCGCGGGGGCATAGTGGCGAATAGTCAATTGTCAGTCATCAATCCGCCTTCTCAAGCTTAACTCTCCTTTCAAAAAATCAACAACAAAAACACACAACACCACAATCACCAGCAATATGGCGACCCCTGCTATTATAACTAGAGCGAAAATGAACCCGTTGAATAGTTGACTGTAAAGCCAACTGTAATCCCGGGGAACCGTCCGTTCAAACCAGTTAACGGCAAGGGGGGTTATTACAAACGGCGACCAATGCCCTAGGCATAAGAGTCCAAAGAACAATCCCCCTACCACAAAAATTGCCAAACAAAAGTCAGCCAAGCCACTGCTCTTTTTGCCCATCATCTTCCTCCATTTCCTTTATTTCAGGTTTAAAAGGTTTTAAAAGAGCCAACTAGCACCACTAATTATAGGTTTAAATGCTCACAACTTCAACCTAAGCTATACTCTTAGTCAGTGACCAAACAGTTTATTAATTACCACAGCCTTAATCTTCCTAATAAACCCTATCAAGTTAAGGCCCTAAAACTGGCCCAATCCGCCCTCAAAAATCAAAAAGACATTCGCCTTCTTGATCTTGGTTGTGCTGACGGCAGCTTTCTCGATTACGCCGCCAAAAAACTACAGGCTATCCCTTTTGGTCTAGATATCAATTACCAAAACCCAACCATCACTCGCTTTGACTTAAATTCTAACCAAAAACTCCCCCATCCTGATAATCACTTCGATTTAATCTTCGCTCTAGAAATTATTGAACACCTTCACGACACTGATCATTTTCTCCAGGAAAGTTACCGCCTCTTAAAATCCCATGGCTTTCTTGTCCTTTCTACTCCCAACCTAGCCTCACTTAAAAACCGTTTTCGCCTAGTTTTTAATCGTTATCCTCAATATCTCGAATATAGTACTCAGGGTGCCGGCCACATTCATCTTTACACCCTTCCCGTCCTCAAGTCTCAAATCTTAAACACCAAATTTAAAATTATTAATCTCGTCTCTCCTAATTTCCCTTGTCCAGGTATTACCAAAAATCACTTTCCACCACTTATCAGGCATCTAGCTATGTTCTTAGGGAACATTTTCCCTTCTTTAGGCAGTCATTTGATTCTTGTCGCCCAAAAATAAAATATCATGAAAAAAACTATCACTATTTTGATCCTCGCTATTAAAATTCCAGCTCTAATCGCTGTTATCTTTTTCATCTACCAGCTTCTTCAAATTAAACCTTGTCTTAGCGGCTATAGTCTCGAAAAAATTGATTACTGTAGCACTAAACTCCCCCTTATTAAAAACATCCTCCACCAAACCAATCGTTTTGCTAAAGACGAAAACTTAAACAAGATTGAAACTCTTATCAATACCGCTGAAAGCGTTTTGCCTTATAAAAACTACCTCCTCGGTATTGGCCAAAGCCATCCCACCACTTACCTCATCCTCTTGCAAAACCACCACGAATTGCGGACCAATGGCGGTTTTTTCGGCTCTTACGCCGTTGTCACCGCCGATAACGGCCGTTTCACTTTTCGCTTCCAGGATATTGGTGTTCCCGATGGTCAGTTAAATGGTCATGTCGAACCCCCCAACCCGGTTCAGCGGGCCTTCGGTAACGGTTGGTTTAAGCTAAGGGATTCCGATTGGGAAGCTGATTTTGAAAAAACATCCACCACTATTCGCTGGTTTTTGGAAAAAGGCCAAGAAATAAATCCCGATATTCTTCTTACTTTAAGCCTTTTTGACATTCAAAAAGCCATCAGTATCATCGGTAATTTTCCTGTCCCCGAATATAATTTAGACATCACCCCCGACAATATTTACAGCCTGCTTCAAAATGAAGCCGAAATGAATTTCTTCCCCGGCTCCACTTCTAAAAAAGATGCTCTAACGGCAACCGGTAAAGCTTTTCTTACCAAACTGGCCACTACCAATCTCGAACAGCAACTTAATCTCGTCTATCTTTTTCACACTAGCCTTGAAAAACAAAATATTCTTATAAACTCCCAAAGTCTTCTTTTTCAGGATTATCTACGCACCCAAAACTGGACCGGCACCCTCATTTCTCCCGAAACAAAGCCGGAAACTCTTTCCGATACTTTAGCCGTCATCGAAACTAATATGGGCGCCAATAAAGCTAACTGTTGCCTTACCCGCCAGACCACACACATTATCGGCAAAGACAATAATTCCGTTAATCACCAAATCACTATTAATTACCAAAATACTTCATCTCTAGAAAATCCTGCTCCTCCTCGTTTTTACGGTGGAAATTATATTAATTACCTTCGTTTTTACCTACCCGCTACCGCTCAAAACATTTCTCTTGTCGCTACCCCTACTCTTCCTACTACTCTTGCCACTTACCCCAAACCCTATCCTCTTGAATCAAATTTAGACATTAACGATAAGTATGGTTTCACCGAGGTCGGCTTTTTTCATATCACTAAAGCTGGTACTGACAGTTCCCTTACTCTCTCCTATACCCTACCTCTTGCTAATCAAATAAGTTACGAGCTAAAAATTATGAAACAGCATGGCTTAGAATCTTCACCCCAAACAATTAATCTCTTCGACCAGCGCCTTACCACTTCTCTGGAAACCGACTTTCAGCAAAAAATTGATTTATAGGCTTCTTACCACCTATAATATGAGAACTGTCTTATCGCTCGCACTCTAAAAAAAGAAAAGAAAGGGAGGAAAAATATGCCTCTAGTTTCTTATCTCATCAACTGGATTTTTCTTCATTTCACTACCCATTCATGTAAACACTGTCAGAACGATATCGACAATTCAATTTCTCACAAATATTTCCTTAGACAAGATCGGAGCTGGGAAATTTTCTTAGCCTGTGAAGCCTGCTCCCCGGGGTTACAAACACAAGGTTGGCATCTTATTAGAAGATGCCAAGAATCAAAATAAGGAGAAAAAGTGGGGAAACAAGAAAAAGTCCTTCAGGAGCTAAAGGCGTTAAGAAAAGCACTTAATGAAGAAGTGCCACTTCAGTGCTACTTCTGTCATGAGTCGATTCCCCCGTCAAAATCTAAACACCAGCTCTATAAATACGAGAGAGGGCGAATTATCATCGTCAATTGTTGTAGTGAGTGCCTCGAATTTAAAATTCCTCAAGGCTGGCATATCTGCTAGGAGAAAAAAGGAAATTGGGCAGATACCTCTTAACTATCCACCCCCGGCTTAAAAACCGGGGGCTTTTATCTAAAAACCCCTTATCCTTCTTTAAGACTCACCAAAAACTCCTTATTATTCTTTGTTTTTTTGAGTCTATCCACCATCACTTCTGTTCTTTCTCCTTCATTTAACAAATCTAACATCCGCCGCATTGTTAATATATTCTGATATTCACTCGAATCAAATAACAGTTCTTCCTTTCTCGTTCCTGAACGATTGACATCAATTGACGGGTAAATTCGCCTCTCCGCTAGTTTCCGATCCAAATGAAGCTCCATATTTCCCGTTCCTTTAAATTCTTCATAAACTAATTCATCCATTCTGGAACCCGTATCTACCAAAGCCGTCCCAATTATCGTCAAACTTCCTCCTTCTTCCATCTTTCGCGCTGCTCCAAAAAAACGCTTAGGCGGATAAAGAGCCGCTGGATCAAATCCTCCCGATAGAGTTCTCCCTGAGGTTGGTATTGCCAAGTTATACGCCCTTGCCAGCCGGGTAATTGAATCAAGAAGAATTACCACATCTCGTCCCAATTCCACCATTCTTTTGGCTCGTTCTAAAGCAATCTCCGCCAAAATGGTCTGTTCTTCTGCTTTCTCGTCAAAATTACTGGCAATTGTTTCACCTGGTGTCTCATTCTTCTTAGTAATCGCCGCAATATGTCGCTGAAAATCAGTCACTTCTTCCGGCCTTTCACCAATCAAAACCGCCATCAAATGAATTTCCGGGTAATTGGCCGCCACACCAGTAGCAATTTCTTTAAGTACCGTTGTCTTACCCGCTTTGGGCGGAGATACAATCAAACCTCTCTGTCCTCGCCCAATTGGCGCCACTAAATCAATCATCCTGGTCGACAATGGTTCTTTTCCGGTTTCTAATACAATTTTTTGATTAGGATAAACCGGCGTCAGGCGATGGAAAACTGGCCTTGTTCTCATCTTCTCGGGCGACACTCCATTAATCTCTTTTACTTCTACAAAGCCCCAATAACGCTCATTTTCCCGCGGTGCTCTAGCCAAAACATTAACTACATCTCCTGGGCGTAAACCCGACTGGCGAATTTGAATACCCGGAAGATACACATCTTTGTCACATGGCTTAAATTCCGATCGAATCACACCGTGGGCATCCGTCCCCGACATTTCCAGAACTCCTCGGATTTCCTCTGTTGAACCACTAACCGCAGGCATCTGTTCACCTCTAGCCACTGGTACCATTCGTACTGGCTTACCGTTAATCATTTTTATGTATGGCGCAGGGCCATTATTATCATTCATGAAGGAAATTAATCTAGTTTAAAAAACACTTAAGCAACAATTGGAATTATTGCAAAGGTAATTAAGTCTGTCAAGGGTGAAACGCGTGAGGCTTGGTAGTTAGAGCGGAAATTTAGCTCTATCAGCCAGACCCATTTCACCTTTGACAGCCTCAAAAATAGAATATAAGCTTACTTTTAATTAAACTTATATATCAAAACATAGCAACATATTACCCCATTACACCTAATCTGTCAACCTATAATTTTAGAGTCGGTTTCCTCAATAGATCAAAATACAAACTAGTAGCTCAACTAATCATAAAATTCAACCTAGGATATACTAATATTTGTCATGCCTAAGAAAAAACGCTTTTTCGTTAATCTTGGTATTTTCCTTTGGTTTTTAACCATAATTTTTATCCTTTTCCCCATTTGGCCTCATATCTTTTATCGTCTTTCACCACAAACTTCCGGTGAACTCGCCCAAACCTTAGCCGAAATTCCTCTCTTCGTCGAACAAAAATCTCCAGATGATATTTCCCCTCTAACTACAACCACTCTCCCTCCTTTTGATCCTGCTCTGCCTGAAAAAAATGGTCTGCTTATTAACACCATCGGTGTTCGAGGTGAAATTCACGAAGGCGATAACTGGCAGGAAATCTTAACCCTCGGTATCTGGCGTGTCCCCAATTTTGCCACTCCAGATCAATCAGAAGAAACTAAACTACCCGTCATCCTCGCCGCTCACCGTTGGGGTTACCTTTCCTGGTCCAACTCCTTTAGGAAATTAAATTCCTTCTATAACCTCCCTAAGCTTAAAAAAGGCGACAAAATAAACCTCATCTGGAACCAACGCCAATACGACTACCAGGTTTACGCCACCAATCAGGGAACACGCATTACCGACTATTCTGCTAACCTAATCCTTTACACCTGTCAACTTTGGAGTAGTCCCGTCAGGATTTTTGTCTACGCGAAGCGGATTTACTAAAGTTCCAAGCTCCCATTGTCCCCCACCTCGAAAAAGATACACATCGTCCCCAATACCACCACCATTTCTACCAACCCTTTCAAGAACTTCTTTTACTGGAAATTTACGCAAGGCGTTCGTCATCCTCACTGCAGTAAAAAGATCCATCCCTCCCCAATTAACCAACACACCTAATAATTTAGGCCAACAACCATCAATTATCGCTTGCCTGTGCTCAGGGGTTTTAGCTTGATCCAATTTAGAAAAAACTTTCACAACCAATCCTCCGTCACCACCTTCAATACTGTCATATTCCAGATCTCTTTCTCTCTTCATGGTCACTCATTATATCTCCAAACTACTAATCAGACAACATCCTATAACTTGACAAACAATGTTTGTAATGTTACACTCTCCCCATGTTAAATCGTTCTGCCACCCTTCTATTTAGCCTCGTTTCTTTGTTTTTTATCCTCACTTTACCGGTATTTGCCGACGGAGGCACATCTGAGGTTGTCTGCACTCCTGTTTACGGCATGGCCAATGCCTGTATCGAACATTTAACTGTTGACACCGCCGGTGAAACAGACCTCTTTTATAGTCTTTCCGGTCTTAGTTATTTGGCTGGACTCATTTCCTTTATTAAAGCCAAGCTCGTTTAACAACCGCCAAAACTCAAGGCTCGGGCGAGCGGGTAATCTGCCCTCTCCCCCGATCCTTGAATGGATCTCTCTAAAAAAACTCGATTGCGGGTTTTAACGGAGTTGTACTTTAAAAATTCGGAGAATTATATCGCCATTTATTTGGGCGCCCTGAAGTGGGAGTTACAGCTTCCACCTCAAGGTGCCCAATCCTAGGTGGGCGCTAGAGTTGGCTTTGCGCGAAGCCAACTCTTTATTATCTGCACTAATAAGGAGGTGCAAATGCGCGTTATCTGGTGGATTATTATCATAGCCGCCGTTATCATAACAGCGGCTCTCGTCCTGGCCTTTGTCTGGCCAGGCTGGCTGCTCGTCGACAAAAACGATGAGCCCGTTGGTTGTATCAACCAGGCGGCACCGCTGGGACCCAGCGGTTTTCCCGCCATCTATGCCCCAGGCGAAAAAGCCACCGTCGGGGATCGTACCTACGTATGCGTAGGCGATCCCACTAGTGGTAAATTCACTTGGGAAGTAGAAGAAGCTCCTGCCACTGAGACGTCAACGGCAACCCCATCCCCCCCCCCCCCCCCCAACTGCTCAAAATTTGTCCCCCCCCCCCCCCCCCCCCACCCACAGGAAAACAAACCACCCCCATCCCAGGTTTTGGA
>Ga0172375_10003440_pt1 | contig 24024 bp, 21 predicted proteins | sample LakKiv1m_FD_114537 | JGI IMG/M metagenome (GOLD analysis project Ga0172375, IMG submission 114537) | Freshwater microbial communities from Kabuno Bay, South-Kivu, Congo - kab_092012_11.1m | ecosystem: Environmental > Aquatic > Freshwater > Lake | place: Democratic Republic of the Congo... | reverse complement strand
ATACGGGTCCCGGTGGGGAGTGCTAATTGTTTTCATGTACCTGGTTGCCCTGACACAGCTTTACTGGCTGAATTTTGCGGCAATTGAGACCTTCATTGAGGACTATCTGAAAATACCACCTAGCGATGCGATGTGGTTGACTCTGGTGCAACCGGTCTTCATGATTCTGCTCACCATACCTGCCGGGATGATTATCGATAAGATCGGGCTCAAGTGGGGTGTGTGGATCGGGGCACTGTTTACCGGCCTGGGCGCGATCCTGCGTGTTTTCGATCCGGCTTCTTTTACAGTGCTTCTGATCGGGCAAACTTTAATCGCACTCGGCCAGCCATTTATTCTGAACGGCTCGACAAAGATAGCCACCCTATGGTTCGCGCCCCGGGAAGAAGGTACCGCCATCGGGCTGGCTTCGCTGGCGCAGTTTATCGGCATGATGGTGGCGCTGGGCTTGACGCCGTCTATCGTGGAGGGCGCGGGCTTCGATACCATGATCTGGATATACGGCATAGCCGGACTGGCCGGCACCGTGGCCTTTGCCTTAGTTCCCAAACAGCCCAGGACACCCTCCAGGGCGCCTGATCAGGACCAGTCGGCGGTGCGCTGGGGAGGAATCGGCACTATTCTCAAAAACCGCAATTTTGTCCTGCTGGGCTTTATCGCATTCGCCGGCATCGGGGCCTTCAACGGCCTCGCCCTTTGGGTGGAGAAGATATTGAACGAGATGCACGGCATCGCCATGACGGACGCCGGCGCAATATCGGGCATCATGGTTATCAGCGCCACTGTCGGCTGTTTTATCATACCTTTCATATCCGATAAGATCGGGAGAAGAAGGATTTTTATCTTTATTGCCACGCTGGTGGCGCCGGCCTGTCTGACCTTCATGATCTTTGCACCTGACTTTACAGCCAACCTGATCAACGGCATATTAATAGGTTTCTTGTGGCTATCCGCCCTTCCCATCATACTGACCATGTCTGCCGAGATGACCGGAGCCAAATACGCAGGTGTGGCAGCAGGATGGTTGTTCCTGCTGGGCAACATCGCAGCGCTCGTTCTGGGCGCTGCGGTGGAGTCGCTGCGTGGTCTGACCGGCAACTTCGTGGCCGCGCTGCTGATGCTTGCAGCAGTAATGCTCGCGGCCTTCTTCGTGGCGCTCTTCATGAAGGACACGCATCCTCAGCAGTGATCGGACATAATAAAAATTTTTTATCATGCCTGGAAGGAGCAAAAATGAATATTTATGAGAGCCTGGGAGTTAAGACTCTGATCAACTGCCAGGGCGAGGTGACACGCCTGGGCGGCGCCCTGATGGAGCAGGAGACGATCGATGCTATGGCTGAGGCGGCAAGGTACTCGGTGCGCATGGATGAGCTTCAGGCTGCGGCCAGCAAGATAATCGCCAGAGTAACCGGTGCGGAGGCGGGCTATGTCACCTCGGGAGCCTCTGCAGCGCTGACACTGGCCACGGCCGCCTGCCTGGCTGGCCTTGATGTGGGCCGAATGAACCGATTACCAGATACAAGTGACATGCCCAACGAGGTGCTGATGGACCAGCGCCAGCGGCAGGGCTACGATCATGCTATCCGGCTGGCCGGTGCAAAGATAGTCAACGTGGGCATGCCGAATTTCAGGATACTGGGTGACGAGGCGTATACAACCAAATGGTGGGAATTCGAATCGGCCATAACCGAGCGAACGGCGGCCATCGCCTATTTCCAGGTGCCGGACCACAATCCTCCCATGGAGGAGATTGTCAGGCTGAGCCGCAAATACAAGATACCGCTGATCGTGGATGCCGCAGAACAGGTTCCGCCCATGGAGAACCTGCGCAGATTCATCGAGATGGGCGCCACACTCGTGGCTTACAGCGGAGGCAAGGGTATCCGCGGCCCACAGAACTCCGGCATACTTTGCGGGAAAAAGGAGATGATCGCATCTGTAGCGCTACAGAATCTGGACATGGGGCTGACCAACTTCGAAGCCTGGGAGATTTCCCCCGATCTCATACCGAAGGAGAAGCTGCGCGGCATACCGCAGCAGGGGCTTGGCCGCGGCATGAAGGCCAGCAAGGAGTCAATCATCGGCCTGCTGGTAGCCCTGCAGCGCATGGAGAGCCGGAGTTCTACTAGCATGGAGCAGCTCAGCCGTAATATCCAGCCTATCGGGGAGATGGTGAAGGGTATCCCCGGCGTGGAGACCGAGATCAGGGCGCTCTTCCCCGGCAGCCACCCCATGCTAATGGTAAAGCTGGATGAGGCCAAAGTGGGCAAGAGCGCCGTTGAGATTGTCAGGAAGCTGAAAGAGGGTGAGCCCAGCATCTATGTAACGGATATGCTGGCGCCCTTTGGTATGATATTTATCTCTGCGGTTAATATGATCTATAAAGAACAGGTGAAAATAGTCGGGCAACGATTGCTGACCGCACTAAAAAATTAGCTGTAGCTGTACGGGTTTGCTGTTAGATAAAGGCAGCCGTGTTTGAATATACTACTGTCAGTAAGTTAGGCATCTAGTGACAAAGCTGTCGGAACCCGTATGAGTACATGCCAAGCTACAAGCACATATTGGAGAAATGAAATTCCCCAAGATAATTGAAATAACTGCAAATCCGGGCCTCTTCGGGTCTTATTTAAAACCATACTGGAGTGACTGTTTTTTCCGGTCATTCTGATAGACTTACGACACTAGTTTGACCCTCTGCCTGCTGCTTCCTATAATTCATTGAACACATGACAGAATTCACCCGTCGCGATTTCCTCAAATATGCCCTGGCCGGACTTGGGGCCGTCCTGGCCGCCAGGTTCATCAGCGCCTGCTCGCCACCTCAGGCGACGCCGAACACCCCACAGGTACCGACACCGGTCGTACCGGTGACAGATGAAAACGGCCCTTCCACCGTGATTTATCCCGACCTGGCTGTTGTTCGCGGCGGAGAGCCGGAGGCCCTGGCCCGAGAGGCCGTTGAGCTGCTGGGCGGCATCAGGCGATTTGTTAAGAAGGGAGACAACGTTATCATCAAGCCCAACATCGGACCGGCCATGCGCACCTACGAGTACGCCGCCACCACAAATCCCTGGCTTGTGGCAGCCGTGGCCAGGCTGTGCCTGGAGGCCGGCGCCGGACGGGTCAGGGTCATGGATCAACCCTTCAGCGGGACCGCCGAATCGGGCTTTTTAAACAGCGGCATACGTGAACAGGTGGAAAAGGCGGGCGGAGAGATCGAGCTGATGTCGCGCTTCAAATATGCTGCAACCGATATCCCTCTGGGCAGGGACATCAGGAAGTGGAACATCTACGAGGACATACTCAAGGCCGACGTGCTGATCAACATGCCCATCGCCAAGCAGCACGGTTCCGCGCTGCTCACGCTGGGCATGAAAAACCTGATGGGCACGGTCCAGACTGCTCAGCTGTTTCACCTCAACCTGCACCAGCGCATCGCTGACCTGGCCAGCCGCGTCAGGCCAACGCTGACCATACTGGACGCCGTACGCATACTGACGGCCAACGGCCCCACGGGCGGCGACCTTGGGGATGTTGAGAAACTCGATACCGTGATCGCCGGCTGCGATATAGTAGCGGTGGACAGCTACGCAACCTCTCTTTTCGGGCTGCGGCCGGACGATATACCGCACATAAAGATAGCCGCGGATATGGGGCTGGGCTCCAACGATCTGAATAAACTGGACATCAAGGAAGTAACGCTTGGCAGCTGAGAAAAAAAGCAGCGCCGGCTGGAATACGCAAAGCTGGCTCAACCTGCGCGCGGCCGTACAGGCGCTGGCCTTCATCGGATTCCTGGCGCTCTTCCTGAACGCTGTCCCCCTGCTCATGCGCCTCGACCCCCTGGCCGTCCTGGCAAACTTTATCTCCGGCAGGAGCTTACCGCCTTTCGCATTCATTGCCCTTGCAATGACATTGCTGGCGCTTGTCCTGGGAAGGGCCTGGTGCGGATGGCTCTGCCCTATGGGCACGCTGCTGGAGTGGCTCTCCTTCAACAAATGGCGCTCATGGAAGATCGCGATACCGGACGGCTGGAGATCGGTAAAATACATCATCCTGATTGCCATCATCCTGGCCGCCGTCTTCTCCAACCTGACATTAATGATATTCGATCCGCTGACCATCATGGTGCGCACCTTCGCCACCGCCATATGGCCCGGTCTCGACCTTGCCGTCAATGCCGCGGAGTCGCTGCTCAATAATGTTCCGGTATTCCAGGCCCCGCTGGCGCGCTTTGACAATGCTTTAAGGCCTCTGCTCTTGCCGACAACCCAGCTCAGTTATCCTGACGGCTGGATCTTTGCTGTCATATTGGCAGGGATTATCTTACTCAACCTGCTGACCGAGCGCCTCTGGTGCCGCTATATCTGCCCGCTGGGAGCATTCTACGGCCTGGCCGGCAAGGTCAGCCTGCTCCGCCGCCGCGTAAACGAAAGCTGCATCAAATGCAAGCTCTGCGAAGATACCTGCCCCACCGGCACCATACGCAGGGATAAGGGTTGCTCCAGCGATCCCGGCGAATGCATTATGTGCCTTAAATGTATGAACTCCTGTCCCTGCTCCACCAGCGATTTCGGAACGGTGCTGTCAGCGGCTAAATTCAACAGCTACGATCCCGTGCGGCGACAGATCTTCCTGGGGCTGGGCGCGGGCGCCGTCCTGGCGCTGCTGTTCCGCCTGGGCCTGCCGTCAAAGCAGCGTAATCCTTACGCCATCAGACCGCCGGGCGCCAGCGAGCAGGACATGACGGCTAAATGCATCCGCTGCGGCGAATGCATCAAGGCCTGCCCGACCGGGGCTATACAGCCTTCGCAGATGGATAGCGACCCTGAACAGTTATGGACGCCCGTGATCGTGCCGCGCATCGGCTTCTGCCAGTATTCCTGCAACGCCTGCGGACGTACCTGCCCGGTATCAGCCATACCTGCACTACCCCTGGCAGAGAAGAAGTCCACAGTCATCGGCAGGGCCTTCATCGACCGCGACCGTTGCCTGCCCTGGGCAAAAAACACGCCCTGCATAGTCTGCGAGGAGATGTGCCCCGTGCCGCGCAAGGCCATACTACTGCACACGGTCCGGACTAAAACGGAGGACGGTGGCACGATGCTGCTGCAACTCCCCACAGTCCAGGCCGGGCGCTGCATCGGCTGCGGCCTTTGCGAATACAAATGCCCGGTGGAAGGAGCGTCTGCTATCCGCGTCACGGCCTGAGCATACGATAAGCCCCTTTGACTAAGCAGCGTATTTGTGTTAGAAATTACACGTACGTATTTGCTGTAAAGATACGACTGATTTGAACAGGAAGTGAGCTATGTTTCGCAGTTTCGGCATACCTGAACTGTTACTTGTCCTCTTGATAGTACTGCTCGTTTTCGGCGCGGCGCGGCTGCCGCAGATCGGCGACGCCCTGGGCAAAGCCATACGCAATTTCCGCAAAGGCGCTTCGGGCGAGGGTGATAAGGATAAGGCGGATAACGTAAGCAAGGCCGACGCCGGGGCCGCCGATAGAAATAGCCCCAAAACGTAATCTTACTAATCCCGTCCCAACCATTTCTGTGAGGCAGTTTTAAGCCATGGACTTTTTCGGGATAGGCCTGCCGGAGATAATTTTCATCCTCCTCATCGCCTTTGTACTTTTCGGTCCCAAACGCATCGTGGAGATCAGCAGATCGGCCGGCAACGTCATGCGCAACCTGTCGAAAGACGCCTCAGATATACAGAAAAAACTGACCGAAGAATTGGAAGGAGAGAAACCGGGCGGCGTCGGCGCGGCCGACAAATCCTCCCGGCAGGCGAAGCCCTGAATCCCACCTTATGAGCGCAACGAATTCCAAAGGCATCTCGCTGCACCTCGAAGAGTTAAGGCGGCGGCTTATCGTCTGCCTGATAGCCATAGCCGCCGGCGTCATCGTCTCATTCGCTTTCGCCGACCAGCTTTTCGCCATACTCATCAGCCCCGCCGGCGGGGTAAGCTTGATCTTCGTTGAAGTAACCGAGATGCTGAGCACCTACATGCAGGTGTGCCTGATCGGCGGCATCATCATATCCATGCCCGTGCTGATATATGAACTGATGGCCTTTCTGACACCGGCCCTCACAGCGCAGGAAAAGAAGTATGTCTGGATAATCCTGCCCTTCATCATTTTGATGTTCGCTGGGGGTGTACTCTTCGCCTATTTCGTTCTGATCCCGCCCGCCATGCAGTTTCTGCTCAGCTTCGGCGCCGATATAGCCACCCCCCAGATCAGGATAGGCAACTATATCTCGCTCGTATCCAGACTTCTCCTGGCCATCGGCCTGGTTTTCGAAACTCCCGTCATCACCACCTTCCTGGCCAGGCTGGGCATATTATCCTGGAAATGGCTGGCAAAGCAGTGGAAATGGGCCGTCATACTGGCCTTTGTGCTGGGCGCCCTGATCACGCCCACCCTCGATCCGGTTAACCAGACGCTGGTGGCTTTGCCATTGATCGTTCTTTATCTGCTGAGCATTCTGCTGGCATGGCTGGTCCAGAAACGCAAGGCTGATTAAGAGATGTAATTGCGATCGTTTGTTATCTGGTCATTGCGAGGCCGAAGGCCGTGGCAATCCTGTGTCCCCGCAATCACGCACGAGATTGCTTCTTCGCCACGCTCCTCGCAATGACACTATAAACGGGCGCACCTGGAGGTACGCCCCTTCATATAAATCAGCTATAATAATATTCAACTATGCTTGAAATATCGCCCAACTGGTACCCGGCCATCAACGCGCGCCGCTCGCGGCGCAGCTACGTCAGGGACAGGTCCATAGATACAGAACCGCTCCGGCGTTTGCACGATGTTTGCATCGGCTTCAGGCCGTTTCAAGGCGCGCGCGTGGAATTCATCGATGCGCCGCCCGACGATATCTTCGCCAATGCGATCGGCTTCTACGGAAACATCAAAGGCGCACCGTCCTTCCTGGCCTTCATCGGCGACACCTCCGATCCCAACATGCAGGAGAAGACGGGCTACACGGGTGAGGCAGCTGTGCTTGAGGCAACCGCGCTGGGCCTTGGCACCTGCTGGGTGGCTCTGACTTACAACGTAAAAAAGGTTAAATCCCTGATAAAGCTGGAGAACCATGAGCAGCTTATATGTGTATCGCCCGTGGGATATACCACCGATAAGTGGTCCTTCGAGGAGAAGGCATACAGCGGTTTTGGTTCCAACCACCGGCGTAAGCCCCTGCCAACCATGGTCAGCGGGCTCTCCAAAGCGCAGCGGCCGGACTGGGCAATGGCGGCTGCTGAAGCGGCCCGCCTGGCTCCATCGGCCATGAACCGCCAGCCGTGGGGTTTCCACATAGAAGAGAAAAGCATCACGGTCTTCATCAAGGAACGAGGTCCTGAGTTCAACGTGGCCAGGCGTCTGGACTGCGGGATAGCCATGCTGCACATCGAGCTGGGCGCTTTGAGCAAAGGAGCGACAGGCAGCTGGACTTTCCTGAAGCATCCGCAGGTAGCGCGTTTCACCGTGAGATAGCCGCCATTACCGTACCTATGGAAACACCACACAAGACCAAAAGTCACAAGATAGCCGTTATGCTGGTGACGTCCATCGCGGCGTTCGTCACGCCTTTCATGGCGGCGTCGGTCAACATAGCCCTGCCCTCCATCGCAAGAGATTATTCGATGGATGCGATCACCCTGAGCTGGATCGCCACATCATTCATACTTTCCGCCGCCGTTTTTCTCATACCTTTCGGCCGCATAGCCGATATCAGCGGAAGAAAAAGAGTCTTCATCTGGGGCGGCGCCATATTCGGCGCCGCATCGATACTGGCTGCACTGGCATGGTCACCCGTTATTCTCATCACCGCACGCGTTATACAGGGTATCGGTGGGGCGATGCTCTTCGGCACAAGCGCAGCCATCATCTCCTCGGTCTACCCACCCGGCGAGAGGGGTCGGGCCATGGGCATCAACATAGCCATAGTCTATCTGGGGCTGTCGCTGGGACCCTTCCTGGGCGGATTGATGACGCAGTATCTGGGATGGCGCAGCATCTTCTGGCTCAATACCCTGCTCTGCGCACTGCTGGTGGTGATAACCGTATGGAGGCTCAAGCCTGAGTGGGCTGAAGCGCGCGGCGAGAAATTCGATTACTTCGGATCGATCGTCTACGGGGCAGGGCTGGTGGCGCTGATATATGGCCTGTCCGAACTGCCCTCCATACACGGTTTTGTCTCGCTGGGCGCCGGCCTCGTTATACTGCTGATCTTCCTCAGATGGGAAGCCACCATCACCAGCCCTATACTCGATATAAACCTCTTCGCCGAAAACCGGGTTTTCGCCTTCTCCAATCTGGCGGCATTTATCAACTACAGCGCAACCTTCGCCGTCGGCTTCCTGCTCAGCCTTTACTTGCAGTACATCAAGGGGTTGAGCCCGTCCGATGCCGGGATTGTGCTGGTGGCTATGCCGGTGGTGCAGGCCGTCTTTTCTCCACTGACCGGCCGGCTCTCGGACAGGATCCAGCCCCGCCTGCTCGCTTCCTCGGGCATGGCGCTCACGGCCGCCGGTCTGTTGCTGCTGGTCTTCATCGGATCTGATACCGCCACCTGGTACATTATAGTCAGCCTGGTAGTGCTCGGCGCCGGCTTCGCCCTCTTCTCCTCACCCAACGTCAACGCCGTGATGAGCTCGGTGGATAAGAAATCGCTGGGTGTTGCATCGGCTACACTGGCCACCATGCGCCTGACCGGCCAGATGTTCAGCCTGGGCATTGCCATGCTGCTGATCTCGCTTTTTATGGGACGTGTCGAAGTCTCGCCAGAAGTGTATCCGCAGTATATCTCAAGCCTGCAGTCAGCCTTTGCCATCTTTACGGCACTCTGCATTGGTGGTATATTTGCCTCGATGGCAAGGGGGAAAGCACATTGAATCGGGACGGGTACTTATGAGTGAAACAGACGCTTCCGCGGCCAGCATCATCCACTACGACAAAACCGACTACCGGATCAAGACCGACGCCTCCATCGAAGACTGCAAAGCCTGCAGGGAGCAGGCCGGCATCACATGGATCAATGTCGACAGCGTCACCGATGCCAATCTGCTGCAAACGATCGGCAGCATCTTCAACCTGCACGAGCTGACTATCCAGGATATCACCAACACGGGGCACAGGGTAAAGCAGGAGGACTTCGGCGGGTATATGCTGATAATCCTCAAAATGCTCGAATTCAATAAAACCAACAGCTCGATCGAAGCGGAACAGCTCAGCATCGTATTCGGCAAGAACTACCTGATAACCTTCCAGGAAAGCCCGGGGGATTTTTTCGGGGACCTTCGCGCCGAAATAAAGATCGCCGGCTCGGTCGTGCGCAAGATGGGCCCGGATTTCCTGGCCTGCCGTATTATAGATACTATCGTAGATAACTATTTCAACGCCATCGAGAGTTTCGGCGACCTGATAGAGGACAAGCAGGACGAATTGATGGCTAATCCAACACGCCGGACGCTCAATTCCATCCAGGGCATCAAAAAGAGCATGATGCAGCTCAGGCAGTACGTATGGCCGGTGAGGGAGATACTGAGCGAGCTGGGTAAAAAGGAATCGCCGCTTATCATGGAGAAGACCGTGGCCTATTTCCGCGATGTTTACGACCGCATTTTCGAGGCCATGGACCTGATAGAGAACACCCGGGAGATGGTCGGCAGCCTGATAGATATCTACCTCTCAAGCATGAGCAATAAGACCAACGAGGTGATGAAGGTACTGACTGTGGTTGCCACCATATTCATACCGCTCACCTTCATCGTGGGACTCTACGGCATGAACTTTCGCTACATGCCGGAGCTGAATTCCGAATGGGGATACCCTGGCGTGCTTCTATTAATGCTGCTGGTAGCCGGAGGCATGTTGCTCTACTTTCACAGGAAGAAGTGGATTTAGGCGTTATTCCATGGGTATGGCGGCTGCGCCGGCCTTCTTGATGCGCCCGAATGGAAGGAACATCGCGGGGATAATACCTGCTACGACTACCAGGGCGCTGATCACGTAATCCATCTGAAAGGCCGTTACGCTGGCCCGTAGATTTATGTACTGATACAGGTAGGTGGCGGCCGCCTGCCGCGCCGCCTCGAGCGTCATACCGAGCTGCATGAAGTAGACCTGCATCTGCGACAGCACCTGCAACGCTATGACCGAGTCCGGGGTGATGGTCTGCACCATCATCGACAGGTTGGTCTTCTGGAAGGTATCCAGCATGGTGGCGAAGACCGCAATGCCCAGCGAGGCGAAGATGGTCCTGGCCACATTTATCAGTGCCGAGGCCTGAGCCGTCATATGCTGGGGGACCGACGCCAGCGCATAGGTCATAACGGGCATCATGGCCAGCCCCACGCCGATGCCCCTGATGAAAAGGATGATCCAGAGTAAACTGTCAGGAGTGGTGACGTCCAGTACCTGCAGCCAGAGGGAGGTGGCACCGGTGATGACCAGGCCCAGCACGGTGGGTAAGCGCGGCCCGATCCTGTCGTAAAGCTTGCCGGCAAAGGGCATGGACATCATCGAGCCTATCACCGAAGGCAGCACCATCAGCCCGCTGGCCAGCGCGGAGAAGCCGCGCAGGTTCTGTAAAAACAATGGTAACAGGAACACCAGTGAGAACAGCCCAATGGTGGTAACAAACGTTAAACCTATGGCAAGCGAGAAACCGCCGATCCTGAACATATGCAGGTCGAGCAACGGCGCCTTGATACGCAGCTCGACTATGATCCAGGCCAGGATACAGGCACAGCCGACGATCAGCAGCGTGACGATGCGCCAATCGTCCCATGTCCAGGTGGGCGCATAGGAAAAGGCGTAGAGGATTGAGCTGAAACCTATGGCAGCCAGGAAGAAACCCTTGACATCAAAGGCGGTTTCAGAGGTGGTTGTCTCCTCAATCCATGAGATGCCCAGCATGATGGCAATCAGCACAACGGGCACGTTTATATAAAAGACCATGCGCCAGCTCCAGTAGTCCACTATGTAACCGCCCAGCGTGGGACCGATGGCGGGCGCCAGCATCATGGGTACTCCGAAGATGGCCATGGCCGTGCCTCTATCCTCAGGAGGGATATTTGTAAAGAGGAAGGTCATAGCCAGCGGGTTGAGCAGGCCTCCGGCCAGACCCTGCAATACCCTGAATGTTATCAATGAGCTCGTATTCCAGGCTATACCGCACAGCACGGAGCCCAGCAGAAATCCCGCCTGGCTCCAGAGGTATACCCTTTTAATGCCGAAACGCTGCGCCAGGAAGGCCGCAGCGGGCGTTGAGATGGCAGTGGCCATAAGATAGGCGGAAACCACAAGCTGCGCGCGATCGGTGGTCTCGTTGAAGACCGCCATGATATGCGGCAGTGCCACATTCATGATGGTCTGGTCCAGTATCACCATGAAGGTGCCGATGATGGCAACCGCCAGGACGCGTGATTCGCTGGTCTTGGGCATAAACTAACGCCTTATCTGGTGGTTATTTTGACCTCAACCGATGTGCCCGGTATCAGCACGTAGTTGTCCGGATTCTCCACCGAGATCTTGACCGGCACGACCTGTGCAACCTTGATGAAGTTGCCGGTCGTATTGTTCTGCGGCATCAGTGAGAAGGTCGCCGCCGTGGCGGCCGCTATGCCGTCCACCCTGCCTTTGAGCCTGGCGCCCCCCAGGCTGTCGACGGTTATCTCGACCTCCTGTCCCGGTTGTATGCGGTGCAGCTCGGCCTCGGCCACATTGGCTGTTATCCAGGTGTTGGACGCATCGTATAAAGTTACGATGGAGGCGCCGGCGGACACCACCTGTCCGGGATAAGACCAGACCGCGGCCACGTAGCCGCTGACGGGAGCATCCAGGCTGGCCCGTCCCAGCGGCACATCTTTCAGGCCCAGCCTGTCCGCCGGATTGTCAGGGCGTGGCACGCCCATAAGGGCTATTCTGTCACCTCTCTCTACATAGCTTCCCAGGTCGACATCAAGGCTGATGATCTGGCTGGAGGTCAGCGCAGGCACCGCTATAAGCGGGGCGCTGATGCGCGCGTTGTCGGTGCTGACATACTTATAGCTCTGGTAAAGCAGGAAGCCCAGCGTGATAAGGCCACCCACTACCACCACCAGCGCGACTATAAATATCACCTTCCCCCGTGTGGTGGAAAGGCTCGATTTCATTTTCTCAGATAACTTAGATGCCATAGTTGTTGCCTCCGCATGTATTTGGAACGGCTTGATTCATCTCCATAGTACTTTATTTACGCAGGGCATTGACTGGAACGGCGGCCTTATCCAGTAAGACCATCTCGCCCTCTGCCAGTCCCGAAGTAATCTCGGTATAATTTTTACTTTGCAGCCCGATTTCAACAGGATGCTCCTCAATCAGGCCCGTTTTCTCATCCTTAAGCACTCGCACCGTGTAAATACCGCTCCGCTCGCTTACGGCGTTGTTTGGCACTATCAGCACCCCGCTGCGGGAATCGACCGTCATCTCCGCCGTCGCTGTCATACCGCCCGTCAGATAAGCGGTCTCAGCAGGGTCCAGGGCTATCTCGATCTCATAGGTCGGCAGCGTAGTCTGCACCGTGCCGTAGTACTGTATACCGGCGGCCTGTGCGGCGCCGAAAGGAGAGATAAAAGTAACACGGCCCTTTAATTCACGGCCGGGGAAGGCGTCAACCGATATCACAGGCCTAATCTCATCCAGCGGTTTGCCTGCTATCCTGCCCATATCGATCTCATCAATCAGGCCGACCATGCGTACGGAATTGACGTCGGCAAGCTGGATCACATAAGAATCGATCGGCATGCCCGTCACCGCGTACCTCTGGCTTATCATATCGCCTGCCCGCAGGTTGATATCCGTGACTCTGCCGTCGAAGGGGGCCATTAACTCGGTTTTCAGCAGGGCTTGCTTGGTGCGCTGCAGATTTACAATAGCCGTTTGGACGGCGATATTGTAGTCACGCATGGTCTTGAGGTTGAGCCCCGCGCGAAATGTGGAGATATTCTCGTCCAGTATCTTCTCGGTCAGTTCCATATCGTGCTTAACGATCTGCAGCGTTTCGGCAAATTTAACATCGTCGAATTCCTTCTGCTGCGAAATATCGTTCAACATCTCAAGTGAGCTCTGTATCTCGCTCACCATCGTGTATGCCGTGCAGGTATCGGGATAAACGGTGTTCTGCGGCAGATGGTTCAACCTCTTGACCACGCTGTGCGTATCCACCATCTCGCTCAGTATCGACTGTATGGTGTCCGTTGCAGCGGAGTAGTCACCCTCTTTCAACAGCGCCTGCACTACCGACAGTCTGTTTATTTCCGCGGACAGCTTCGCGATAGCCAGATCGATATCATAGTCAGTGTAACCAGACTGTGTTATGTCTATAAGATCGGACCTCACATGGCGGTAATTCGGATCACTGTAAAATATCCGTGAGCTTTCGAGGTCGGATTTGGCCAGCGAGACCTGCACGGCTGCGTCTTCATATCTTGCCGTCTGCACCAGTACACGCGCTTTCTCCAGCTCCTGCTGGGCAAATTCAAACCTCAGTAAAGCCACGGCGTCGCAATAAAATCCCGGCGAGCGGGTTACGCCGCAGCACACGGTCTGCACCACGTTATTGATGGCCAGCTCCAGCGCATACTGCGCCGCCTCCACCGCCATCCTCTGCGTTGTATCGTCCAGCTTGGCCAGTATTGTGCCGGCTCTAACCGTGTCACCCTTCTCAATGTATACGGCTTTAATGCGTCCGCTGTAGGGCGGCGTGAACATGGTGGTATCGAAATAAAGATTGACCGCCGCCGGCATCTCGATAGTGCCGTCGGCGGAGACCGTTACCTCAAGGTCACCTCTCTGGACACGAGCCACAGACAGTTGTCCCGGCGCCGGCGCTCCATTGCAGCCTCCTAAAATAACAGCCGCTACCATAACCATGGCAATCAATCCAGAAAAAAATCTCACGTTCATACGGGCTTTACTCCTGAGGGAATTCCTGATTATTTTCAATAGCATAATTACATCTGGCTCATCTTTGAGATTATCTTATTGAAGGTATCGAGGGCCATATTGAGGCTGTCCAGCTCGACATGGTCCAGGCCCGAAAGATTATTCTTAATGCCTTTCCTGACCTGCTGAAGGCGGTTTGCTACAAACCTGCGGCCCCTTGCCGTGATCGCAATATGTATTACACGCCGGTCCTTCTCATCCGGCCTGCGCTCCACATATCCCAGCACAATCAGTTTATCTATCAAAGCAGACACATTGGGTTTGGAGATGCCCATCCTGATTCCTATGTCGGACGGTTGCATCATTCCAGCGTGCGTGAGCATGATGAGTACGCGCAACTGCATGGTTATAGGATTTACCCTGTTGTTCCCGTGCCCCAGTTTGAGTATGTTCTTATAAAATAACGGGAAAAACTGCAGTATATTTTCGCTGACCCTGTCCAGGCTGTCTTCCCTGTACTTTGCAGAAATAGTTATGTTATCTGAACTATTCATAGTTTGTAATTGTTTCATTTATATAACTTTTTAATATTAATGTCAATAGTTTGAAGGGAGAGTACGATGCTGCTATACTATGCGACGTTGTGAACTATGAGACAGTCATAGGCCTGGAGGTGCACGCACAGCTGCTGACGGGCAGCAAGATGTACTGCGCCTGCAGCACCAGCTATGCCAGCGACCCTCCCAATACCCATGTCTGCCCGGTCTGTATGGGCATGCCGGGCGTTCTGCCCACCATTAATCAGAAGGCCGTGGAGTTCACTATCATGACCGCCCTGGCGCTTAACTGCTCCATCCCGGAACATGCCAAGTTCGACCGCAAGAACTATCCCTACCCCGACCTGATGAAGGGTTACCAGATATCGCAGTACGATATGCCGATGAGCGCCAACGGCTATCTGATCATCGATATCGAGGGGAAAAAGAAAAAGATCGGCATCACACGCGTTCACCTCGAGGAGGACGTGGCCAAATTGATGCACCGCACCTCCCCGGAGGGCCAAAGCTACAGCCTGGTAGACGTCAACCGCGCCGGCATGCCGCTGATGGAGATAGTCAGCGAGCCTGATATGAGCTCGCCCGAGGAAGCTCGCCTTTATCTTGTGAAACTCCGTGCCATTCTTCAATACCTCGGAGTGTCGACCGGCAATATGGAGGAGGGGAGCTTCCGCTGCGACGCCAACATCAGCATCCGCCCTGCCGGGACAAGCGAATACCTGGGCAAGGTCGAGGTCAAGAATATGAACAGCTTCCGCGGCGTGTACCGCGCCCTCGAATATGAGGAAAAACGGCAGCGCGAGGTGCTGGCAAGCGGCGGCAAGATAGCGCAGGAGACCAGGGGCTGGGTAGACGATCGGGGCGTAACGGTCAGCCAGCGCAGCAAAGAATACGCCCACGACTACAGGTATTTCCCCGAGCCGGATCTGCCTCCACTTTCCTTCGGCCGCGTGCTGGTGGAAAAAATCAGGGCCTCTTTGCCCGAGTTGCCGGAAGTAAAATTCGACCGCTTCGTCAGCCAATACAGCCTTACATCTTACGACGCCGGCCTGTTGACCGACAGCAGGCCGATGGCCGCTTATTTTGAGGAGTGCCTGGCCGGGGTACCGGCGAAGGGCAAACAGGAGATAACTAAAAAAGCCACGACTGTTGCTCATTGGATGCTGGGAGATTTCACCCGCCTGCTCAACTCCACCGGCAGGCAGATCGGTGACAGCCTCGTGCGGCCGACGCAACTGGCCGAGCTGCTGGAGTTGATAGAAAAGGGAACCTTGAGCGGTCCGCTGGCCAAAACGGTCTTCGAAGAGATGTTCGAGACCGGAAAATCCGCTGCCGCCATTGTTGCGGAGAAGGGGCTGGTTCAAATCAGCGACAGCGGAGAACTTGCTATAATAATAGACGGAGTAATAGCAGATAACGAGAAGGCCGCTGCCGACTATAGAGCGGGCAAGGAAGCATCGTTGACCTTCCTCATCGGACAGGTCATGAAAGCTTCCAGGGGAAAGGCCAACCCGGCCGTCGTCAGGTCTATAATCGTTGATAAACTCGGAGGAAATTAACATGCCCATATATCTGACCATCGCACAGATCGTACTGGCGCTCGCGCTTATCGTAGTCCTGGCCTTGCAGGTCAAGGGCGGCGGCCTGGGGGGTATCTTCGGACAGGCCGACGGCGTGTACCGCACCAGGCGCGGCGTGGAGAAAACACTTTTCCAGGTCACCATCGTTCTGTCTGTTCTGTTCATCATCCTTTCCATCGTGATAGTCAGGGTTAGCGCGGCTTAACAGGGAGGCACAACGGCATGTCGCGTGTTATCACGCTGACGACCGATTTCGGCACAGGCGACGGTTATGTCGCAAGCATGAAAGGCGTCATCCTCGGGATCAATCCGCAGGCAACGGTGGTGGATATCTCTCATTCGGTGGAACCACAATCGATCCGGCAGGCCTCTTTCCTCCTTCACACCTCCTGGCGCTATTTCCCCGAGGGCAGTATCCATGTGGTGGTGGTCGATCCGGGCGTGGGCAGTCACCGCAAGGCGGTTATACTGAAAACGCCCTCGGCTTGTTTTATTACACCCGATAACGGAGCTTTAAGCTATGTGCTCCACGAGATAGCCGAGACACAGGCGAAGCTTAGCCTTGCCAGGATAAGCCAGGCGACCAGCCGGTCATTACCGGCTGAATGTGAGGCTGTCTCGATCACCAGAAAGGAGTACTGGAGGCATCCGGTGAGCCCAACTTTCCACGGCAGGGACATTTTCGCTCCCGTTGCCGCCCACCTTTCGCTGGACCTGCCTATTACGGAATTCGGTGAAAGCATCAGCAGCCTCACGGTTTTCCCCATCCCCACCCCATTCCAGGACGCCACTGGACAGATAGTGGGTCACATCATACACATCGACCGCTTCGGTAACCTGATCACAAACCTGCGCAGCCGCCATATACCGCAAGGGGGAGCCGCGATCGAGGTCAGGAACCAGCGCATAGACAACACCAGCAGGTACTACTCACAGGGAAGCGGCCTGATGGCGCTGATAGGCGGCAATGACTACCTCGAGCTCTCTTACAGGGACGGCAGCGCGGCTGCCATCCTGGGGGCGCAGGTGGGGGACACGATAAAGCTTTTTAATCCGCCTGCGTACTAAACCTGCCTGGATATTTTCCAGACCGTTCCCCTGGCAGTATCCTCGATTGCCACGCCCATTTTGGTCAGCTGGTCGCGCACTTCGTCGGCCTTCTTCCATTCTTTGGCCTTGCGGTACTCACTGCGTGCGGCAATCAGCGCCTCTATCTCTTTTTCCTCCACTCCAGAAAGCCTCTTGTTATCCTGTAAAGTGAACCCGATCACGCCTGCCAGTTCCCTCAACATTTCCTGCGCCGCCTGGATATCCAGGCCTTTCTCGTTGCCTCGATTGATCTCACGCACAAGCTCGAACATGGCCGCCACCGCCTGCGGCGCGTTGAAATCGTCGTCCATGGCTTCGATGAAGCGGGACTTGAACTGCTCTGCATCAAGCACGACCCCACCCGGCTTTCCTTCCGCCTTGAGCGCCTGCCGCAGGCGATCAAGGCCGGTTTCGGCAGCGTCCAGCGCCTCCGTGCTGTAGCGGAGCGGCATTCTGTAATAGGAGCTGATGATGAAGAGGCGAATGGCATCGGCGCTGTTGCGCGCCAGCGCCTCTTTGATTGTGACCAGATTGCCCAGGGACTTGCTCATCTTATCGGCGCCGAGCTGCAGGAACCCGTTATGCATCCAGATGCGCACGAAGGGAACGACGCCTGTATAGCATTCCGACTGGGCCATCTCGTTTTCATGGTGCGGAAAGATAAGGTCCTGCCCGCCGCCGTGTATGTCCAGCGAGTTGCCCAGGTGGCCGGTGGACATGGCGGTACATTCGATATGCCAGCCGGGACGTCCCTCTCCCCAGGGACTGGGCCAGGAAGGTTCACCCGGCTTGACCGCCTTCCAGAGCGCGAAATCCAGAGGATCCTCTTTCTTCTCTGCCTCGGATGTCGCCGTAACGCGCATATCGTCGGCGCTTTGGTGGGTGAGCTTGCCATAGCCCGGGAAGCTCTTGACACGGAAATAAACGCTGCCCTCCGATCGATAGGCATGTCCTTTCTCGAGCAGCACCCTGATCACCTCGAGTATCCTCGGTATCTCCTCGGTAGCTCGCGGGTAGACGGTCGCCCTCTTGATATTGAGCGCGTCGGTATCTGCATAATACTCGGCGATGTATTTCTCCACGAGGTCCTGCCAAAGGATGCCCCTTTCCCTGGAGCGATTGATAATCTTATCGTCGATATCGGTGAAATTCTGCACGTATTTCACTCTGTATCCCCTGTATTCGAGGTAACGTCTGATGACGTCGAAAGACACGTAGCAGAGGGCATGACCGAAATGGCAGACGTCGTAAACGGTCACGCCGCACACATACATCTTTACCTCGTCACCGGCGGGCGCAAAATCCTCTTTTTGCCCCGACAGAGTGTTGAATATCTTCATGAAACACCTCTAATTAATAAATATTATTCCGCCAACATGGCAACGGCATAGGCGGCCATCCCTTCACCCCTGCCTACAAATCCCAGTCCGTCGGTTGCAGTAGCCTTGACCATCACCTGGTCCTCATCGATGCGCAGCGCCAGGGCGATATTATGCCTCATCTGATCGATATAGGGCGCCACTTTGGGCTCCTGAGCGATCAACATGGTGTCGATATTTTTAATAATATAGCCGGCCGATGCAACCTTGCGCCCGACATGCTCCAGCATATGAATGCTGGCAGCATCCTTGTGCTGCGGGTCATCTGAGGGAAACTGATGCCCGATGTCCTTTAATCCGGCCGCGCCCAGAAGGGCGTCCATGATGGCATGCACCAGCACGTCGGCGTCGCTGTAGCCGTCCAGCCCTTTCTTAAAGGGAACGTTAACTCCTCCCAGCACCAGGGCGCGTCCGGGCACCAGTGGATGAACGTCATAACCAATGCCTGCTCTCATGCTATCACCTTCGCTTTGCTATTATTTCCGCCAACACCAGGTCTTCCCTGGTGGTGATCTTGATATTATCGTAATCCCCGGCATACAGCTTCACTTTTAAGCCGATGCGCTCCACGGCGGCGGCATCGTCCGTGACTTCACCGGACAGCGAAGCGTAGGCATCTTTCAATATTTTATATCGAAAAACCTGCGGTGTCTGAATCGCCATCAGCCGGCTGCGCGGCAGCGTTGCAGACACGATCATATCATCATCCACCTGCTTGATGGTGTCCTTGACCGGCACAGCCGCAGCGGCGGACCCGGTGGAATCCGTAGCCTCAATGCCATCATCTATCAGCTTATCCGTGAGAAAAGGGCGAGCGGCGTCGTGCACCAGAACCAGCCCGCAGTCCCGGATGAATTCCAACCCTTTCCTCACCGAATCCTGCCGCAATTTGCCTCCGGCACATACATGCGTCACTTTGGACCATCCCTGATCAGCCGCAAGGCATTTACCTTCATCCACATTATTATTATGTAAAATTAATATGATCTCGCTAACGTGTTTGTTATGCTGGAGGACCTCAACCGACCAGGTGATAACCGGCCTCCCGGCCAGATTCAAAAACGTCTTCTCCGCACCCATCCTGCTACCGCTTCCGGCGCCCACCACTATGGCAACCACACCGCCGGCCTCTTTACTCATCGTCAATATCCTTTTTCCCGGACTTTTTCTCCAGGCCGACCTTGAGGGCCTCGGCTATGCTGCCTGCCCTGATGATCTCCAGACCGTCCGGTCCTCGAGGTATCTTTTTAACGGCCGCGGGTATTATGCATCTGGTGAATCCCAGCCGGGCGGCCTCAGAGATCCTCCTGTCCATCTGCGGGACGGACCTGAGTTCACCGCTCAATCCTATCTCGCCCACCGCTACAGTTCCGGGTATGGACCTGGCATCCCGGAAACTGGAGGCGATAGCCATGGCGATGCCCAGATCGGCGGCCGGCTCGGATATCCTTATACCTCCTGTGACGTTGACTATGACGTCCTGGTTATACAATCCCACGCCTGCGCGCCTGGTCAGCACGGCGCAAATGAGCAGGAGCCTGTTAAAATCGACGCCGTTACTTATCCTGCGGGGAGGTCCGTAGGCAGCCGAACTGGTAAGCGCCTGTATCTCGACCAGCAGGGGACGGCTGCCTTCCAGGGTCGGCACGACTGCGGCGCCGATGGCGCCGTTAACGTATGACTCCAGAAAAAACTGCGAGGGATTAGCCACTTCGGTCAATCCGGAACTGCCCATCTCGAATACGCCCACCTCGTTGGTCGAGCCGAACCTGTTCTTGGTGCTCCTTAATATGCGGTAGCTGTTGAAGGATTCGCCCTCCAGGCTTAGTACGACATCCACGATATGTTCGAGTGCTTTGGGCCCGGCGATCGACCCGTCCTTGGTCACGTGTCCCGAGATAAAAACCGGCACGCCCGTCTTTTTAGACCACCTCAACAGGCGCAGAGTGCACTCTCTGATCTGGTTTATGCTGCCCGGCGCGCCGTTGATATCCTCCAGGTAGACGGTCTGAACAGAATCGACCACTACCAGCGACGGCTGCATCGATTCCAATCCAGCCATTATGTTTTCCATATTGGTTTCGGGATAGACATAAAGGCCATCGCCCCTGACACCCAGTCTCTCCGCACGCATCCTGAGCTGCTGTGACGATTCTTCGCCCGATACGTATACAACCTGGCCTTTCCGGTTTTTAGTAATTGCGTCCGACACCTGCAGCAACAGCGTAGATTTGCCGATGCCCGGGTCGCCGCTGACCAGCACCACGGATCCTGCGACCAATCCACCTCCCAGCACACGATCCAGCTCGCTGATGGTGAGGCTGATGCGTGAATAGTCATCACGCTTCAGTTTCACCAGCTCCAAAAGGCGACCGGCCGTGTCGGGCCTACTTTCGGTTGAACGTTTGCCCGCCGCGACAGTAGTCTCAACCAGGCAGTTCCATTCCTGGCAACCGGGGCAGCGCCCCTCCCACTTGGGACTTTCCCTGCCGCATTTCTGGCAGACAAAGACCGTTTTAAACTTCTGCTTCTCCAATTCAATACCTTCGCTGTTGGAATACCGGCCAGCAAATGATAACAAAAACAGTAATAACTTTCTTTAATGAGCCCGTAAAAAATTGAGGGCGTGCCGCACGACCGGTCACGCCCTCTTATATGATTCGATTATATTACGCCGCTTACGGATTGCTGCTGCCCAGCAGGTGGTTGCCCTCGCCCGCGAGCAACTTGTTCTCCGCGGCTGGTGCTACGGCTTTCTCAAGCTTGCGGATAACTACCTCGGTGCCGTTGTAGTCTACCAGTACCCTGGAGCCGGCCTCGAATTTACCCTGCAGAACACTTTCCGATAGGCGGTCCTCAACCTCTTGCTGAATGACGCGTCGCAGCGGCCGTGCCCCAAAATCAGGATCGTATCCCTTCTCCGCTATGAATTCCTTGGCGGCGTCGGATATATCCAGAATTATCTGTTTTTCCCTCATGGAGTTGACCGCCTCACGAAGCATAAGATCGACTATGAGGCGGATATGTTCCTTATTGAGTGCATGGAAAACCACAGAAGCATCAATACGGTTCAGGAATTCAGGCCTGAAGACCTTCTTCATCTCGCGCATAACGATATCTTTCATATGTTCGTAGGCAGACTGCCTGTTCTTGACTTCGTCGGAGTGGACGCTGAAGCCCAGGCCCTTATTTTTCTTGATCTCCTCAGCACCTACATTCGATGTCATGACCAGTATGGTATTGCGGAAATCCACCCGCCTGCCTTTAGCGTCGGTCAGGTGGCCGTCGTCCATGATTTGCAGCAGGATGTCATAAACGTTTTTATGCGCTTTCTCGATCTCGTCGAGGAGAACCACGCAATAAGGATTGCGCCTTACTGCCTCGGTCAACTGTCCACCCTCTTCGTAGCCTATGTATCCCGGAGGTGCGCCTACCAGCCGGGCTACGTTATGCTGCTCCATGAACTCCGACATGTCCAGCCTGACCATAGCGTCTTCGCTTTTGAACATGAACTTGGCCAGCGCCTTGACCAGCGCGGTCTTGCCCACGCCGGTGGGACCAAGGAATATGAAGCAGCCCATGGGACGCCTGGCCTCCTTGAGCCCTGCACGGGCGCGGCGGACGGCCTTGGCGATTGTGATGATGGCCTCATCCTGTCCCACGATATCCAGGTGTATGGCCTCCTCCATCTTGAGCAGCCGCTCGGATTCGTCCATGGTGAGGCTGATGACAGGTATGCCGGTCCACATGCCGACGACTTCGGCGATGTCTTCCTTGGTCACGATGGGAGTCTCCTTCTTCTGCGTGTCCTGCCACTCCTGTTCCATATTCTTGATCTTGGCCTGCAGCTGCACTTCACGATCCCTCAGCTCAGCCGCCATTTCGTACTGTTGCGAGCCTATGGCATTGTCCTTATCGCGCCTGACGATCTCCAGTGCCTTCTGCGCCTCAGCAATGCCGATGGGAACCACCCCTTTCTTGATCCTGACACGTGATGCAGCCTCGTCCATGATATCGATAGCCTTGTCCGGTAGAAATCGGTCTGAGATATAGCGCGAAGCCATGGAGGCGGCTGCACTCAGAGCCTCATCGTGGATAATCAACTTGTGGTAATCCTCGTAGTGGTGTTTGATGCCCTTTAAAATGGCCACCGTTTGCTCGACGGTCGGCTCCGCCACTGTCACGGGCTGGAACCGCCTCTCCAGGCCGGCATCCTTTTCAATATATTTGCGGTATTCATCCAGGGTAGTTGCCCCGATGAACTGAATCTCTCCCCTCGAGAGCGACGGCTTGAGTATATTGGAGGCATCTACGGCACCCTCAGCCGCACCAGCCCCAACGATAGTGTGTAACTCGTCGATGAAAACGATGCAGTTGCCGGCCCCTTTTATCTCGTCGAGGACTTTTTTCAGTCTCTCTTCAAATTCTCCGCGGTACTTGGTGCCGGCCACCAGTGAGCCTATATCGAGCGTAACCAGCCTCTTGTTCCTGAGCGGCTCCGGTATATCACCGGTTATGATCTGCTGCGCCAGCTTGGTCACAATGGCTGATTTGCCCACGCCCGGCTCACCGATGAGCGCAGGATTATTCTTGGTGCGACGGCTGAGAATCTGTATGATACGTTCGCATTCCTTTTCCCTGCCGACGATGTTATCCAGCTTGCCCTGGCGCGCCAGATTGGTCAGGTCCACACCGAGCTGGTCCAGGATGGGGGTCCTGGCCCCCTCCTTGGTTACAGCCCTGGCCTGACCGCCTGCCGCGTTCAGCAGTTTGTTGACCTCGGCCAGCACCTTGTCGAAAGTGACTCCCAGGCTCTCGAGCACACCGGCTGCCGAGCCTTCCCTCTCTTTGAGCAGCCCCAGCAACAGGTGCTCGGTTCCGATATAGCTGTGATTGAGGCGTCTCGCCTCATCGACAGCCAGCTCGATGACTTTTTTTGCCCTCGGCGTAAGCCCGACTTCGTTGGTATTGGGACGCCCGCCGCGTCCCACGATGAATTCAACGGCGGAACGGACCTTGCTGGTCGCCACGCCCAGGTTATTGAGCACCTGGCTGGCCACGCTGTCTTCTTCAGCGATCAATCCCAGCAATATATGTTCCGTATCGATATAGCTGTGCCCGAAATGCTGTGCCTCTTCCTGGGCGCGCGTAAGCGCCCGGCGGGCACGTTCCGAGAATTTCTCAAATCTACTGGCCATAGTAACCTCGAAAAGTGGGATTCAGACGTAACCTTGATAGGCTATGTGTACTATGAATTATATGTTGTAGTATGAGGCAAGTCAAAGAACAACAGCTTCAAATGTAGCTGACAGGAGCGAACTACACGGGAAAAAGGACAATAAAAAAAGTCCCTGGCAGTGGCATATTTTCCCGAGGAATCCCTCCCTCAGTATCGTCTGCGCTGAAGCGTTTCACTTCCGTGTTCGGGATGGGAACGGGTGGTTCCGCCTCGCTCTGACCACCAGAGGACTTT
>Ga0172375_10003438_pt1 | contig 24027 bp, 21 predicted proteins | sample LakKiv1m_FD_114537 | JGI IMG/M metagenome (GOLD analysis project Ga0172375, IMG submission 114537) | Freshwater microbial communities from Kabuno Bay, South-Kivu, Congo - kab_092012_11.1m | ecosystem: Environmental > Aquatic > Freshwater > Lake | place: Democratic Republic of the Congo... | reverse complement strand
GTATCAATTAAAATAATTGCATTATTTACCACAATCCCCGCTAAAGCAATTACTCCAATAAAAGAAGGGAAGGAAAAAGCATTCCCAGTAATAGTCAAACCAAACAACACTCCAATTAAAGATAAGACCACCCCGACTGCAATAAAAAATGTCTGTTTAAAAGAATTAAATTGTAAAATTAAAACCACGATTACCAATAATAAACCAGCCACTAAAGCTAAAGACATCTCCGTGAAAGTCTGAGCAATATCTTCGTTCTCTCCTCCTGTTTTTACCGTCACTCCTACTGGCAAAACTAGGATTCCATCTCTTATTTTTTCCTGAAACTCTTTATTTATTTGCACAGCATTCCCCCCTTGACTTAAATTACTAGAAACAGTCGCTATCCGTTTCCCGTCTTCGTGGTTGATAAAAGCATTGCTTTTTTCTAAAGAAGTTTCTAATAAAGATCCTAATAAAACAGAACCCTTTGGTGTATTTACTTCTATTTGGCGAAGAGAATCTACTGTTGTCACAGAACTTAAATCTGGATTGATATTCTTAGTGTTAAGGTTTAATTTTACAGACACATCAATATCTTCCCCGCCTGTTTTGATAGTAGTTGCCGTTACTCCGTGGATGGCCGTCCTTAAAACTTGCGCCACACTCACAGGAGTTAAACCAAATTCTGATAATTTAGCTCTGTCTACGGTCAAAACAAATTCCAAGGTGTTGCTTTTCATGCTATTTTCAACATCAGCTGTTCCTGGAATCTTTTTTAAAATACCTTCCGCTTGTCTAACCACCTTTTCCAAATCATTCAAATCCTCTCCAAAAAACTTAAGGGAAATAGCGCTTCCAGAAGGAGGCCCATTGCTAGCTTGAGCTACTGTGATTTTAGCAGTTTTGATTACCGCTAATTTTTGTCTAAGTAATTCTACAATTTCATCACTATTTTTATCTCTTTTCTCTTTCAACAAAATAGTAATATTCCCAAACTTCTCACCACTACTACTCCCAACCATACTAAAGGCATTGGATGACCCCGTAGTTGTCACAAAAGATTCAATATAAGATTGTTCGTAGAGAATTTCTTCTACTGCTCTTACGGTTAAATCTGTTTCATTTAGAATTGTTCCCTGTGGTTTTTCTATATCTAAATAAATAAAATCCATATCTTCATTCGGAAATAAAGTGGTCCTCAACAAACCCGAAACAGGCAAAAGAACAGATAAAATTAATACTCCTGTTAAAGACAACAAAAAAGTTTTTTGCATTTTCTCATTGTGAAGAATTTTTCTTAATTTATTTTCATACCAATTTTGCGACAAAATAAAATATTTTGTTTGTAATTGAAAAAGTTTTCCTTGAGCATCGCCATTTTTTTTCAAAACAAATATCGCTAACAGTGGCACAATTCCTAATGCTACAAATAAAGAAGCCAACAAAACAAATAACAAAGTATAGGGAATACCAGCAATAAACTCACCCATTATTCCAGACAGAAAAAACAAGGGCAAAAAAGCAAAAATAGTCGTCATTGTTCCTGAACTCAAAGGAATATGAAATTCTTTAATCACCGCGAAAGCAGATTCTTTGCCTGGTATCCCGCTTTTTATTTTGTTGTGCATAGCTTCTGTCACTACAATCGCTGAATCTACCAAAATACCTACCGCTAAAATTAAAGAGAATAAACTAATAAAATTAATTGTGTTACCTGTAATATACAAACCCGCAAAAGCAATTAAAAAAGAAAAAGGAATAGACAAACCAGCAATTAAGGCCTCCCGCCAACCAATTGTTAAAAATAAAATAACCACCACTAAAAAAATAGTTATTAAACCCGACTGAGAAAGATTATTAAGGTCATCTTTTAAATATTTAGATAAATCAATAGAAATTAAAAAATTAGCCCCTTCCAAAATTCCCCCCATTTGCATTTCTGCTAATTTTTCTTTAACTACATCAGCTACTTGTGTTAAATCACTGCCTTTTCTCTTAAACACTGACAAAGAAATTGCTTGTTGGGATGGCTCACCATTTAAACTTATCCGAGAAAAAGAAGAGTTTTGGCTGACTCCATCTGAAACAAACGCGACATCTCGCACATACACTAAATTACCTCCTGTATTAGACACAACAATATCTTTAATTTCAGCCGGATCAACGATATCCCCCTTGAATTGAAGTGGGTACTTAATTCCTTCCATTTCTATTTCCCCAACTGGAATAGCGCTATTGGCTTGAGAAATAGCTGAGACCACATTAGCAATGCTTAATTTGAATTTAGATAAAGCCGACGGATCCACTAACACTCGCACTTCCCTTTCTGGTATTCCACTTTTAGTCACCTTAGAGACACCGCTAATAGTTTCTAATTCATCTTCTACTTTTTGAGCCAAAGTAATAAACTCTGTCACTGGTAGGTCGCTGGAAATAGACAACATCAAAATCGGTTGGTCAGCAAAACTAACTTCTGAAACTAAAGGGTCTTCTGCTTCTGTTGGCAAACTGGCTTTAACTTTGTCTACCTCATCTTTAACTTCTTGGAGAGAAGCAGACGCATTAGCATTGGCATTAAACTCAACCACAATAGAAGACACACCTTGTCCCGAAGTAGAAGTGACCATGTCAGCATTTTCTAGATTATTAATTAATTGACTTTCAATTTTATCAGTAATTAATTTTTCGGTATCCACCGCGGAAGCCCCTGGTAAAATTGTTGTGACAATAGCAACAGGAATTTCTACTTCAGGGGCCGATTCTTTAGTGATAGCAAACAAAGAAAATAAACCCGCTGAAACCAGCCCTACCATCAAGAGAACAGTAAAACTTTTTTTGTTGATGAAAAAAAACCAAAATTTTTGCATAAATAATTAAATTATTTAAGGGGAAAATTTGCGAAGCAAATTTTCCCTACTTACTACTTAATATGCACTTCTTCCCCCTCTTGCAACCCTCTCGCATCAATCACAATCTCCATTTCGGCTGTCAATCCTTCTAAAACAACAATTTTACCCCCTAAAATAGGGCCTAAAATGACGGGATGGGCAGTTAATCTGTTTTCTTCATTAACCGTATAAACTACCGCTTGTTCAACTCCAATTTTAATAGCTGAAATTGGCGCAGAAAACTCAGTAAGAATTCCGTCCTCTGAAGAAACTCTCTTTAATGACAGAGAAACGGACTGTCCGTTAGTCAAAGATGTTTCTGAATCTTCTACACTAATTTCCACTTTTATTTTTTTAGTTTGGGAATCAAGAGTCGGAGCAATGCTTTTAACTACTCCTTTGCCTTTAGGGCCTATCAACACTTCTGATCCAACTGCTATCTCAGTCCTATCATCTTCCGTGATATAAGCAATTATTTTTAAGGTTTCGTTGTTAGCAATTGTCACCACTGGAGTAAAAGCTGACACAAAATCACCTCGTTCTAATTCCAGTGAATTAATTGTCCCACTAATCGGCGCCCTAATAATAGTTTTTTCTAAATTAGCATAAGCCGATTGTAAACCAGCTTCCGCCTGTCTTAATTGAGCTTCAGCAATAATAACATCTTCACTTCTGCCTCCCGCTTCCGCTTGGTCATAATTTAATTGAGCAATTTCCAAAGCTGATTCTGTGTTATTCAAACCACTTTTAGTTGCAGACAAAGTGCTAATGGCCAAATTGATAGTAGTTCTCACCAAACTAATATTCGCCTTCCAAGTATTGATAGTCGTTTCTGATAAATTGGCATTGGGAGCCAAAACGTTGACTGCCAAAGCTAAATTATTTAAAAAAACTCTAACCGAATCTACATCTTCACTGGCCTGGTTTAATTTTGCAATCAAACCATCGGTTGTATTTAGATTACTTAATTCTGTATCCCAATCTTTCAGCATTTCTTCAATAACAAATCTCCCCCACTCAATATCAATTTCCAATTGAGCACTATTAACAGAAAACAATACTTGGGGATTATCTCTGCGCGCATCCGTAAACATTATGTCTATTTTATTTCTAATAGAATCATCTACCTTAATAAAGGTATCATTCAAAACATTCACAACTGACAACTTAGTTTCTGCTAAAGTTTTTTGAGAATTATCCAAGGTAGTTTTTAAAATAGATAATTGTTCGTCTCTTCCCCCTTTTTTGATTTTGTCTAAAGTAGCTTGCGCCACTTCCACGCCAGCTTTAGCTTGAGCCACTGCTGATTTTTGAGACCAATTATTAATTTCTGCAATAATTTGTTCAGCATAAACAAAATCCCCCAACTTCTTATATACTCCAATAACCTCCCCCGCCGTTTGAGAATAAATTGTCGCAGAAGATTGAGATTGGACTTCCCCCAATAACGGCAAAGCATCTTGATCCAAAGATAAGTCCCGCACTGACATTATTTCTACTTGTTTAACATCAGATATTTCAGTCCCATCCACCGTTCCTACTTTGGAAACCAATTGTTGATAAAAAATTACAGACAAAACCGCCAGAACAAGCAACAAGATTATCACCTGTTTACGACTTAATTTTTTTACTTTATTTAACAAATCCTTTAAATTTAACATATTTTTCCTTTACTTTGACAAAAATTACTGGGGTATTATAGCAAAAACCATAAAAAAAGACAGTTTTTTCATAATTTGGCACTCCGAGAGCCAAATTATTGAGAACCAGAAAAAGTTCCCCATAGATTTTTTGAAGAAAAGTGATAAAATGCTAAATAATGAACAAAAATAGAGAAAACGAACCTATAATCAGTGTTAAAAATATCTCCAAAAAATATAACATCACCCACCAACAAGGTGGTTATATCGCTATGCGAGATGTTATGGCGAATATTGCTAAAAAGCCGTTTTCTTTTCTTAAAAAGAAAGTCCGAGTCCTCACGGGCAGAACCACCCAAGAAGATTTTTGGGCATTGAAAGATATCAATTTTGAAATCCACAAAGGCGAAGCTGTCGGTATCATCGGAGCTAACGGAGCTGGTAAATCTACTCTTCTCAAAATCCTCACTGGGATAACTCCACCCACCACAGGCGAGATTAAAATGCACGGCAAAATAGCTTCCCTCCTAGAAGTGGGCACTGGTTTTCATCCTGAATTAACCGGCCGTGAAAATATTTTCCTTAACGGAGCCATCTTAGGGATGACCAAAGAAGAAATCGCTCAAAAATTTGATGCGATTGTAGAATTCTCAGGAGTAGAAAAATTTATTGATACTCCGGTCAAAAGATATTCTTCAGGCATGTTAGTTCGACTTGGTTTTTCAGTGGCCGCCCATATGGAACCGGATATTCTTTTAGTAGATGAAGTTTTGGCAGTCGGCGATGCCGAATTCCAAAAAAAATGCCTCGGCAAAATGGACGAAGTCACCCACGAAGCCGGCAGAACCATTCTTTTTGTTAGCCATAATATGGAAGCTGTTCAAAATCTCTGTAAGAAAAGCATCCTTCTCAAAGATGGCAAAATAGAAATGATAGGAAAAACCAATGAAGTAATAAAAAAATACCTGAACATAAATAATCACAATAATTGTGTTCCCCTATCTGTTGATAAAATTAAGCGCCAAAGGATAGCAACACTAAGAGCCAAGGTAATTGATATTGGTATATCAAATTCTAAAAAAGATTTACACATTGTGGAAAATGGTAAGGAACCCATATTTTTCAACTTTTTAATTAATTCCAATGAAGATGATTTAAAATGCAGTATACAAATGCAAATTTCTGATGAAAAACAAAACTTAATCGGTCTTTTTGATTCAAATATCAGAAATCAATCTTTTATTCTAAAAAAAGGAGATAATAAACTAGTCTGTTCAATCCCTTATTTAAATCTTTATGAGGGAAATTATAAAATAAATTTTTATCTTTTTGACCAGTACCAACAAGAAATATATGATTTATTGGCAAATGCTTATTCATTTTCTGTAGAAAAATTTGACCCTTTCAATATAGGAATTGGTATGACAAAGATTGCAAAACTTGGTTTTTTTATAAACCATGAATGGTTATTAAAATAAATTATTAAAAATTAATTTAACTATATTAATATTATGAAAAAAGCTTTAATTTTCGGTGTAACAGGCCAAGATGGATCTTTCCTAACGGAACTTTTATTAAAAAAGAGATATAAAGTTTTCGGAGTACAAAGAAGAGCTAGCACGCCCAACACAGAAAGAATTGATCAGTTTTATGATAAACCTAATAAAAAAAAATTTACCACAGTGTATGGAGATTTATCTGATACAACCAATGTAACAAAAATATTGTCAGCTATTCAGCCAGATGAAATTTATAATTTAGGTGCCCAAAGTCATGTCGCTATTAGTTTTGATGTGCCAGAATTCACTACCAATACAAACGCGTTAGGAGCCCTCCGAATTTTAGAAGCTATTCAAATTTTGAAACTAAAAACAAAATTTTATCAAGCTAGCTCATCAGAAATGTTTGGAAAAGTTTTGGAAACTCCACAATCAGAAACCACTCCTTTTAATCCCCAATCTCCTTACGGAGCGTCAAAAGTTTTTGCCTTTTTTATTACCAAAACATTTAGAACTGGCTATAAAATTTTTGCTTCTAATGGAATTTTGTTTAACCATGAATCAGAAAGGAGAGGAGTAAATTTTGTAACAAGAAAAATAACCTTAGGATTATCTAGAATTAAAGTAGGTGTTCAAAAAGAACTTCGTCTAGGAAACCTCAACGCCAAAAGAGATTGGGGTTATTCAAAAGATTATGTCGAAGCTATATGGAAAATATTACAACACAATAAACCTGACGATTTTGTTATTTCTACAGGAGAAACACACTCTGTAAAAGAGTTTATAGAAGAAGTTTGCTTAAATTTGAATATTGATATAATTTGGAAAGGAAATGGAATAAATGCTAAAGGAATAGATAAAAAAACAGGAAAAACAATTATATCAGTTGACCCTGTTTATTATAGACCAAATGAAGTTGATTTATTACTAGGAGATTCTTCAAAAGCAAGGAAAATACTTAATTGGAAACCTAAAACATCTTTTAAAGAATTAGTTAAAATTATGAGTGAACATGATTTAAAAATCGCTCAATCAGAAAAAAAACATGCTATTTATAAAGAAGTCCAAATAAAAACTTTAATTTAAAATTATGGAAAAAATAAAAAAAGGTAATATAATTTTGGGTCTTATAATAAGATCTATCCCTGAGGGTTCAAACCCTCTTACAGAAGAAAAAGAACCATTACAGCTTGTAACTCTTAGACACCCATTAGGAACTAATTTAAAAGCACATAAACATGCACCCCAAAAAAGAATTACAGAAACTTTACAAGAATGTCTAATAGTAAAAAAAGGAAAAATATCTATTAAAATTTATGATCAAGAAGATAAATTATTTCAAAATACTGTACTCTCAACAGGAGATGCTTATATTGTAATGAATGGCGGAATAGAAATAAATTTTTTAGAAGAATCTGAAATCCTTGAAATAAAAAACGGTCCTTTTGTTGAGGATAAAATAATTATTTAAAAAATAATGAAAGAAAAAAAAATACATTTGGGTTGCGGAAAAAAATATTTACCTGGGTTTATACATATAGATATTGATAAACACTCTCATATCGATTACGAATCAAAAATAGATAATTTACCAATGTTTAAAAACAATTCTGTTGAATTGATTTACACTTGTCATGCATTCGAATATTACGACAGGGAACAAGCAAAAAAAGTTTTAAAAGAATGGTTAAGGATTTTAAAACCAAAAGGTATCTTGAGAATAGCAGTTCCTAATTTTGAAAAAATCGTAGAAGTTTATAAAAAATATAATGACCTAGATCACCAAGGTATACTAGGACCCCTTTTTGGTAAATGGAAAATAAATTCAGAAAACAAAAAATCTGAATATATTTATCATAAAACCGTCTACGATTTTAAATCCCTAAAAAATATCTTAGAGAAAAATGGTTTTGAAAAAATAAAAAAATATGATGCTGATAAGGTACTACCGAAAGATTATGACGATTATTCTAAGGCATATATGCCTCACATGGATAAAAACGGAATTCATATATCTCTAAACATAGAGGCTGTAAAAAAATAATATGGAAAAAGAAAAGAAAATATCCCTCATACCCCAATCAGAACCGTGGTTTGATGAAAAAGAAGCAAAAGCTGTTTATGCATATGTTAAAAATGGAGGTTGGATAACAGAATTTAAAAAAACAAAAGAGTTTGAAAAAGAAATCGCTAATTTCACCAAAGCAAAATATTGTGTAATCACTACAAATGGAACAATTTCTTTAACTTTAGCACTTTTGGCTTGTGGAATTAGAAAAGGCGACGAGATAATTGTTCCAGATATGACGATGGTAGCCACTCCAAATTCTGTAAAACTAACGGGAGCTTCTGTGGTATTTTCTGATATAGAGAAAGAAAGTTTATGTTTATCAATGGAAACAATAACCCCCCATTTAACAAAAAGAACTAAGGCCATAATCCTCGTCAGTTTAAACGGAAGATATCCTAAAGATATTAAAAAAATAGTTTCTTTTTGTAAAAAAAATAAAATTTGGTTAATAGAAGATGCAGCTCAATCTCTAGGTTCATTTAGAGGCAAAAAACATATAGGCACCTACGGAGATATCGGGAGTTTTTCTTTTAGTAGCCCTAAAATTATTTCAACAGGACAAGGGGGTGCACTAATTACAAATAATAAGCAACTCTACGAGAGATTGAAAAAATTAAAAGATTTTGGAAGAGAAAAAAGTGGTGCCGACCACTACCTAACAATGGGATGGAATTTTAAATTTACAGACATCCAAGCAGTAATAGGTATAGAACAAATGAAAAAATTATCATGGAGAATTAAGAGAAAAAGAGAAATATATAAATTATATAAAGAAAATCTTCAAGACTTACCAGATATTTCTTTTGTTGAAACTAATATAAAAGAAACAACCCCTTGGTTTATCGATATTATGGTACATAATAATCAGAAAAATTTATTAATAAAATTTCTTAAAGAAAAGAACATAGGAACCCGTCCTATTTATCCTGCGCTTCATAACGAGCCAGTTTATAATTTAAAAAAAAATTTCCCCATTTCAGAAACAATAGCCAAAGAAGGCCTTTGGCTTCCCTCTTCTTCTAAATTAACCAATGCACAAATAAAATATATCTGTTCACAAATAAAAAAATTTTTTACTATAAAAAAATGATGAAAGTTAAATTGAGCATGGCTGGAGATTGGCCCTTAAAAAGACAAACCCCTCAATCAAACGGTATTTGGGGTGATTATAATTTTTTTTTAAATGAAAATATAAAAGAGTGTGATTATTGGGTCATATTTGGTGGCTTAAAAGAGCAAGACAAAACTATCTGTTCTAAAAAAAATATTATTTTTATTGCAACCGAACCAAAAAATATAAAAAAATATAATACAAACTTTTTAAAACAATTTGGAACCATAATTACTTCAGCAAGTAATGTTAGACATAAAAATATAATACACAATCAACACGCTGATCCATGGATGATTGGAGCCGAATATGATGAAAAAACAAATACTTGGAATAATTTTTCTAAAAATTATGATAATTTAAAAGATTTAGAATCTGTAAAAAAAGAAAAAATAATTTCTTTAATCTCATCAAATAAAAATTCTACAAAAGAGCACCGACAAAGATTGAAATTTGTTAACGAATTAAAAAAACATTTCGGTGATAAAATAGACATTTTTGGAAATGGCATAAACAATTTTAAAGACAAATGGGATATTATTGCTCCTTATAAATATCACATTGTTTTAGAAAATTGTTTTTATAAAGACCATTTTAGCGAAAAACTTTCAGACACATTTTTGGCAGAAACTTATCCTATTTATTATGGCTGTCCCAATATATATGGCTACTTTTCTAAAAATTCTCTGACGACAATTGATATCAAAAAACCAAAAGAAGCGATAAAAGTTATTGAAACTGTTATAAAAAATAATACCTATGAAGAATCAAAAAAAGATATTTTGGAAGCTAAAAACTTAATTTTAAATAAATATAATTTTTTTCCAACGATTGTTGATTTTATTAAAAAAAATAAGTTAAACAACAACACTAAAGAGTTAATAGAAATTAAACCAGAGATATCGTTCTACAACTTAACGCAAATGAGAATAAAAAACACTCTTATTAAAAGATTAATATTATTTAAAAATAAATTTATTATTAAGAAAAAATGATAAATATATTAAAAAAAAATATAGTAATACACTGTATAGGAGATAGCCATGTAAGTGTTTTTTCTGGGCAAAAAGAAATGCAACCTGTATGGCCAAAAAAATCTAACAATATTATTCCCTTCTTTAAATCTTATAGATTAGGGCCTGTATTAGCGTATAATCTATGTAAATCCGATACAAGATCCAAAGGAAGAGATAAATTATTTTCGGTTCTAAAGAAAATACCCAAAAAAGATACAGTATTACTCTGTTTTGGAGAAATAGATTGCAGAGTACATTTACTAAAACAATCAGAATTACAAAATAGAAACATAAAAGAAATCGTTAAAGAATGTGTGGATAGATATTTATTGGTGATTTTGGAAATAAAAAAAATGGGTTATAAAACTATTGTGTTCAATGTTATTCCCTCAGCACCTTCATTTAAATCAAACAACCCTCAATTCCCTACGTATGGAAGTTGTGTTGAAAGAAATAAAGTGACAACTATTTTTAATGAAGAATTAAAAAATAAACTAAAAATAAAATCTATACCTTTTATTTCTATTTTTGATAAATTAGTGGACAAAAAAATGATGACTAAGACAAAGTATTTACAAGATGGTGTTCACCTAAATCAAAAAGCTATCCCTTTAATAATAGAGAAAATAAATTATACAATGAATTTAAATTTGAGAATACATAGATATGAAAGAAATAAAATATATTGTCTAAAACAGTTATTTATATTTAAAATAATAACAAATAAAATAAAGCAATCAATAAAAAAAATATTTCCTAAAAAGTTTATAGACTATATAAAAAACAAAAAATCTATTTTGACTTGGTATTTAGATAGTAAACCTGTACCACCTCCTCATATCATTAAACAAAAGACAATTAGAAATTATGCAAAAAAATATAAAATCAAAGCCTTTATAGAAACAGGGACATATAAAGGGAAAATGGTCGAAGCTGTTAAAAAAGATTTCGAAAAAATATATTCTATTGAACTTGATAAAACTCTATACGAAAAAGCGAGAATAAAATTCGAAAATGAAAAACATATAAAAATCATCCAAGGTGATAGCGGTGAAAAACTATTTGAAATATTAAAAACGATTAAAGAACCGTGTATTTTTTGGTTAGATGGTCATTACTCTGGAGATATTACTGCTAAAGGTAATTTAAATACACCCATATTCAATGAATTAATTTCAATTTTTAACCACCCAATTAAAAATCACATAATTCTTATCGATGATGCTAGGTTATTTGTTGGTAAGAATGATTACCCAACAATTGAAGAATTAAAGTTCTTTATAAGGGATAATGATAAAAATTTAGAACTAAAAGTAAAAAGCGATATTATAAACATAGCAAAAAAGAAAAAAATTGAAGAAAATAATTAAAAAAATACCACTTGTTTTTGGATTTTATAATAAACTAAAAGAAAGAAAATTATTTGTAAAATTTAGAAAATTGTTTCAAACCTTCAAAGACTTATCCCAAGGAAAAGAGAGATTTTCTTTGTTGTGGGAAGATAAATACCCCTGTTTAAATGAAAACACAAAAAAGACAAAATTTGATGCCCACTATATATACCACCCAGCTTGGGCTGCGAGGATCTTGGCACAAACAAAACCAGAAAAACACACAGATATATCCTCTACCCTACATTTTTGTACGATAATATCAGCTTTTATCCCGACAGAATTTTATGACTTTCGCCCAGCCCAATTAAATTTAAATAATTTAATTTCTAAAAAAGCAGACCTTACAAATCTACCTTTTAAAGATGGCAGTATAAGATCTTTATCTTGCATGCACACTGTTGAACATATTGGCTTAGGAAGATACGGGGATGAATTAGATCCAGATGGAGATTTAAAAGCGATGAGTGAATTACAAAGAGTTTTAGCTAAAGACGGAAGCTTGCTATTTGTTGTCCCTATTGGACAACCCAAAATAATGTTTAACGCTCATAGAATATATTCCTTTGACCAAATTAAAGAATATTTTAAGGACTTAAAATTAGAAGATTTTTCTTTAATAATAGATGACGGTAATTTTATTCAAAAATCAGACAAAGAAACAGCTGACAGACAAAAATATGGTTGCGGGTGTTTTTGGTTTAAAAAATAAAATTATGATTATTACAAAATTACAAGGTGTTTTGTTGGCGAAAATGACTACCCCACTATTGAAGAATTGAAATATTTTATTAAAGATAAAAACGAAAATTTAAAATTAATTGTCAAAAATGACATCATTATTATATGTTAAAAAGATTTCTATCATTTTTAAAAAGATACTCTAAAAATAAACACCTAAGAAAAGGATTAATTTTTTATTTCCTAAACAAAAATAGATTCAAAGAAATAAAATTACCAATAACTCTTTTTGAAAATGTTTTTATCAGAAATAAAAATAAAATTAAATTTGGAAAAAACATAACAATCTATCATAACTGTTTCATATCTCCTGTCGAATTAACTGTTGGAGATAATTGCAATTTAGGGGTTAATAATTTTATTTGTGGAAAAGTAAAAATAGGAAACAATGTTTCAATAGGTCCAAATGTAAATATTCCAGGGGCCAATCATAACATAAAAACAAGAGAATCCATAAGAACTAGCGGAAATGAAATGAAAGGAACTATAATAAAAGACGAGGTATGGATAGGAGGAAATTCCTCTGTTTTGGATGGAGTAACAATAGATAAAGGTGCAGTTATTGGAGCTGGTAGTGTAGTAACAAAAAATATCCCTGAATATGCTATCGTTGCAGGTGTCCCAGCAAAAATAATAGGATTTAGAAAAAATTAAAAAACATTGTTAACAAAATTGTTTATAAGATAATTTTGAATTTATTAAGGAAATTATCAAACGATAACAAAAATTCCGAAGAATTGTTATGTTTTGGATTAAATATTTTAGCTAAAAAGAAATGATTATAGTTAAATTAATGGGTGGTTTAGGTAATCAAATGTTCCAATATGCTATTGGAAGAAATTTGGCTGAAAGAAACAATACTAATTTAAAATTAGATATCTCGTGGTTTAGCCAAGCCAAAGAAAAATCAGTTCTTCGTGAATACAAATTAAATTTTTTTAATATAATTGAAAATATTGCAACTGAAAAAGAAATAAGAGGGTTTAAATATTACAAAAAAATAAATGACTGGAAATATTTTTTATATAACTTATTTTTTGCAAATAATTCTATTTATATTACAGAAGAATTAAAAGATGTTAGCAAAAAAATTTTAGAAAAGAACTATAAAAATATTTATTTAGACGGCTATTGGCAAAATGAAAAATATTTTAAAGATACTGAGAATATTATTAGACAAGAATTTACTTTAAAAAATAAGTTGGATATTAAATTAGACAAACTGATTGAAAAAATAAAAAACTCTAGTTCAATCTCTATTCACATCCGCAGAGGCGACTATGTTCATAACAAAAAAACAAATAGTATCCATGGAATATGCTCTTTGGATTATTATCAAAAAACAATAAAATATATTGATGAAAAAATAAAAAATCCTGTTTTTTTTATCTTTTCTGATGACATAGAATGGTCTAAAAATAACTTAAAAACCAAATTCCCTACTATCTTTGTTGAAGGGAACAAAGACAATGAGGACTTAATTTTAATGAGTATGTGCAAACATAATATTATTGCTAATAGCAGTTTTAGCTGGTGGGGAGCTTGGCTCAACAATAATTCAAATAAAATAGTTATTGCGCCCCAAAAATGGTTTAATGATTCTAATAAAAACACCGAAAATTTAATACCAAATACATGGATACAAATATAAAAAATCCAAAAATAACAGTTTTAATGCCTGTTTATAATGGTGAAAAATATTTACGTGAAGCAATTGAAAGTATTCTGAATCAAACTTTTACTGATTTTGAGTTTTTGATTATCAATGATGGTTCTACTGATAAAAGTGAAGAAATTATTAGGTCTTACAATGATTCAAGAATTAGATTGGTAAATAATGAAAGCAATATCGGTTTAACTAAATCATTGAATAAAGGATTGGATTTGGCTAAAAGCGAATATATTGCCCGAATGGACGCTGATGATATCAGCTTATCAAAAAGATTAGAAATCCAAATTAATTTTATGAAGAAACATCCTGAAATAGGAATCGCTGGGACTTGGGCCAAAATTATAGGTAAGAATAAAATAATTAAATGTCCTATTAATTCAGAAAAGATTAGGGTTGTGTTTTTATTTAAATGTTCCCTAATTCATCCTTCAGTAATTATTAGAAAAGAAAATTTAAAAAAATGTTTTCTTAAATATGATGAAAAATTAAAACAAGCTCAAGATTATGACCTGTGGAGTAGAACAATTAAATATTTTCTTATAACCAATATTAAGAAAATTTTAATTCAATACAGAATTCATAATTTTAACGTAAGTAAAACTCAATCCATTACTCAAAATAAAACAGCCACACAAACAAGAATCAGACAAATACAAGAAAATTTAAAAATTAATCCATCAAATGAAGAAGTTTTAATCCATGAAAATATCTATAAGCCGAAAAATTACGAAACCATTGATTTCATAAAAAAAGAAGAAACTTGGTTAGAAAAATTGATAAAACAAAATAGTTTGACAAAGTTTTATAAAGAACCTATTTTTTCACAGATAATTTCACAACGCTGGTTACAAATTTGTAGTGTAAATTCAAATAATAATTTGAATGTTTTTAAAATATTTTGGAAATCAGATTTAAGAAAAAAATTAGATTTGAAAGATTACGAAAACTGGAAACTATTAATTAGATTTTTTATTAAATGTTTTATTAAAAAATTCTAAATATAAATTTTTTAAAATTTGTTTTGGAAACTTAACATCACATCTGTTTAACTTCCAACTCTGAAAAAATAGCTGATTAGCTTTTTTAAAATTTCTATTTTCTTGATATAAAAGAGCCAATAAAAATAAATGTTTAGACAAAATTTGGGGTCTTTTATTTAATTCATCTTTATATTTTTTTATTAAAAGCTCCCTTCCAGATATCCTAGATATCAAGTTCCCACTCAAACGACTACTTTCATCCTGAGAAAGATTAACTTTAACAAGCGCTTCTTTTTGAAAAAACCCCAAAGAATTTTTAGATAATTTTAAAAAAAAATCCTTATCTTCCGCGTTAGAAAAACCTTCATCAAAACCACCTATTTCCAAAACCTTATTTTTTTTACAAAATATTGAGGGCATAGCTATCGCTATATTTAAAGCCAAAGCTTCCTCAAATAAATTTTGAATTCCCCCTCTCAAGTTATGGTTTTGAGTAGAAATAATCTCACCGCTTTGTTGAGAATAGATATCAGCAAGACAATAGACAAAATCTATTTTCTTTAAATTATCCTGTATAACTTTATATTGTTTTTCTAATTTATTAGGATAGAATTCATCGTCATCATCTAAAAATGTTATAAACTCCCCTTTTGACTTTTTTATTCCGATATTTCTTGAAGCAGAAGCTCCTAAATTTTGTTTATTTTGAAAATAAAAGACCCTTTTATCATTAATCTTTTCAATAATTTTATTTGCTCGCTTTTCTAAACCGTCATCCACCACGATAATTTCAAAATCTTGAAAAGATTGATTTAGAACACTTTGAACAGCCCTTTTTAGTAATTCAGGTCTATTATGAGTAGGTATGATAACACTAATTTTAGATTTTGAAGTCATAACTAAATAAATTATAAACAAAGATATCAATAAAACAAAGAAAATAACAACCTCATTCATATTTATGATACAATATTACTATGAAATTTACAGAAAAACTGAAGAAGAGAATAAATTTTTTATTAGAAAAACCATGGAAAAGAGATTCCTTGATAATACTTTATTCTCTTTCTCCGTCATCTTTTTTTAAAAAACGAGAAGGCCGTAAATGGATAGGTAATTATTTAGAGAAGAAAAATTATATCAAAAATAATCCCCAGGAAAAAAATTTCCAATTAAGAAATTTGAAAATTTTTTATAACGACCGTCTCCCCGTTGGAGATATAATATCTATATTATTATCACGAGAACCTCTTATCAAAAATAATTTCTTAAACAATTCCTTAATTGATTTTGAACAGCCCTATGAATTTGCAGGTGTTTTCATAGAAAAAAATGATATTGTAATTGATGCTGGATCTAATATAGGTTTATTTTCTATTTTTGCCTCACAACAAATAGGAGGACAAGGAACAGTTTTTTCCTTTGAACCAATAACAAAAACAAATTATTTCTTAAACAGAAATATAAAAACAAATTGTCTTACTAATATAAAAAATATACCGTATGCTTTGGGAGAAGCAGAAAAGGAGATTAATTTTTATGTAAATAAAGATAAATTAGTTAGTAGCTCTAGTGAAATAAAAAATAAAGACACTGAGATTGAAAGAGCGCAACAAACAACTTTAGACAATTTTATTGAAAAAAATCCTGAAATAAAAAAAGTGGATTTTATTAAAGTAGATATAGAGGGAGCTGAAAGAAAATTCTTAGACGGAGCTAAAAAAACAATTCAAAAATTTAAACCCAAAATAGCTATCTGTATCTATCATTTGCCAGACGACCCTGAAATTATTGAACAAAAAATTAGGTCCTTTGTTCCTGAATACAAAATTGCAAAAACAAGAACGAAACTGTTCGCTTGGATAGAAAGACAGTAAAATTATGGTAGTCAAAAACCAACAACAAAATAAGCAAAACATTCTAAGTGAAATCTCTATGGTTTGCGCTAATTATGGCAATCACGAGAATATAGAGGATGTTCTCTTGGATTGGTTTGGGTTTCTTGGTGGTAAACCAGCCGAAGTAATTATTATGGACGCTGGAAGCGATAAGAACACCCAGAATATTTATTTAAAATTATTGAACAAAAATTTGATAGACACTCTCTCCTTAAACAGAGAAAACCACCCAGAAAAAGGTAAGGAATTTGCTTACATTAGAGAATACCACGTAGCAAACTTAGCGCGAAAAAAATATTTATTATTTTTTAAATTTGATACCCTACCTTATTGTGAAAAAAGTGATAACTGGTTAGAAAAAGCTATTACCTACCTTGATAAAGACAATATTTTTGCCTTTGGGGGCTCCTCAAATTATAAAGCTAAATATCAAAATGCCTGGAAAGGATACTATTTTAGCGAGAGATTAAGCGAAAATTTTGCCCTCATCAAAAGAGATACTCATACAAAAGCAATGAGAGAATATGCCAGTGACTTTATTGATTCTGGTTTTAGAGAAAACAACCCCGAACCAAATCAGCGAAGAACAGTAGAAGTCGCTTGGGAGACCTATATCCAAAAACATCAAGTTTTTACACTAATGAAAGAAGAAGATAAAAATTGGACTGTTTTCCACACGAACATTACTGGGGAAAAATTGAAACAGCAGAGAATAAAATATAAAAAAAGGATAAACATAAAACAATATTTAAATGCTGGATTACACGCCGAAAGAGAAAATAAATGGTTTTATGGAAAAAAAATAAGTCCTTTAAGAAAACTTAATCTTTTTCTAAAAAGAAAAATTAAATCGGTACTTCATTTAATCCTGTGCTGAGTATGTAAAAAATATTTATTTTTTCTAGAACTTTGTTTAATATAAGAAAAATTAAAATTGTTCTTCCAAGCTACATAATTAAAACTTAATTGGTCTCGGCAACTACCATTCTTGATTTCTTGCCACCAAGCTTCCATCGTTTGAATAACATCTTCTTTGTTGTGTCTTCTTAATAAAATCATTCCTGTAATTAAACCGTTATGTTTTGGATAACCTTCTTGTCTGTATCTTTCAACTTGCTCTTTCACCAATTGGGGGTCATCTTTATATTTTCCTCTTTTTTCACCTAACGCTAAAATAAATTTAGCTTCATCATAAATACAATCACGATATTCTTCAAATTTTAATGGGGTAAACTTTTTCCAAAATCTTCTATAGGGAGTATGGTCATAAGCTGAAAAGTTTACATCCTTTAAATATTTTTTTATTAATTGATGAACATTTCCTCTTACCCACATATTTCCGTCTACCCAAACACTGATTTCATATTCTGGAAAATATTTATGAGGTAAAATTTTATAGATTTTAGCGCTTCTTACTGGATCAGAAAATTCTGGTTTTACTTTAACAACTTTCCAAACATTTGAAGTGAAATTTTGGTCAGTAAAACACACGAAATCACATCCTTTGAGAGTAAATTTTGGTTCTATCAATTCATCTTTTCCCCCAAAAATAGCTGTATAAATTACAATTTTATTTTTCATATTTCATTTAATTGGGCCCCAAACTTTTTCTCTATATTTTGAAATTTTCCCTTTTTTTAAATCAAAATTATTTAACTTTATCCCGTTTCCTAAGTCATTATGAATTTCTCCTATTATGTATTTTGTATTTACAGGATTATTAAAAACTTTATGCTCTGAACCTTCTATATCAAATTTAATTAAATCAAAATCTTCTTCCGGCAATTCTACACACTCAACTTGAACTACAGGATAATTGTCTTCAAATCTATCAACCAAAGAGGATGAGGATGAGCTGTTGCCTAAATACATTTTTTCAATTCCTTTTTTATTGCTAATAGCTTTGTTGTAAATAAAAATATTATCTAAATCTTTTACATTCTTTTTTAATTTTTCAAATGTTTCAGGATTGGCTTCATATCCGTAAATAACAGCTTGAGGATATTTTGCCCTAAAAAATAAAATCGAATACCCTACATTGGAACCTAAATCAAGAATTTTTTTAGGATTACCAAGTTCTTTGTCATATTCCCCTTTCAAAAAAATTTCCCTAAAAGTTTGAGCATCTGGCAAATCGGTTATATGAGTTTTAATATTCTTACCATAAACTTTCACAGAGATATCTTTCAATAACCATAAAAATATTTTGCTTAGTTTTTTGTATCTTATTATAAATTTTAAAATTAAAATTTTCATAAACAGCTCATTCTACAACAGTTTTTTATATTCCGCCAAAATATTATTGATATCAAATTCTTTTACTCTTTCTTTAATTTTTTGAGAATAAGCATTTCTCAATTGTCCATTTTTTCCTAAAACTAAAATGGCTTCTGCCATGATTTCTATATCTTGTTTTGCTACCAAAATACCATTATCGGCATACTCTATTCTACCTGTTTCTAACACTTTATTAAAGTTAGAATTAGGAGCCAATAATTCTCGCGAACCTGAACCACAATCCGTTGCCACTAAAGGTAAACCCAAAACTCCTGCTTCTATTAAAGCATTTGGAAATCCTTCCCACAGAGAAGAAGAAACAAAAATGTCTGAATTTTTCATATAGAAATAAGGATTATCAACAAAACCAATTAAAGAAGCATCTTTTTCCAGATTTAAAGTATAGATTAAATCATTTAAGTTATTTCTTTCCCCTCCTTCTCCTACAATAATTAGCTGCGCATCTAATTTTTGTTTAACTAAAGCAAAAGCTTTCATCAAAGTTTCAAAATCTTTTTGCTTATGCAATCTTCCTAGAGTTAAAATAGTAAGCTTGTTTGGATATTTCCATTCGCCACCCTGTGCTCTTTCTTTAATTTCTTGAATAAAAACTGGGTTATAGATAATTTGAATTTTTTCTTTTTTTATTTTAGAAACTTTTTCTAAATCTATCGCTACATTTTGAGAGTTAGCAATTATTTTATCGGCATAAGGATAAAAAACTTTAATCAGCAACGGAATTAATTTATCTCTTGTTTTTTTATAATTTTTAAATAAGTCAGAAAAGGTCATGCCTACTCTAACAAAAACCTTTGTTTTTGCGCAAGAAAACAATTTAGCCAAAATTAAAATTAGATTTGCATGTTCTGATGTTCCTAAAATAAATAGGGGCTTTTCTTTGTTTAAATATTTAATTAAGGGGAAAAGAGAAAAAACAATACGAGAAACTTTTAATTCTTTAACATTAATTCTTGGATCTATTTTATCTCTTAAAGAGCCCTCTTTCCGAAACAAAATTAAATCAACAGAGAAACCGTCTTCCACAAAACCTCGCGCTAAATTCAGGAGTACTCTTTCCCCACCACCACTATGCAAAGCTATCAGATAAAAAGCTATTTTTTTATATTTGGTTTCTTCCATTATTTATTTTCCAACATTTCTAATAAAGTTTTTTCAATTATTTCTAGAGGGACATTTCCTAAACACCTTAATTTATTTCCACGGCATTCTTCTAGACGTTCTCGTCCTTCATAGAGATTGTGAGGGCAATTCTTGATTGAATATAAAATTCTGGCCTTGTCGTTATAATAAGGCAACCAATTAGGTGTACCATTTTTAGCGATAACCAATGATTTTTTGTTTAAAAAAGAAGCCAAATGGGTAGTTCCGGTATCCACCCCAACAAATAGGGCACTGTTTGCAATTAAATTACTTAAATTCTTAACAGATAAATTAATGTAAATTTTAACTCCCTCAAAAGAATGAAGAAAAATTCTTTCTTTTTCTCCCCCCACTAAAACAATCTCTAAATTATGACTAATTTCTTTAATTTTTTTAATAATAAAAAGAATTTCTTGCTCGTTTAAACTTCTCCCTTGAGTAGCTGCCATTGGATTAACCACTATATAACTATCAGTTTTTAAATCTAATTTTCTTAATAACACACCATCTTTTTTAAATTCAAACAAAGGGTTTCTTTTATAGATTTTAAATCCTAAATTTTCTAGAACACTTTTTAAAAATTCTGGGTATAAAATATTGGTTCTATACCCCAAAATCTTGTCATAAATAAACTGATTTATTTTTTGTTCATCCTCAAACCCCGCTAACATAGAATTAGGCATTACAGCCACGGTTTTAGCGATTAATTTTACCAAAAAAGACAACACCCCGGGAGTAGGAGCAGTCAAAACTAAATTAGAAGAAAAATAATATTTCATCAATTTAAACATTCCCCCCAATCCTCTAAAACTTCTGCGATTAATTAAAATTATTTGAATATAAGGATATTTTTCTAAAAATTGTTTTAAAAAATGTTCATTTTTAGAAACCACCACCACTAATTTTAATTTAGGATTATTTAAATAAACATTTTCTAAAAAGAAAATAGTCATTAAAAAATCACCGATGGAACCATTTTGAAAATAGATTAAATTCTGATATTTCATACTGATAAATAATTCTTTTTTAAAAATCCTCCATCTGAAAAAAATAATTGGTAAAAATTATTAACATTTAAATATTTTTCAAAAATTTCTCTGGCTAAATTTTGTCTATTTTCCCAATCTTTTTTAGATAATTGACGATAAAAATCAAAAATAATTTTATCTAAATTATTTAATTTCTTATAATTAATTCTTAAAATACAATCGTTATAATTTATAATATCTTCTAAAGGCAAAACACAATCAGTATCTATTAAAATAGGAATTCTATTTAAAGAAAGCGCTTCAAAAAACCTCAAAGAGAAGTTACCATCCCCTTTAGGAGCTAAAACTAAATCAGAATTTAAAATATTATCTACATATTCATTTCTAGCAATTTCTGAAGGAATTTTAATTGTTTTTAAATTTCCAGAATAGAAATTTCTTAAAATAAAGTTAGTTTTAATTAATTTAGATTTTTTCAAAATTTTAATAGCTCTTTTCCTAAAATAAACTCCCGGTCTATAAACTAGCGGATAAATAAAAATACTTTTAATCAAAAACTTAATCTTTTTTTGCCAACCACCAACACCGACAAAACCACAAAATCCAATAACAGGTTGATTTGTTTTTTCTTGAAGAAAGGATTTCTTTCTTTTTGATAAATCGTCAAAAAACGGTGGGATAATAATTTCGTTGTCCTTTTTCTGAAATTTATACTGAGAAGTTCTAAAAATAATAACGTCTTCAATTTCTAAATTATCACTAGAATCACCATAAATAAAAACAATTATTTTTTTATGATATTTCTTTGAAAGAATAATCATTTCGTTGATATATTCTTTGTTATTTTTTATTAAAGGATAATTATGAGGAAACATCAAAAAATCAGCTTCTTCTGGCCTAGAAACCAAATCAAAAAATGGTTTTTGACAAAAAAAATTTTTATCCCAAAAAAGAAATCCGTGGTCTTTTTGTCCCCCCAGATTAGAATAAAGAATCGGAAAATAAGGAATACCTTTTAAAATTTTGCCTATATAAATCTTCATTGATTAATCTCTAAAATAATATCTAAAATTCTTTTACCCAAAAGTTTAGGAGTTGCGTTTTGCATAAAAACATTATACCCATTTTGAGCTAAATTTTCCCTCAACTTTTTGTCCTCTTTTAACTTCAAAATAGTTTCTGCTAAAAGTTTAGAATTAGCAGGCGGAATTAAATATAAATCGCCCTCGCCAAAGAGTTCTCTAATAGCCAGAGAATCAGCTGTAATAACAGGTTTCCAACAAACAAGATAGTCATAAATTTTGTTTGGAATAACCCTATTTGTTTTTTCTTTAAGACCAAAGATTCCTAAACAAACATCTCCTTTTTTTATACTCTCACCTAATTTTTCATAATTAATATTTTCTTCAAAGGAAACATTTTTATAATCCAAGCTTTCATATTTTCTTTTAGCTACTGACCCAATTAGCTTAAATAAAATATCTTCATAGTTTTTTAAAAGTTGAGCAGATTCCAAAATATATTCTTGTCCTTGAAGCGGGATTAAATGCCCATAAAAATAAACAACAAACTTATTAGATTCCTTTTTAGTCCCATCTTTAACACATGGTTTTATAGAGGACCCCACCCAAACTCGTCTAAATTTTTCTTTTGGTAAATTAAACTCTTCTACAAAATATTTAATATGCTCGTTAGTGTCTAATAAAACAATATCGGCTAATTTGGCAGAGAGTTTATCAAGCCACCAATAATATCTGGCTTTTAGACTTGTTTTTTTGGTGTTCTGCCTATCTAATACTTCTGATTCATAGAGAGGAGCAAACAAATCAAAAATAATTTTTTTGCGAGTTAGTAGTTTGGCTAAAAACACAACTTGCCACCCCGGGAAAGCTACCAATAAAACACCATAATCTTTTCTGATTTTCCAGTGTCGTCTAATTAAATCAAAGTATTTAATTATTCCTTCTAATTCTGTTCGGCATTCAATCACCTCTACTCCGTTTTCTTTTAAACCGTCTATTAATACTCTATTACGAGAGTATTCGGGGTTATAAATTCCAAAAAAACAAATTTTAAGCATGATAAGTATTTAGAATATTAGGGATAAGCTTTTTTAGATTGTGCTTTTTATTGACTTCTTCTAAAAAGAAGTTTTTTATTCTTTCTTTATCATTTTGACTTAAAAAATAAATACCTTTTATTTTTTGAGAAAGATTATTAGAATCTTGTGGCTTAAAAAAAAGATCTTTTTGATAGGAACCATAAACATTTTTAGCAGAAGTATTACAAGATAAAGTTAATAAACCAACCGCCATCGCTTCTAAAATAGCTTTATCTAAACTTCCGGTTAAACTGGCATTAATAAAAAGATCTTTACTTCCTAAAATTTTATGAACTTCAGAATTAGGAATGTCTCCAATAAATTTAATTTTTTTTGATAAATTATTTTCTATAACTAACTCTTTTAATGAGATTAAATAATCTTGACCATTAACTCCCGCCGCAGAACCCACTATTTCTAAACTAATTTTTGGGAAAAAAAACTCGTTTCTCAATTCTCTAATAGCTAAAATTAAAGTTTCGTAATCTTTTATCGGAGAAATTCTGCCCACAGAAATAATCCTAAAAAAATCATTAGTGGTTTTTTTATTTATTGGTTTAAATTGAGTTAAATCAATTCCGTGCCCTGTGATATGTAATTTTTTAGTTTT
>Ga0172375_10003437_pt1 | contig 24034 bp, 27 predicted proteins | sample LakKiv1m_FD_114537 | JGI IMG/M metagenome (GOLD analysis project Ga0172375, IMG submission 114537) | Freshwater microbial communities from Kabuno Bay, South-Kivu, Congo - kab_092012_11.1m | ecosystem: Environmental > Aquatic > Freshwater > Lake | place: Democratic Republic of the Congo... | reverse complement strand
TTGAAGTAAAAACAGAATTATAGTTTATGTTGCGTTAAGATTTTTGCTATAAAGAAATTTGAGGAGTATAGACTAAATGAAGATAGGAACTTTGCCAATTGCCACTAAAAAAAGCATTGACTCTATTAAAAACAGCCTAAAAAAGGCTATTTTTTTACCCAGATTATGGAGAAGATTAAAAAAGTTTATAGTGTAAAGATTATTTCATCTATTGTAGCTATAGTATTTATCTTTAATAGTACAGTATATGGGATGGATGCCTTAGCAGAATCCTGCTTAAGGATTCCTGTTGGAGAAAAAGATATTCATAATCGCATATCTACAGCTTTAGAAATCCCCCGAAAAGAATACAAAGGCTCTCCTTTTACGCAGATAGTGCAAGATATTTTTTATGGAAAAGGTTATATAGTTGACCCCATGCCTCTTGGCCAAGGATGGCGGGCTGTAGTCTATAAGGCTAAAGAGGCTTCTACAGGCAAACAAGTTGCAATAAAAATTGCAAATCCTTACGGAGATCCTTTTACTCCGGAGATGTGCCGCGCCTATTGTTTGAGCATGAGATCTGCGATTGAATTCTGGAAAAGACATGGAATTTTTAATCACAACATACCTGTATTGGCGCAGCTTTACGAGGCGGGCTTTATTCCCGCTGAAAACATGAGACAATACGCGCCTGTTTCAAATAAAGATTTATTTCAAAGGCTCCAGTGGGATTATCATTATCAAATTATGGAATTAATAGAAGGAGAAGAGCTTGAGAGCCTTCTTAAGAAGGGATTTTTCAAAGGTAAAAATATCGAAATGTTGATAAGTTCTTTAGAAGACCTGATATCAGGAATAGAAGCCATGCATAATAAAGGCATAGCGCATGGAGAATTATTATCCAAAAATATCAAAGTTTCTGTTTCTCCTGAAGGCAGGATAAGTTTTAAACTTGTGGATTTAGATCCTATGAGAAGCGTTAGCGAAGGCAGGACAAAAGATTATTTATATTTAAAGGGTTTAATTTTCAGGATTATGCAGCAGGCGGAAGAGGATAGCGACGCAGTAAATAAATTTTTTTCAAGATGGGATGAACAAGCCTTTTTAGAAAAAGGCCTTCCTGGTTTTAGCGCAGAGTTAAAAAAATTAAAAATAGAACAGGCTATAGCGGCAGAAGCGCCTGCGGATGAAAATATCAGCGGAAACCATATATACACTTTAGATGAAGCGCGTGAGTTTGCCATGTTAAACAGAGGTTTTTTATTTTTATCATTACATAAGGCCATAGATTCAAAACGGAATATAGATGTAAATAGGGGGTTTGATAATGAAGTTATTGCGAATTATGGAAGATCTCTGCTCGCGCGCTACAGAAAAACATTTCCATATGAACTTTCCGGGGTATTGCCTGTTTTATTGAAATCTACCGGAGGCCAGTCAACCAAATTAGTATTTCTGTTTTACATGCCTATCGATCAGATAGGAGAGGAAAGCCTAAGGTATGAAGCAGCGCATTATGCGTTGTTTGAAAATCAGCCATCCCAGTATTACTATACATTAGAAAAAAGCCTTCCAGTTTGGGAAGAAACACAGGAATTCGCAAGTTTGCGCAGCAAACAGGATGTAAGAATCTTAATCTTAGGCAGTGTATATTCAGGAAACTATGTGGCTCTAAGGAAGCAGTTAGATTCATGCGGCATAGATGGCAGCATAACGTTAGTAGACAACAATGAAATTCCATTAGCTATTCTAAGAGAAAAGCAGGTCTTAAAAAATGGAGATAATGCTGTCAATGGAGATGTTACGAGAATGAAGTTCTCGGGCAGGAAGTTTGACGTTATGTATGGGGATTATATTTTAAGCTGTGTGCATCCTGGCAGAATCGAAGATTTTTTTAAATCAGTATCTGAGAATATTGCTCCAGACGGAGTTATTTTTCTTACGTTATCGTGTAATAATTATTTTGAAAAAAGCAAAGCAGAAGAGATGCCATTTGCATTTAATGCATTGATTGTCCCCTCGTATCCACCGGTGCAGTATTACATAGGCATGCTGTCGTTTTATCAGAAACTTGCAGAAAAATATGGGCTAAGGTTTAGGATTATTAGACATCAAGATCATGAATATGATAGCGATATCCGTAATTACTGGATAGTAATCAGCCCTGTTAAGACAGGTTTTCCCGTGGATCGCGAAAGAACGAGTTTATAGATTATGCGCCGTGTCAAACTTTAATTCGCTAAGAAGTTATATGCCAGGGATATGCATGAGAATAAATCAAGCCAAATCTCAAGATTCAACATACTTATGTTAGCACCCAGGCGCAAGCAAGGTTGAACCTAAGCGCTTCAAATAATTAGATATCATTGTCAGTATAATTTAGGTTATGATATAATAAAAAAATGAGCATGATAAAAGTCAATAACTTATACAAGGAATTTTATGAGCCGAGAGCTCTTACGGATTCCATAATATGGCCTTTTAAAAATGGCAGGCCAAAGATAGTCCTGAACAGGATTAATCTAAACGTGGAGAAGAATGAGTTGTTTTGTGTTGTCGGGCCAAACGGGGCAGGCAAAACCACATTGATTAAAATATTGTGTAATCTGATAACGCCTAACAGCGGCACAGCTTTTGTTAATGGATATGACATGACAGTGGAAAATCAGAAGGCCAGGGAGTCTATTGGTTTTGTCTCAGGGGAAGAGAGGAGTTTTTTCTGGAGGCTGTCAGGCCTTGATAATCTAAGGTTTTTCGCCGCGTTTTACAATATACCTTCTTCAAAGATACCTGAAGAGATAGACAGGGTTATCAGTATAGCAGGCATAGATGAGCCTGATAAGAGATTCCAGGAGTATTCCGCGGGGGCAAAGCAAAGATTAAGTATAGCGCGTTCCCTGTTAAGAGAGCCGGAGGTATTATTCATGGACGAGCCGACAAAAAGTTTAGACCCGTTAATCGCCTCAAGTTTCAGGAAGTTTATAAAAGAGGTTTTGGTCGTTAAGCATGGAAAGACAGTTTTTTTTACAACGCATCAATTAAATGAAGCTGAGGACATGGCTGACAGGCTGGCTATAATGGATAAAGGAAAGGTAAAGGCCTGTGGGACGCTTAAGGATTTAAGAGAAAATGCGCGCCTGGGGCAATCTACAGTAGAAGAGCTGTTTAATTATTATATAAAACAGGTGTAATATGTTTTTACAAAAGTTAGCGGCGTTTCTAAGGAAGGATGTGAAGCTTTTTGTAAGCTATAAGCTGTCTTTTGTGATGACATTTCTTGGCATCCTTATATCTGTCGCGACATTTTACTATATAGCAAAATTATTCGGGCAATCTACTAACTCGTATCTCGTGTCTTATAAGACAGAGTATTTTCCATTTGTTTTGATAGGGATAGCCTTTTCTACATATATAACCACATCTCTTCAGACCTTTTCCGCTAATATAAGGCAGGCCCAGACAACAGGGGTTTTGGAGTCAATGTTAATAACACCGAGCTCTATTGTGGAGATAATCGCCGGGATGAGCGTGTGGGATTTTGCCTTTGCGTCTATCAGGATATTCGTATATTTATTATTCGGAATGGCGTTTTTTGGCCTTAGGTTTAGCAGCCCGAATATCCCTGCCGCGATATTAATTTTAGCGTTGACTATAGCCTGTTTCAGCTTTATAGGGATCATGTCCGCTGGTTTTATATTGATATTTAAAAGAGGCGAGCCAATAGGGTGGTTTATGGGGTCTATAGCAGGTTTATTCGGAGGGGTTTATTTTCCAGTGGAAGTCCTTAATTCAAAATTACAGGTTATCTCAAATATTTTGCCTGTTACATATGCCTTACGCAGTTTAAGACATGCCATACTCGCAGGGGCATCTTTTAGGTCCCTGATGCCAGATATATTGGCATTAGCCGGTTTTTGTATAGCTTTGTTGCCACTGGCTGTTTTTATCTTTAAATGCGCTTTAAGGCGTGTGAAAACAGATGGAAGCCTTGTTCATTACTAACAGTATTCATAAAACAAAACAGTTGACTTGCTGAAAATTATGTGATATTCTGATTTTACATAGATATAAAAAGTTTTTATGTAATTAAGGTTAAACCTACTTATGTTAACTTCTAAGCAGAAGCAAGGTTAAGCCTTAAGCAATGAAATGTCAATCGCTAAGCCATTAAAAAGAAAAGATGTTGTCTGCCGCAAAATCGGGGAAGATACCGTGCTTTATAATGCTGAAACAAGGCTGGTTCATATAATAAATTCCAGCGCAGAAAAGGTATGGCAGTTATGCGATGGAAAAAACGATATAGATAAGATTAAAAAGGAGATTGAAGCTGAATACGCTGTTAAAGAAAAAGATCATGTCCTTAAAGACATAAAAAATATCCTGGCAGACTTTAAGAAACACAACCTTATTAATTAAAAATTAATAAAAAAGGAGGCACGAGAAAATGGATAAGCATAAAAAGAAATACGTTTCTCCTAAAATAATAGAAGTATTCTCGGAGCACGAACTATTAGATAATATTAATGGGCTTGCCGCTGATTGGCAGGTCCATCCCCCAGAAGGCGACCCGCCAATATGGCAAGTAATAACGACTTAAAATTTACGGAGGGATAGATGAATAAAAATAAAAAAGAATATATTGCCCCTAAGATAATTGAGACATTCCAGGAAGAAAAACTTTTAGAAAACATTGGCGGGGCTGCTTACCGCTGGATGGTTATATCGGATTGGATTAATACGCTTCCAACTGAATAGAAAGAACCAGCTACATAGTAAATGCAGAAGTTTGTTGTAGATTTCTTAGACAGGCAGATCTTTTTCGAGACAGACTCCAGCTTATTTATTAAGATGATGGCGAAGTATAACGCCTTGCCTGTTTCTGAATACCCCTCCAAAATTTTTTCTTTCAGACTATTTCAGGAAAAAAATAGATTTGTGGCTGAGGATAATCCGCATAAAGAGCGTTTTTATTTTGACGATGAACGCAAGGCGGTTATCTTTTGCGGGAGCTTATTTTTAAGTGTCTGCGCCCAGAGATTGCATCCTGAATGCAGTATGTTTCACGGTGCGGGGGTTTCTCGTGGGAAAGACGCGTATATGATTATGGGGGATTCAGGCGCGGGAAAGACTACGCTGGCGCTGTCTTTATTATCCGAGGGCTTTAAGCTGCTTTCCGACGATCTGTCAATATTGGAAATGAAAAGCAATTTTATATTGCCGCTTAAGATAAAGGCGGCTATTGATAAAAACTCGCCTTTTGCGGCAAACTTCGCAAGGGATATGTTTAAAGAGTCCTGGAATAATTCAAAAATATATGCGCCTTTAACAGATATGTTTAATGAGGCTTTTTGGTCGCGCGCCTCTCGTTTAAAGGCGATATTTTTTTTAGAAAAATCAGGTTCCAGAAAAACCGATGTTCAACTGCTTACCAGGCATGAGGGATTTAAAAAATTATGCCATTTTTATATATATAGCAGAAAAGATTTAAAGATGATAATAGAGCGCAATTGTAAAATAATAAAAAATGTTAATTGTTATAAGGTTAAACGCGGGGAATTAGCCGATACAATAAAAGCAGTAAAAAAAGTTATATTAGAGGCCGCAAGATGCTGACAGTTGACGAACGCATAAGAAAGATAGGGGAATTTAAATCAATTGCCTCTGAATCTCCTGAGAGATTGAACAGTGAAGCTAATGCCATCCTGCATGCCGCGCGAAAGATAGAAGATATAAAGCTAGATCGCTATCTTATTCCGAAAATAGAGGCTATGCGTGGATGCAAAACGCAGGATATTAAAGGCGGGAAAAGGCATTTTAGTTTTCTTGTCTTAAAGCCAGTAGGCGCGAGGTGCAATCTGAGCTGTTCGTATTGTTATCATAGCTCTGTTGACAAAGATAATTTTAAGAGATATTCGTATCTGAAAGAAAACACTGTTATAGGCGCTGCCTTGATCGAGAGGATAATCAAACAGGCGGCAGATTTTTTATGTGGCAATATAGAGATTGACTGGCATGGCGGAGAGCCTCTTTTAGCCGGGATAGATTTTTATAAGATGGCTGTCCGGATCCAGAAAAGATATTGCGGGAAAGATATAAAAATAAAAAATTGTATCCAGACCAATGCCACACTTATTAATGATGAATGGGTCAGGTTTTTTAAAAAGCATAATTTTAGAGTAGGGCTTAGCATAGACGGGGCCAGGGAAAATCACGACCTGCATCGTTTTTATGCCCCTGGCAAAGGCAGTTATAACGATGTGATAAGGAATTTAAAAAAATTAAAAACAGCAGGAGTTAGATTTGGCTCTATATGTGTAATCAGCCCTTTGCATAAAAAACACGCAGGAAGGCTGATAGAAAATTTTATAGACGCGGGCATTGATTCGGTTAAGATCCACCCTTCTAACCACCCTGATTTAACACTGCCTCCCGGAGAATACGCTGATTATATGATAGATATCTTTGAAACATGGCTCTCAAACTATGGGGAAAAGATATCCATTAGCCTGTTTAGTGATATATTTTATGTGCTGCTGGGGCTTCGGCTCCCTAATTGTCATGGCAGGTGCGGGCAGGTGCTTTTGAGTTTTGAGCCTAACGGCGATGTCTGGTTATGCGATTGGCCGTTTGGATGCGAAAAATATAGATTTGGGAATATCCTGGAGATGGATCTGGGCGCTATACTTAACAGCGAAAATTACATCAATTTTCTTAAGACTAAGTCAAAGATAAATAAAGGCTGCGGCAATTGCCAGTGGTATCTATTTTGCCAGGGCGGTTGCACATATTTTAGGACCTTTAAAAACGGCAGGGTAGAGGACGGGGTATATGATTGCGCAGGCATGAAAAGGATATTCAAATATGTAACCAACAGATTTGATAAAATATTAGAAGAAAATGGAAAAGACGACACAGCGCCTCGCAAGAGAATTCCTGTTAAAGTTTAAGGGAGGGCAACTTACCTTAAAAGGGAACAGCATGCAGCCTTTTTTCAAAGAAGGCTGGAGTGCTAAGATTATGCCTATGGCTCTTGAAAAAATAAGATGCGGAGATGTGGTGGCGTTTTCTTCGAAAGGGTTTATTGTTGTCCACCGCGTTATCGGAAAATTTCAAAAAAGGGGCAGATGTTTTTTTCTGGAAAAAGGCGATAACAACCTTATACCGAAAACTATTCCAGCGGACTCTCTTATCGGAAAGGTAGTCGAGGTGTTTGACTCATGCGGCATGAAAATAAATGATAGAAAATGGCAGATGAGCAGCAGTTTTTTTATCGTTTATGCCGCTACTATATCTTTTATTTATAAACTGCTTAATAGCGTGAAGTTTTCCCTTGTAGGGCCTAAAAGAAACCGTCTTACACGGTTAGTGTACAATATTTATTGGAAAGCCTGCCTTGTCCCGCTGCGTCGGCGGGATGTGTCCCGCCGACGCAGCGGGACAAGGTGACGCCCTGACAACCTGAATTTGCTTGACATAATAAAAAAAGATAGTATAATTTAAAATTAATAAAATACCTTTAAATCAGCACAGAGAGGCTGGTAAGGGAGATAGAAGTGAATATAAAAGATTATATAATTTTAATATATTGCGGGCTTAACCAGAAATGGTTAAAGCCCTTTTTTATTATAGCTACTCCAACCTACACGGCTATTAAAATGAGGTAGATATGTCCCTGAAGCAGGTTTTCACAAAGGAAGAGATAGAGAGGGCTGTTACAAGGATTAGCCACGAGATTATAGAAAACAACAAGGGCGTCAAGGGCCTTGTTATAATAGGCATACGGACAAGAGGCTATATACTCGCTGAACGCATGGCAAAGGTTATAAATAATCTATATGGGACAAACCTGGATGTGGGGGCCCTGGATATCACATTTTATAGGGACGATTTGAGCGCCATATCAGAACAACCTGTTGTCCACAATACCGAAATAGATTTTGATATAGAGAGTAAGAATATAATACTCGTAGATGATGTGTTATATACAGGCAGGACTATTAGATGCGCGTTAGACGCTATTATGGATTTTGGCAGGCCGAGGACAATACAGCTGGCGGTTTTGATTGACAGGGGCCATAGAGAATTGCCTATACGGGCTGATTATGTAGGCAAGAATATCCCCACTTCGCAGAAGGAGCTTGTGCAGGTGAAACTGCAGGAAACAGATAATGAAGACAGAGTAGCCATTGTCGTAGAAGATGACAATGATCCTGAGCGGGCGTAATGAGGCGACATGCAGGAGCCTCATAGCGGGCGAAGGGCCATAGAGGAAATAGAAGATGACAAAGAAGAAGGCAGTAAAGTGGGTTCATAAAGATCTGCTGGGCCTGGAATATCTTTCCAAAGAAGATATAGAGTTGCTTTTAGATACAGCGGGTTCGTTCAGGGAGATACTTGACAGAAAGATTAAAAAGGTCCCCGCGCTCCGCGGAAAGACAGTGGTTAACCTGTTTTATGAGCCGTCTACAAGGACCAGGGTGTCTTTTGAGGTGGCTGCCAAGAGGTTGTCAGCAGATGTTATAAATATCGCAGTGGAGTCTTCAAGCGTTAAAAAAGGCGAAACCTTGAATGATACAGGAAGGAATATAGAGGCGTTAAAGGCGGATATTATTGTGGTCAGACATAATTGTTCCGGGGCTGCTACTATGCTGGCCCGCAATGTGAATATAAGCGTTATAAACGCAGGAGACGGATGGCACGAGCACCCGACCCAGGCGCTTCTTGATATGTTTACATTAAGGAAAAAATTGGGAAGGCTTGAAGGATTAAATGTGAGCATAGTAGGCGATATTGCCCACTCGAGGGTTGCCAGGTCTAACATCTGGGGGTTGGTAAAATTCGGGGCAAAGGTTACTGTCTGCGCGCCAAAGATATTAATTCCTCCTGGAATAGAGAAAATGGGAGTCATGGTTACTGATAAAATAGAAGAGGCGCTTGGCGAAGCTGATGCTGTTAATGTCCTGAGGATGCAGTTTGAGCGGGATGACATGAAGGCTTTTCCTAGCCAGCTGGAGTATTTTAAAAATTTCGGGATTACGGAAGAAAGGCTGCAACAGGCCAGGAAAGATATTATCGTGATGCACCCAGGCCCCATAAATAGGGGGGTTGAGATATCGAGTGAGGTTGCTGACGGGGTTAACTCAGTGATATTGGAGCAGGTTACAAATGGTATAGCTGTTCGGATGGCAGTGTTATTCTGGGTATCTCAGGTTAAATCATAACGATTGACCATGTCACGCTGCATCGGCGGGCTTTGCCCGCCGATGCAGCAGAACATGGTCAAGTAGAGGTTTAACAATGAAATTACTTATTAAAAATGGACATGTAGTCGATCCTGCGAATAAGATAGACGAGATTATAGATATTCTTGTGGAAGGGGATAAGATATCAAGGGTAGCCAGGGCTATGGATATCAAAGCTGAAACATCTATTGATGCCGCAGGTAAAATAGTGATGCCTGGGATAGTCGATATGCATGTCCATTTAAGGGAACCAGGCAGAGAAGACAAGGAAACTGTTTTTAGCGGCACAATGGCTGCTGCAAAAGGCGGGGTTACAAGTGTTCTCGCCATGCCTAATACATTGCCAAGCCTTGATTCAACCCAGATTATCAGGGCACTCAATAGTATTATAAAAAAGACTGCTAATATAGATGTATTTATATGTGGGGCGATAACCATTGGAAGGGCGGGAAAGGAATTGGCAGATATATCTGCCTTAAAAGAAGAAGGCGCGATAGCGATATCAGACGATGGGGCATCAGTTGATAATGACGCATTAATGCTCGGGGCGTTTGAGAAAGCGAAAAAAGAAAAACTTGTTGTTATATGCCATTCAGAGGATAAGTCTCTTTCCGGCAAGGGAGTGGTCAATCGGGGTTTTACCTCTACCAGACTCGGGCTTCGCGGCATATCAAACGAATCTGAATATAAAAGGGTGGCAAGAGATATAAAGCTCTGCGAGGAATCAGGCGCTAAAGTCCATATTGCCCATGTGAGCGCCGCTGAATCAGTAGATTTAATAAGAAAGGCGAAGAAAAGAGGCGCTAATTTGACAGCAGAAACAGCGCCTCATTATTTTACTTTAACAGAAGAGGATCTCTTAAATTATAACACAAATATGAAAGTCAATCCGCCTTTAAGGACTAAAGAGGACACGCTTGCTATATTAGAAGGCTTGAAAGACGGGACAATAGACGTTATCGCTTCTGACCATGCCCCGCATACAGAGAATGAAAAAGAGATAGAGTTTGAATACGCTGAGTTTGGCACCATAGGGCTGGAGACAGAGCTTGCGGTAAGCCTTACAGAACTTGTGGATAAAAAGTTATTAACCTGGAGCGGGCTTGTAAAAAGGTTGTCGCTTAATCCGGCGAGGATACTTGGCATAGATAAAGGGACATTGAGCGTGGGAAAATACGCTGACATAGTTATTTTTTCTCCTGAAAAAGAGTGGGTTGTACATAAGAAAGACATTGTATCTAAGTCTAAGAATTCAGCTTTTATCGGGAGAAGGTTGAAGGGACTAGTCGAATATACGATATGTAAAGGAAAGATAGTTAAAACCAGCCGGGGCGTTATATGAGATTTATAGCGGATTTTCACATACATTCTAAATATAGCCGCGCTACAAGCCCTAACATGAATATAAAGACACTCTCGGAATACGCGAAGCTCAAGGGCATATCCCTGCTAGGCACAGGCGATTTTACGCATTACCTATGGCTTGAAGAGCTGAAAAACACCTTGAAGGATTCTGGAAACGGCCTGTTTACGTATAATAGCGTGAATTTTATGCTAACAGGGGAGGTATCCAGCATATATTCTAAAAACGGCAAAGTCAGGAAGATACATAATATTATCTTTGTCCCCAGTTTTGATATTGCCGATAAAGTCAACGCAGCTCTCTCTGGATATGGAAACATTGCGTATGATGGAAGGCCTATTATAGGGATTGACGCAAAACTTCTGGCAGAGGTTTTGTTCGGGATAAGCAAAGATATATTATTAGTGCCTGGGCATATCTGGACCCCGTGGTTTTCGCTGTTTGGGTCCAAATCAGGTTTTGATTCAATAGAGGAATGTTTTGAAGAATACGCTAAGGATATATACGCCCTAGAGACAGGGCTTTCGTCGGATCCTGGCATGAACTGGCAATGGAGCAGTTTAGACAGGTTCACTCTGATATCTAATTCTGATTCGCACAGCCCGCAGAAAATAGGAAGGGAGGCGAATGTGTTCGATACCGAGATGAGCTACAAGTCTGTTACAGATGCCTTGAAGCAAAAAGATAAGAAAAAATTTCTTTATACAATAGAATTTTTCCCTGAGGAAGGCAAATATCATTACGATGGGCACAGGGCGTGCGGCATGCGTTTCAGCCCTGAAGAAACAAAAAAGAATAAAAATATCTGCCCTGCCTGCGGAAAACCTATTACAATAGGGGTAATGAACAGGGTTAGCGAGCTGTCAGACAGGCCTGCAGGTTTTGTACCTGAAGGCAGCGTCCCTTTTAAGAGGGTGATACCGCTGGCTGAAATAATAGCCGATGTGATAGGCGTAGGCGAAGCCTCTAAGGCGGTTGACGCGGAATATCGCGCGATAATCCCCAGACTTGGGACAGAGTTGGAGGTTTTGACAGAAGCAAGCGAGGATAAACTTTTAAGAGAGTTGCCGGTAAAGATAGCAAAAGCGATTATAAATGTCAGAAATGGCAATGTAAATATCCTGCCCGGATTCGATGGAGAATATGGCGAGATAGAGATATTAAAAGAAAAAGACTGCGCAGGATGAGAAGCGGTTAAATCTATTTTAAAATATGAAAGATATTAAAGCAAAGATTTTATCAAATAATAAAATTAGCCATGCTTATTATAAAATGGTTCTGGACGCGCCTTATATCTCTAGGATGGCGAAGCCAGGGCAGTTTGTGCAGGTAAAATGCGGTGAGTCCATGGAACCGCTTTTAAGAAGGCCGTTTAGTATCCACAGGATCAAAGGGCATGGGGCGCCTCTCGGCGTAGTTCGGGGCAAGAGGGGCAAGGCTGTAGAAATACTCTATGAGGTTATAGGCAAGGGTACGGAAATGCTGTCTCATAGAAAAGAAGGGGAGTTTTTGAACGCATTAGGCCCGTTAGGCAATGGTTTTACATTGCCCAGGGTGCGGAGCACAGGGCGAAGAGCGATAAATAATGAATCCAGGGCGATTATAATTGCCGGCGGCATAGGCGCAGCGCCGCTTGTATGCCTTGCTGAAGAATTGACAAGAAAAAAGATAAAAACAATTGTGCTGATAGGCGCTAAGACGAAAGATATGATTTTATGCGAAAAGGATTTTAAAAAAGTTACGGCAGAGGTTTATATCTCCACTGATGACGGGACTTATGGCTCGCATGGGCTTGTGTCAAATTTATTCCATAAGATTTTAAAGACCACAGAAAGCAGGTTTGAGACTGTTGTCTATGTATGCGGCCCTAGAGGGATGCTAAAATGCATAGCTGGTATATGCCATGAGAGAAATTTTGAATGCCAGGTCTCTATGGAAGAGAGCATGGCTTGTGGCATTGGCGTGTGCCTGGGCTGCAATGTCTTGACAAGATCGGGCAATAAGCTTGTCTGCAAGGATGGCCCGGTATTTGACGCTAATGAAATAATCTGGCCTTAACTTTACAAATGGTGCATGGCGCGAATTGTAAAGTTAGGATAAGAAGGGATATGATATGGCAGTATTAGGAGTAAGCATAGGGAAGATAAGGCTTAAGAATCCTGTAATGACAGCTTCTGGGACATTTGGATATGCCAGAGAATTTGAAAAATTAGTTAATCTTAAAGAGATAGGCGCTATAATTACAAAGACAATTACCTTGAACCCGAGGATAGGAAATCCTATGCCAAGGATATACGAGACCCCTAGCGGCATGTTGAATGCGATAGGGCTTCAGAATGAGGGCATAGACAATTTTTTAGAAGAAAAAATGCCGTATCTCTCTAAAATAGGGACGCCCATTATAGTAAGCATATCAGGAAATAATATAGACGAATTTTTTATTCTGGCAAAAAGGTTTGATAAGGTGAAAGATATAAGCGGCATAGAGTTAAACATATCCTGTCCGAATATTAAAGGCGAGGGGTGGAAAGTGAAAGGCGGAGGGTTGGTCGCGCAGGATAGCAAGGCTACATATGAAGTTGTGAAGGCCGTAAAAAAGATAACGCAGAAAACTATTATTACCAAGCTTTCACCAAATGTGACAGATATAGTTGAAATAGCGAGGGCAGCTCAGGATGCCGGCTCAGAAGCGGTTAGCCTGGTTAATACATTTTTAGGGATGGCTATAGATATAGAAACCAGGACGCCCAGGCTTGGGAATATCAGAGGCGGCTTAAGCGGGCCCTGCATTAAACCTATAGCGCTGAGGATGGTTTATGATGTTTCAAAGAATATAAATATTCCTGTGATAGGCATTGGTGGTATAATGAACAGCGAGGATGCTGTTGAATTTATTCTGGCAGGCGCTACAGCTGTTCAGGTAGGCACGGCTAACTTTATAGAGCCGGGTGCCTGCTGCAAGATAGTATCAGGCATCGAGGCTTATCTAAAAAGGCATAAAGTTGAGAGGATCCAGGATATTAGAGGAAGCCTTAATTTGCAAAATAAAATAAATGGTAAATGATAAAATAATAATCGCGTTAGATGTAAACACCATAAAGGAAGAGGAAAGGCTTTTGGATATCCTAAGCCCGCAGATACAGATTTTTAAAATAGGCATGGAATTATTCTATTCTTGCGGGGCGAAAGCGGTTGAGATTGTTAAAAAGTATGACAGAGACATATTTTTGGACCTGAAGTTCCACGATATACCTAACACAGTTTATGCGGCTGGCAGGGCAGCTGCTAGATTAGGCGTGTTTATGTTTAATGTCCACGCCTCAGGCGGCATAGATATGATGAAAAAGGCGGTGGAAGGCGCGGAAGAAGAAAGTGGGAAGCTTGGAGTAAATAGATCAAAGATTCTTGGAGTGACAGTACTTACAAGCATAGATTTTAAAGCCTTGAACAGGACAGGGGTAGGCGCATCGCCTTCGGATCAGGTTTTAAATTTAGCGAGCCTGGCTAAAGAAGCTGGTTTGGACGGGGTAGTGGCATCTCCTGAAGAAATAATCTCAGTGAGAAAAAATACAGCAAAAGATTTTTTAATAGTTACCCCTGGCGTGAGGCCTAAGGGAAGCGAGGCAGGAGATCAGAAAAGGGTGGCTACTCCAGAAGAGGCGTTTCATCGAGGGGCTGATTATATTGTTATAGGAAGGCCTGTTACCAAGGCTAAAGATCCTGTGTATGCCTTAAAGACCCTTTTATAGCGTTGCTAACTTTACAAATGGTGCATGGCACGAATTGTAAAGTTAGGAAAGGGAAAAAGAGGGGGGGGCGGTGAAGGAGAAAGAGATTTTGAATTTATTTCATGAAACAGGCGCGCTTTTAAGCGGACATTTCAGGCTTTCGAGCGGGTTGCATAGCGGGAATTATTTTCAGTGCGCGCTGCTTTTGCAGAATCCTGGCATAGCGGAGAAGATGTGTAAACAATTAGCGGGTTATTTTAAAGATGGCAAACCTACATGCGTAGTGGCGCCTGCCCTGGGCGGGGTAATAGTGTCTTACGAAACCGCGAGGTCTCTCGGGGTGAGGGCTTTATTTACAGAGCGGGTAGATGGGAAGATGACGTTAAGACGGGGATTTGAGTTGAAAAAAGAAGACAGGGCGCTCATAGTCGAAGATGTTATAACTACAGGGCTTTCTACAGGCGAGGTGTTAGAGACAGTAAAATCAAGCGGCGCCAGGATAATAGGGGTGGGGTGTATAGTAGATAGAAGTGGAAAAGCGTTGGACTTTGGTGTAGAATTGAAAAGTCTGGCAAGATTGGATTTTCCTACTTACGCGCCCGAGGCGTGCCCTATGTGTAAAAAAAACATAGATATAACAAAACCAGGAAGCCGATGACGTATCGCGTTTAAAGAGGTTTTGACATGAAAAATATTATTGAAAATATACTAAGAGAAGAAGCCAGGGCCAGCAAGATTCTTCAAGACGCGAAAGAAGAAGCTGGGCGAATAGTCAAAGAAGCGGATAAAGAAAAAGAAAAGATAATATATCAGGCAGTGTCTCAAGCAGAGGCCTTTAGCCAGGAACAGAAAGAGAATTTTGAAAGCACGTTTATTGTTGAGAAAAAAAATATCCTTGAAAATGTTAGAAAAGAGCAGCTTGTTTTAAGAAACAAGAAGAACATAGAGATCCCTGAAACAGCAAGAAGAATTTTTTCTCATATAATAGACATCCGTTAATATTATGCGTGAACTTTCTACATATGCTTTTATAAATGCCAAGATAAGGGCGATGCTATCATTTCTTATAAGCCAGGAGGTCTTTTTAAAAATGATAGACGCGCAGGATATTTATGATGCCGCAGAGCTTTTGAAAGGGTATCCACACTATAAAGAGATTGTAGAATGTGTAGTTAAAGGCAGGCCGGACTATAGCCTTTTTGAGAAACAATTTATAAAAAATGATCTTAATGCATATAAAAATATTTATAAATCCCTCCCTGCCAAGATTGAGCGGAAGCTTATAGAAGATTTTATAGAGAAATATGAGGTTGAACAATTGAAAACAGCCTTGAGGATATGGCATAAAAAGGTGCCGGTGGCTATATCTGATTATATTTTAGAAGAGAGGATAAGTTTTGCTATAGATTATAAGAAAATAATATACGCGCCTAACATAGAAGAGATAATTTTTTTACTGGATGATACACCTTACAGGAAGCCTATATTAAACGCAAGAGAAAAATTTAAAAAAGAAGGGTCTGTCTTTTATTTAGAGGCATGCCTGGACGCAGATTATTATAGCAGGCTGGTTTCAGATATTAGTTTGCTTTCAGGCAGGGACATGGAAATAGCGAAAAAGATTATAGGCATTCAAATAGATAATCAGAACATAAACTGGTTAATAAAGATGAGAAAATATTATAACCTTCCTGCCGGGGAAATGCTGGAATGGGTTATATCAGGCGGGAACAGGATAGATAAAGATAATATAGCTAAATTTTATACTATCAACGGGCTTGGAAATATCGCGGAAAGCGTTGCTTTGGGCCCATATCTTAGGATTAAAGATCTTATAGAGGAAAACATAAGCCTTATTGAAAATTTTCTACATGAGGTACTTATAAAAGAAGTAAAAAAGGCGCTTTCAGGATACCCTTTCACGATAGGCACAGTGCTTTCGTATATGATACTGAAAAATAGCGAAACAAGGAATGTCGTTTCTCTTTTATATGCCAAAAAATTAGGCATAAGTAAAGAAGAACTCATGTCTTTAGTAAAAACTATATAGCATACTATGATTATTACTTCTAGCATGGAACTCTTTAGCGTGGTTGTTTTAAAGGAAAGACTGGAGGATGTAACTTCAAGGCTTTTACATCTTGGGATTTTTCATCCAGTAGATATACGGCATGTTGAAAAAGAATTGTCCGAACTATCTTCTTATGAGATTGACAGGGAATATGCCCAGCTGGACGGGCTGGATAGCAGGTTAAAAGGCAGTTTAAAAAAAATAGACATCCCCCTTATTCAAAAGAAGGAAATTAAAAATTATTCTTTAGATAGCATAGATGCGATTTTAAATGAATTGGAATTGCGTATAAACCCTTTCCTTAATCAAAAGGAAGATCTGTGCTCAGAACTCGAAACCAAGAATTCTATACTGAATCAACTTAAGGCTTACCCTCTTTTTCCATTAAGAAGAGATTCTGTATATAGTTTTCTGGAAGTCTCTTTGGGCAGGGTGGCAGAAAACAATATCTCTGTGATAGAGAGAAGCCTTAAAGATATACCGTATGTTTTATACCCAATTAAAAAAGAAGAAGACAAGATAGCGGCATTATTTATAGGCTTGCGGCGGGATAAGGTCTATATTGATAGAGTTTTAAAGGACATATCTTGGGAAAAGGCAGATTATCCTAAGGATGCCGGGAAGGTTTCCAAAGATGTTGAGGGAAGGATTTTAGCCGAGATAGACGCTATTAATAGAAAACGCACCGAAATAATTGGTTTAATAAAAAAAATAGGAGAAGAATACCATGAAAAGCTTTCCGATATTAATTTGTTCATAAAGCTAAAAAAATCATTACTTGAGACCAAAAAATATTTATGTATAACAGAAAAGACAGCCGTGCTTTCCGGGTGGATTCCAAGAGAAGAAAAGGAGAATGTAATCAAAGAAATAAAAAAAATAGACAACGAGTGTTATTTAGAGACCAAAGAAGCTGAAAAGGTTGATATATCTAAGGACGAGATACCTGTTAGATATAGACATCCAGGTTTTATGAGGCCTTTCGAGCTTCTGATAGATTCTTATGGTATGCCAAGATATGGTACTATAGACCCTACAATATTTGTGGCGATCAGTTTTCTCATTATGTTCGGGGCAATGTTCGGGGACATAGGCCATGGCATTGTGCTTTGTATCGTAAGCATGTTTCTTAAAAAAGGTAAAAATGAGAAGTTAAAACAGGCATCAAGCCTGATGATTTACTGTGGATTTAGTTCTCTGGTTTTTGGCGCGCTTTATGGAAGTTTTTTTGGAAAGGAATTCCATGGGGCATGGATTAAGCCCATGGAGAATATAATGGAGATATTCAGATGGAGCGTTATGTTTGGGATGGTTTTTATTACGGTAGGGGTGATCCTGAATATAATAAATGCCCTCAGGGACAGGGATTATCTTAAAGCTATCTTTGACAAAGCAGGATTAATAGGAGGCATAGTATACTGGACAGCTATAGGTTTTTTTACAAAAATGCTGATGGCAAAGGAAAAGGCAAGCCCTATTTACCTGATTGTTATTGCATCTGGTTTCATCCTGTTTTTTTTAAAACCATTCATAGAAGCGTTATTAAAAAAGGAAAAACAGAATGGGTTTGTTACAATGATGGAGAGCACTATAGATATGCTGGAAATAGGAATGAGTTATCTTGCTAATACTGTTTCTTTTATACGTATAGCGGCTTTTGCTTTAGCTCATACAGGGCTTTTCTTTGCTATATTTGAGCTTTCAGATATAGTTGATTCAGGCAATACGCTTGGCCATATGATTTCTTTTTTAGTTGTTATTTTAGGAAATGTGCTGATAATCTTTTTAGAGGGGCTGGTAGTTACTATACAGTCTCTTAGGTTAAATTATTACGAATTTTTCTCCAAATTTTTTGTTTTAGGCAAAAATACATATAAACCTGTGAAGATATAAGAAAGGAGCAGTGTATGGAACGTATCTTAAAGTGGTCTTGGCGTGTTGTGAAATTAAGCGTATTTTTTCTATTTATCTCTTTTTGCGATTCTGCCTGGGCGCAGGCGACAACTGATCCTGCGATAGTAGGATGGGCGTTTTTAGCAGCCTCTTTGGCTACAGGCCTTAGCGCGATAGCAGCGGGGATTGCAGTGGCTCATGTTGGAACTGCGGCTGTGGGCGCGATAAGCGAAAAACCAGAGATGGCTGGAAAGGCCCTTATATATGTAGGCCTAGCTGAAGGTATCGCGATATATGGATTAATTATAGCAATAATGATTTTAGGAAAAATATAACACAAGTGAAATACGATATTTTCTAACTTTACAAATGGTGCATGGCACGAATTGTAAAGTTAGAGAGTTTTGGATAAGACTATGACTTTCTTTTGTATAGCTGACAAAGATTCAAGCCTTGGTTTCAGGTTTGCAGGGATAGATACAATGGAGGTCTCCAGCCGCTCTGACGCGTTAGAGGCGCTAAAAGTCGGGTTAGCGACAGAGGACGCAGGCGTGCTTTTAGTGACTGAAAAGGCGGCATTATTTTTAAGGGGAGAGCTGGATAGCCTGATGTATAAGAATCAGAAACCTTTGATACTAGAGCTTCCCTCAAGAGGGGATAGGGCGAAGAGGAAAAGCGTAGGCGATTATCTGAAGGATATAATAGGGGTGAGCGTTTAATGGACAAGTCTCTTTATTCAAAAATAAAGATAGAAGACGCTGGAGAAATCTGCAGGAGAATAATAGAAGACGCGTCTTCTCAGGCTAACAACATACTTGCGAACGCCAAAAAGGAAGCATCCAATATTTTGAATGAGGCGAGGCAGGAAGCAGATAATAGAAAGAAGGATATATTGAAGAGGCATGAACTTGAGGTAGGCCAGATTAAGCAAAAGATCTTTTCCACCATTAACCTGGAAAAGAAAAGACTGTCCCTGGAAGAAAAAAGCGAATTTATAGATATCATATTTGAAAAAGTTAAGGTTATGGCGATGGAGTTTAGAAAAAACCCTGGATACAGGGGTTTTATGGAAAAGGCTATATGTGAAGGTATTGAGGTTGTTGGCGCAAGCGAGGCGGATGTTCTGTATTCAACTATAGATGAGAAACTGATAAACGAAGATATTATAAAAAATATAAAAGGCGCTGCGCTGAATTTTAAAAAAAGCGGTTTTAAGGATATAGGCGTTATTGTGCAGTCAAGGGACGGGAGCCGTATTTATGATAATACTTTTTCCGCCAGATTTAAGAGGCTGCATGATGAGATATATATGGATCTGCTGAAGGGGGAGTTCTAAATGTCAAAAGTTTGCGGCAGGGTATATAAAGTGATAGGGCCTGTTGTTGAGGCGGAAGAAGTGTCTTTTTTAAGAATGCTTGATATGGTGGAGGTGGGAAAAGATCATCTGGTAGGAGAGGTTGTTAGATTAAAAGATGACAAGGCCTTTATACAGGTCTATGAGGACACCACATCGCTTAAGGCAGGAGACTTTGTTTATACACAGGGGTCACCTCTTTATGTTGAACTTGGGCCAGGGCTTCTGGGAAATATATATGATGGTATCCAAAGGCCGCTCGAGGCATTAAAAGAAGAAGAGGGTTTTTATATTAATAAAGGCATTCACGTCACCGCGCTGGACAGAAAAATAAAATGGCATTTTAAGCCTTTGAAGAAAGAGGGCGACTGCATCAAATGCGGAGAGGTCATAGGAGAGGTCCAGGAGACCATCTTAATAAAACACAGGATACTTGTGCCCCCTGACACAGGCGGAAAAATTAAATGGATAGCGGAAGAAGGGGAATATTCCTTAGATGAAAGAATCGCGGTATTGTATGAAAAAGAGTCAGAAAAAGAGGTCTTAATGTATCAGAAATGGCCTGTCAGAAAGCCGAGGCCTTACAGAAACAGGGTAGCTGTCACAGAGCCGCTTATCACAGGCCAGAGGGTTATAGATACATTGTTTCCTGTAGGGAAAGGCGGGTGCGTTGTTGTGCCTGGAGGGTTCGGGACAGGCAAGACTGTCGTCCAGCATCAGATTGCCAAGTGGAGCAATGCTGACATAGTCATATATGTAGGCTGTGGTGAGCGTGGAAATGAGATGACAGATATTCTTCTTAACTTCCCAAAACTTATAGATCCTGCTACTAAAAGGCCTATCATGGAAAGGACAATATTTATCGCGAATACATCTAACATGCCTGTTGCGGCGAGAGAGGCGAGTATCTATACAGGTATTACTATAGCTGAATATTATCGCGACATGGGTTATGATGTGGCGCTTATGGCAGACTCTACTTCAAGATGGGCTGAGGCGTTAAGGGAGCTTTCGGGAAGACTGGAAGAGATGCCTCTTGAAGAAGGGTTTCCTGCGTATTTGCCTTCAAGGCTCGCGGAATTTTATGAAAGGGCAGGCCGCATTAAAACCCTGAACAACGATAGCGGCTCTATCACGATTATAGCTTCTGTCTCTCCTCCAGGCGGAGATTTTTCAGAGCCTGTCACCTCCCACACAAAGAGGTTTATACGTTGTTTCTGGGCGCTGGATAGAGATCTCGCGAACGCAAGGCATTACCCGTCTATAAGCTGGATAGACAGTTATTCTGAATATATAGACGACGTGAAAGACTGGTGGCATAAAAATATTGACAGGGAATGGCTTTCCGCAAGATACGCCATGATGGAGCTTTTGCAAAAGGAACAGAGGCTTCTTCAGGTTGTGAAACTTGTAGGCCCTGATGTCCTCCCGCATCGCCAGAGGCTGATACTTGAGACATGTAATATGTTCAAGAATACGTTTCTGCAGCAAAGCGCTTTTGATGATATTGATGCGTATTCTTCCGGCCGAAAGCAATTCCTGATGTTAAAATCCATAATTAAATTTTATGAAAAAAGTGATGAGCTTATTAAAAAGGGCATAAATATGAGCGAGATAAAAGAAAATCCTATTTATCAGGAACTTATAAGGATGAGATTTAAATATTCAGAAACGGAAGAGGATCTTCAAAAAATGGCAGGGCTTCCTTCTGAAGTGGAGCGCTCGCTTGGAGAGATGGGGTTTTAGATGAGAGAACATAATTTAAGGGCATATGCTGGGTTGGAAGAAATTAAGGGGCCTATTTTTATCATACGCAATATCCACAATGTCGGATATAACGAGATTGTGGAGATAACGGATGATGAAAACAGGACCAGGCTTGGGGTCACGCTTGAGGTGGGCAAGGCCTTTGCAGTTGTAGAAGTCCTGGGAGGGACAAGCGGGCTGGCTATAAAGAACTGCAAGGTGAATTTTAAAGAAAAACCTTTTATGATAGGAGTTTCTGAAGATGTTTTGGGAAGGGTTTTTGACGGGCTTGGCAACCCCATAGACGGCATGCCAAGGCCTGTTTACGACGAGATGATTAACGTGAACGGCCTTGCTATAAACCCTGTTTCGAGGGATTATCCCGCAAATATTATTGAAACAGGCATCTCCTCCATAGATGTAATGAATACCCTTGTAAGAGGACAGAAACTCCCTATATTTTCAGGAAGCGGGCTGCCTCATGACCTGATTGGAACGCAGATAGCCCGACAGGCCCAGGTTAAAGGAGAGGATTTCTGTGTAATCTTTGTGGCCATGGGCGTTAAATACGATACAGCGAGATTTTTCCAGAAAAGCTTTGAGGAATCAGGGGTCTTGGAAAGGGTCGCGATATTCTTGAGCCTGGCTGACAGCCCGTCAACAGAGAGGCTCCTTACTCCAAGGCTTGCGTTGAGCTGTGCGGAATACCTGGCGTTTAAGAAGAATATGCACGTTCTTGTAATAATGACAGACATGTCTAATTATTGTGAAGCATTGAGGGAAATCTCCACAATAAGAGGGGAGATCCCTGCGAGAAAAGGTTACCCCGGGTATCTCTACAGCGATTTAGCCAGTATATATGAAAGGGCAGGTATGATAAAAGGCATTAAAGGATCGATAACACAGCTTCCGATTCTCACAATGCCCAATGATGATATTACCCATCCAATACCTGATCTGACAGGGTATATAACTGAAGGCCAGATAGTGCTTGAGAGGGAGATGCATAATAGAGGTATCTATCCTCCGATAGCAGGTCTGCCGTCTCTCTCAAGGCTTATGAAGGATAATATTGGCAAAGGCCTGACCAGGGAAGATCATCCGTCTCTGGCCTCGCAGTTGTTCGCGTGCTATGCTCACGTGAAAGATACCAGGGCGCTTGCCTCAATAATAGGGGAAGAAGAACTTTCAAGCCTCGATAAGCTTTATCTTAAATTCGGGGAAGACTTTGAAAAGAAATTCCTTAGCCAGGGCTATAATGAGCGCAGGACGCTGGAAAATGGCCTGGATCTCGGGTGGGATGTCGTATCCAGCCTGCCTAAAGAAGAGCTTGTGAGAATACGGGAAGAAGACCTGAAAAAATATTATAAAAGACAGCAGGGGACGATTTGAAACCATTCCCTGCTAGTATTTGAGAATCAAAATGAAAATAAATATAGCTGCCACAAAAACCAATCTTTTAAAGTCTAAGAAGCTTTTATCTCTTACTCAGGAGGGCCATGATCTTTTAGACGAAAAGAGAAGGATCCTTATAAATGAGCTGACCTCTATTGTGCATATCGTGGACAGGCTTCAGAGGGAGGTGGATAGCTCTTTAGAGCAGGCATACGGTTTTGTAGATAAGGCTATTATTATAATGGGCAGAAAGAAGTTAGAGGAATTGAGTTTTTCTATAGATATAAAAACAAGACTTTCTATTTCTGAGAGAAGGGTTATGGGGGTGGGGCTGCCTTTGATAGATCTGGATGTGAAAGAGAACCCCCCATATTACAGCCCGCATGAAGTGAGCTCTTTTGTGGATGAGGTTATAGTCAGGTTCAGAGAGGTCCTGAAGCTGATAACGCAGCTCGCGGAAAAAAAGATTGCGCTTATAAGGATTGCCAAGGAAGTCCAGAAGACTATAAGGAAAGTGAATGCCCTTGAAAAGATATACCTGCCGTTCTATGAAACGAGCGTAAAATATATAAGCGACAGGCTTGATGAGGACTCAAGGGAGGCATTTTCAATGCTGAAACTTATAAAGGAAAGGATAAAGCAGTGAAGCAGATTGTTACTCCTCTCGCAGGCGGGCCAGCTTCAATAATTACAGCGAAATACGCGATTTATTTAGCAAAGCTTCTTCAGGTAAAGTTGACAGCTATATATGTTATAGATAAAAACGCTATACAGGAGCTATTGAGAAGCAGGGTGTTTGTGGAAGTAGAAGCAGCTGAATATGAGATAGACATGGAACAGCAATCCAGGCTTTTTATGCAGAGGATAAAAAGCCTGGCAGAAAATAAAAAGGTTGAGTTCGAATGTTTTATATTAAAGGGAGAGGTCCACAGTGAGGTTGCTAACAAGGCAAAGGAGCTGGGGGCGGATTTGCTTGTTATGGGAGATTTGAAAGAGGTGTTGTCCTGGAAAGAAGCTCGTTACAGCGAAGGAGAAAGGATATTCAGGGAATCCCCGTGCCCTGTAGTGATAGTCAAAAATTCCCAGGAAGCAGAGAGATTATATAAAGAAACAACCTAACTTTACAATTCGTGCATGGCACCATTTGTAAAGTTGAGACCGTTGCAAAAGTCATAAAACGAGTTTTGCCTTAATTTTAGTAATAACTACCCTTATAGGTATCGCTTCTTCCTTGTTTATGTTGTATTTTTTGTTCATCTT
>Ga0172375_10003436_pt1 | contig 24036 bp, 27 predicted proteins | sample LakKiv1m_FD_114537 | JGI IMG/M metagenome (GOLD analysis project Ga0172375, IMG submission 114537) | Freshwater microbial communities from Kabuno Bay, South-Kivu, Congo - kab_092012_11.1m | ecosystem: Environmental > Aquatic > Freshwater > Lake | place: Democratic Republic of the Congo... | reverse complement strand
TAAAAGATGGACAATTCCTATTGGAAGTTTAACAATCGCACTCCTCATTACCTCCCATAATGTAACCGCATTAATGTTTGCGCCAGTGCTTTTGGTTTTTGGGGTTATGTTAATTTATAAATCCAAAGAAAGAAGAGGTTTTTTCAAAGACCTTACTTTGATGGCAGTCTTAGGAATCGGCCTAGCAGCGTTCTTTTGGATTCCGGCAATGGTTGAGAAGAAATACATAATATACGACCAGGTTATGGCTAAAAACTGGGCTACTCAGTTTCCGACACTCTGGCAACTTATCAGATCTCCCTGGGGATATGGACTTTCCCACCCACAAGCACCGGAACCGGGTGACATGTCTCACCAACTTGGTCTGATACATATTGCAGTCATGGGTATTCTTCTGGTTTCAATCTTTATCCTTAGAAGGAAGAGAGATTTTTTGCAATGGGGCGTTTTCTCTTTAGCTGTATTTACTACCAGCCTATTTCTAATGCTTAAGATAAGTACTCCTATCTGGTCAAATCTTCCCCTTCTCTATCTTATTCAATTTCCGTACAGATTTGCATCGGTTTCTATTTTCGCTGCTGCGATCGCAGTGTGTCTTTTAATAGCATATTTACCTTTTAGAAAATTCCTCTTTATTTTCTTTCTTGTTCTTGTTCTATATGCCAACAGAAATCATTTAAACGTAAATCAAAAATTTGACCCTGATGACACATATTATATGAACTTAACCGAAACCACAGCTTCATATAATGAGCACTTACCGATTTGGGCATATGTCCCCAAGGATCACTCTCCTGGAAAGTTAATCATCTTGGAAGGAAAAGGAGAAATTAATATTCTGGAAAATAAGTCGGCCAGGGTGGTTGCAAATGTAATACTTGAAGAAAACTCTACTTTAAGATTTAACCAATTCTATTTTCCAGGGTGGGAACTTTCAGATAATGGGAAAGATATTGATTATTCATATAAAGAAAGCGGACAAAGTAAGGGTTTACCTGTATTTAATCTTCTGACTGGGCAACATACTTTCGAAGCAAGTTTTAAAGAAACAACAGACAGAAAAATTGCTGACACTATTTCAATTTTAAGTGCGTTTGCACTAGTTTTAACCACAATTCTTCTTATAAAAAACGCCCCTCAAAATAGACTCTTGACAAATTAGCACTCTAGGTGTTAGACTGCTAATTGATATTTGGAGGGGGTGAAAAATATGGCTATTATTAAATTCAATCCTTTTACACCCTGGCTAAATGACCGTTTCTTTTCCACATTTGATGATGAGGAAGGTTGGCCTATGGCTAAAGTAACTGAAGGACTGGATGTGTATGAAACAGATCGTGATGTTATTGTCAAAGCTGCAGTTCCCGGAATTCCTGCCGACAAAGTTGATGTAACTTTTGAAGACGGAGTTCTGAGGATAAAAGCTGAGATTCAGGAAACCGAAGAGGAGAAAAAACAAAAGAAGGTGATCTATAGACAGCAAAAAATGAGTTCTTTTGACTATACCACCACTCTCCCTCGGGCAGTTGACGGTGAAAGTATTTCAGCAGAAGTAAACGATGGAGTTGTTATAGTCAAAGCTCCAATTACAGAAGCTGCAAAGCCCAAAAAGATTAACGTCAAAGCAAATAAATAAAAGGTTATTATCCTTTTTCCCCGCCTAACCGGCGGGGTTTTTAATGGAAAAATTGTATTTTTCGGGGCTAGATTATAAACCTCCAACATAAATGAACCCAAAAGGTGCTATAATGACGAATGGGAAATTTTGGAAGAGACAGAAGATCCGATGGAGACGGAAGAAGAAACTTCGGTAGACGTGATTTTGGTGGCGGTGGAGGCAATTTCGGAGGAGGCTTCAATAGAAACGCAGGAAGACGCGAAATGTTTAATGTCACCTGTAGTAATTGTGGTAAAGATTGCCAAGTTCCTTTTAGACCGACAGGTGGAAAACCGGTTTATTGCAGCGAGTGTTTTGAAAAGATAAATGGTGGAAGAGATAATTCAAGAAGACCAGAAAGATCAGATAATAGACCACAAGGCATGAATTACGATCAAAGCAAAATCCAACTTGACTCTATAAATGCCAAGCTTGATAAAATTCTTAATATCTTAACACCAACCCCAGCTCCAATTGTTACTGAAGAAAAGGTAAAAGAGCCAGAAGTAATTAAAGAGTCCCCTAAAGCCGAGGTTAAAACAGTTAAGAAAGTGGTAAAAAAGGTAGCCTCAAAGAAAAAGTAAGCTTCGTTTCTAAAAATAAAGGATGTTTTTTATATAAAAATATTTAGAATAAATGCAATTGTGAAGAAAACGGCTCCTCCAAAACATGGAGTCAAAAAAGGATTTGATACATTTACAGGACACCCTCTTTTACACTTTTTTCCTTTTTTCCAAGCGAAATATTCTGCCAAAAAATTGTACCAGGCGAAAATTGTACCCCCAAGCAAAACAAAAAACTGAAGTTTGAGAATAGGCATAATTTATTATAACACCCGCAAGAGGATAACAATGTTATATAACCAATCAGTTGAGGTTATTAAAGTATAGCCAGCGGTTAGCCCTTCAAATGATACGATTCTTTCAACCAACCCATAAACTCAATATCTATTCCCTGTTCACCACAGATATTGAAGCAGTTCTTGAACACATTAGTAGACATGGGAACAGATACTTTCAATCTTGATGTATTTAGTTTCCTGTTTAATGCAAAGCGGATCTCTAAACCATCTTTCTTGGGTAAAACGGCAAGAAAATCGTAGGATCCAAACAAATGAATACAACAAGGGAGAGAAACAATTTTACATTTACCAATGTCTTTTTCTATACGGTTAAGCAGTGAATTGAACAGATCTCTGGCTTTTTCTTTATTCGCAAAATGTGACTCAATAGATACTCTGTTACAGCTATGAGGTTGGTTTGCTTTCCAGAATATTCTATCGCACTTAAAACATACCCACATTGTCCTATTATACTAAGTTCTGTCAGAGGTTGAAACAAAGGTTGTATTAAAAACCGACCTACTCCCCAACCCTAAAGGTATAGTAGCAGCCTTTGATAGGATAATTAAGGCTTTCGAATGCCTTATTGAAATTGAAGCCACCAAGACAAGGTGGAAGGAAATCAAGAAACTACAGTTTGCAAACTTCTAGGCCAGTAGTGATAAAGAAATAATTCCAACCAAAGTTATTATCATGCCTAGTATTTGTTGTTTGGTTAACCGATCCTTATAAACAAAGTAGGCTAATAGTGCAAATAAAGTTGTTAGGCTAATTTCTTTGCATCTTCTGCTTTCTTTTTTTCTTCTCGTTGTACGTACTCAACTAATGGATCTAAGAATTCAACAGTAAATAGTTTAAGTGATATTTCCATTTCCCTAATAATTGCATCAGACACTTGTTCAGCCTTTGTTAAGTTTAGTATTCTTTCCTGCTCGGGATGTGTAAGTGGATTTCTATTCATTTTCCATTGCTGATTAAGCGCTTCCCACCTCTCAATCCATTTTTCTTCAGTAAGCTTTTTTCCCCATGGTAGTTTCCTCATTTCTCCTAACATCTTTTTCTTTTCTTCCGACGAATAGTTTAAATATGATCCAATAGGTTTACTTTTAGAAACCTCAAATCTAAAAATTATCTCCAATACACCTTGCAAAAAACACTCAAATGACTTGTGGACAGGAAAGATCACAAAACTATAATCAAAATATATTCGTCTAATTTCTTCTTGTAGTCCCAATCTCAAGTCGTTCACCAACATGAAGTAATCAGTTAAGTGAGGAACTACACTAGAAGAAAGTGCGTTGAGAGCGTTTATCTCATTTGCACTAAAGGTATCGTTTAGTTTAATCTGAGCCAAAACTTTTATTCTTTGGTTTTCAGTAAAAGCTGGCAATGTAGGATTGGCCATATTTGGTTATATTAACTTACCTAAGCTCGCTAGATGGGACGATTTTAGAACTCTTAAGTGGCTGGAGCAAGTGGAATATCCTGAAACTACAAGGAAACAAACTGACCAGCTACTTTCACTTTAACTAGTGATAGCTATTCAATTTTGAAGAGAGGGCTTGTTGCTCGTTATACAAACCTTGGTCTTCTTTCATCCAACCTTCTTGCTCCGAACTTAACCATTTATTTGCTTTCATAGTTGCGATGAAAGATTCCATTCTTGATATTCTCGTACTGATAATTTCATTTATTCTATCAACTTCATCTTTATGTTGGTTATAAAAAGAGGTGTAATTCTTTAAATCCGACCAGCCAGCCTGAATACCCCTAATTGATTCCAAAGTTTTTTGCCAACTATCAATAAGTGATTGTTCGTAGTTTGGTGGAACATATCCAGCAAAATGCTGGACAAGAATTTGTGCTGGGCACCCATTAAGTGTCCCTTCTACCTCGGCGATGCCAATATCCTGATATTCTTTGTTAAGTAGAAACTTTTTGGTCTCAGGAAACTCAAATTGATTATCTATAAGCTCTTCTGCGTCGTAGTACCCCAGAGTAGGAGCCTCACCCCAGGTGGTATTTGAATATTTAGCGTCACGCATTGCCTTGCCCATCGTATAACCACTCCTAGTCGCTTCAAAGGAAAAATCATTATACTTCAGTATCACCTCACCTCTTTTCTGAGCTGATAATTCAAGTTCTGGTTGGTATTTTAATGGCTTCACTTTAGCTTCTGTTCTTTTTTCATTGAGAAGTTTGAGGTATTGTTCTTTATCTATTTTTATTTTTGTAGATTCATCAAAATCTTTCGATGTATCTCGCCAGTTTTTCGCCAAATCTCCTTTTTGGCCTTTGAGGGGAAGTACATTCTTAATATCTTCCAGTTCAAAAAAACCAATTTCCCTTGAGTCACCGCTTCCTTTTCGATTGTCTCCCATTACAAAAACTGAATCTTGTGGAACTACTACTTTTTGACATTCTTTAAGAAAACCTTCGCCAAAAGTAGAATGGGGCTTTGCTGTATAGGGTTCTGCTTGGGGTTTATCGTTCAGATAAACAACCCCCTCTCTGAGCTCTATCGAATCGCCAGCGATACCAATAACTCTTTTAACCCAACCAGAACCAGCACTATCACCATACATATTTTTGTTAGACTCTTTTGTCTTCTCATTCTCTACAACAACAATATCGCCACGCCCAATCTGGTGACCAAGCAATCTATTGCCAAACAATACTAATCCGTTTGGATATGGGAGCATTCCTGGATAAGCAAGTATCTGTTTTGCTAGTTCTTTTGGGTCTTTTCCTTCACCTTTTGGAAAAGTAGGATACATAGAACCAGTGCCCGAAATTCCTATTGGTTGTGAAACATACCCCAGCTGTAGACCAACCATTGCCCCCAAAAAATAATATCCTCCACCCCACATAGGGCCTAAGGTTAACAAAACAACTGCAATGAGGATTATCCGAGCAACTACGCTTTTTGGCTGAGGCGTTCCCTTCTCTTTGTTCTTTTTGAATATGTTCGATATTCCACTTAGTTTGTAAATTAGAAACAAAGGAAGAATGGTGAGAAGTAAAAAAGATTTAAGTAAAAACAGTAATATCCCGAATGGAGTTTTCTTAAACCTCACGACCTTCTTTGTCACAAACAAGTCAAGTATTAAGATAAGGGCCATTAAGAAAAATGATAGGAAGCCGACAACCATCGAGCCTATAAGAATAGTACCAGCCAAGTCGGATTTCCCATAGGTTGTAGAATCAACCATCCCACGGAAAAAATTGGTTGATATAACAATGTTTAGAACGAATACCCCAATGGAAAGGAGCCATAAAACGCCAAAAATTATGGCGATTATTCTAGCGGGACTTTTACGCTTTTTTTCTTTCATTTACTAATTTAAGTAAATCTTCTTTTTTGTATCTCCTATCGCCTCGCACACCAAACCGAACTGCTTTCAAAACCCCATTTTTATCCCATTTGCGAAGGGTGTTGGGGTGAACATTTAGAAGTTCCGATGCTTCAGACATTTTGAGTAGTCTACTTTTTGTCATAATTCTTTAGCGAGTATCAGTTCTGCAAATCATAGTCTCTCCGTACATTTCATTTGTAAATCGACACCCCTGTCCACAGGTATAATCGTAGTTATCTTCTGTTTTGTGAACTGCATTAACCCATTTCTGACATTCATTCAGGGAATATAAAGGTGGGCTTACTATCCAAGTCCTTTGGTCAACGATTTTATCTAAATCTGGATAATAAATTCCTGTCCAAATATTTCTCTTGAATAAATAAAAACCTACCAAAAGCCCAATCACTCCACCTAACAAAAGTGCCCAGAAAACCCTTGTATTCATTGTTCTTTAACCTAACATTTGATAACATTAGCTTACTTCTCTGATGCTATAAAAGCAAATATAAGAATTGTGGTTGTATGAAAAATGATTATGAGAAAGTGCTAGGTAGTATCTCTCTCCAAGCAAGGGAGCAGATTCTTGGAGTTGTCGAGAAAATCATTCACCTAGTTGAAACCAGCCCATCTTCTGAGCCTGTCTACTTTGAACGGGTAACTTCTCTCGGTTCAGACGGCTACGACGAGGGAACCATCTTAACAAAACTGAAAGAATTAAACCTTGTAAATGTTGTGGAAACAGACGATTACGGAAATCTTTTAATTACTGCGTCTTTAGAAAAACTCCGAGAGGCAAAGAATTTTCTTGAGAATAAAAATACTGAAGAGATGTTAAAAAAACAGAAGTCAGAGCAAGCTCTTCGCCCGACATTTTTCCCTCTTGGCCGTGGAGAAGGTGTAAGAACTCGCCAACAAGAGAAAAGGTCACTTAGTGATGATAATGATTTCTCCGACCTCCCCACCAGCTATCTTAAGCAAGAATATTCTGCGGCCACCTTGATACTGGCAAAGGTGTCTTACTACGGAAATGAGGCTAAAACAAAGATGATGATGGGAATGTTCTACGGCAAATATTTTCCTGTTCCAAGTAGTCTGGGCGAGGGGTATGAGATTTTAGCACGAATATCCGAGGTCGTTAAAAAGTTTGAGAACCACGGATTCATTCAAGAGGTTAGTTATGGAGATGGCCAGATGCAAAACACCACCATTTCCTTTTTTGTAAATCCAGACAATCTAAGAACTTACAAAACCCTATTGGCAAAAGAGATTCGGCTCAGAGAAGGTGGCGGTGAAATGCCTAGCGAAAACAAAGACATTTTATCCAACGGCCAGCTATCCTATGATACCGATAACAGGGAAATTAAATACGGGTCAAAACCTGCCAGAGGTTTAAGCACATCTTCCGATTATGGTAGGCTCCTCGCTCTCCTAATGGGCAACATTAACAAGAGGGTAAGTTATACCCAAATATGCGACGCTGTGGGAATTGACTATAAGGCCGAGGAAATAGACCCAGAAAACGACCCCTCAGTAAAACGCCAAATCCAACAAATCAGAAAGGATTTGTCTAAAAGGTTGGTAGGAGCTGGTATGCCTAAAAGTGTTTTGGAAGAACTTATAGTCTCTCGTGACGGCTACAAAATGAATAAAATCGACTAGTTCCTCTTTTTTTCCACCATCTTTCCACCTTCGTTCCCGTGTGCCCACGGCAAATTCCTTGAGATACTTGGCTTGTCAGAGCAACGCAATGTTCCTACCTGACAGAGATTATGATTACAAGATTAAAATTGGATGACTATTACACAACCTCAGACCTTGGGTTGGTTACGGCTCTCTCCATCTGGTATCCGATTGAGGTCATCGACAGAACCAATCCCAACAAAGTAGAGTTCCTATTCAAAAAAGAGGACGGGCTTAACGAGACAATCGAATCTTTTTGGAAACGCCAGTTAAAAATCGACGCTTTATCTTATTTCAACCAGCTGAAAGTCGTGAAGGCACGGCTATACGAAGGGGGGTAACAATGGTAAGCCCAGAGCTTTTGAATGAGTTGAAGGCAATTATTAAGGAGGACTATGGAACAAAACTACAACCAGAAAAACTTTCCGAAATCGGAAACGGGTTGGTCAATTTTTTTGAGTCATTGCTGAAAATACAAAAAACTAAACAAAATGTCTATGAAAATTCTGGAAGTCGAAATAATTAAAACGAAGTCGGAGAAGGTACAAGCCCGAGCGGATGTGCATTTTGAAGGTTTTTGGCTAAAGGGGTTTAAAATCATCAAAGACCTGACTACCCGCTCAGAGTTTGTTACCCCACCAAGCTATCTATCCCCTAGAGGCTGGCGTCCACTTTTTAAGACCGATTCAATTGAAGAATGGGACGAAATTAGAAGCCAAATACTTGAAGATTACAACAATTTCCAAATAAAAGACTCTGTAAATGATGCACTTGGAACGGAGGATAACTAATATGCTCTTCTTATATGAAATAAAACATATATGACTAGTGACATATATAACATAGCTGTCAGCAGGGGGTTAATAAACGACCCTATGTCATATATGTCATAAGAACAATGAGAAAAATAATCGTTACTATCCCCAAAATCCAAAACCAGAAGTGGAAAGTCTCGTTTGGTAAAAATAGCCGAATTACCAGAACTTCTTCTGTCCTCGTCTACAAAGCCATCGAAAGAACACTTTTAGCTTCGTCCGAAGGGGTAAAAACTAGTATTGTTGTCAGATACGATGAGAACATCACCAATGAAACACTTGCCAGTACCGACCCAGCGTACCTTTTATATACCCTATCGTGTTTTCTTGAAGATTTTCTTCCGAATCGATTCTTAAGAGCGAAGGAAAAGAGATATTGTAGAGAAGTTTTTGAAGCTGAGACGCCTTAAATCTCTAATCATTTCGGTTATTTTTGCCTATGGGAAGATGGAGTTATTCAAACAGACAAGAAGCTGGCAGTTTAAAGCAAATAAGTGCAAGTTTTCTTAACAAACAGGGCTATTTTGTTCGTGGTTGGAAGTCTGGGAACATCTCTTGGACACGAAACGGAGAACAAATCGCAATTATAAGTATTCAGGCTTCTATTGACAATTACGAGCGGTTCATAAAGCTCTCTTATACGCAGACAGACAATTATTTAGGGGAAAGAAAAGATTTTGATTACAAAATCACCTTAACGACAACGCCCTGCTTCTTCGGAGGAGAAAGATTCTGGTTCATTTGCCCGCTTTCTGCAAATGGAGTCTACTGCGGAAGACGGGTTGGAACGCTGTATAAAGGAGGAGATTATTTTGGATGTCGGCATTGCTACAGCCTCACCTACGAATCAAAAAACAAAAACCGCAGAAGTGAGCATTATCCCTTGTTCGCCACTTTAGATGGGCTCCAAAAAATTGAAGAGCTAGAAAAAAAGATTAAGGTTAAATACTACCGGGGGAAAGCAACTAGGAAACAGCAAAGGCTAAATATGATGAATTTTAGAATGCTCCCATATATGGTAAGGGTTAGTAAAATGAGATGAATAACTTGACATTACTTAACACTTAATCTAATCTGAAAGGAGGATAATATTGATGAAATCAGTACTATTATGCAGGGTTTCGAGTAAAGAGCAGGAGGAAACTGGCTACTCCCTGCCTGCACAAGAGAAGTTGCTTGCCGAATATTCGAGCTCCCACGGCTTCGAGCAGAAACCCAAGATATTTTCCATCTCTGAGTCAGCGGGGGGTAAGAAGCAAAGGGAAATCTTTAACTCAATGCTCGCCTATGTACTCAAGCACAATATCAAGGTAATCATCTGCGAGAAGGTTGATAGGCTTACGAGGAACTTTCGGGACGCCGTAGCAATTAACGACTGGCTAAATGAGGACTCAGAAAGGCAGGTTCATTTCGTCAAAGAGAATGTGGTTTTGACAAGAGATTCAAAATCCAATGAAAAATTCATTTGGAACATTAAAGTTTCGGTTGCCCAATATTACATAGATAATCTTTCTGAAGAGGTCAAGAAAGGACAGAAAGAAAAAATTGCACAGGGCTGGCTCCCTACCAAGCCACCTTTAGGATACAAAACCTTAGGTGAAAAAGGACACAAAACACACATAATTGATAATGAAAAATCTCCCCTGATTAAAAAGTTGTTCGAACTCTACTCCACTGGCAACTATTCTCTCAAAATGCTCACAGAACTTATATACAAGGCGGGGCTGAGGGGGGTAGGCGGAAATAGAATCTACAAAAGCAGGATTCACGAGCTTCTATCTGACCCTTTTTATGTCGGAAAAATACATTGGAACGATAAATTATATGAAGGTAGGCAGGAAACTTTCATTGATAATGAAACCTTCGAACGGGTACAACGGGTACTAAAAGGAAAAAATACACCCAAAAGCCAGAAGCACAATTTTCTTTTTAAAAGTCTTATCCGATGCGACGAGTGCGGCGGGTTAATTACTTGGGAAATCGCCAAAAAGAAACATATTTACGGCCACTGCAACCATTACCGCAATTGCTCACAGTTAAGTTGGGTCAAAGAGCCTGAAGTAGAAAACCAGTTACTAGAACATTTTGAACAACTCCGAATAAAAAATACGAGAATTGTTGAATGGATAAGAAAGGCCCTCAAGGAAAGCCATAGAGACGAGATAGAGTTTCATTCTTCGGCGGTGAATCAGCTAACGACTCGACAAGAACAAACAAAACAGAGACTAGACAGGTTATACGATGACAAGCTAGATGGGAAAATTACCGAAGACTTCTACCAGAGAAAGTTTGAGCAGTACTCTCAAGAACTCGGTGAGTTTTCCGACTCCATAAAAAAACACAATGATACGAGCGTTAAATATTTTGAACTGGGGGTAAATATTTACGACCTATCGCAAAAGGCTAAGGAGATATATTTAAAGGCAAAAGAGAAAAATATGGTCGAGGAGCAAAGGAATCTCATAAGGTTAACTTTCGCTAACCTAACGCTTAATGAGGGGAGGGTGGGTTTCTCCTATACGCCTGTATTCAAACTCCTGTCCGAAGCTGTGGTAGCTACCAATGGTTCGAAAGAGGCCAAAAACAAAGAGAGAACGGATAGAATTTTCGAACCTAACAATAAGGTTGAAGATTTGGGCAAAACAGGCTATTTTTATCCCTTAAGTCCTACCTTGCTCGCACTGGTTGATTATGTGAGTACTTGGTTTAAAACAAACTCTGCCACCCAATATGAATATGCCTTTACAAATTAGTAAAAGGCCATTCCGACAAACGAAATGAAAACTTAAATAAATAGTCTCATTTTGATATACTTCTCTTATGAATATGGAGCTCCGAGAGATTTTAACCGGAATTAGGCGAGCAATCTCTTTACTAAGTCATAAAAGTAAAAGAAGTCTTATTGTTGCTACAATTATTATCTTATTTACTGGGGCATTAAACAATTTACCAGCAGTTATTCTAGGAAGATTAGTTGACAAACTGGTTAATATTTCAAAAATACCCTTTGATTTAGTAACTCCTTTTTTAGTTCTCATCATTACAATCATCTTAATTAAAGAGACTTTAAATGTAATTTGGAAATATTTAATTGAAAATATAGCTACCCAAGTAGATAAAGAGCAGACAGTAATGGTTATTGAGAGACTTCTTAAAACAGACATTGGAGGTTTCCTTTATCAGCAACAAATTGGTTCTCTCCATGGTCGTATATTTCGTTCAATCCAAGGTTTAATTTGGATAATTAAGCTAACGTTTAGAGAATTTGCTCCAATATTTTTTAGTGCATTAGCAGCCGTCGCAATTGCTTTTTACCAAAAACCCATGATTGCCACAATTATGATTTTAGTGATACCCACAGGATTATTCTTAATTATTAAACAGGTGTCTTCACAAAAAGGCATTCGTGTTTCGCTGTTGAGGGGAAAGGAACAAGTTGATGGAAAAGTGGTTGAAATGTTGGGAGGTATTGAGACTATCCGAACCTTAAATACAGTACCAAACGAGGTCGGTAAAATTGAGGAAATTGCTGAAAGATTAAGAAAAATTGAAATCCGTCATCACATTTATATGGCTCTATTTGACGCTGCAAAATATTTAAACGAAAGCTTTTTTTATATTCTTGTTGTCGTTATAGCAATCCTTTTTGCTTCGCAAGGTGTTATTACAAAGGGAGACATTCTTGTATATTCCATTTTATTTTTAAGCATTACCTCCCCATTAAGGGAAATTCATAAAATTCTTGACCAAGCTCATGAAAACTCAATTCGGGTTAACGACTTGTATAACCTTTTACACCAACCCCTTGATAACTCGTTCCATGTAAATAAACAGGAAGATGAGATTATTGATAACAAAATTACTGCAATTAAAACAAAGGGGTTAAAATTTTCATACAACGGGAAAGATGAAAAACTGCTTGATGATATTACCCTATCAATAGAAGTTGGTAAATGCATTGGTGTAGCGGGTGCCTCCGGTTGTGGGAAAACAACTTTTATTCATATTCTTCTCAAGCTTGTTCACGGATATGAAGGAGATGTCTTTTTATTTGGTAAAAATCTAAAAGCTATAACTCGCGACGAAATTGCTGAAAAGATAGCTTATGTTCCTCAACGACCTTTTATTTTCTCTGGAACCATAAAAGAGAATCTTGTATATGGTATTAAAGACGAACCTTCAGAGAAGGAAATCATAGAAGCTGCAAAAAAAGCACGTATCTACCTTGAAGTAGTAAATGATTTAGGAGGGTTTAACGGAAGAGTTGCAGAAAATGGCACTAACCTAAGTGGAGGTCAAAGACAACGAATTGCAATTGCTCGGGTAATGCTCCGTTCGCCTGACTTAATCATATTTGACGAGGCGACATCTGCCTTAGATAATACCAATGAGGCAATTATTCAGGAAAATATTGAGAGAGAATTTAAGGGTAAAACAATAATTATCATTGCCCATCGGTTAACAACATTAAAAAACTGCAACCACATCTTAGTCTTTGACAAAGGACATATTATTCAGAAGGGAACATTTGATGAATTATCTTCTTCAAAAGGACTATTTCAGGATTTTTTAAAACAGAGAACGGTGTTAAAAACGTAATTTATCGTGTAACTTCTTGCCGTAATTTAATAATCAACATATTTCAGTATAAGCTTCTGTTTTTAAATTAATTTCTTATCATAAGGTAAAATTAATGGGGAGTATGCCCCCCATAACTAACTTATGAATATCGGACAAAGATTAAATAAAATTGAAACTGCTGTAAACAATAATCTTATTAACGACCCCGAAAAAGCTCTTGCAATCGTTAAGAAGGTGCTTTGTACTGCTTTTCCAGACGACGGCGATATAACAGAAAAGGTAACAACTGAGGAATGGAATTTTTTTGTAGCCTCATGCGATAGACTGTCATCGGAACAAATTAAAGAAGTTAAAGCAAATATTATTGCTAAGGAGGGTTTTATATGAGATGTAACTATATTAAACCAGATGGTAATTTGTGTGGAGCAAATCCTATTAAGGATAGTGTTTATTGTTTTAATCACAACCCCGATTATTCCGAACAAAAACAGCTTGCCGTTACCAAAGGTGGATTAAACAGAAAACATTATGAAGCGTACGGAGAAATAATTGAAATTAACGACCCTTTGGATATTAAAAATATATTGGCAAAGGTTATTAACGGTGTCTGGACTGGTACAATACCAAGTAATCAGCCCGCCAACACGATAGGCTTTTTAAGCCGTTGCTGGTTGGACGCAAATGAACAATCAAGCGTAGTTAATAGAATTGAAAATATTGAAAAACAGTTGGAGTTGTCGGGAATCAAAATGAAATAATAATAGCTATTATTATTTTAGATGTAGATGAATATGGATATAAAACCTATTGATATTAATATAAATGATTTAGGCTTATTCACTAGAACCGCCTATATCTTAGACCAATTAAATTTACTGGAAAATATTAGAGAAATTCGGAAACTTTGGAAATTAGACAATAATCTTATCCCCCGTGCCTCTTTTTCTAATTGGGTTAACCAACCCAATTATGACTTTGAGCTAAGCAAAGAGGCTTCAGGATATTATCTTCAGGCTAAAGATACACTTTCAAAACACGATAACCGAAAATGTATAACGGAAGACGAAAAGCATGAATCGTATGTTCTTGGGAAAAAGTTGGCTGATATGAATCCTGTTGAGTACGAGGTTGAATGTTTTATGAAAATAAACGGACTTGCTCCTATTTGGAAACAGGCTATTTTAAAATCTGTTGTGTGTGGAGAAATTTCAGAAGATGATTTTAGAAATAGTAATAATGAACTTGAATACAGTGAAATTCTAAATGACAAAAAATTCTCTTGGGTTATCGAAAAAGTATATAAAGGGACAAGAGGTAAAAGACAGATATTAAGAGACAGAGCATTATATTGGATGGTTTTTGAAGAGGAAAAGAAGGGGCTTGGTGCTTATAGAAAAGTTATGGATATCTGGGATACAAAATGCCCAACCCCAAAGCTTGAACCCCATGAAGAAAAATGCAAACACTGTATTTTTGACCAGAACATCATAGAACAGGCAATTCATCGCTATAGGGATTTTCTTCTCCGCTGACATTAAGAGTTTTCTTAACTTCAGGGCTATCTGCTTCAGGCTAAATTATGATTCTTCTATATGGTAGTCGGATGGCTTTCAGAGAAATTAATTCAAAAAGTAAAACAGGTTTTTGAACCCCGATATGGGAGGACGCTTACAAATGAAGAGGTTGAAGACATTGCTAATAATTTAACACTTTTCATTGAGGAGTTAACAAAATTTAGATGGAAAAATAATTATGGAAAACAAATCTCATACTAAAAAAAGAAATTACACCCTTATTTTATTTGAAAATGGTTCAAATTTTACCAAAAGGGTAGAAAGATACGAAACCAAATCTATCAGGCGTTTCAGCACCAAGTTGAGGCTATTAAAATCTCCATTTGAGTGTTATTTAAGGGTCTACTACCCCGATGGCGGACACAATGACGGTAACTATGTAAACAAAGAGGATTTATTAATGGCTTATGAAGCATTTTGCGAAATTTAATATGGAAAAATACGACGACAAAAGAAATGAGTATAGAACTAAAGACTTGGGAGAGGTGGCAACCTTAATATGCAAAGAGGCTAGATTGATGAGAATGGAGAGGGTTAACGATGTCTGCTGGTTCGTATTCCGCGACATAGATTTCTGTTGGGATATATCTAATAAATATTATTTTGGTGATATATCTGTCCATCCTAGGGTATTTCAAGGAATTATCTCAATGTTAAAAACAAAGATATTTGCAGAAAAATAGAAATATGAACGAAGTAAATGAAGATGTAAAAGTAAAAATTTTTATTAAGGGCAAAGATAGGCTTTTGGCAAATGCGGTCATATATTTAGATATCGGTAAGTATGGAACGGTTGCCCTAAAAGGTTTTCAGATATGGAAAAGCACGATGATGAATGGGAGATTGGGCGAGTATATTAATATTTCACCACCAACTAAATCTATTCAAGGGAAGTTAACATATCTATATTTTTTTGAAAACAGTAACGGATGGTATCTTTTGGAAAAACAGATATATAACGCATATATCAATCAAAAAACATCTATGTAAAGTAAAAGTAACTATAATAGTAACTAAGGGATTAACTATATAGTTATAAATAACAATAGGGTTAACGATAAATAAAAGTAACAAGAAAAAACATATATTGAGATTTATAAAATATGAACACAATAACATTTATTAGGTATTCAAGAAAATCATCCGAAGCAAAAGAAAGACAGGCGTTGTCTATACCAGAACAGATTATTGAATGTGATAAATATGCAAAAGTTAATAATCTTCGTATTGTTGAAAAAATAGAAGAGAGTAAAACCGCGTTTAAGCCTCATAAACGACTTGGTTTTGATAGGATGATAACCTTATTGGAATCAGGTCAGGCTGATTCTATCCTAACTTGGCACTTAAACAGATTGGCAAGAAATCCTGAAGAAGGCGGTAAATTATTACAACTACTACAAGATGGGAAAATTAAAGAAATAAGAACTCCATCGGGGGAAATATATACCCCAGAAAGCGACCATCTTATTCTACAAATCCATTTTGGGATGGCTAACCAATATTCAAGAAATATAAGCAGAGATGTAAAAAGGAGCCTTGTCCATAAAGCAGAAAGGGGCGAATATACCAGAAGAGCGATTTTAGGATATGACACAATTGGAGAAAGAGGTGTAAAAAATTTAAAACCCAATCCCCTAGAAGCACCACTTCTCAAAAAGGCTTTTGAAATGGCTTCTACGAAAAATTATCCGTTAAGCCATATTTGCGAATTTCTATATAAAAGCGGATTAAGAACTAAAAACAATAAAAGAATTGGGAAAAGTCATATATATTCAATCCTTATCAACATTATTTATACGGGATATTTTTACCATCAGGGCGAGTTGTATAAGGGTACTTACGAGCCAATAGTGTCTAAAACGCTGTTTGATAAGGTTCAGAAAGCTCTTAAAGACCGTTCAAGGGCAAAGCTTAAAACTTGGGATAAATTATATAACGGGTTGATAAAGTGCTCAAAATGCGGATGTGCAATAACTACTTCCCATAAAACCAAGTATTACAAACAAACAGACAGAAAAGCGACATATGTCTATCTTCATTGTACAAAGAGAAGGGGTAACTGCGATGAAGAACCGGTAACAATAGAAGATTTTGAAAAACAGCTAAAGGATATCGTTTTATCAATAACTTTGGACAAAGAAGTGTGGTCTTTGGGAGTTGAACTTCTCAAGGAAAAACACAAACACGAAACCGAAGCCAATATTAATAATCTTGGACATTTACAGGAACTGTACAAAAATTCTCAAGAAAAGTTAAACCGCTTAATTAACATGAGAGCAAATGAGGAATTAACCAGAGAGGAATTTATATATCAAAAAGAGACTTTGTTAAAAGAACAGTCAGGAGTCAAATCCCTTCTGGACGATAACGAACAAATTTCTCACACTTGGTTGGAACTTGCAGAAGATTTTCTAAATACTGCCTTTTACGCACGAGATATTATCCAAGATGGTGATTATGCAGATAAAAGAAACTTAATTATGGCAATCGGTGAGAACCTCTTTATAGATGACAAAAAGCTGGATTTTAGCTTCAAAAAACCGTACGACATACTCCTAAAACCAGAGTATCGTACTAATGGGCTCCGGCGACAGGATTCGAACCTGTAATCATCTCCTTAACAGGGAGCCGCGATACCGTTTCGCCACGCCGGAATATAAAGTCTAATCAGTTACGAAGCCCATTATATCAAACACGTGCCTTTGCTGGAAGCTTTATATCCGAAGAATTAATTAGACTATTGTGTAGTTCCCTGTGACAGTTTGAACAGAGTAGAACACATTTACTCAATTCTCTTTTTATTGTTTCCCAGTCGTGTAAATAAGCATCTGTGGAAAAATTAAATTTCTTGTCTCCAAGGTGGTGAAGATCGAGCGCACCAACACAGCGGTTATACCCACATACCATACACTTTCCACCTTTATATTCAATGGCAAATAGTTTTATACGTCTCCTTCTTTTGGTTGTGGCATAGCTAAGATACTTAGCCCTATCTTTATAGGTCCTAGTCTCCTTTCTTCGGGTTTTATTGGGCATAATTCAGTTTATGATTGATAAATACTTGTGTCAATCGTCAAAAGCGCTATAATCTTGTCATGTCCATTGATTGGGTCAAAAAACAGGTTGAAGAACTTAAAGATCAACACCTCTATAACAACATTCTTACTATTGAAAGCGCAATAGGGCCCGAAGTCATTATTAACGGAAAAAAACTTCTAAATTTCTGCTCCAATAACTATTTGGGATTAGCCAATAATCCTGATTTGAAAAAGGCGGCTGTGACTGCCATTAAAAAGTATGGAATAGGGCCGGCAGCTGTGAGAACTATTGCCGGTACGACCACTTTACACAAAGAATTGGAAAAGGTTCTTGCTAAATTCAAAAAGGCTGAGGCTGTAATTACCTTTCAAAGCGGATTCTCTGCTAATTTAGCTGTAATTCCGGCTCTTGTTGGAGAAGGAGATTTAATATTTTCGGATGAACTGAATCACGCCAGTATTATTGATGGTTGTAGACTAAGTAAGGCTGAAGTTATTCGTTTCTCTCATGCTGATGTAAGTGATTTGGAAGCCAAGCTTAAAAAAGCTCCTAAAAAAGGTAAAAAGTTGGTAGTTACCGATGGGGTTTTTTCAATGGACGGCGATATTGCCCCTTTGGATAAAATTTATAAAGTCTCTTCCAAATATGGAGCGATGTTGATGGTCGATGATGCTCATGGAGAGGGTGTTTTGGGGTCAAACGGACGAGGAATTGTTGACCACTACAAACTCCACGGAAAAGTAGATATTGAGGTTGGGACAATGAGTAAGGCCTTTGGTGTCGTCGGTGGAATGGCTGCCGGTAAAAAGGAGGTTGTTGAATGGTTGACCCAGCGTGGACGACCATTTCTTTTTAGCTCCGCCATGACCATTCCCGATGTTGCAGCCTGCATAGCCGCCGTAGAACTTCTAACAAAATCCGGTGGTCTGGTTAAAAAGCTTTGGAAAAATGCGGATTATCTCAGAGCCGGACTTAAAAAACTTGGATTTAATACGGGAACCTCTATCTCCCCTATTATCCCCATCATGCTTGGAGAATCAAAACTTGCTCAAGATATAAGTCGAGAGCTTTTTGAAGCCGGTCTTTTTGCAAAAGCTATTGCTTATCCAACAGTTCCTCAGGGAAAGGCTAGAATTCGAATCATGAACTCTGCTGGGCATTCAAAAGAACAGCTTAATAAAGCCCTTCAAATCTTTGAGAAAGTTGGCAAAAAACTTAAAGTAATTTAAATGACCAAGAAAAGTATCCTGGTTACCGGTGCATTTGGGCTTGTTGGAAGTGATCTTGTGCCGGTTCTTCAAAAGAAATTTGGGGTCAAAAGTGTTATTGCATTAGGAAATAGGACCATTCCAAAAGATTTCCACGGCAATCTTGTTAAAGGTGATATCCGAGACATCGGTTCTCTAGAAAAAATCATTAAGAAATATAAAATCACGGATGTTTACCATCTTGCCGGAATTTTGTCGGTGGGTAGTGAAAAGGACCCCGGCCTTGCCTGGGAAGTAAATTTCGGAGGTTTGAAAAATGTTCTCGAATTGGCAAAAGCTTATAAATTTAAGGTATTTTGGCCAAGTTCAATTGCCGCCTTTGGTCCAACAACACCAAAGAAAAATACGCCTCAACACACCAGCCTTGAACCTACAACAATTTATGGTGTTGCCAAAGTTGCAGGAGAACTCATGTGCCAATATTACTGGAGACGCTGGGGAGTTGACGCAAGAAGTCTGAGGTATCCGGGACTTACGGGATTTAAAGCTCCTCCTGGAGACGGAACAACGGAATATTCTGTACACATTTTTTATGGGCTTTTAAATGAAGAAAAATATAGCTGTTTTCTCAAGAAAGATGCCAGGCTTCCCATGATGTATATAGATGACGCCATTAAAGGCACTATTGAATTGATGGAGGCACCCCCTGAAAAGATATCCGCCAGGACCAGTTATAACTTTGGTGCAATCAATTTCACTCCGGAAGAAATTGTCACAGAAATCAAAAAACTTTACCCAAACTTCAAATGCACCTATGATGTAGACCCGGTCAAACAAGCAATTGCCGACTCCTGGCCGCAATCAGTTGACGATAGTACCGCACGTCATGATTGGGGTTGGAAACATGAGTTTACGTTAAATAAAATGACAAAAGTTATGATTGAAGGCCTCAAACAAAAGCTTGGGAAGTAATTAATCTAAGTAATCTTGCAGCTTCTTTCTTCTACTCGGGTGTTTAAGTTTACGAAGCGCTTTTGCTTCAATCTGACGGATTCTTTCCCGAGTTACTCCAAATACTTTTCCAACTTCTTCTAGGGTCATTGCTTTACTTCCCTCCAAACCGAATCTGAGTTTAAGGACCTTTGCTTCCCTTTCGGAAAGAGTTCCTAATACTTCCTCTAAATGGTCCTTCAAAAGTTGTTTACTTGCCTGATCGACTGGGGAAAGAGTATTTTCGTCGGGAATAAAGTCTCCCAAAAAGCTTTCCTGATCTTCCCCAACTGGAGCCTCCAAAGATGTTGTTTCCTGAGCAATCTTAAATATTTCTCGGATACGATCACCCTCAAGATCAAGCTCTTCCCCTATTTCCTCGGGGGTGGGTTCTCTTCCCAATTCCTGCATTAAGCGCCTGCTGGTTCTATAAATTTTATTTATTGTTTCAACCATGTGGACAGGAATTCTAATGGTTCTGGCTTGGTCTGCAATCGCTCGAGTGATTGCCTGCCTTATCCACCAGGTTGCATAGGTGGAAAATTTATAGCCTTTCCTCCAATCGTATTTTTCAACTGCACGGATAAGACCCTGGTTTCCTTCTTGAATAAGGTCAAGTAGTGAAAGCCCCCGACCAATATATTTCTTGGCAATTGAAACAACAAGCCTGAGATTACTTTCCGTTAGTTTATCCTTCGCCCTTTTATCTGCCTTTTCGTATCTTTTGGCAAGTTCAATCTCGTCTTCTGCCAAAAGGAGGGGAACTCTACCAATTTCGCGTAGATATTGCCTTACCGGATCTGTGGACTCAATCCCTTCAAGTTTTGTAAGAAGTTCAATTTCGCGGTCGAGTTTTTCTTTAGCCTTTTCATCGCTTTCTATCTCTCCCGGGGTTACCGATTCAAAAACATCTATCCCTTCCGCCAAAAGTTTCTCATATAGATCATCTAGTTCTTCCACACGTTCCTCGGCATCGGGAAAAACTTCCATGATTTCTTCCTGAGTTAAAAAACCCTGGTCACGGCCTTTTTTAATTAAATCTAAAACTGGTTTACGTATCATATAAATAACAATGAAACACTATTCCTCACCAAAGATTATACCGCCGACACTATCCTTTTCGTAAGTGGAGCGTAATTTGGCGAGTTTATTAAATTTATTTTGAGCTTCAAGAAGCTTTATACTTTCGCCTTTTTCTTCCATCTCACGTATCTGAGACTCTAGAATTTCTAATTTTTCTTTTACAGCTAGTATTTTAAGCTCTTTTTTCACTAATTCCAACTCCCTCTTTATTTCATCGGCATTTTCGTCTAAATCACGTTCCTCCAAAAGGACAATTTTAGAAAATCCGGAAAAAAGTTCTTTGGGAAGACTCTTACCGAAATCGGAAATTTCGTATTTCTTTTTGGAAGTGAATTTTTTGAATTCATCAATCAGTTTTAAATTGAAGGGTAGCTTAATAGCCTCTTTAATGTCTTTTTGGGAAAGCGCATCAGGCTCTTGGGTAAAAACCAATTTCAAAAAGTTTTCTTCAAGCACATCTCTTTTTGTTCTTTGTTGAACTTCTACTTTTTCTACTTGTTGGGTTACAGTAGACCCTTTTTCGAGTTTGGCAATTTCTTCGCTTACTGCATCAAGTGGAACACTAAGTTTTTTTGCAACAACATTTGCATAATGTGATTGAACAATATTGTCACCTATCTCGGAAAGAATGGGGACAATCTCTCTTGAGATCTTTGACTTGCCCGAACCCGTACTCACATCATTTCGGGAAAATACGGAGTCGATCAAAAATTCCCAAATTACTTTGGCTCCTATCAGGTCTTTTTTATAACTATCAATATTTCCGCGGGCGGCATCGTCCGGATCTTTATATCCACCACTGAGTTCGGCTACTTTTATCTCGACACCAATATCGCTTGCCACTTTTATCCCCCGCCTGGCAGCTGCATCTCCAGCAACATCGCTATCAAGAGCCAAAATAAACTTCTGCGCAAAACGAGAAAGGAGTTTAACTTGTTCTTCGGTGAGAGCGGATCCTTTAATGGCAACAACGTTTTTAATACCTGCCTGCCAGGAAGAAATAAGGTCAAGTTCTCCCTCAACCACAATTGCTGTTTTTTTCTTTTTGATAAAACTTCTTGTTAAATTTAGTCCATAAAGAACATTGCTTTTATGGTAAAGGGGTGTTTCCGGAGAGTTAATGTATTTACCGGTTTCGCGTTTATCCCAAGGCAAAATTCTACCGGAAAAACCGATGGGGTTTCCCCTATGATCAAAAAGCGGAAATATCACGCGCCCGTTAAATCTGTCATACATGTTTGACCCTCTGACAATTCCTATACCGGCCCGTTCGACATCACCAAGACTAAACTTTTTCTTATCTATCAAAAACTTCTTAAGAGCGTATGAATTCTCGGGAGAAAAACCAAGTTGAAACTCTTCAATTGTTACCTTTTTAAGGCCTCTGTCTTTAACTAAATAATCTAGTGCTTTTTTACCAACCGGATGATCGACAAGAAGGAAGTTGTAAAAACGAAGAGCCTGGGTATTAACTTCGATTAATTTTTCTTTCTCGGTTACCTGCCCACCTTTGAACTCTTTGAGCTTAACTCCTGCCCGGTCAGCCAGATATTTTAGAGCTTCGGGAAAGTCCATTCCTTCATACTTTTCCAAAAATGCAAATACGTCTCCGGCTTCTCCACAACCGAAACATTTAAAAATCTGAAGCTCGGGAGAAACCATGAAAGAAGGGGTTTTTTCACCGTGGAAGGGACAAGTTGCTTTATAATTGCGACCAGCTTTTTTAAGCTCAATTCTCTCACCAATAATCGCAGCAATATCTGTACGACTTTTTACCTCTTCAACCTGGTTTTCCGACATTCTAACTTGAATTATATCACCCGACCCGAATAAAAGATGAAATTATATGCCTCCAATCACAAATCTGAGGGATTTTAAATCTCAAAATCTAATATCAACGGTAAATGATCTGAAATTTCCAAATAAGGGACCTCAAAAGATTTAATTTTTATTTCCGAAGAAACAAAGACATAATCGGCAAAATGTTGTTTAACAAACCCTGGTTGATCCTTAAACTGTTCCCAGCTGATCTTGTTCCTTGTAGATTTAACATTAAACTCTTTAATCAGATTTTTATATCCCGCCTTCTCAAACATTAAAACGCTTTCCGTTTCCGGCAACAAGTTGAAATCCCCTCCTATTATTTTGGGTCCTTTTATATCTTTAGCAAAATCTATTATCTTATGCGATTGCCTTAAGCGAGCAGGGGTGTCCATCTTGGTTCCAGGCCTTGCTTTACCGTGAACCTCTCCAATAAAAAGAGTTTTTTGTCCAACCAACAATTGCGCATACTGAAAACCACCTGCGTCTGTTTTGGTTTCTTTAAAGATCGATATATTGCCACTTTTAGAAATTTCAATTTTATTTTTAACAAAAATACTTCTACCTTCGATAACTCCGCCAAGATAATTGGTTTTCAGACCAGCTTGATAAATAGGTTCAAAATCGGGAAGTATTTCTTGAAGTTTAATTTGGAGATCGGGTTGGACCTCTAAAAAACAGAATATATCTGTCTTTGAAGACTCCTTCAGGATAAATTTTTTAAGCAAATCCCAAACCTGTCCATGCCAAATATTGAAAAATATTATCCTCATCGGCGGAGGAGGTGAGATTCGAACTCACGAGACCCTTGCGGGTCCGGGTTTTCCAAACCCGTGCCATAGGCCACTAGGCGACTCCTCCCTGAAACTTGTATTATAGCAAAGGTGTGCCTCCTGCGGGAATTGAACCCACATCAATGGTTCCGGAAACCATTACTTTATCCGTTAAGCTAAGGAGGCTTTCTTTGTGGGTTTGGAATTACTTTGAAGAAGATCCTGGGCTTTTTTAAGCATTTGTTTCTCTCCACCAAAAGAAAGGGTTTTATAGGCCTTATTGTAAGGAAGCCAGGAAACTTCCGATGTTTCCCAGCCAAAACCTTCCGGAAGATCCTTAATAAACTCCATTAAAAAGAATGTAACAAACTTTAAAATTTTACCGGACTTCGAATCGTTATATGAATACATTGAAGTTCCAATCTTCTCTATAATTTGCCCCTTCACACCGGCTTCTTCCTCAACTTCTCTTAATGCAGCCCTTTTTAAAGACTCCAGATCCGCTTTTACTTTTCCTGAAGCGATGGGGCCAGGCTTATCTCCTTTACCATCATCCACCCAACCCTTAGGAAGCATCCAATACTCCTTGGGGTAAAGCTTACTTGCAGACGTTTTTCT
>Ga0172375_10003435_pt1 | contig 24043 bp, 20 predicted proteins | sample LakKiv1m_FD_114537 | JGI IMG/M metagenome (GOLD analysis project Ga0172375, IMG submission 114537) | Freshwater microbial communities from Kabuno Bay, South-Kivu, Congo - kab_092012_11.1m | ecosystem: Environmental > Aquatic > Freshwater > Lake | place: Democratic Republic of the Congo... | reverse complement strand
TACGCTGAGTCGTCTAGAACAGTGAGGGCAGTTGAATTTAACGTCACTCATGGCTTGCTTGTCGGTGGCATCCGTACCGGGAAAATTAAAAGTGTTTTTCATACTCCAAAAAATCGGCGCACAAAGCAAGTCCGATTTGCCATCCCCCGCATTTAAAATTCACGTTGACACTTTTTGAGTTCTTCGCATAATGCTAATTAAATTACAAGGAGTTTAAGTATGATGTGCGTAAAACGGGTTTGCTTGGGTTTTCTCATGGGGTTGGTTTCGTTTGGGGTTCATTGTGTGCATGCGACGGAACACACCATGACGGCGGACGATGCTATCAACACGTCGTCCTTCGACTCTGGATTGCACTGGGACGACGCACAGGCACCGAAGGCGGGGGATACCTACGTTGCCAATAAGACGCTTCGAACGCCAGTGACGGGGAATCCTGTTTTCGCTGGCGACAGGTTGACCGTAACGGGACAGCTTCTCTGCAAGGGGACGGACAACAGCGCGCTCACCGTTTCCAATCTTGTCCTGAAGGGGCTGATGAACAACGGCATCGGAAGCACTTTGTACAAGATATACGGGAACATTTCCATTCCCGACGGCGCGACTGCGACGATCGGCACCGGTATGAGACGGACCGCCGTCAGATGTACGTCTATGCGCCTCTTTCGGGGGGCGGTGCATTAACGCTGTATATTCCACGCACCACCTCAGACATGAAAGAGGTCATGCTGGGCGCGGCTAACACCAATTTCACGGGGACCATCCTGATGGTTGGCCTGGGCAAGCTGACGATCAGCAGTGAAACGAACCTGGGCGGCAATCCCGCCGAGTGGAATCCTCGGCAGATCATGATGAACGGCTCCGCTCTACGCTTGGCGAGCAGCATGACGCTGGACGGTCCCAACCGCGGGCTTTGGCTCAGCAACCTGACGGTGACGGCCAACAACGCGAACGTCTATCCCGGCGGACGTTTCGAATCCTAAATCCTCCTTGGGGCGATTCTGTTTCAACGAAACTGAATCGCACCCACAAAGTTGAATCGCACCCGCTTAAGCTTGTCTCCGGGGCGTTTGAGGCCTTATACTCCATGAAATGTCTTTGGAGAATAAGAACAGACCGCGTATGGTTGCTATCATTGGACGCCCGAACGTTGGCAAGTCGGCGATCTTCAACCGGATCGCAGGTAGACGGATCGCCATCGTCCACGACGAGAGCGGAGTGACGCGCGACCGCCTGATGCGCGAGGTTGATTGGGACGGCCAGAAGTTTAGCTTGGTGGATACCGGCGGCGTGATGGCCGTGCGCGGCGAGGCGCAGCGGAATCCGATCGAGGCCGGTGTGCGCGCGCAGGTGGACGCGGCTTTGGGCGACGCGGCCGTGGCCATTTTGGTGGTCGACGTTCAGCAAGGCGTCCACTCGCTGGACGAGGAGGTCGCGCGCGTTGCGCGCAAGGCGGGTGTGCCCTGCGTGGTCGCTGTGAACAAATGCGACGAGCTGCGGCATGAGGCGGGGGCCGAGGAGTTCGCCCGTCTGGGATTTCCCTTTTATCCGGTGGCGGCGCAGCACGACCGCGGCATGGGCGATCTGATGGACGCGGTCCTTCCGCATCTTCCGCCCGCGGCCAACGAGACGGTCGAGAAGCCGCTGCGGGTGGCTGTCGTCGGGCGCCCCAACGCCGGCAAGTCGTCGTACATCAACCGGTTGCTGCGCGCCGAGCGAGTGATTGTCTCCGACGTTCCCGGAACGACTCGCGATTCGATCGACGTGCCCTTCACCATCGGTTCGGGCACGCAGGCCCGCCACTACGTTTTGGTCGACACGGCGGGCATGCGCCACAAACATAGCATCGACAACGCGGTCGAGCGTTTCAGCCTGTTTCGCGCGGAGCAGAGCGTGGCCGAGGCTGACGTTGTGGTGTTGGTGCTCGATCCCGATTTGGGACCGACGGTTCAGGATAAACACATTGCGGCGCTGATCCAAGAGAAGCGGAAGGGGTGCGTGATCCTGATGAACAAGTGGGATCTCGCCATGGAGAAGGGCATGACCCAGACCCAGGCCGAACCGCTCCTGCGCAAGATCATGCCGTTCATGAGCTATTGCCCGATCGTCTTCATTTCGGCGAAAACGGGCCTCAATGTGCGCAAGAGCGTCGAGGTCATCGATGCCGTGGCGGCGCAGACGCGCCTCCAACTGCCGACGGGCATGCTCAACCGCACGCTGGTGGAGGCGACGCACCGCGTGGTCGCGCCGGCTCGGGCGGGCAAGCGCCTGCGCGTGTACTACGCTGTGCAAGTGGGGGTCGCGCCGGTCATGATCCGTTTGTTCGTGAACGATCCGGCGCTGGCGACCAAGCCGTATACCGATTTCATGTTGCGTGCGCTCCGCGAACGGTTCGGGCTCGAGGGCGCGCCCGTGGTAATCGCCTACCGTGCGCGGACGCGGCCGAAGCCGGGAGCGCCGTCCGCAAAAGGCGCGAGGGCTCGCACGGTGGACGCCGACGAGGAGAACATGGACGGGATGTTCGGTGGTGATGGCGAGTGAGGCGCATAAGGCAATGATCCTGCCGGTTGAAATGTAATGATCCGCAAGATTTCGATACAGTGGTGGCGTTTCTGGATGGCCGGCGAGGGATTGTCGATCAAGACGGGTCGCGCGTTGTTGCTTTGCGCGGTCACGGGCCTTGTCGTGGGATTTGCGGCGTCCGGTTTCTATGGGTTGTTAGAGTGTGCGCGGCATCTGCTGTCTGAAGATCTCGGGCACTTTTCGGCCGTGCGCGCGCCGGGCGAGTGCTCGGTGGGAGATGGCGGCGGTGTTTCGGGGGTGCCGCTGAAATGGGTGATGCTGGTCCTCCCCGCATTGGGCGGGTGGGCCGGCGGGGTGCTGGTTCGGTGGTTCTCGCCCACGGCGGGTGGTCACGGGACGGACGCGGCGATCTATGCGTATCACCGGGAGGAGGGCGTGATCCCGTTCTCGGTGATTCCCATCCGGGCGTTGGCCTCTTCGCTGGTGATTGGTTCGGGCGGTTCGGCGGGGTGCGAGGGGCCGGTCACGCAGATCGGCGCCGGTTGCGGGTCGTTTCTGGCTCGGCTGCTGAAGTTGGACGCGGCCGAACGGCGCATTCTGTTGGCGGCCGGTTTGGCGGCTGGCGTGGGTGCCATTTTCCGCGCGCCGCTGGCGGGGGCCATTTTCGCCGCCGAGATTTTCTATAGCGGACTCGACATCGAATACGAAGTGTTGATGCCGTCGATCGTGGCGGCGACCGTGTCGTATGCAGTGTTCGCGCTCTTTTTTGGATGGCATCCGCTTTTCGCGATGCCCGCATATGTTTTCGACGATCCGGCCAAGTTGTTGCCGTATCTTGTGCTCGCGCTGGTGGTCGCCGTGGGAGCCAAGTTCTACATCTTGGTGTTCCGGAGAACGGAGGCAATGTTCCGTTCGTGGCCGGTGCCGGCGTGGACCAAACCCGGAATCGGCGGATTGGCGACCGGCGTCGTCGGCTTTTTCCTGCCGCAGGTCATGGGGTCCGGGTACGGCGTTATTCAGCAGTCGCTGTCGGTGGGAAGCCAGTTGGCCGATCGATTCGGAGAGTTGTCGTTGTCCTTGTTGGTGCTGATCTTTTTCGGTAAAATAATCGCCACATCGATGACGGTGGGCAGTGGCGGGAGCGGAGGGCTGTTTGGCCCCGCCTTGGTGTCTGGGGCTGCGTTGGGTGCCGCCACCGGGTTGGCGCTGATGCGGTTCTCGTCATTGGACCTCCATCCCGGTGCCTTCGCCTTGGTGGGCATGGCGGGTTTTTTGGCGGCTTCGGTGAGAACGCCGATCGCGGCGATCATCATGGTGAGCGAGGTGACGGGCAACCACACGTTGCTGTTGCCGACTATGTGGGTGTGCGGCATCGCGTATTGGCTGGGTCACGGGTGGACGCTCTACCGGAGCCAGGTGCGGACGCGCGACTGTTCGCCCGCGCATGGCGCGTGAGGTGCAGCCGGGGAAAGGGTGCCACAACGGGAGAGTCGCGTATGCGCAAGTGCGTGCTGGTTTTTTCGGCGGTGGCGGCATTCGCGTCTGCGGCGTGGGCCGGTGGGGGTGGGGTGTCGTCGGCTTCGGCGGTGCCATCGGCCGCCCGCTTCATTCTCCAACTCGGTGTGCTCGTGTTGGCCGCGAAGATCGGCGGTGCCTTCTTCGAGCGGTGTCGACTGTCCGTCGTACTGGGCGAGATTTTGGCGGGCATCTTGGTCGGTCCGCATCTCTTGGGTGGATTGGCTCTGCCGCTGTTTCCTTCCGGACTGATGGGCGACGTGGACCGGATCCTGTTTCCGGGCGGGACGGCTTACAGCGTGATGACGCTGACGCTTGTGGTGCTGTTTTTTCTCGTGGGCCTCGACGCCGATGTGCGGCAGATGCGGCGTTACCCGGTCGGCGGCGTGATGGCTGGCATCGGCGGTTTCGCTCTCTCTTTTGCTGCCGTGTTGGCGGTGCTCGTGTGCGCGGCCGGACCGCTGATTGGTCGGCCGTTGGATTGGACGTCGCCTCCGATCCTGCTCGTGGGCGTCGCGCTGTCGGTGACGTCGGTCGGCATGCTGGCCCGGTTGTTGTCGGCCCGCCTGCGATTGGAGACGCCTTCCGGAGTGGTGGCGCTGACGGCGGCGATGACCGACAACGTGATCGGTCTTTTGTTGTTCACCGTGTTTGCGGGCGTTGCGCAGGCGATCGCGTCGGGCGCGGAACCGGGAGCGGCGTTGATCGCGTCGGTGTCCCTACGCGCGGCTGTGGGCGTGGGCATAATCTTGACGGTCGGCGTACCTGCGGCGCGTCACCTGAGCGCTTCGGCGCTGCGTGAGAAAAGCTTCAGCGGCGCGTTCGCGGCCTCGTCGGCCTGTCTGTTGGTGGCGGGGGGCGTCATGGGAATGATCGGTCTGCCGACGATGACGGGGGCCTATCTGATGGGCGTGGCGTTTTCGTCCACCGACCTGCGACACGAGATTCGGGAACGTTTAGACTTCGTCAGCACCGTGTTGGTGCCCGCCTGTTTTGCGACGCTCGGCATGCGCGTGAACCCCAACCTGTTGGCCGACGGGACGGTGGTGGGCGCGAGCCTGTTGTTTGCGGCCGCGGCTTTGGCTGCGAAGGTGGTGGGCTGTGGTGTGCCGTCGCTCGCGGCGGGATTGGACGTGGCGGGCGCGTTGCGCGTCGGTGCCGCGTCGGTGCCTCGGGGCGAGCTTTCGTTGGCGATGTTGGCGGCGGCATTGGGGCTCATTGCGCCCTCAGAAGCTCTCTTTTTCGGGGTGGTGTTGACGATCGCGCTGTCGTGCCTTTGCGCGTCGCGACTGACGGACCTCGCCTATGCGTTCGGAGGCGTCGGCGTGCAGGGCAGTTTCGTGGCCAAGGAGCCTGTGCGGTTGACGTTCTGTTTCCCGTCGCATCAGGCGGCGGTCCTCATGGTCAACAGGGCCGTCGAACTCTTCGAGGACGAGGGCTTCTATGCGCAGCTTCTCAACCGGCATCAAACGATCTATCGGATCAGCCGCGAGGCGCAGGTGATCACGCTTCGCCGGAACGAGGGCGAGGTGGTCTTCGAGTGTTCCGAGCGCGAACGCCAGTTGGTGAACACGGTGATGCTCGAAATCGCCTCGGGCGTGGAGCAGAACCTGCGCGAGTTGCAGAAACCGCTCGACGACGTGGCGCTGCGGAAGGACATGCAGCGCGCGTCGACCGCGACGACCGCGCCGGGTGCCGTTCTGCGCAACCGGTTCCAGCCGGAGACGCTGTGTCCGCGTCTGCTGGCCACGACCAAACAGGGGGCCATCGCCGAATTGGTGGGATTGCTCTGCGAGCGCGGGCTGGTCGCCGACCGGGAGCGCGCGACGCAGGCGGTTCTCGAACGCGAGCAAAGCCTCTCGACGGGGATGGAGTACGGCGTGGCGATTCCGCACGCCCGCACGGACGCGGTGTCGCAGTTGGTGTGCGCGGTCGGGCTGAAGAAGGACGGCTTGGACTTCGGTTCCCTCGACGGTCGGCCGGTCCGCATCGTGGTGTTGGTTCTCGCTCCGGAGAACGCGCCCGCGCCGCAGTTGCAGTTCATCGCGCAGATTTGTCGTCTGTTGAACGAGCGGGGACGCGCGGCGCTCTTGGCGTGCGAGACCAGCGAGGACATGTACGGTTTTCTCTCCGGCGGTGTCGCCACGCGGGAGAAGGGCGATCCGCTCGCGGTATGCTTGCAGTGGCAGAGCATTGCGCTCGACTTGGCGACGTGCGACCGCGAGAGCGTCTTGGCGTTATTGTTGGCGCTGTGCGCGCGCAGCGGTTCCGTCGGCGAATCCGAGGGCGTGCGGAACGACATGCAGGAACAGGCGTCGCGGCGGGCCGAGGAGGTCGTGCCGGGCGTCACGCTGCTGCCTGTGGAAACGCAGCACGTGTTTCGGCCGGTTGCGGCCCTTGGCGTGGCGCGGGCGGAGGCGGCGCGTGCCGACGGCTGCGGGCGCGTTTGGATCATGCTGCTGTTTCCGCCTTCGGCCTCTGGCGAAGTGGACCGGACACGGCAGGCGCTGACGCACGCGCTGGGCGGAACGGGACTGGATGCGCTTCTGTCCGCGAAAACGAGCAAGGAAGCGCTCGACGTGCTGACCCGGCAGGCGTGAGGCGGGCGGGGCGACGGGGGGCTAGACGTCGATCCGGATGATCTTGCGGATGAAGAACCAGCCGCCTGCGATGAGCAGGACTGTGGCACCGACCGCGATCATGCCGTTGGTGGACTTCAGAAAGGGCATCATGAGGTCGGGCTTGATGGCCGTCATGGCGATGCCCAAGATGCCCGGCATGCAGGCGACGATAATGCCTTGGAGCCGTCCCTGCGAGGTGAGCGTCTGCACGCGGCGCTCGATGCGCATGCGCTCGCGGATGGTGAGGCTGATTTTGTCGAAGATTTCGGTGAGGTTGCCGCCGGTGCGGCGTGCGATGTCGATAGAAGTCACCACGAGCGTGAGGTCGTCGCTGCCAACGCGCTTGTCGAGGCTCTGGAGCGCGTCGTAGAAGTTCATGCCCACGCGCATCTGTTGGAGCATGACGCCGAACTCCTGCGCGATGGGTTTCTCGCCGCTCTGGACAACCGTCTCGAAAGCTTGGTTGATGCTGAAACCGGCACGCAGGGCATTGCTCATGCTGCCGAGCGCTTCGACGAGCTGGACGTTGAATTTCCGGCGCCGCTTCTCTTTCAACACGGCCACGAACTGGGTGGGGGCCGTCAGGGCGAGGCCGCCGAGCAGAAACCCGAGCGCGAACCCCACCGTCGTCGCCACCGGATTGTCGATGTCGAAAAACGGCAGGGCGCACAGGAGGAAGACGGCGGCCGCAGCGGACCAGCCGATTTCACGAATGCGCTTGGCGGGGATGAACAGGAAGAGGTCCTCGAATTGCCGCGCGGTTTCTTCGGAGACGGAGTCGGCGTAGGCGCCTGCGCCCGAGCCGACGGCGCGCGCGATGGTGAAGGCGAAACCGCCGAACGCAAGGCCGACCAGAGCGGTAGAAGACCACTTGAGGGCATTGAGCGTTTCGGGGGTCATGCCTCGTCTCCCGTCTGTTTGGCGGGGTCAAAGACCGATGGATCGATGTGGAGCCCGCGGCTCTTGAGGTGCTCGTAGAACGTCGGCACCGCACCGGTGGGCACGAAGCGCCCCGTCACCTTGCCCCGCTCGTCGATGCCCGTCTGCTTGAACTCGAAAATATCCTGCATGACGATCTGCTGGCCCTCGAGGCCCACGACTTCGGAGATGCAGACCACTTTGCGGGATCCGTCGCTCATGCGCGACTCGTGGACGATGACGTCGATGGCGGATGCGATCTGCTCGCGGATGGCGCGCGACGGCAACTCCACGCCTGACATGAGCACCATGGTCTCAAGGCGCAAGATGACGTCGCGGGGCGAGTTGGCGTGGACGGTGGTGAGCGAACCGTCGTGGCCGGTGTTCATGGCTTGGAGCATGTCGAGCGCCTCGCCGCCGCGACACTCGCCGACAATGACGCGGTCCGGGCGCATGCGGAGGGAGTTGCGGACGAGGTCGCGGATGGGAACCGCGCCCCGGCCCTCGATGTTGGGCGGACGCGCCTCGAGTCGAACGACATGGGGCTGGACGAGCCGCAGTTCGGCGGCGTCCTCGATGGTCACGATGCGGTCAGTCGGGGGGATGAATCCGCTCAACACGTTGAGCAAGGTGGTCTTGCCGGAGCCCGTGCCACCCGCGACCACGATGTTTTTGCGCATCAGCACGCAGAGCCGCAGGAAATCGGCGGCGTTGCGGGTCCACGTGCCGAACCGGATGAGGTCGTCGACCGTGAGCGCGCGCTTGGCGAATTTGCGGATCGTGATGCACGGGCCGACCAGCGAGAGCGGGGCGATGATGGCGTTGACGCGCGACCCGTCGGACAGGCGGGCGTCGACATAGGGCTGGCTCTCGTCGATGCGACGCCCGATGGGGGCCACGATGCGTTCGATGACGCCGAGGACGGACTCGTCGTCCATGAACGTCTGGGGGGTCTGCTCGAGTTTGCCGTTGCGCTCCACATAGACTTGGTGGGGGCCGTTGACCATGATTTCAGTGATGGTCTCGTCCGCCAGAAAATCTTCGAGCGGGCCGAGTCGCATGGCTTCGTCGTAAATTTCCTTTTCCAGCCGTTCGGGGTCGATGCCATAGGGAAGCTTCTGGTTCCGGCGGACCTCGGCGATGATGGTGCGAATCGTTTCGCGGGCCTTGGCCTGAAGCTCGTCGGTGCCGATGTTTGAAACCGTCATGCGCTTGAGGTCGAGCCGCTGGATCAGTTCGCCGTGAATCTGGTTCTTGACCTCACGGATCAGGGCGATCATCGGGTCGCGAATGGTCGATGTCTGCCGCGGGTCTGGTGGAAGGGGCGGGGGGGACGGCGACGGCCTGGGGGGCGGTTGCGGTTCGGCGGGGGGCGGTTGCGCGGAAAGCGCTTCGGGCTGAGGAGCTGCCGCTTGGCGGGTGATGCGCAGCAGGCAGGGACCGATCTCGACCACATCGTCGTCGCGGAGCGTGGTGATCTCTTGGATCGGCATGCCGTCGACGATCGTGCCGTTGCTGGAGTGGAGGTCCTCGATCTTGGCGACGTTGTCGCGCAGAGTCAGCAGGGCGTGGCGCTCGCTGATTTCGGGGTGGCGCAGCCTGATCTTGCACGCTTCGCTGCGCCCGATCGTGTAGATGCCAGGAGGCAGTTCGAAGCGGCTGGGGGATTGGCCGGGATGGGCGATGTCAAGAAAGAAGGGCATGGCGGGATGAGAACTGGGGTGTTAGGAGTTGGAAGCCGGGGTTCAGACGGGGTTAGTCGGTGGCACGCTTGCGAAGGAGTTGCTGCTGGCGGAAGGTGTTGAGCGACTCGATCTCCGACTGGATCATCTGGAAATCCACACGCGGCAGGGTCTTCTCGAAGTAAACGTCCTCAGGGTTGCGCAACGCCAACGAGATGCGCCCTTTGATCTGTTCCGCGAACACGAGCATCTCCGCCTCGCGCGGCGTGACTTCGAGCGTGACGGTGGTGTAGGTCGTGGCGGCGCGGTCGCCGAAGAGTTGCGATTTGGCGGTCTCCCGCCCGGTGGCGAGCACGAGTACGTCTTGGAGCATGGTCAAGGTGACCAGCTCGACTTCGTTCTGGGTCGTTTTGGAGGGAAAGGAAAAAGTGCCGAGAACGTCCACGTGGTCATTTGGCTTGACCATACTGCTCACCGAGGCGGAACCGCTGACGTTGACCGAGATGGCGCGCATGCGGGGCTTGATGTCGCCGGCGAGGCCGCGCGAGCCGGGCTCGCCGCCCTCGATGTCGGACCAGAAGACCGGCGAGCCTTCCGCCAGGGGACGGATGGTTTTGCGGCCGATCAGTGCGATGTGGTCTTCGACTTTGACGACATGGCCCTTGACGAAGGCCTCGATCACGGAGATCGAGCCGATGTCGTCCATCGTGAGCACCGTGCCGCTGGGCAGAGCCTTTTTGACAGCGATGACTTCAATCCGCTTGTTTTTGCGGTTGAACTCGTCTTTCATGCGGGCCACCTCGTGGTCTTTGGCGTTCAAATACGAACGGGTCAGCACGGCGGCCAACAGACCGATGAGCACGGAGGCGATCAGGAGCACTTTCTGCTTCATGGGCGTCTGGTTCCTTTGTTTCGAGGGTGCGCGCTCAGTTTACTGCGTTGCGCCCTCTCGTTGCAACACGCTAATCGTGGTTCGTCCCGTCGCATGACTGCGCGCGGCGAAAAGAAGGCATATCTTCCGCCCGGAGGCGAAGACGGCGAACGTGGCGGGGGATGATGGGCTTTGTCGCAGCCAGCCTGTGCGGCGCAAACTGTCGGCCGCGTCGGCGACGGCGGTTTCGGGGGGGGACGGCGTTTCGGCGGTCGCGAAGACGGTGCGCGTCCGGGCGCAGGAGGCCGCGAAAAGCGGCGTGGCGGCGATCGTCGGCAGTTCCTGCGGCCATTCGACGGGATGCCGTTTCGCGCGGGCGTAATCGTTCGCCGACTGGTCGAAGAGCAGCGCCACGCAGGCCGACTCGCCCGAGGCGGAGGGTATCACCGCGAGACTGTAGGCGCGCCCGTTTTCCGCGTGGGTGACCAGCGCGCTCCCGAACACGACGTCCGCCGCGGGCAGGCCGAGCGATTGGGCGAGGCGGGGCCGTACCTCCGACGCGGAGGCGCGGGGAAACGCATAGACCGCGAGCCTGCCGGGCGCGCCGTTGAGCGTGGCGTCGGTGGCGTAGACGCGGGTTCCGCCGAGTTGCTGGAGCGAGGCCTCCGCCGATTTCGGAATGCGCAGAAACACGTCCGCGCGCAGCAGCGTGACTGCGGCGAGTGCGAGCAAAACACAGGCGGCGCTGCGAACGGGCACAACTGTACGGCAGGCGGCCATCAGTAGAGGCCTCCCATCAGTGGCATCCAGACCTCCTCTTTGATTGCGACCTTGTCCTTGTCGTAGACCAATTGCCGAATGACGGTGCCCACCGGCACATGCAGTGTTTCTTCGCGGTGGACGAATCCGAGTACGGTCGAGGCGACCGGCGAGTGCTGGAGCGTCGCCATGGAGACGGGCAGCACGCTTTTGTCCACGACGGCGCTCCAATCGCTTTCCTCTTTGACCGACAAACGGGTGAGCGTCCCGAGGATGGAGGGGAGGGCCGCCCCGTTGCGGACGGCCGTGTCGTCCGCCGTGTAGCGGTCGCCGTCCGTGCCGGCTTGCCAGTCGGAAATGTATGTGGGTGCGACTGAGGCGGAACCGCTCTCCATGGCCTCTTTTCCCGACAGACCGCGCAGCACGGAGTGGAGAAAGAGCGAGGTACGGGCCATGCGGTTGACGTGGATGGTTCCTGCGATGACGAGCAGCAACAGAAGCAGACACGCCACGAATTCGATGGCGGCCTGTCCCGAACGCGGGCAAACAGGCACGGGTTGTTGCGGCTTCGCTATGGAGTGGTCGGTCATGGTCAGTGTCCGCGCCGGCTGCCGCCGCCCCGTCCTCCACCAGACGAACCGACGCGGCAGGTGTCGCAGTATTCCCCGAGCCAGTCGATACCGGTTTGGCGGAACGTTTGGCTCTCCCAGGTTTTGAGCGCTTGGCAATAGCGGCAGGTGGAAGAATTGCCGCTGGGCCCCGTCTCCAGATAGGCTTGCAAATGGCTTTTGACGTGGTAGACCCACTCCATGTCGGACGAACTGTTCTCGGAGCCGGTGGCGGCGTCGACGGGGATGAGACGGACGTTATGGAAGGCGGGCAGGACGAAGGCGGCGGCGGAGTCGGGGCGCTGCCGGTCGCCGTCTTCGCCGAGATAACCGAAAGGCTTGGCTGCCGCGGTCCAGAGCACGCTGTCGGTACGGTTGCCGCCGTCGATGCCGGGCGTCAACCGGTCGACGCCCGCGTAGACGCGCACGACGGCGTCGGCACCGGCATAGTCGTATTCGTCTCGGACATTGCCGGTGACGGGGAAAGAGTCTTCCCCGTCCGGCTTGATGCGAGTCCATTCCGTCCACTTTTTCCCGTTGTAGACGTACCAGGTCTCGTAGGTCGTCATGACGTTGGTGACGGCGACGGTCGCAGGGGTTACCGGGCCTTGGCCCGCGTCGTTGATATGGTCCTCGAGTTCGTCGGCGGAAAAGATCTGCCGCATGGGCGCAACGAAGGGCATGAGTCCGATTCCGAAGATCTCGCTATCGGCTAGGTCGGAGGAATCGGGAGACGGGAGTGGGGGCCAGTCATGGTAAGAGGAATAGGACTTGAGCAACTCGAAGGCGTGAAGATAGAACCAGCACCAGTTGGAGCCTTCAATGGCTTCATAGAAGGCTTTGGTGTAGAGCATATGGCCGGATTCCGGGTCCGTGAAATATTGGCTGTTGTCGGGGCCGGCCGCGATGCCTTCGGCGGCGACGGCCTCGATCATGGCGGCGTAGTCATCCCATGCGCCCGGCCACGGTTCGGCATAGTAGGTCGAGTTGTCGAGCGAGGACGCGTAGAGCGACCGGACGGTGGCGGCGTGTTCGGTGAGGAGCGTGGTCATGTCCGGATCGACATAGATGTGGTTCTCTTTTGCGGCGACCTGGGCGGCCAAAAGCCCCGTCGTCGGGCCCGTGAAACAGAGGCGCGCCTGCATGTTGGTGATCGCATCCACCGCGTCCGGACTTTGGGCGACGAGTGCGAGGACGTGGAGAAGATTGAGTTCGCCGACGAGGTTGATCGAGGCCCCCTGCCAGCGAGCCGCGGCGAGTGCGGCCGCGTCGCCGGCGTTCTGAACTTGGTCCTTGCGCTGAATGATGCGGTGCAAGTCGACGTTGAACAGCAACACGAAGACCAGCGCGGTCAGGGCCAGCAGCAGGAACACGACCGCTTGGCCGGAGGCGTGCCGGTTTCCGCGACGCGGCGCACGTTGGAGGCTGGTCGTCACCAGTGCATGTCCTCCATGTAGAGGGGGTAGTGGCTCTCGATCGAATAGAAGCCGCCGATCGAAAGGGTTTCGTCGTTCTCGGCGCTTTGCAGGACGCCTTCGGCCATGGGGGCCAGTGAGACGAGGAGCGGATGGCGCAGCCCGATATTGACGGTCAGCATGTTGGCGGATGTGCCGTCGAGGTTTGCCGATTCCGAGGTGTCGACGGTGAGCGCGTCCCAGAGTTCGTAGTCGAGGATGTTTGAGGCTGTCGGGTCGTTTTGGCTGTCCATGTAGTCGGGCAGCCGCGCGAGTTCCATCGCGATGCCGGGCGCGCGCGTCGAGGAACGAAGCGCCAAATCCCAGATGTCGCCCACGTGGTTCTGGCTGAGCGCCGCCGTGATGGCCGGATCAACGCCGGCGTATTCGGGAACGGTGCGCTTGCCGCAGGCGGGGATGGCCGCGACGCGCGCGCTTTTGGTCACCATCCATTCGTTGAAGCCGACGCAACGCGCGCGGGCGGCACGGGCGGCGGCGTGCGTGAGGACCGCCTTGGCCGAGAAAAGATTGGCGTACTGGAACACGGTCAAGAAGCAGAAGCACGCCAAAATGATCACAAGGACCGATTCGATCATGGCTTGGCCGGATCGGGGATGTCGCGAACGCGGAGACAATGTGCAAGGGATGTCCATGTGATCTGCGCGCAGCCTGTCTCCGGGGGCTTGGACCGGTGTGCGAAAAAAACTCCAACACCGCTCGGACGCCTCTGTGTTCGCACAGGGGCGTCCGGCTGTCGGCAGAACCGCACGGAACCGGCGCTTACTGGAACGTGCCGTCCGTCTTGAGGTTCTTCACCTTGTTCTCGTCGATCTCTTCGGCCAGCGAGGCGGCTTCCGTGCCCGCGTCGGAATCCAGCGCGGAGGTGGCCCCCGCGATCTTGCGGCCGGTGGCCTTGCTCAACCGGGAGAAAAGCACCAGCAGCGTGATGGCGATGAGGACGACGATGATGATGTACTCGACCATGGTTTGGCCGTTGCGTCTTGTGAGACGGTTTTTCATGCGTGACTTCCGGTTTCTGCGGAGGCGGATGGGGGCCTCACGGGTATTCAGAGGCGACCAAGTCCAGCGTCCGGTTGGATTGCTGCCTGACCGCATACAGAAAGAGCGCGAGAATGGCGACCACCGCTAGCATCGCCACGAATACGACGAGGTATTCGACGGCGGCCTGCCCGGAACGGGCGGCATCGTTTCTGCGTTTTCTGAACAACAGGTTTATCATTGAAGAATAGTGTACAAGCGAACAAAGGCATAGGCAACAAGAAATGGTACTTTTGAAGCGGCCCGACCTTGGCATCGGACGGTCGATATGCTATGGTGACTTCAATAAATTGGGTGGGGGGGGAGAGTCCTGTCGAGGAAATGGAAAAGGGCGGTCGGCCTATCGGCGGTCGTTTGGGCTGTTTGGCCGTTTTGGGGGAATGCCGACGCACTGGATGAGAACGCTCTCATCCAAGCCGTGACGTCGGTGCGCACGTCGTTTCAACAGGGGGTCGCCGCATGTACGGAGGGCGCGGCGGTCGTTCCGGCCTCGTTCAAGCCGTATCAATCGCCGAAGGTCAAAGGCGGCGATGCGCCCGTTTCCGTGAGCGTGGACATCGCGGGGCTGGACCAGCTCTGCCTCGTGGCCGAGGGTTCGATGGGCGGCGGACACACCTACTGGGGCGAGCCGACCCTGTTCGACGCCGCAGGCAAGGCGACGCGCCTCACGGACCTTCAGCCGCAGGTGGTCGTGCTCGGCTGGAGCGATCTGCGCGTGAACACGGGCGGCGGTCCGTTTTATTCGATCGGCAAGCAGCGGATGGCGTTCGGCCTCTTCGCGCACGTGGACAGCTATCTGGGTTATTCAGTCGGCAAGCGCTACGTGCGTTTCGAGGCGAAGGCCGGGATCAGCGACACGGGTTCGGAAAGCGCCCATGCGGTCTTCCGCGTGCAGGGCTGCTTCGACAGGCACCAAGTGCAGGCTCTGCTCAAGGGCAGCATGGACGACGAGAGCGTGGGCGACCTCGGCCGCGAGTGGCAGTCGGTCAACGACGGCGGCACGCTCGAATTGGTGCGCTGGATACGGACGCCGGGTGCCGACGTAGCGGCTGAGGCGGTCCGCAAGCTCCTCGAACAGTGCGGCGACGAGCCGGACTTGGCCAAGCGGCTGGCGGAACTGGCTGCCTCGAAGAAGGAGGGCGGCGAGCCCGAATGGTTGCGGCTCTACTTCGAGGCGTTGCGCGTCAAGCGCGAGTACGCCGGACTCGACGACGCGCTCGCTCAGCTCGACGCGCTGTGCGGCTTCATGGTCTCCGAGGGCGTTCCGGTCGACGCGTTCAAGTCCGAGATCGAATCGGCGAAACAAACGGCCGTCGCCGCGCGCAAACAGGGCCGGCAGGCGCTGCGCGCGCAGACCGACGCGCTCGCGGCGCTGCGCCGCAAAATCCTCTTCACCCATCCGGCGGCCGACTTCAAAGACCTGCTGGTCGACGTGCGTCACATTCCGCTCTACTACCACAACGTCGACCAGTACTACGAGGCGGCGGTGGACGGCAGCTTCGTGCGCCAGGTCACCGGAACGGCGGCGGACCCGTGGGAGAAGACGCGCCGCGACGGCCGCTACACGGTCATCATCGAGGACTTCGATCCGTACTACCTGCCGGACGGCGGGTTCGTCTTCACGTCGACCCGCAGCCAGAACATCGCACGCTGTCACGCGGGACGCAACGCGCCGGCCTTCCTGATCCACCGCGGCGCACTGGACGGTTCGTCGATCCGCGCGCTGAGCTGGGGCGAGGCCAACGAACTCGACCCTGCCGTCCTGAACGACGGGCGCATCGTCTACAACCGCTGGGAGTACGTCAACCGCCACGACTGTCTCTTTCACAAGCTTTGGAGCATGAAGCCGGACGGCACGGGCGCGGCGAATTTCTACGGCAACCTGACGCCGTTCCCGTTTTCGATCACCGAGGCGCGGCCCGTTCCCGGCAGCGGCAAAGTGATGGCCACGGCGACCGCGCACCACTCGTTCACGGCGGGCAGTGTCATCCTCATCGACCCCCTGAAAGGCGTCGAGGGGCCAGAGCCGGTCTGCAAGTTGACGCCCGAGGTCAAGTATCCCGAAGCCGAAGGATGGGACACGACCACGTACGCCTCGCCGTATCCGCTGACCGAGCATCTTTTCTTCGCGGCGTGGTCGCCGTATCCGCACGTCCACCAAGGGCATTCGCCGGGCTCGGAGGAGCGCGCCGCGAAAGCAGGCCAGCGCTGGGACGCCTATGCGGTCTATCTGGTCTTCCACTACGAGGGCAAAGCGTACCGCGAGCTGGTCTACAAGCCGAAGGAGAACATCTCGTGCTTCACGCCGATCCCGATCCGGCCGCGCCCGGTGCCGCTGGTGCTGCCGTCCGAACTCGTGGCCGGCGCGCCGCAAAAGGGCTCGTACTATGTCCAGAACGTCTATGAGAGCATGGCCAAGATTGAGCCCGGCAGCGTGAAATACCTGCGCGTCAACGCGCTCTTCAACCAGCCAACCCCGCGCGTGCCGCACCGGGGCTGGGTGATGGACGAGGTGGCCAAGGGCGTGCTCGGCACGGTGCCCGTCAACGCCGATGGCTCGGCGGCCTTCACGATCCCCTCGCGCACGCCGGTCCAGTTGCAGTTGCTGGACGCCGACAAGCAGTGCGTGATGAATATGCGCTCGTTCATTTACCTGCAGGACGGCGAGCGCGTGAGTTGCGCCGGCTGTCACGAGGACCGCATGAAGTCTCCGCCGCCCACGCCTTACGGCTCGACTCCCGCCGCCGAGCCGACGTCCGCCCCCGGTCCGGACGCGAAGGCGGGCTTCAACTACGTGGCTTCGGTGCAGCCCGTCTTCGACCGCTACTGCATCCGCTGCCACGGCGTGGAAAAAATCGAAGGCGGAGTGACCCTGACCGGTGCCTACGTCGAGCGCGAGACCGAACGCTATCCGGGCGGCAAGCTGCGCATGGGCCGATCATACGAATACTTTGTCACCAACCCCAAGTACTACAAGCTGATGGACCGCAACTGCGAGACACGCTTCTCGGAGCCGAAGGACTATCTGTCGTCGGCGTGCGGCCTGCCCGCTTGGCTCAAGAAGCACGGCAAGGCGAAAGGGGCCGAACTCGACTCTGCGAGCTGGGAGCGGGTGGTCACGTGGCTGGACGTGAACGCGCAGCTCTACGGCAACTACAGCTTCAACCGCGACGAGAACCGCGTGCCCGACCCGGCGGGCGAGAAGGCCCTGCGCGAATACGTCCGGGCGCGCTTCGGCGACGCGTGGGCGAACCAGTCGTTCGAGGTACTCGTCAACAACGGTTGCGTCGACGAAAGCCGGATTCTCAACGCGCCACTCGCCGTCGAGGCGGGCGGCTGGGGTCAGATCCCCGGCTGGAAGAGCCGCGACGACGCGGACTTCAAGAAGATGCGCGCGCTGGTTGTTGCTTCGCTCCAACCGTTGCCGTTCCACGACGCGGACGGCGCCTGCGGCAACCCCGAACACTGTCGTTGCGGTGCCTGTTGGGTTAAGCCTTTCGAACTTGAGGACCGCGCGCGTCGGCTGGGCAAATGAAGTCGGCCAGCTCGTCGGTGGTCTCCCGCCAGTTCGTTTCGAGCGGAAGTACATGGCCGGTGTCGCCGAAGACGCGGACCTGTTTGGGCGTGGCGTGACAGGTCTCCAGCCACCGCAGGGCGGCGGGCGTGTCTACGACCGAATCGCGCTCGCTCAGGACCGCGTAGACGGGGCGTTCGAGTTCAGTTGCGCGGCTCCGGTTCGAGCGGACCAGTTCGAAGAGCCCCCCGTAGACGCAGAAGGGAATGAACCGGTCGCGCGGATAGCTGAAGGACGGATCGTCGACTGCGACGGCGTCGGCCGAGAAACACGACTCGAAGACGGGCGAGAGGCAGAGCGCGACGCGGGCGACTCGGAACCACGTGTCGGGCGCGAACAGCGGCGAGCGCTTGCGGGAGACGGCCGCGAGGGGCGCGAAGAGGCCGAGGCCGTCGACGGCCTCGGGCCTGCGGAGCGCTGCGTCCAGCGCGAGCGCGCCGCCCATCGAGTGGCCGACCAACCAGACGCGTCCGTGGGCCGCGCGGAGATGGTCCGTCTCGGCGTCGACGGCGCGGCGCCACGCGCTTAACGATTGGCGGGCCGCTTCCCGCGCGGGCTCCGCGCATCCCGGCAGGCGCATCGCGCGGCAGGTGAACGCGCCGGTGGCGGCGAGGCGTTCGGCCATGCGTGCCCAGACGCGGGGAGTGTCGGCGAAGCCGTGGATGAACAGGAGTGCGACGGGACCGTCGCCGCGCGTGTAGGGGGCGGCGAGCGGCAGCAGACCGCTCGCGTCGCGCGCGTGTCGACGCTCCCACAGCCGCCGCCGGATCAGCACCCACGCGCCGTGGATGAGGTTGGCGCCAAGCCAGTACAGACCGATCAAGAAAGCCGCATGTTGCCCGGCGTTGAGTAGATTCCGCGTCAGTGTCATGATGAAGCCGAAGTTGGTGCGGAGGGAACGAAAATCAATTAATTTTTGAACGTAGCCGAAGCCGCCGTGAAAATCAACTCCTAACTCCTGACTCCTAACTTGGGTGAATCGCACCCGTTGCCGTGACTTTTCGCCGGATATCGGGTATCCTGTCGCATTTCAAAACATCGGAGGCGACGGATTATGCGGTGTTTGGTGTTGGATCGGTCTTCGGTCCGTCCGGGCATGGCGGTTTTCGAGGACGGCGACCTGCGTTTCGAGCAAGTTTGGGACGGCGAGCCGACGCGCGCGCCGGAGTGGATCGCCTGGACGGCGGAGGCGTTGGCCGGGCACGGCTGGAACGTGCCCGGTTTAGATGCGTTCGTGTGCGGCTTGGGGCCCGGCTCGTTTTCGGGCATCCGCGCTTGCCTGTCGGCGTTGCAGGGCATGGCGCTGCCGAGCGGCCTTCCCGTTTGGGGCGTGGCGAGCGCGGCGGCGCTCGCGTTGGGGCAGGGCGACGGCGGCGTGACGGTTGTCGGCGACGCGCGGCGCAACCGTCTGTGGTGCGTCTCCTACGTCGTGGACGCGGCGGCGGGGCGCGTGCGGCTAAGCGATGGGCGCGTGCCGGCGCACACCGCCGACGATTTCCAATTGGTTCCTTCCAATGCGCTGGCGCACGCGGTGCCCGACGGAACGCGGATCGTCTCCCCCGATTGGGACCGTCTGTCGAACGTGCTCGCGGCGGCGTTTCCGGCCGAACGGCTGATTTCCCGGGCGGTCTTTCCCCGTCCCGCTGATTTGGGGCGGCTGGCCCTTTCGGATGCCGCGGGCCGTGTGACCGAGCCGCTGCCGATCTATCTGCATCCGGCGGTCGCCGCCAAGGAGTGAAGCGCCGCATGGGTCGTCTTCTCACAGGGCTGGCAGTCGCGTTTCTGCTGATCGGTTCGAGCCGGGCGGAGGCTGTTTTTCGCCGCAGCATGGATCGGGTCGCGAGCATGGATCCTGCGCTGGCGTCGGCGATCTATCCGGCGCGCGCCGCGAGCATGGTTTACGAAACGCTGCTGGAGTTCGACTACGCGGCGCGGCCTTATCGGCTGACGCCCGGTCTGGCGGAGGCGCTGCCCGAAGTTTCGTCCAACCGCTGCGTCTATGTGCTGCGCGTGCGCCCCGACGCGCGCTTCCACGCCGATCCCTGTTTCGGCGAGGGCGCGGATAATCGGCCGCTGGATCGGGGAGTGACGGCGCAGGACGTCGTGTATTCGCTCAAACGGCTGGCGGACCGCAAGGTGGTTTCTCCGGGGGCTTGGCTGGTCGAAGACTCGGTGCTCGGCCTGCGGGCCTTCGCGGACGCGTCCGCGCAAAACGGCCGCACCGACTACGCCCTGCCCGTCGCCGGGCTGCGGGCGCTCGACGCGCGTACGGTGCGCATCGAACTGGTGCGGCCGATGCATCAGTTCGCGTGGTACTTGGCGCTCGTCTACGCGTCGGTCGTGCCCCGCGAGGCGGTGTCGCATTACGGCGGCGAGTTCGGCAGCCATGCGGTGGGCAGCGGCGCCTACACGCTTGCGCGGTGGCACCGCAACCATGCGATGGTGTTCGCGCGCGATCCCGCGTGGCGCGGCTGGCGGTCGGGGCCTGCGGAGGTCGAGGGCGACGGCACGGTGCCGTTCGACCGCGTCGAGTACCGCGTGATCGACGACGTCTCCACGCAGTGGCTGTGTTTTCTGGCGGGCGAGTTGGATTTTCTCGGTGAGGTGGCGCGCGACAACTGGGATGCGGTGATCGATGGCTCGGGCGGACTGACACCCGCGCTGAAGGCGCGCGGAATCACCATGACCGCGATTCCTACGCTGGAGGTGGCTTACATCGGACTCAACATGGACGACCCCGTGCTGGGCCGCAACAAGGCCCTGCGTCAGGCGCTGAATTGCGCGTTCGACGGCGCGTCGTGGGAACGTTTCTTCAACCACCGGACGGTACGCTGCGATGGCCCCGTGCCGCCGGGCACGGAGGGTCGACTGGAGACGCCGTTCCCGTACGCGTACGATTTGGAAAAAGCCAAGCGCCTGTTGGTGGAGGCGGGCTTTCCGGGTGGAATCGACCCGAAGACGGGGCGGCGTCTGGAAATGACGCTGGATTTGGGCCGCACGTCGCAGGACATCCGCGAATCGAGCGAACTGATCGCGTCGTTTCTGGAACGGGTCGGTCTCTCGCTCAAACCTCAGTACTACAATTGGCCGACCTTCCTGCGGCGCGTGTCCGGCAGGCAGAGCCAAATGTTCCGTATCGGATGGGTCGGCGACTATCCGGACGCGCAGAATTTCATGCAGTTGTTCTACAGCAAGAACGTGTCGCCCGGCCCCAACCGATCCAACTACGTGAATCCGGAATTCGACCGCGTCTACGAGGCGGCGTGCGCGGCGTCCGACGAGGCCGCGCGCAACCGGTGTTGGGCGCGGGCGCAGGAGATCGTGCGCGAGGATTGCCCTTGGCTCTTCCTGCATTTCCAGAAGTCTTACAGTCTCTGCAATCCCAGCGTGCTGAACTACCGTCCGTCGGATTTTCCGTTCGGCTCCGAGAAATATCTGAGAACGCGCGGAGGCTGCACGGAAAAAGGGAAAAAACCATAGTCGGTTACGCTTGGTCGATTACACTTGGTCGATTACACTTAGTCGCTCACGCTTAGTCGATTTGCTTCGGCGGTCGGTATTCGCTTGAGAAAAGACGACTAATCAGTTGGACGAAGAGTGTCGGACGAAGGGTATTCGACGAAGTGTTTTGCTCTCTTGTTTTGGGGGTGGCGACTGGGCTGGAAGGAGGATCGGATGAAGCGAGCGGTAAGGTGGATGGCGATGTCGATGTTGATGGCCGCGATGACGGCACAGGCGACTGACGCGTGGCGGCCCGAAACGCGCTGGCGCGGGTTCAACCTGCTCGGCATGTTCGTGAAGGGGCACTCGGAGGGAACATTTCCCGAGGAAGACTTTCAGATGATCCGCGAGTTGGGCTTCAATTTTGTGCGCCTGCCGCTCGATTACCGCTTCTGGATCGTCGACAAGGACTGGGATCGGATCGATGAGCCCAAGCTCGCGCCGGTCGACGCGGCGGTGGCGCTGGGCCGCCGTTACGGCATCCATGTGATGCTTTGCTTCCACCGTGCGCCGGGCTACACGGTGGCCAAGCCGCCCGAGTCGCGCGACCTGTTCTCGGACGCCGAGGCGCTGCGTGTTTGCTGCAAACATTGGGCGTTTTTCGCGAAACGCTACAAGGGCATCCCCAACTCGTCTCTGAGCTTCAACCTTTTCAATGAGCCCGGCGAGGTTTCGGAAGAGGCGTACGGCAAAGTGGGCGCGGCGCTTGTGGGCGCGATCCGCGCCGAGGACCCGAGCCGTTTCATCGTCGCCGACGGCATCGCTTGGGGCGGACGTCCCGCGCAGTCGCTGTTCGCGCTGGGCATCGGCCAGGCGACCCGCGGATATCGGCCGATGTCCATCTCGCACTATCTGGCGAGCTGGGTCGGGACGCCGACCGCGGAACCCGTGTGGCCTCCGGAAACGGCGGCGAGCCCTCTGTACGGAGTCGGCAAGGCACCGTGGAACGTGCCGCTCGTGCTGGAGGGCGTACCGGCCGGCACGCTGGCGCTCAAGCCCGGCACGGTGTCGGGGAAGGTCGTTCTGCGGGCCGAGGCGGACGGCGAGCGGATCGGCGATTTCGTGCTCGACGCGGGCAAGGGCGGCGGTTGGACGAACGTCTCGTACAAGAGCCAGTGGAAAATCACGCAGGCGAAATGCACGCGTGTCTTTTCCTGCACGCTTCCGAAGGATGCGCGGCGGCTGTCGATCGCGGTCGCGTCGGGCGACTGGGCGGAGCTGGAGAAGGTGACGCTGACCGCCGCCGATGGCCGGTCGGCGGCGCTCCACCTGCAGCAGGACTGGGGCCGCACGAACGCGCCGTTGCGCTTCGCGGGTTTCGACGCGAAACCCGCGTTCGTGCCGCGGGAGGGGGCGCTCAGCGGCATCGACTACCTGCGCAAGGAGGCGCTGGGCCCTTGGCAACCGGCCTTCGACGCGGGCTCGTTCGTCATGGTGGGCGAGTTCGGCGCGTTCAACCATACGCCGCACCCGGTCGTGCTCGCTTGGCTGGAGGACAACCTCCGCCTGTGGAAAGAGCGGAATCTGGGCTGGGCGATGTGGAACTTCCGCGGCCCGTTCGGCGTCCTCGGCAGCGGCCGCGCGGATGTGGCCTATGAGGATTTCCACGGCCACAAGCTCGACCGGAAAATGCTCGACCTGCTCCAGAAATATTAGGCGCGCCCGGTTCTTGATTTTTCGGCAACCGGTTGGTGGCCGGGGGTGCGAATCTGATGCGTGCCGGGCGCGACGGCATGGGGGGGACGCGTGTCTGCGCGTCCAAGCGAGCCGGGCATACCCTTCTTGTTTTGTTTGTTTTGTTCCGATTTTTTGGGTTGCTTGATCGTGCGGAAAGGAGTAAGGTGCATACATGATCATTCATGGCGAACGGTCGGAAACCGAAACGGCGCATGTAGAAGAGACGGAGCCCCGAAAACGGGTTCGCGCCTTTTGTGCGCCGTGAGGAGGGTGCCCGATGAACGGAACGGTTTTCTCCGCCGCCCTGCTTGGCGGCCTGCGCCGCCGGGGCCGCGACGCTCGACGTGCCGCGCCTGCCCGCCCCGGCCTTCGCCGACCGGGAGGTCTCCGGCGACTCCGCCCTCCCGGAGGGCCTGACGAACGGGGCTTTCCGCGTTTTCCGCCTGGAGCTGGCCTTCGGCGCGACGCCCTCCAACAGCGTGCAGGTCGCCTTCGGGCGGGACGCCCCGCCCGCCGACGGCCTCCTCGCCGCCGAGGAGACGGACCTGATCGTCGGCTGGGACTGCGGCGAGTGGTTCCTGCGGCCGCGGGGCCTCGTGGAGCGTTACGTTTTTCCCGCCGCCGCCCCCGACGGCGCGCACACGCTCACCGCCTCCGTCCGGGTGGACGCGCGGGGCGTCCCGCGGTCGGCCGAGTTCCGGGACGGCGGGACGGCGTTCGCGTTCCCCGGCCTGGCGCTTCCGCCCGTCCCCGGCTGGCTCGACCCCCGCCCCTGGACGCGCATGCGCGTCACCGCGCGCGGCGCGGGCGCGCCGGGGGAGGCCGTCCGGGCCGTGTTCGCCCCCGACGGCGCGCGGGTCATTCTCAGATAGGGGGGACGGAATGAACGCCAACGACCCAAGCCTGATTCTCGTCCTGTCGCTTTGCGGCCTCAACGCCGCCGCGTGGCTGTGGAGGAACGCCGCGCCTGCGGTCCGCGGGGAGCTCCGGCGGCTGCTCGCCCTCCGGACTCCGGAGGCGGCGCTCGTCGCCGTCCTCCTTCTCTCCGCCGTCTCCGTCGGCGGCTCCAAGCCCGACGCGGGCACGAACGCCGTCCCGGAGCCGCCCGCGGCCGCCGAGACGCTCTCCTTCGCCGTCGCGGACGCCGGCGGCGAAGGCGCGACCCTCTACACGCTTTTGGCCACGGCCTCCGGCGCGTCCGCGACCACCCAGCGGCTGACGGCGGCGCAGTGCGCCGCCGGCTTCGCCCTCGTCTCCGTCCGCACCAACGCCGCGCCGCGG
>Ga0172375_10003434_pt1 | contig 24044 bp, 26 predicted proteins | sample LakKiv1m_FD_114537 | JGI IMG/M metagenome (GOLD analysis project Ga0172375, IMG submission 114537) | Freshwater microbial communities from Kabuno Bay, South-Kivu, Congo - kab_092012_11.1m | ecosystem: Environmental > Aquatic > Freshwater > Lake | place: Democratic Republic of the Congo... | reverse complement strand
CGCATTATACACAAAAATAAATCAAAAAAACACCTTAAACTTTATTTGAAACGTATTATATATATTTTATTCAACAAAATATTCCCAACCAGGTTGCCAAGATTTGGTTTTGCGCCAATCTTCAGCAAAAGCCATTTCCCAATTTTTATTTTTTAAAATCACTTCCAACGCCAACTGCGGAGCTTTGTGCGCCACAATCGCCACTGATTTATTATCAAAATTCGCTTTTAAATATTTCAAAAAATCCGAAATCCGTTCCTTAACATCCTCATAACTTTCACCGTTCCTCAATTTTTCTTAATCCGTTTTTTATGATTTTTTCCATAAACACATTATTTCCTTTTGCCCCAAAAATACACGCTTTTAGATAATCATTTTTCAATTTTTCATTCCAATTTATTGGCTCATACCCAAAATTAAAAAGCAATAAATCCAAAAACAAACGAATAGTTCAACCATTTCCTTCTCTAAATGGATGAATCACATTAAATTCATTGTGCAGTATTGCTAATTTTTTTGCAATTTCGTTTTTATCATCACCAACTTTTAATAAATTCATTTTCAATAATTTCTTAAAATCATCCAATACAACATTTAAATATTCAGCCGGAGCAAACATCATTTCCCCCTTTGAAATGTTCACTGTTCTAATTTTTCCGGCCCAATCATAAAGAACACAAAAAAAATATTTATGTATTGCAATTAACAAGTCAAAATCAAATTTTATTTTTCTTTCACTCGACAATTCAAAAAAATGATCATAGGCATCGGCCAATAATAATGTCTCGGCATTTTCAAGTTGTTTCTGCTTTTTTAATCCTAGCTTATTTTTCAAAACACCTTTTTCAATTCCAGCCGATTTATCGTTTACTTGATATCGCAAAGGCCCGACCATAGGACTTTAAAGTGTTAATTATTTTTTGTCATTTTTAGCTCGAAACAAACTTTGTCCTTCTATTTTTGAGGAACGGTCAACTGCTTTTTCAATTTTACTCTTTTTTATCTTCAATTTTTTCATATTTTTATTGAAATATAAATATAATCAGTCGTTTTGGAGATCTATCCCTGCCTACTGCCTACCTGCCGGTAGGCAAGGCAGGCAGGCTTTAAAGTCAAGATGACAAAAACGGTGGATTTCACAATACAACTTTATTCACCAAATGATAAATGTCGCCGGCGCCCATAACCACGACAACATCATCTTTTTTGATTACTTCTTTTATTTTGTTTTCGGTTTCGTAAAAATCTTTGGTAAAATAAATTTCTTTGTTTGGGGCAATGGCTTTGATCGCCTTTACCAAATCATCGGAACTGATTTTGTTGCTTTCTTCTTCGCGACCGGCCACGTCGTAAATTTCATTTAAAATCAAAACATCGGCCTCGCCAAAACAATGGATAAAATCAGCAAACAATTTTCTGGTTCTATCTTTTTGGTGCGGTTGAAAAACGGCCACGATTCGGCGACCGGGCAAAAATTCTTTGGTCGCAGCCAAAGTCCCGGCCACGGCCGTCGGATGATGCGCGTAATCGGAAATAACGGTCAAATTTTCATCATTCTTTATAATTTCAAAACGTCGCCAAATGCCGCGATATTTTTTTAAACTTTCTTTGATAATTCCCACCGGAATATCAAAACTGATCGTGTAAGCAATCGCGGCCAAAGCATTATAAATATTAAAATCACCCGGAATATTCAACTCAAATTCTCCCAAATTTTGTCCGTAATAAACCACGTCAAAAAGTTGCTTGCCCGGCATTTTTTTGATATTAACCGCAAAAACTTCGGCGCCGGGAATAAAACCATAACGCACCAAACGACATTTTGGCAAAGTCAATTTGCGAATATTCAAATCGTCATTATTGTAAATCAACCAGTTGTCAACTCCCTTTAATCCATTTATATATTGTTGAAAAGTTTGTACAATATGATTCAAATCTTTGTAATAATCAAGATGATCTTCTTCAATATTGGTCAAAACAATTGTTTGCGGTTTTAAAAGCAACATGTGCGCCCGATACTCGCACGCTTCGGCAATCAACAAATCACTTTTACCATTATGAAAATTACCGTTGATTTTTGGATAACGCGAACCGAGAATCACAGTCGGATCTTTCTGTGCATCAATCATAATTGAAGCGATCATGGCCGTGGTGGTTGATTTGCCATTTGTTCCGGAAACAGCTACCGTCCGATATTCACGCGAAATTTCTCCCAAAACTTCAAAATAACTTTTTTGCGGAATTTGCCATTCTTTGGCTTTAATTCTTTCGGGATTAGTGATGGGCACTGCCGAAGAATAAATAAACAGATCATACGCAAAAGTTATATTTTCTTCCGTTTGTGCAAAATTTATTTTGATCCCCAACTTTTCCAAATCATCCGTCACTTCGCTCCGCACCAAATCCGAGCCGACAACCTCAACACCGCGCGCTAAAAAATAGCGCGCCAAAGAGGAAATACCGATACCGCCAATTCCGGAAATATAAATTTTCTTGAGTTCATGGATGTCCATAAAAATAAAATGTGAGTAGTGAGTAATAATAAATAGGTAGTAAATAAAAAACTCACTACTTACCACTCACCACTATTATAACTTTATTTTACCTTATTTTAACAATTTTTACAACAAAATAAAAAGACGGAATTGTTCCGTCTATAATTTTAGGCCACTTTTGTAGCCATTTTTTTTAATGGCCAAATGCGATTTGCTTTCCTTAAAAGCATGGCCATAATTTTTTTCTTTTGTTCTTCAATCGTTTGTGTCAATTGTAAATGTATTTGTTCTTTTATTGATTCAATTTCCACTTTGGCTTCCACGTGATCGCTCGCATCCATATAAGCATATTCATTATAGTTTTCAATCAATTGGGCAGTCATTGAATCAATGATTTTTTGCAAGGCGCCTTCGGAATATAAAATCTTAACGAATCTTTTTCCGGAATTTAAAAAAATGCGTCTGGTTAGCGTTCTTCGGTCAATTTCATCCTTAATTTCTTGACAAATGATTAAATCTTCCGGCAGGCATTCTTTTTCTTTGGCAATGGCAACCAACGCATTGATTTGGTCCCAAGTAAAAACATACGCGTCGCGCTTTTTGGTGTAGTATGAATTCAATGCTTCTTCAAAAACACGCAAAGATTCAGCATTGATCACCGTTTTTAAACCAATCATGAATTCGTCAAAATCATCATCCGTCATTTCATCTAATTGAAAACCCTTGTAGGAAATGGTTTTTATAAACTGTTTGTCAGCAAAAAGTTCCAAGATTTCTGTGAATGAAAATAATTGCCGACAAGTATCGGCCGCCAACAATCTTTTTACCACTTTGTCGCTTACCGATTCAATCATAAAACTAAAATAAAATTGAAATCTTTCAACTTGCTCAAGTTGTTCCGCGGAATAAAGAGTCCGATCAATTTCCTGAAATGAGTTCAATTTCACAAAAATCATTCGCACCTGTTCCTCGGTCAAGCCACTCACATTGAAATCTCTTTTTTTATTCATCTTTTCCCCCCAATTGTTAACGACCACTTCCCTGTAAAGGGGAAAAACACATTATCACGGATTTTTAAAAATGTCAATTCAAGGTAAAATAAAACAAAAAAACCGACCGAGCGGCCGGTAAGGGATAGACTGTATATCATTTAAATTATTGCAGTCTTTGGTACGACTCCAAAATTTTTGCAATACTTTGATAAGCGAAAAAATTATCTAAACCTTCGCCTTCATTAATTTGCGAACTAAAAGTAACAAAGATCCCATCATTTAACATAACTTCACCGACGACCAAAGCATCCAGTTGCGTCAATTGTATTTGATAATCAACGTCAGCTATTTTCAATTTTGTTTCATAATTTAGAATTTTTGTTTTGACTCCGACTCCAGTCGGATAAGCAGAACAAAAAACATAATCAGCTCCCCGCTCACCGTTCGGTTTAGCGGAGAAATAAATAACATTATTTTTGAATTCAATCTTAGTACAGATTTTACCCGAATATTTGTCAAAGGCCTGCTCCGCAGTTAAATCCGTACCAACAATATTTTGGAAAGAATCTCGGCCGGCTTCACTGACTTTGGCGCCAACCGGAAATAAAACCCTGTAATTATAAACATCATTGCGATAAACATTGGTTTTAGCCGATTGATATCCTTGCCAAAAATCATTATTTTTACTTTTTGATAAAAATTTTGAATAACCGACAATTCCAGCGCCAACGATCAAAAAGACAATCAAAAAAATTTTTAACCTTTTCATAATAATTTTTATATTCTACTTAAAAAATCACTCAAAATCCTCCTCGTCAAATTCAAAAACTTTCTTTTTGCCAAAAGACCCCCCGCAATTATCCGCGCCGCAACGACATTGACAAAAGACTCCGCATTTTTCCGTGGCATTATAATTGCACGAAAGTTCTTCGCCGATTTCAATATCGCGCAGAGCAATCAAAGTCGGATCGATTCTTTCAATGTCCAACTTTATATTCGGACGGCAAGAATGATTCACAAAATTCAAAATATTTTCATCGCAAACATACTGACCGTTGCCAACATAAGCGTGTCGTTTGTAATTTTCATAATGCAAATCACGCAACGGAATTTGGTAAAAATTTTCATTTTGTTTAATTTTGCGCAGAGTAAAAATTCCCAATCCCTGAATTTTGCTTTTCTTTTTGATCAAAAAATCATGTTTGTTACGCGCCACAGTCACAATATTTCTTCCGCAAAAAATACTGGCCACGCGATTTTTAATACTATAAAAATTTTTAATAATTTCAAAACCACCGTCTTTTAATAACTTCGCCAAACTGCGTCTAGTGAACGCATAATAATACAAAACGACTTTTTTGCTCCCGCTTTGCCAAACGGTCAATAAATCACGCCAAGCGAATTTTTGCTTTTTCATTTCCGTCTGCAAAATTCCTTGCGCTTCTTTTCTGAATTCATTTTTGCGCCAAATTGATTTCTTAACAAACAAATTCCACAAATTCCAATTAATCATGAGCAAATAGCCGCCCGGCTTCAACAAACTTTTTATTTTTATCAAAACTGCAAAATGTTTTTCTTTTGGCAAATGATTAAAAGAAGAAATCAAAAAAATCACGTCAAACTTTTGCCCAATCAACGCCTCGTTTTTTTCCAAAGTTAAAAAATCGGCGAAAATAAATTTTTGCTCCGGAAATTTTGCTCTGGCGCAAAGCAACAGTTCTTCACTGTTATCCGCGCCCAAATAATCAACTTTTTTGTCCGTCAAAACTTCCAGTAAACGACCATTCCCGCACCCCAAATCCAAAACGCGATCATTATCCTTGACAAATTGCGCCAAAAATTTCATATCAGGCCAAACAAAAGACCGACTGGCCGAAAAATATTCGGCAATCGCGTCATAACCATTTTTGTTTAATTCACTGATTTGCATTGCTCTTTTATCTAAAATTAGCCAACTTTACTTTTAAAACAAGCGCCTAACATTGGTTTGTATTTCAAAAAATTTTGTTGTATAATATTCATGCAAAATTAAAAAAATTAAAATAAAAATATGCTTTATCAAAAAGTAGGCTTTTGGCTAATTATCATTATGTCATTTTGCCCTTTTTTTGCAAGTTATGGAGCCGTTAATCACAGCGGATATATTTTGTTGCAAGTGGAAGAACATGGCGAAGCGTGGTATGTTTATCCAAAAACCAATGAAAAATTTTACCTCGGCAAACCGGCTGACGCTTACAATGTTATGCGAAATTTGGGTCTTGGCATCACCAACGCCAATTTGGCAAAGATTCCGGTTGGCATAATCAATGACAACAGTCTTGACTCCGACCGCGATGGACTTCCGGATTATTTAGAAAACGCGCTTGGCACAAAATCATCCAGCGTTGATTCCGACAACGACGATTTTTCCGACAATGAAGAAATTCAATCTGGTTATAATCCGCTCGGCTCCGGCAAAACAATTTTTGATTACAATTTGGCCAATAAACTGAAAGGACAAATTTTAATTCAGGTTGAAAAAGCCGGCCAAGCTTGGTATGTTTACCCAAAAAACGGCAAGCGTTATTTTCTCGGTTCAGCCACTCAAGCTTTTAATGTCATGAAAAATTTGGGACAAGGAATCAGCAATACGGATTTAAACAAAATCACGGCCAATTATCCCAAAACAACATTTTTATTAACCGACTTTTCACTTTCCATCCCCATGAATTGGCAGGTCGCCAATATTTTTCCCAGTCAAAGCAAAAATTATCAAAAATTGGCAATAGACAATGAAACTTATTTGCAACTTGGCGATAATGAAGGCTTATTGCGAATTTGGGAATTATCCAGCGTGAGCGATTATACACTCGGTAATTTTGAAAAATCGGCCGAAAAAAATCAAGAAAAAGTTTTTTCCGACAGCTTTGTCGCAGGAGTCAAACCGGCCACCGAACAACAGTTCAATTACACCAATACCACCACTGAAAAAAATCTTGGCACTTTTTACAAAGGTTCCCGAGTATTTTTTGATGTAATGCTTGATACGAATAATTTTATTCATTTTGATTGCGCGATTTTTAAAGAAGAAAATATTTCCGCTTACAAAAAACAGTGCGAGGACGCGATTAAAAGTTTTAAGTTAAAGTAATTTCAACTACTACCATTTCTAAAATATCCTTTCGTTGTCATTCCGAGCGATACGCAGTGAGTCGAGGAATCTGTTTTAAAATAATTTTTCTTTTTATTTTTAAGACCGATCTCTCCACTTCGGTCGAGATGACAAAGAACAAAAACTTATCAAAAACCAACAAACATGACCAACATACAACTCATCACTTCCCTATCCCGAATGAAAATCAAGAACGCCAATCGGTTGAACAAAATGAAAAGACAATGGGCCAACAAAAACAAAACAGGCATTTTAACCAATGCCCAAATTTTAAATTTATATCGGAAGTTGCTTCTTAACAAAAAAATCAAAAAAAACATTGAGCTGGAAAATCTTTTACAAAAAAGAAAAATCCGCACGCTTTCCGGCGTTGCGCCGGTGGCTGTTTTGACAAAACCTTTTCCTTGTCCGGGCAAATGCGTATTTTGCCCAACCGAAAAAAAGATGCCCCAAAGTTATTTATCAAATGAACCGGCGGTCATGCGCGCTATCGCTCACAAATTTGATCCATTCAAACAAACCTGCGCCAGAATCAAAGCCTTGGAAAACAATGGCCACCAGACAGACAAAATTGAATTGATTGTCATGGGCGGATCATGGAGCGCATTGCCGACAAATTATCAAAAAAATTTTATCAAAAAATGTTTTGACGCGGCCAATGAGAAGACCAGCGTTAATTTGGAAACCGCGCAAAAATTAAATGAAAAAGCAAAACATCGGTTGGTTGCCATCACCGTAGAAACCAGACCGGATATGATTGATGAAAAAAAAATCAAATTATGGCGTGAATTGGGAGTAACGAAAATTGAACTGGGCGCGCAAATTTTAGATGAGGAAATTTTAAAAAAAAATTGCCGTGGGCATGGGCTAAAAGAAATCATTAACTCCACGCAACTGTTGCGTTCCGCCGGATTTAAAATTTGTTATCATTTAATGCCGAACTTATTATTTTCTACACCGAGCAAAGATTTGGAAAGCTTTGTAAAGCTTTACAGTCAGCCCGATTTTCGTCCTGATTTTATCAAAATTTATCCAACCGTTGTCACCAAAGAAACCGCTCTCTTTAAATTATGGCGACAAAAAAAATACCACCCATATTCCGCGGAAACTCTTTTTGATTTATTGTTAAAAATAAAAATTTTGACGCCCGAATATGTGCGCATTATACGATTGATCCGCGATATACCGGCCGAAAGCATTGAGGCCGGCAACAAAACAAGCAATTTACGAGAACTTTTGCAAAAAAAATTCAAAGACTTGGATTTGCGTTGTCAATGCATTCGTTGTCGCGAAGCGCGTCAAGATATTGCTGATTTAAAATCAGCCGAACTGTTTATTTCTGAATTTCCAGTCAATGGAGGAAATGAATTTTTTTTACAATACGCTTCGCCAAACAAACAAAAATTATACGCTTTTTTGCGCTTATTTCTACCAAACAATAAAAGTGAACATTTTATAAAAGAATTGACCGGTTGCGCCATTATTCGCGAAGTCCATACTTATGGCAAATTAACGGCCATCGGCTCGCGCGACAAAAATATTCAACATCAAGGTTTTGGGACTTTATTGACCAACAAAGCGTTGGAACTGGCCAAACAAAACAATTTTTCCAAAACGGCCGTAATTTCCGGCGTCGGCGTGCGCGGCTTTTATCGTAAATTGGGATTTAAAAAAGTCGGAAGTTATATGATTAAATGAATTACTAATTACAAATTACTAATTCCGAATTACTAATTTCAAATTTTCACTAAGTTTTACCAAAATACAATTATTTCTTTACAATGTTTTATAATTTTTAATTCGTAATTCGTAATTCGTAATTTGTAATTCATCACATGTTCAACCAACAAACAAAATCAAACTATTATTACAAAAAACCATTTTACAAAAGTAAAAAGTTTTACTTTTTATTGGTTTTGTTATTTAGTTTTTTTTATTTTGTCAATTGGTCAATCAATCGCGCGGAAGAAAAACAAAATTTACTTTCTTCAACCACGCAAAATCAAAATTTGCAAGCAATGATTATTTCTCAATCCGGCGAGTTAGAAATTAAAACTATGGCCGGACAATGGCAAAAACTCTCCGATAATTATGAATTAACGCAAGGATCATCTTTGCGAACCGGAGAAAATTCCCGAGCCACAGTTGAGCTGCCGGACAAAAGTCAAATCAGATTGAATCAAAATGCGGAAATCACCTTTAATTCAATAACCGAAACAGATATAAACATTGCGCAAAATTCTGGCGAAATTTATCACCGCATAAATACAACATCTTCCGCCATTTATCAAGTAAAAAACGATAATGTAGAAATTACGGCCTTGGGAACGGCTTTTGATATTTTGGTAAGCGGACAATTAACCGACATTTACGCCATTGAAGGCAATGTCAAATTGAAAATCAGCGATGACAATTTAATAATCAATCTAAAAACTCTTGAAGAAAACAACTTTGCCAGAGTGAATCCACAACTGAAATTTGAAGAAATGATCAAAATTCAAAAAATAATGGCCAACGAACTTTTGAACAAAGAATGGTTTTTGCAAAACCTTGAAATGGATAAAAAATTAAATGTTGATTTGGGAATTTTTGGCGATATTTTGAAATTAACTTTGACCGAACCAAAAGCAACCAATTGGCAAACGGATCTTGATGTTTTAAAAATCAAAGGAGAAACCACGCCCACAGCTAAAATTTACGCCATGGGAACGGAATTAAAAAACGACGGCGGACAATTTTCAGGTGAACTTTTATTAAAAATCGGCGACAATAAAATTGAAATCGTGGCTGAAGACAATGACAAAATTAATAAAATCGTTTTAAATGTCAAATGCACCAAAACCGAAACAGCAAAGGAAGAAAAGCCAAGCAATGAAATAAATGAAGAAGCACCACCGACACAAAAAAGCTTGACGATTTCCGGTCACTACTTTAATCAAAAAATAAATTTAAATTGGCAAGCCGATAATTTTAAATCAACTTCCGGATATTTGACGATTTTGAGCGAAGCGCCCAATGTTGATTTTCCGGGTGGAGACCATCATCTTCTTCTATCGCCGAATGAAAATTCCGATGTCTTTCAAAATTTGCGATCCGGCCAAACATATTATTTTATTGTTTGCGAAAATTTACAAAATTCTTGCGGAATAAAAAGCAATGAAATCTCAATTAAATTTGAATAAAAAATTATGAAATTAAATTTGCGAGAACAAGATCCGGACGTTTTTAAATCAATAGAAAACGAAATAAAAAGACAACAAACGGTCATTGAATTAATCCCCTCGGAAAACTTTGTTTCGCCGGCTGTTTTGGAAGCGCTAGGCAGTGTTTTAACTAATAAATATTCCGAAGGTTATCCCGGCAATCGTTATTACGGAGGCACTGAAAATGTTGATGTTGTGGAAAATTTGGCCATTGAACGCGCCAAAAAACTTTTTCAAGCCGAGCATGTCAATGTGCAACCGCTTTCCGGAGCGCCGGCAAATTTGGCCGCATATTTTGCGCTTTTAAAACCGGGCGAGACGATTTTGGGCATGGATTTATCGCACGGAGGACATTTGACCCATGGCCATCCGGTAACTTTTATGAGCAAAATTTTTCGTTTTGTAAGATATAAAACGGATTTAACATCAGGCTTGATTGATTATGAAAATTTGCGCCAAATGGCCATTGCCGAAAAACCAAAAATGATTCTAGTCGGTTATAGCGCTTATTCTCGCGAAATTAATTATGAAAAAATAAAAAAAATCGCGGACGAAGTCAACGCTTACACCATGGCTGACATTGCGCACATCGCCGGACTGATCGCCGCCGGAGTCATGAATAATCCTGTGCCTATTTTTGACATTGTCACCACCACCACGCACAAAACTTTGCGCGGACCGCGAGGCGGCATGATTTTTTGCAAAGAAATTCACGCCAAAAAAGTTGATAAAACCGTTTTTCCCGGTTTGCAAGGCGGACCGCACGAAAATAATATCGCGGCCAAAGCCGTGGCTTTTGGCGAAGCCCTGCAACCGGAATTCAAAACTTACGCCAAAAGAATTTTAAAAAACGCCAAAGTTTTGGAAAACAAATTAAAAGAATTCAATTTCAAAATAGTTTTTGGCACCACGGATAATCATTTGCTTTTGCTTGATTTGCAAAATAAAAACATTACCGGCAAAGAAGCGCAAGAATTGCTTGATCGTGTTAACATTACTTGCAACAAAAACATGATTCCGGACGATCCGCGCTCACCGCTTGATCCTTCCGGCATTCGCCTTGGCACACCGGCCATGACTACGCGCGGTTTTGGCGAAAATGAATTTGCGCAAATCGCTGAATTTATCAATCGCGCGATAGAAAATAGAAACAATGAAAATGAATTACAAAAAATCAAAGACGAAATAATTGCCTTAACCGCTCAATTCCCGATTTATTAAGTAGTTTATAAAGTGAAAAGTTTATAATGTTTATAAAGTAATATTGATTTTTTATTATTTTTATAAAACTTTAAAAACTTTATGAACTTTATAAACTTTATAAACTTTATGAACTCCCAAAAACTCCTTGACGGCAAAAAAATAAGCCAAGAAATTTTAAAAAATATTCGTGAACAAGTCGCGGACATGCCAGACAAGCCGAATTTGGCCGCAATTTTGGTTGGCAAAAACCCGAGCTCGCATCTTTATGTCAAATTAAAAAAGAAAGCCTGCGAGTATTGCCGCATTGATTTTCATCGTTATCTTTTTGCCAAAAACATTTCACAGGATGAAATTTTAAATGTTATTGATTTTTTAAACAAAGATACGGAAACCACTGGCATTTTGGTGCAACTGCCTTTGCCAAAACAATTCACGACAGATGAGGTAATCAAAAAAATTTCTTTGGCCAAAGATGTTGACGGTTTTCATCCGGATAATTTGCAAAAAGAAAAAAACGATCCGCAAAAAATTTATTCACCGCTTATTCTCGGCGTGATGGAACTATTAAAATCAACCAACGAAAATTTGCAAAACAAAAAAGTCGTTATTCTCTGCAACCACAAAATTTTCGGTTTACCGTTTTTGGATCTGTTTCATGAATCCAATAAAATTGAAATTTTAACTTTGGACGATGTTAATTATGAAAGTAAAACAAAAGAGGCCGACATTTTGATCGTTTCCATCGGACGAGCCAAATTTATCGGCCCGGACAAAATCAAAAACAACGCCATTATAGTTGATATCGGCATAAATAAAATTGATGGCCAAATCGTCGGCGATGTTGATACGGAACAAGTCTTGCCAAAAGTCAAATTTATTACGCCCGTTCCCGGTGGTGTCGGCCCGATGACTATTGCCATGCTTTTGCAAAATTTGCTAAAAATGAAACAAAACGAATAATCAGACAAACCTATCCTCATCTTGTCCCCAAAAACGCAAGACAAAATTTGAAAATTTGTTTAAAATGAAATTAACATGGTAAATTTTCGTAATTATTCATATCACGGCAATTCCATTTGTCATTTGTAATTCGTAATTTGTCCCGAAGGGATCGCTTTGCGATAATTCGTAATTTGTAATTAGTAATTTGTAATTCGTCCCGAAGAGATCGCTTTGCGATAATTCGTAATTTGTAATTAGTAATTTGTAATTCGTAATTTTTAAAATGCCCGATCAAACGCCAAATTTGCCAGCGCAAAATATTGAAGCCGAACAATCGTTGCTCGGCGCGCTTATGATTGACAAAAACGCCTTTGATCGCGTTTCTGATATTGTTGAGCCGGAAGATTTTTACAAAGACGCGCATCGCTTTGTTTATGAATCAATGCAAATTTTATTTACCAGACAAGAACCGATTGATATTTTAACTGTCAGTAATTTATTAAGCGAACGCGGACAAATTGAAAAAGTCGGCGGTCGCGGTTATTTGGCTTCGTTGGCCAGCTTGGTGCCAACCTCCGCGCACATTGTGCAATACGCCAATATTATCAAAAAAAAATCAACTTTGCGCCGATTACAAAATGTTTCGCGCGAAATAAATGAATTAAGCGGACACGAAGAAGAAGACATTGACACTCTTTTGGATTTATCGGAACAAAAACTTTTTTCCATTTCGCAAAATTTTTTGAAACAATCTTTTGTCGGCATCAACAGCATTTTGGGAACGACTTTTGATCGCATTGACGAGCTGCACAAAAATTCCGGCCAACTACGCGGAGTGCCGACCGGTTTTCTTGATTTAGATAATTTATTGGCCGGTTTTCAAAGATCTGATTTAATTGTTTTAGCCGCTCGTCCTTCGGTCGGCAAAACTTCGCTTGCTTTGGATATTGTTCGCAATGTCGCCGTGCGCGCCAAAGTTCCGGTCGGAATTTTTAGTTTGGAAATGAGCAAAGAACAGTTGGTAGATCGTTTGCTTTGCGCCGAAGCCAATGTTGATCTTTGGAAAATGAGAACAGGCCATTTATCCGATCGCGAAGAAGACGATGATTTCCCGCGCATCGGTCATGCCATGGGTTTGCTGGCCGAGTCACCGATTTTTATAGATGATTCTGCTTCATTAAATGTCATGCAAATCAGAACCAAAGCCAGAAGATTAAAATCAGAACATAATCTTGGTCTTATTGTTATTGATTATTTGCAACTTATGGAAGCGCGTGAAAACGCGGAAAATCGTGTTCAAGCCGTAGCTGAAATAACGCGATCATTAAAAGGCATCGCTCGCGAATTGGATGTTCCTGTTTTGGCTTTGTCACAGCTGTCTCGCGCCGTGGAAATGACCAAACCGGCTATCCCAAAATTGGCCAACTTGCGCGAATCAGGCTCCATTGAACAAGACGCGGATGTGGTTTTATTCATTTATCGCAAAGCGGCCGATCGCAACTATCGCGAAGAAGAATTGACCGCGCAAGATAAATTGCTGGCCGAAATTCATGTGGCCAAACATCGCAACGGTCCGACAGGAATGATTAAACTTTTATTTGACGGACCGCGCGCCTGTTTCCGCAATCTTGAACAACGCTACAAAGCCGAATCACTTGAATAATGTAATTTTTAATTCGTAATTCGTAATTCAACCAAAACTATGTTTGACAAATTAAAACTGATGAAGCAAGCCATGGATCTGCAAAAAAAAATGCAAACCATTATCATTGAAAAAGAAAGTCACGGCATTTTTATCAAAGTAAATGGCAAACAGGAAATTCTTGACGTGCAAATTAAAGATGAATCTTTGTTAAGCAAAAAAAGCACTTTGGAATATTCTTTCAAAGAAGCTGTTAACGAAGCTTTGAAACAAATTCAAAAAGAAACGGCCACGCAAATGCAAGGCGACTTGGGCGGACTTTTTTAAAAAACAAAAATGAATCACAGCGAAAAAATTAAAGAGTTAATTGACTCGTTTTTAATTTTACCCGGTGTCGGGAGAAAAACAGCAGAACGATTTGTTTTTAATTTGTTAAAAATTCCGCCGGAAAGAATCACCCGCTTGAGTTTGGCTTTGCAAAATTTTAATACCAGAAATTATTTTTGTCCCAACTGTCATAATTTAAATGACTCAGAAAATATGTGCGCCATTTGTCGCGACGAAAAACGCGATCATTCAACAATTTGCGTGGTGGCCGATATTCAAGATCTTTTTGCGATTGAATCGGCGCATGAATTTTCCGGAATTTATCATGTTCTCGGCGGAGTAATTGATTTAACCGAAGGAGTGACTCCCGAACTTTTGCGAGGACAAGAACTTTTGACAAAAATAAAAAACAACAATATCCGAGAAATTATTTTTGCATTGAATCCTGATTTAACCGGTGAAAGCACAATTCTTTATCTCAAAAACTTATTACGCAATCAGTCAGTAAAATTAAGTCGTTTGGCGCGCGGTCTGCCCATGGGTGGCGACATTGAATATGCGGACGAAATCACTCTTACCAATGCAATTCAAGGCAGACAACAATTAAATTAAATTTAAAATCCAAAACAAAAAACAGCTCTTTTTTTGAGCTGTTTTTTTAATTTATATTGAAGCAATTTTTACTTTGGTGAAATGTTGGCGATGACCTTGCTTTCTGCGATTGCGAGTTTTGCGTTTGTATTGTAACATGGTAATTTTTCTATTTCTGCCGTGAGACAAAATTTCCGCTTCAACGGTTTTGCCTTCTATTGTCGGCATGCCGAGATCCACATTTTCTTCGGCTTCATCAGCGACAAACAAAACTTGATCAAACTTGATTTTGTCTCCGACATTGCCTTCAATTTTTTCAACTTTTATTTCCAAACCCGGGTGAACTTTGTATTGCTTACCACCTGTTTTGATAATCGCGATTGCCATAATTATTTAAGTTTAGCAGTTATTAGATGATAATAATGATACACAATTATTTCAGCAAAGTCAATATTTTGGCTCGTTCTTTTTGCCTTTTTACCAAATAAGCGCAAAGCAAAATAAAACAAATTATGGCCAATAATGACAAAACAAGCAAATTTAAGCCAAAATCTTGCATAAAATAAGCCAAAAAACCAAAAACCAAGGTGAGCGCATACAAAATAAAAACAGTCATTTTTGGCCCAAATCCGGCTGATAGCAAACGGTGATGAAGATGCTTTTTATCTCCGATTTTAAATGGCGACTTCCCTTCCATTTTGCGCCTGATAATCGTCCAAAGAAAATCCAAAATCGGAATACTCATGACAATCAAAGTTACCCCAACTTTGCTTCCGGCCATAATTGACAGCGAACCAAGCAAAAAACCGGCCAAAGTACTGCCGCTTTCACCCAAAAAAATCGTTGCCGGATTGAAATTAAAAACCAAAAAACCGGCAAACGCTCCAACCAAAATTATCGCCAAAAGAGCGATATCATATTGCACAAAATCAGCTTTATTCAATGCCGTAAAAAAAATAAACAGAGCGCCGATAATGGAAACGCCGGAAACCAAACCGTCAACACCATCCAATAATTTGGTCGTGTACATCATGGACATGAGCCAAAAAAAAGTGAATATATCGGCCAATAAAGTCAATTTGTATGGAAATCCGTGCCACCAAAATAAATTGAAATTAATTTTTGTCAGATCAAAAACTCCGGAGGCAAAAGGATTGGTAATAGAATCAATGCCAATGCCAAAAATGATCACGGTCAAAACAGCCAACACCGGCCAAAAAATTTGTTGCCAAGGTTTTAAATTAAACTTGTCATCCAAAAAACCGCCTATCGCCAAAAACAAACTGCCAAAAAAAATACCTAAAAGATTTTTTCCGGTAATTGTGCCAATTAAAAATATCGGTGATTCTTTAAAATAAAAATAAACCACCAAATTAAACGCCAAGAAAATCGCCAATCCGCCGAGAAGAGGAATCGGTTTCTGATGAATTTTTCTTTCATTGTTCGGCAAATCCAAAATCTTTAACTTGATCGCCAAAATGGAAATTATCGGCGTTAAAATAACTGCTGCCAAAAAGCTGAAAAATAAAGCAAAAATTATGTCGTAGAAATTGATCATATTGGTCAGTTGATCAGTTGGTCGGTTGGTCGGTTGATCAAAACCGCCTTTATTCTTCGCACCCCAGCCGAGCTGGCTTCTTCTTTTTGAATTTTAAATTGGCCAAGTTCAGCCGTATGCTGAACGTGCGGGCCACCGCACATTTCGCAAGAAATTTGGCCAATGGTATAAACTTTGACGATTTGGCCATATTTATCGGTAAACAAACCCATGGCTCCCCTTTTGACCGCATCATCATACGGCAACTCTTCGCAAACAACTTCCACATCTTGCTTAATCCAATCATTAACCAAATTTTCAACTTGCTGAATTTGTTCGGTCGTCATTTTTTCTTGATGCACAAAATCAAAACGCAATCTCTCCGGCGTGATATTGCTGCCCTTTTGATGCACGTGCTCCCCCAAAACTTTTCGTAAAGCGGCTTGCAAAAGATGTGTTGCTGTATGCAACTTGGTTGTCTCTTCTGAATTATCCGCCAGACCGCCTTTGAATTTTTGCTCGGCGCCAGCGCGTGATAGATCTTGATGTTTTTTCATTTCGGCTTCAAACTCATTAACATCAACACTCAAATTTCTTTCTTTTGCTAATTCAATAGTCATTTCAATAGGAAATCCAAATGTTTGAAATAAATTAAAAGCCTCAATACCAGAAAAAACACTTTTGTTTAAATACTCCTCCAAAGTAGCTTTTAAAATAAATCTTTTTAACCCATTTTGTAAAGTCATTGCAAATTTTTCTTCTTCTTTTTTCAATTCCGTAAAAATGAACTTTTTATTTTTCAAAAGTTCTGGATAAATATTTTCCAACTGAAAAATTATCACTTCGGAAATTTTATTTAAAAAATTTTCTTTTATTTCCAACGCATGTCCAAAACGCACCGCTCGACGAATCAAACGGCGCAAAACATAACCTTCCCCCACATTGGACGGTTCAATTGCTTTGTCATCTGCCAAAATAAAAGTCGCGGCGCGAACATGGTCAGCAATCACACGAAAAGCCTTTTGATTTTCAATATATTTTTTTCCAGAAAGTTCTTCTATTTTTTTAAAAATTTCTTGAAATTCCGCAATATCAAAAACTTCGGCAAACCCGTTTAAAATGGCCGTGGTTCTTTCTACTCCCATTCCCGTATCAACGTTTTTTTGCGCCAACTTTTCCAAACTGCCATCTTCGTTTCTTTTGTATTCCATAAATACATCGTTCCAAATTTCAACAAAACGACCGCTTTTTACCAATTGATCATGCGTCAAATTTTGTGCAAAAGGTTTTTCCGGTTCAGTGTCAACAAACATTTCACTGCACGGACCGCACGGACCGCCACTCGCCAGTCCCCACCAATTATCATCTTTGCCGAGCGCAAAAATTCGCGTTTGTTCATTTTCCCAAACACCCTTTTTTGAAACTTGCGCGTCAATTCCAACTTTTTGAAAATTCTCTTGCCAAAATTTAACGCTTTCATTATCCATCGGCGCTTCGTCATTACCGACAAAAACCGTCACATAAAGTTTGGACGGATCTATATGCAAATGCCCGGTTAAAAACTCAAAACTCCACGAAATCGCTTCTTGTTTAAAATAATCGCCGAGGCTCCAATTCCCAAGCATTTCAAAAAAAGTCAGATGCCGATTATCTCCGACATCGTCAATATCGCCGGTGCGCAAACATTTTTGACAGTCTGTTAATTTATTACCGGCCGGATGTTTTTCACCCAACAAAAATGGGACCAACGGATGCATCCCCGCTGTGGTAAAAAGAACCGTGGCATCGTTTTCCGGTAATAATGAAGCCGAAGGGATAATGGCATGATTTTTCGTTTGAAAAAATTGCAAAAATTTCTGTCGCAGTTCTTGTGTTGTCATAAAAAATAGGCATTTAATTATAAGCCTATTTTAGCAAACTTTTTCCAAAATGGCAAAACAAGATCATCCACGCCAATTTGAAAAATTGATCCGTCTTTCATTTTTATTTTCACTTTGCTCCTCCCTGCGCTGAACCAATTATTTTTTATAATTTCAACTGATATTATCTCTTTTCTCAAAATCTTTTTTTGATAAATGCCAAAACCAAATTTGATTCGCAAATATTCATCGTCAATTTTTATTTGACAAAAAATAAACGAAAAAAGCAAATAAAGAATTAACACCATTGCCGCGGTAATGGCAAAATTTGGACCAGAATTGACTGAAATTGGTTCCAAAAGACTTTCTCTATACACATTTGCAAAAAAAAATGCTGTCAGCAAAAAGACAACCAACAGAACATAACTAATTTGCGTATGTTTGTAATGCAAAAAATTTAATTTTATTTAAGCAGAAAAAGATTAACCAGAAATATTTTCAATTTCATTAAGGAGATAAATAACTTTGCTTTTTATTTGATCACGGACAATTCTATGCAAATCTATTTCACCAATATCGGGGTCAATAATATCCCAATAACACAGCTTTGAATTTTCCAAATAACTAGGCCAGTCATTCCTTTCACCAATAACAACGATGCGGTCGGAATCCTGAACCATTGATTTGGTCAACCTTTTTGATACTTTTTCTGTTACGTCTATACCAATTTCAGCCAAACAAGGTGCAACATATTTAGTTTTGCATAATTTTTCACCTTCCCAATTTTTTGGAGGATTCAAACCAGCGCTGATTGCAACATGATCTTTGGTTAAACTGTTAAATAACGCTTCGGCCATTTGGCTTCTCCCCACATTAGCACGACAAATAAAAAGAAATTTCATAATTACGTTTGATTTCATTCATATAATTAATTACCAATTTTATTCAAGACCATCTTTAGTGTGACGGGTTGATATTTGTTTTCTGGATATTTTTTCACTCCCTTTTTTACAAAGCCACAAGATTCATATGCTTTAATGGCACGTATATTTTCAGGCCTTACTTCCAGAAATGTTTTTGAATATCCAAATTTTCCAAAACCCAACAATATTGCTTTTTTGATCGCCTTCGTGCCAATACCCTTATTCCAATACTCTTTTTCCCCGATGACTATGGTGATTTCAAATGTATTTGAATTTTTATGTATTAATGCGATGTGACCTATGGCTTTTTCCTCATATTGGATAATGTAATGATGATTTTTTTTGCTCTCAATCATCTTAAAGAAATATCCGGGGAGCTTTTCATCTGGCTCATCAAAATTACCACTGGTCAGAGCAATTAAATCGTAATCTTTCCACCATTTAAGAAAGAGCGGCAGATCTGATTTTTTTATTTTTCTAAATTTGATAGTCATTTGTTTGTATAAATTAGACCAAATTATTTTGATTATTTCCAATAACGAACCGTATATGCCGTGTAAAAGATTCTAGCTTTAATAATATTCAACAATTTATAGATCTAACCAATTAGGGATATGCTCCCCGAAATATTGCCCGATTTTTTCTACTTCTTTCATAACTATATCAATTTTATCGGGGTCTAAAAACCAATTATTTTTTTGCACATCTCTTTCATCTATTATCGGACAAACTACAAATTCAACATTTTGTGGAAAAATAGTTTGATAAGTTAACAATGCTCTTCTTGCATGATGCGCTTTACAAACGAGAGTAGCTTTGTTGATTTTTAAATCTTTGTTTTGTAAAACCTCCCATGATAATTTTGCATTATCAAAAGTATGTTTTGCTTGATCTTCTTTTAGAATAGATTCTTGAGGTAATCCGGATGAAAGAGCAATATTTTGTAAATATTCAAATTCAGTTTTCCAATCTCCAAGTTTAGGGTTGGCTCCTCCTGAAATTAAAATGTAAGATGCATATCCCCTTTTATATAATTCAATAGCTTTTTCTATGAGTTGCGGACGACTTCCACCAGCAACCAAAATAACGTCAGTTTGCACCGGTTTATTTTCAACGAATATAAAGTCCGTGATACAGTCAAATGGATAAGTCATATATGTTGTTGATGAAGATATAATTAGTTAGCTGGTGTATTCCTTTTCTTTTGTTTTCTGATAAGAAAACTTGTTTTAAAAATTTTCAAATTTCTTTTTCCGTTTTAGGCGAAGGGCAGAGGGGAATTAAAGGGGTGAATGCCCGAGTCCAAAACACCTTATAGCGATTCATAAATTGTCAGACCCCATGGGCGATCATTAGATTCCATCGGTTTTAACCAATCTTCTCGATCAAAAAAACTTGTTGATGGGCCAAGTGAAACTACCTTGATTTTCTTTGTCTGTGCTAATTGTCTCAATTTTTCATTTACTTCCTCAAGTGTTTGGTGAGAGAAAGGATTAAATAAAAAGAATACGGTGCCGTCACTGTAATCTTGTTCCAGTACATTGCCTTGGATAAATTCCAAATTGTCTATGCCAAGATTATTTTTTACAGCGATTGATTCAGCAACTCTTTGAGGAACAATTTCTATTCCTTTGCATTGCGCGCCCGTTGCTAAGGAGGCATAAATTGGCACGCGTCCAAATCCAGAGCCTAAATCATACAGACAATCAGATTCGTTCATATCAAGTTCTCTTACCATAATTCTGACCAATTCGTATGGTGTCCAACGAAAGCCGCCCTGCCAAAATTCTTCGTCAGGATATTGCTCACGTAATTTTTTGTAATTTGTGTTTCTTTCCGCTTCTTCTGTTTTAATTCCGAACAGATCATCCAAGTCTTGATCGTTGATTGGTTCTTCTGAATTTTGCAATTTAACTACTAGGTCTCTAGCAATTTCTGGTCTTTCTTTTACTAATTTACTTATCGCTTGTTCAATGTATTTTTGCCTATTTCGTAATACGTGCAATTTTCCGATGTGAAAACGTTTTCGAATTTCATCTAGTTCTGGATATTTGGACAAGAGTTCGGCCATTGCCTCTTGTGGCTGAGAAAGAAAAGAGTCTGCATTATAAATGTCAATACCAAATTCTGTGCGAATGTCTCGGTACCCCTCTTGCCTGCACTTTTGATACCAGTATTCTCTAGAAGCATCGCCCCATGATTCAGAAATACGTCCAATAAATTTTCTGGCCGTTTGTAAACATACCATCAAATCCGCAAGCTCTTTGCCCTTTAGTGTTTCTCGCGTCAGTTGAGTTATTTCTCCAATCTTTTGCCAGTCGGCGTGATATTTTTCGACTGACTCTTGTGCTTCCTCTAATGTTTGTGGTCTGGATTCTCGAAGAGCGCCGAAAATTTCAACTTGATCAAGCATGCGAACAAACGGCTGATTATCATCTTCTCTTTCTCTGTCCCAATATTTTTTAAGAACCGCAAAAATTCTTGGTATTGCTTGTTGTTCGATAGTTTCTGGCGTTTTGGGCGCGCCTTCATATTCGCTGATTGGTATATTTGGAAATCCTTCTCTCATAGTGTTATTTAAGTTATTAATAATTTGATTTTCGGATCGATAGCGGAGAAAATACCATATTTTCCCCTCTATAAATTAATAAAAAAACAAAATTGATTTCTTTTTATGAGTTAGGGTGATAGCCATAAAAGAAAAACATATATTTCATCTAACGTTTGCGTATATCTGATGTCCGCCGGAGCGTTAGCGTAGGCGGATATGGGTGGAGGCTCTCGCAAGAGCCGTAACCAAATATACGCTGTTAGCTGATGTATATGTTTTTCTTTAATCCCGATAGCAATCGGTATCATTCTTAAAAAATAATTCGATTTTGTTTTTAACTAGCTTGTTTTTTAAAGTGATTTTTAAGCTTCGGAATTAATAGTGCAATAAGCCACATTATGAAAACAGGTATTAACATTAAAATGCCTAACAATGTTCCACTTCTAACTAGACCGTCAGTTTCTGATTCCAGAAATTGGCCGCCTTCATACCCAAGTAGATGATCAACTAATATCATTATTGTTGCACCCCATAACATTAAACTTAAAAAACCTAATTTATATTTCTTCTTCAGAAAATAATATAGTAAAGTTATTATAAGTGCAGAAACGAGTGTTGTAATTAGCCACATAAGTTTATGTTGTTAAAGTTATAATTTTCTTTTCGCGGATCTTCGCCACTGTGTTAGCAACTAATACCATTACTGCCCAAACTACAAAAATTGCAATCATCATTGCCGTACCAATAGTTGCAATTTCTTTAAGCATTACGATGGTGTCGGCAGGATTTTCCATCGCTGTTAGAAATGGTGGAAATAGAACAACCTCGCCATGTGCGATATGCTCAATCATCAGCATGGCGACTCCACCCCAAAGCATGGCATTTAGCCACTCTATGTGGTATTTTTGAGGAATCTTTTTCCTCATGCTGGTTGTTACTACTGCTGCCGTCGCTGGTGCTAAAAAACAAGCCATATTTTTTTATAATTAATAATAAGTAAATTGTTAATATTTTAAAGTATAGAGCATTTCCGTTCTAAAAACAAAATTGAATTATTTTTTAAGAGATAGGCGTTAACCTATAAGAAAAACATATATTTCAGCTAACGTGTGCGTGTATCTGAAGTCTTCATCCCGTTTTATAGAATTATTTTGATTATCAGACGCACGCTTTTTAATAGAACTCCACCCAAATCCTCATCTATTTAAGGGATGAAAATTTGGGCGGAGGGAAATTGACACTCCTTAAGGATATAATTAATGTCAATTTCCTGTAGCCAGAAATTTCTTTTCCTTAATGTAATTTTTTGGCAATTTATTTCACTATTGCTTTTAATTCTTTAAATGCTTGCCTAGCATCTCTGACTACATTTAAATCGGTTTCATCGTGGCAGGAAGACTCAATGTCCCAGCCGAGAATATCTTTGATTTTATCTAAATTTTCCTGCAATTCTGCAAAAGATTCATCAGATAATCGTTGCCCCTCAATCGGCGGTTCTTCTTCGGTTTTCTTCTCATCAAACCAGTAGCGTTGCTTGGGAATCTTGAATATACCCTCAATTTTTTTCATAGAATCTTTTGCGTCGTTGACTACTTGTATTTCTTCAGAATCGGAACACATAGAACCTAAATCCCAGCCGATCAAATCTCTAACTTTGATAGCAAGCTGATGAATCTTTTGCATTTCTTCTGCGGAATATTCCCTTGGTTTTTCAGGTCCTTTTGGACCACTCTCAAATTTTTCTGACATAGTGTTGTTGATTAAATATTATTGTTCTAATAATATCAAGTTATGCCGACCGCTGAAATAAATTGCCAAAAAAATCTAAAAAATAATAAAGAAATTTCTGGCTATTTCGCCTAACGTTTGCGTGTATGAGAAATTTCGCCGACTTCCTTATTATTTTATTAAAGAGGAGGCGAAATTTGGGTGAGAGAAAAAGTGCAACCGCTGAAAATCATTAACGCACTTTTTTTTGAACCTCATACACGCTGTTATCGGATGTTAATTTTTATTCTTTCCAAACCCTCTCTCGATATTCGTAATTCTGATAATCTTTCATCTATTCTTTCGTTCTGAGGCAGACGACCTTGCTCTACCGCTTCTTTCATTTTCTCTAAAATATATTCTTCGGTGACGGTCATTTCGGATGACCTGTATTCTTCACGCAACCTTCTAATTGCTTTATCAAAATCTATGCGTCCACGCAAAACAGAGTCGGATAATTCGCCTGTAATATGACGGCCATTTTTTATAACATCTGGCTCTTCAAACAAACTAAATCTACTTGGATAATAATAACGAACAGGCTTGCCATCAATTTCACCATTAAACGATTGTAGTCCAAAAAGCGCAAGAATTTTTTGGTCAGAATTGTAGCTTATTTCCCCTCCAAACTTTTTATGTTTTTTGCCACGAACCCACGTTCCTTCCATTGGAATACAAAAAATTGGCGTAACATCTAGTTCTTCACGAAAATGTTCCCCCCCCGAATACTTTAATCTCGGCTCATCTGAAAAATATACACCTCTTCCTTGCGCTTTTTGGACGCCAGGAACAAGCATTAGGTTGCTTCCTTCTGTTGGTAATTCTTTGCCAACATGAAAGATTATATGGCCGTCACCTCTT
>Ga0172375_10003432_pt1 | contig 24046 bp, 16 predicted proteins | sample LakKiv1m_FD_114537 | JGI IMG/M metagenome (GOLD analysis project Ga0172375, IMG submission 114537) | Freshwater microbial communities from Kabuno Bay, South-Kivu, Congo - kab_092012_11.1m | ecosystem: Environmental > Aquatic > Freshwater > Lake | place: Democratic Republic of the Congo... | reverse complement strand
TCGATTGCGATTAGAAGATCTGACGTGGAGATGCCCTCCTGAAGGGCTTGTCGCAGGAACCACCGCCTCGGTCGAGCCTCAAGAGGAAATCATAGGTCAGGACCGGGCCGTAAAGGCGATTCGCTTGGGATTGGCCATGAAGAGCCACGGATACAACATATATGTTTCCGGCATCAACGGAACCGGCCGAACGGCCACGGTGAAGAAACTGCTGGAAGAACTCAACGTGGGCGGTCCAGTGCCCCAGGATCTCTGCTATGTGAACAATTTCAAGAATCCGGACCAACCCAGGCTGTTGAGAATGGCGGCCGGAAAGGGCCGGGCCTTTAGGCAAAAGATGAACGACCTCATCGAGTCGCTCAAGAAGAAGATACCGGCGATCTTCGAGAGCGAGGAATTCCAGAGCTCACGAAACGAGATCATCAACCGCCACATGGGCGCGCAGAAGGCCCTGTTCAAGAATTTCGAGAACAAGGTTACTGCGGAGAATTTCATGATGGTTCAGGTACAGGTCGGTCCGTTTACCAGACCTGACCTGGCCCCGATAGTGGTCGGAAACCCTCGAAAAATTGAAGAGCTGGAAAACCTGGTGGACGAAGGGAAGTTCCCCGCCGAAGAACTCACGAAGATCAAGACGAAATACAAAGAACTTTCCCAGGAAATGGAGAAGATATTCAAGGCTGCCAGAGAGATAGACAAGAACATTCAGGAAGATTTGGAGAAACTGGCCAAAGACTGGATCCAACCCCTCCTGCGGGATCTGCTCTCACCCTTGAAAGAAGATAACTGCGAGGATTCGATGGACGTCTATCTCCAGGAGGTAGAATCCGACATCATGACGCACCTGGAACGCTTCAAGCCGCGGCTGGTCCCGTCCCCGGGTGGAGGCGAGGGCGGAGGCCCACCCATGCTGGTGCCGCCGGACCCAGGCCAGTTCAAGGACTACGAGGTCAACGTCCTGATAGACAATTCTGAAACCGAAAAACCGCCTGTAGTAATTGAAACCACTCCGGCATTCAGAAATCTCTTCGGAACCGTGGAAAGGACCATGGATCGCCAGGGGATGTGGTCATCCGACTATCGTCACATCAAGGCGGGAAGCCTCCTCAAGGCCAACGGCGGTTACCTGGTGCTCAACGCCAGGGACGTGCTCATGGAGGTGGGCGTATGGCAGACTCTCAAGAGAACCTTGCGCAATCAGACCGTCGAGATCCAATCCGATCCGTTCAGTTTTCTCTTTCTGTCCGCGCTCAAGCCCGAGAAGATCCCTATCCGGATCAAGGTCATCATGATAGGGGACCCCGAAATATACGATTTATTGCACTGGTACGAAGAAGACTTTCGGAAGATATTCAAGATCAAGGCCGATTTTGACTCGAGTATGCCCAACACCGCGCCGAACGTGGGCAAACTGACCGGCTTCATAGCGCGGGTTGCTGCCGACGAGGATCTGCTGCCGTGCGACCCGTCAGGAGTGGAAGCCATAACCAGGCTTGCCATTCGATGGGCGGGCCGTAAGAAGAAGATCACGGCCCAGTTCGAGAGGATCGCGGATCTCTTGAGGGAGGGGGATGTTCAGGCGCGGGAGGCCGGGTCGGACGTGATCAAGGAAGAACACGTCCAACGAGCCAACGACAACCGTATCGAGCGGGTCAACATGGTTGAGGACAAGATCCACGAATACATCGAGGATGGAATCATCATGATTGACGTTGACGGCGGCCGAGTGGGGCAGATAAACGGCCTGGCGGTTTACAGCTTCCCGGAGTTTTCTTTTGGGCGTCCTTCTCGAATAACGGTCAAGACAAGTATGGGCAAGTCGGGCATCATCAACATCGAGAAGGAGGCGGAACTCTCAGGCCACACTTATGACAAGGGCGTTCTGATTCTTGCCGGTTTTCTCAGGAGCCGCTTTGCCCAGGATAAGCCTCTCAACCTGAGCGCAAGCATCACGTTCGAGCAGTCGTACTCGGGCGTGGACGGAGACTCGGCTTCTTCAACGGAACTCTATGCTCTCTTGAGTTCGCTCGCCGGAGTACCCATTGACCAGGGTGTGGCGGTGACGGGCAGCGTCAACCAGCACGGAGATGTTCAGCCCATCGGGGGTGTCAACCACAAAGTCGAGGGATTCTTCAAGGTGTGCCGTTCGCTCGGGTTGACCGGCAAACAGGGGGTCATGATACCGACACGCAATGTGGGAGACCTCATGCTCTCGCCCGAGGTACTGGAAGCAGTTAAGGAAGGCCAGTTCCACATCTGGGCCGTGGATCACGTGGACCAGGGCATCGAACTGCTCACCGGCGTCGTTGCCGGGGAAAAAGACCAGGAGGGCAATTACCCGGAGGGCACGATCAATTTCCTGGTCAACAGCCGGCTGGATGAGCTGTCCCGGGGGATGAAGGAGTTCGAAGAAGGTGCTGAAGAGGGCGGCGAAGAACATCATGAAGAATAGGCAGCATCAATTTGGATTCAAGTAAGGGCTCTGCCGCCCTGACCCCGTCCCTGGGGTTAAGGCAATCCCTCTTGTGAGAGGGAAAGACGCTCATTGCGACCGAAGCGAACCAGTCTCCTGCGGCGCACATACGGAGATTGCCTCGTCGTTCCGCTCCTCGCAAGGATCTTACTCGTGAAAGCCCTATACTTTGACGGAACACTTCGGCTCAGAGATCTCCCGCGACCGGAACCGGGCAGCAATGAGGCCCTTGTCAGAGTCACCACGGCCGGCATATGCAACACCGACGTCGAGATCTCAAGGGGCTACATGGGGTTCGAAGGCGTGCCGGGACACGAATTCGTCGGGGTAGTGGAGCGGTCTCCGGACGCGGGGCTCGTTGGAGCAAGGGTCGTGGGGGAGATTAACGCGGGTTGCGGCCGATGTTCATGGTGCCAGCAAGGCCTGGAGCGCCATTGTCCCAATCGCACCGTTCTCGGCATTCTGAGGCGGGACGGCTCTTTCGCGGAATATCTGACCCTTCCGGTGTCAAACCTTGTGAGAGTTCCCGAACAAATGCCCGACGAAAAGGCCGTATTCACCGAGCCTCTCGCCGCGGCCCTGGAAATCCTGGAACAGGTGAAGATCAAACCCGCAGACTCAGTGCTGGTCATCGGAGACGGCAAGTTGGGACTTCTTGTCTCCATGGTGCTGAGGCTTATCGGGTGCGGACCTCTGCTCGTCGGCAAGCACCCCGACAAGCTCGACTATTTCAAGCATCTCGGGGGAGCGGTCCAGACACTGGACTCTTTCTCGTCCATCACGGAACGCTATGACGTGGTCGTGGAGGCGTCGGGACATCCTTCGGGGTGGAATCTCGCGGTGAGCCGTGTGAAGCCAAGGGGGACGCTGATTCTCAAGAGCACTTACCACGGCTCGTTGGATTTCAACCCCGCGGCCCTGGTCATTGACGAAATAACCGTGGTGGGCTCCAGATGCGGTCGCTTTGCGCCTGCAATCCGGGTTATGGAAGCTGGGCTCGTTGATCCCACGCCTCTGATAACCGCGGTTTATCCATTCGCCCGAGCCGGGGAGGCATTCCGGCTGTCCCAGGAACAGGGGGTGCTCAAGGTGCTAATGCGTATGTGAGTGCTGGAGGGGCACAACGGACAACAAGAATGGTTTGCATTTGTGCATTTGACCGGCTTGGTAGTCTACTCACCGGTCCTGGGCACGCCGGAGAGCCTGCCCCGAGCGATCAGCCGTCCTTGTAGCACTCAGGCACCCAACTGACGTGTCATTGCGAGCGCAGCGAGGCAATCTCATCGGGTTGACGGCTCACAGGTTCGAGATTGCTTCGTCGCTTCGCTCCTCGCAACGACACGCCGAAAGAAATCGCTCAATTCGGGCTGCAGAAGACGTGTGCCCCGGAATCATTCTTATAGAGACCGATCCCGAAGTACCGGCGCGGCCGGAAAATCATCCTTTGAGTGCTTCTATCTTCTCCTGAAGTGCGGGGACTATCTCGTTGAGATCCGCGACCACCCCGTACTGGGCCACGCGGAAGATTGGAGCTCTTGCGTCCTTGTTCACCGCTATGATGAGCGGAGCCCCTTTGATACCCCCGACGTGCTGGAAGGCTCCGCTTATGCCCAGGGCCAGATACACCTTGGGCTTGACTTCTATTCCCGAAGTCCCCACCTGGTGATACTTCGGCAGCAGGCTCTTGTCCACGATGGGACGCGAACAGGCCAGGACTCCGCCCATTGCATCCGCAAGGGACTGGAACACGTCCATGTCCGGCTCGTCGCCAATCCCCCGGCCCACTGACACAATTATATCCGCGGAAGCTATGTCTACGTCCCCCTTTTCCGCCTCCAGATAATTGAGGAACCTCTTTCGGAGCCGTTCATCTCCCAGCGGCGAGGTAAGGTTCTCCACAGTTCCGACCGCGGCCCCTGAAGGGGCAAAGGGGAAAGCGCCTCCACGCAAAGTTGCCACCACTCTATCAGCGTCTTTGAACGAAACCAGGGTATTCACCTTGTAGCTGTACATCTGTCTGACAGCCATGGGCTTGCCTTCCCTGACTTCTAACCCGATGCAGTCTGTGGCCAGCGCAGCGTCAAGAACCACCGAAAGACCCGGCGCAATTTCCATGATCGAATTGGAGTTGCCCATCAGCAGCATGTACGGGCCTTGATCCTTCAAAATCGCTGCCAGCGTCTTCATGATAGCTTCGGAGTTGAACGTATCAAACCTCGGGTCTTCCACCGCGATGACTTTGGGGCATTCCTGGGCCAGTTTTTCCGCCATTCCGCCGACAGAGGAGGCCAGAAGTATGCAGGCGAGATCCGCGCCCAGTTCCTTCGCCAGGGCACGGCCCGCGGCCACGGCTTCCCATGTGACATCTCTCAGGTTCTGCTTCCGATGCTCGGCAAGGACAAAAATGTTCTTCATCACCCAATACCCCCTTTCTCTTTCAGGATTTCAGCGAGCCTTGCAGCTACCTCTTCGGTGCTGCCCTTGACGATCTCGGCACCTTCTCCTTCAGGGGGTAGTGATACATTTTCTATTTGAAGCTTCGAGCCCGCGGAACCGACCTGGGACTCTTCCAGGCCCAGATCGTCCAAACCTACGACCGGGATCTCCACCGACGCCACCTTGCGCACCGCACGTATGGAAACGAACCTGGGCTCGTTGAGACCCGTGGCCACCGACAGCACCGCGGGAAGATCCATCTCCAGGGCCTCGTAAAGACCGCCTTCCAGTTCCCGATTGATCTTCATCGTGGAGCCATCCGCTTCCAACTTGGAAACCAGAGTTGCAGACGGGACGCCTAGCATGGCCGCCAGCATTCCGCCAACCTGGCCTCCGCAGTCGTCATCGGCAAGCGTCCCTGTGAGGACCAGATCATGGGGCCTATTCTTGATGAAGCCGGCCAGCACCTGCGCCGTGGCAAATCCGTCAGCCCCTTCCATGGAATCGTCCCACAACTGAAAGGCCTCGTCCGCCCCGCGGGCGAGGCTCTCCCTGAGCATCTCCTCTGCGTCCTCGGGAGCAACGCTCACCACTGTGACCTTGCCACCTACCTTTTCCTTGATCTGAACAGCCTCTTCGATGGCGAACCGATCCCATTCGTTCATGTCGTAGTCGAGGCTGTCCCTCTTGATGTCCTTGCCGCCGGAACCAATCGCAAGATCGGCCTCAGACGTGTCAGGCGTCCACTTTACGCAAACAATGATCTCCATTGTTCCTCCCTGGTATAAGCCCAAATCGGTGTATCGTGCGAAAGGATGTACAGGAAAACCCTCTTTCGCAAGATGAGGGGACCCGTCTCCCTCCCGAAAAGACTCAGCATTTCAAGTCCAGCGGTTCTTGCGGACCTCCACGCTGCTCGGGGCGCGGGGCGTCCCCTGCTCATTCTACCGCTGAAGATGCTGAAGTATATCTGTCCACAAGCTCCACGAGGTCAATTATTTCTATCTTGCCCTCGTTGCCGGTGGTCTTCACTGCGTCCTCGAGATTGATCAGACAGAACGGACAGGCAGTGACGATCACCTGAGCTCCGATCTCTTCGGCCATGCGGACCCTCCGTACGCCCATCCGTTCCTTTTCTTCTTCGTTCTCGTACCACAGCAGCACGCCTCCTCCGCTGCAACAGAAGCTCCGAGAAAACGAACGCTTCATGTCTCTGAACCTGATCCCGGAGATTTGCTTGAGGATTTCACGAGGCTCCTGGTATATGCCGTTGTGGCGTCCAAGATAACAAGGGTCGTGATAGGTTACCACTCGGCCGTCCAGATAGTCGCCCGAAAGCCTTAGCTTGCCCTGGGTGAGCAGCCGGGCTATAAGCTGGCTCGAATGAACCACCGGGAACGCCTCTGGATAATCGTTGCGAATCGCATTGAAAGCGTGTGGATCAAATGCAACTATTTCTCGGAACGTCCGGGCCTTGAAAGCCTCTATGTTCTTGGATGAAACCTGCTCGAAAAGGCCTTCTTCGCCGAGCCTGCGGATCTCGTTGCCCGAATCGGTCTCGGCCTGGCCTAGGACACCGAAGTCTGTGGAGGCCCTGTGCAGGATCTTCACGAAGGAGCGGCTGATCTCCTGTATCCTGGGATCAAATGAACCGCAACTGTCCACAAAAAAGAGCAGATCCGCGGAATCTCCTTCTTTCAGCTCCCTGACCTCTAGTCCTTCCAGATCCTTTGTCCAGGCTGTTCTCTTGTTCTTGGCCGCACCGTAAGCGTTACCTTTCTTCCTTATCTGCTGCATCGGCTTCTGAAGCGACGCAGGCAATTTGCCCTGCTCCAGCAGATACCGGCGCATGTCCACTATCTTGTCTATGTATTCTATAAGAATCGGACACTCGGTCTCGCAAGCACCGCAGGTGGTGCAAGCCCAGATCTCCTTGTCGGTGATGACGTCACCGGTGAATTGTATCTCTCCGGGGTCTGGTGGAGTCCGGAAAACGGGAAAATACTTATAGGCGTAATCCCTGGCCTTGATGCTTATCATCTTGGGCGACAGCGCCCGCCCAACCGCGTTGGCGGGACAGTTGTCCGAACATCGTCCGCAATCAGCACACGAATAGAAGTCCAGCATGTGCTTCCACGTGAACCCCTGAAATTTCGCGACACCGATTTCGTCCAGGTCCATCCAGTCCTTGACGCCCCATCGAACCGGTTTGATAGAGCCCTTGTTCAGATTTGCAAAGAAAACGTTGGGAATGGCCGTAATGACATGGAAGTGCTTGGATATGGGCAAGTAGTTGAGCAAGCCGAAAAAGACCAGTATGTGAGCCCAATAGCCTCCCACGTGAAGGCTGTTGAGCGCCCCGGGGTTGTCCGCGGGCATCAGAAGTGCGCCGAGGCTCGCGGCCGGGAACAGCAACGCCTGGCCGGCAGTTCCGGCACCCTTCAATGCACTGCCGTCGTATACCATGTCCGTGACCATCAGTGCGGACACCAGCCCAAGGATGACGAACGCCTCGTTCTCGTGGCCTTGCACCCCAGGATGAGAATAACGAGCCGGATGAAAAACCGCCCTCCGTACAATGGCTACTATACACACGGCCAGAACCATGAGGACCACGTAATCTTTGAGCACCTCGTAGGCAAATCCCGCACTACCCGCCATGAAAGGCAAGTGAAACCCTGAATCAAAGCCGCGGCCAATGAGGGTCAACGACCTTAACGACAGAATCATGAATCCCGCGAAAAGCAAGATGTGCATGATGCCCGCCCCGAAATACCTGGGCTGGCGCCATTGACCGAAGCCGTAAATCAGAGCCATCTTCAGTCGCCAGCCGATGTCGGAAAACCGCTGATCGGGCATCCCCTTCTTGAGAAGCTCAATGCGCTTCCACATCACGTAAACAAACAGACACAGCGCCACCCCAAGAATCAGCGACGCGAAAAACTGAGCAGGTATCCCGGCCAATCCAACATCCGCCGGTTCAAGCAGGGCCATAAAAGATCACCTCGATGTTTCAGGATAAGAATATGGGGTCTCTCGAGGAATGCCTCGGGCGAGGGGCTTCCTATGAAAATGATTCCAGGGGAAGACTCTTCTGCAACCCAAGTTAAGTGATTCCTTTCGGTGTGTCGTTGCGAGGAGCGAAGCGACGAAGCAATCTCCAACCCGAAGAGATTGCTTCGCTGCGCTCGCAATGACAGCTCTGTCGAGTGTCTGCGTGCTACAAGGACAGCTGATCGCTCAGAGCAGGTTGCAAAAAAATCTTCCCCCGGAATCATTGCCCTCAAAAGGCTCTCTTGCGGTCTTTCCGTCTCTCAGCTCACGAGGACAGCCAGTATCTTAGCAGGCTTATCGCCGTGGGCTTTGACCAGGTGTGTACTCGTAGAGTCGTAGTACACCGAGTCACCTGGTTTGAGCACATCGCGGAAATCATCTATCCAGACCTCCATTTCTCCTTCCATCACGTATATGAACTCCTGGCCGTCGTGTGAGGACGGTTCATCGCCTGCGGCTGGGTGCAGCGTGACGATGAAGGGTTCCATGACCCTGTCCTTCTTATTGGGGGCCAAGGACTCGTATTCATAGCCGTGGCTGGCCTGTCTGGATTTGCCGAATCTCGCGAAGCTCGTGCGATCGCCGGCACGTACTATTGTGAATGGCTCTTCCCCTGGAGATATGACATCTGCCATCTTCAGGGAGAGGGCCTTGCTCAGCTTGATGACCTGGCCCAACGGGAGATAGGTTTCACCCGCTTCCAGTTGTTGGAGTGTCTCGGCGTCTATCTCGGTTTTTTCCGCGAGTTCCTGGAGTGTGAATCCCCTTGATTCTCTGGTCGCACGGAGATTTTGGCCGTGACTGGCAGCAGCCTCGGTCTTGGTTGTTTCGCTCGCGGCAGCTACGGCGTCGGGGTCGGTGAGGAGGTCGTGTCCTTTTTCTTCTCCGTATCCGTCAACGACTTCCCGGAAGGACTCATAGGAGGCCTTCTTTTTTTGTTCATCCATGATCTGTCCTTTCAGCCCAGTTCGAAGCTGTTCGGCCCCGAGACTGCTTCATGCCGGCCTGTCCGTCTCTACGCCCGCATCACATGGATCTGCCCGGCACACCTATGTTTCTGGCTATAACTATTCTCTGGACCTCGGAAGTCCCTTCGCCGATGTCCAGCAGTTTCTGGTTTCTGTAGTGACGTTCTGCGGCATAGTCCTTCATAAGGCCGTATCCGCCGTGGAGCTGCACAGCGTGATTAGCGCAGCGGTAATAGGTCTCGGAGCAGACCAGCTTGGCCATTGCGGAAAACTTCGGCTCCAGACGTTTATTGTCCATCAACCAACAGGCTTTGTAAAGGAGCAGCCGGGCCATTTCGATCTCTGTGGCCATGTCCGCGAGCTTGAAGGCATTTATCTGGAACGATCCGATGGGGCGGCCGAACTGCTGTCTCTTCTTTGCGTAGTCCAAGGCCAGCTCAAATGCTCCCTGGGCCCCGCCCAGACCCATTGCCCCAATGGACAGACGGCCTCCGTCAAGGGTCTTGAGCATCTGATGGAAGCCTTCTCCGCGTTTCCCAAGAAGATTCTCCTTCGGGACCCTGCAGTCCTGGAAGGTGAGCTGTCCTGTGTTGGATGACCGCCAGCACATCTTTCCGTGCATAGTTTCGGTGATGAAGCCCTTGGTACCATTTTCCACGAGAATGCAGCTCACTTCAGGCTTTCTGGGGTCCGAGCCGTCGGTGACGCACTGAACCACACATACCGCGCTCATGTCAGTTGTGGAATTGGTTATGAAGATCTTACTGCCGTTGATAACCCACTCATTTCCGTCCAGAACCGCGCTTGTGCGCGACGCCCCTGCATCGGAGCCCGCGTCGGGTTCCGTCAGGCCGAAGGAGGCCAGAATCTTACCCTTGCACAGATCGGGCAGCCACTTCTTTTTTTGTTCTTCGGTTCCAAAGTAATAAATGGGGGCTATTCCCAAGGAGTTCCCTGCAGCCACCGTCGCTGCCTGGGACCCGTCAATGCGGGCAATCTCTTCGACTATGATGATGTAATTGAGGTAGCCCACATCGCTGCCGCCGTACTCTTCAGACACAAACGGACCAAAAAAGTCCAGTTCGCCCATTTTACGGGTCAGTTGGTAGGAGAATTCTTCTTTGTCGTCCAGTTCCTGGGCGATCGGCGCTATCTCTTTCTCTGCGAACTCTCTGACGACCTTCCGGGTGAGTTCCGCATCCTTGGGAAGATCAAAGTTCAAGGACATTCTCAAACCCCCTTGTTCCTTGGATGAATGAAGATGATTTGCTCCGCGTCGCCCTCAAGGCAGCCTCTTTGAGTGGCATTGCTGTCGTATTCCGGCAAGGTTTTTGATTTGCGGGAATTCGTCCCCGCTTGGAAGCTGACCCGTGCACGAACAACCACCTGGAGCGACCTGTCGGTGTAGTCGGCGATTTCTAATACCCCGTGCAATCGAACAGGTAACATCCGGCGGCTGCCAAGTTCCCGGAACCGGGGCGGTTCTTGCCGCTGGGAGCGAAGGGAATGAGCCGTCGCCTTACCGCTTGGATCGCATCTCGGTATAAATGGAAAGAGAAGGACTCGACACCTGCAATCCATAACAGATCGGGAGATTTTTTGTCAAGCCGAATACAGCATGACGAACTGCCATAATTCCGATGAGAGCCTTTGCTCGATGATGCGGCGTACACCGAGTCTAGTCAGGTGAACTTTTGCCCGTAGCGGGCCGCCGCTCGATGGTCTTTGCTCGAAACGGCTCCCGCATGACCGTTTTGATTTAAATTGCCATAATTCTCCATCAAATGACACAAAAACAGAAAGAATCCCAGATACAACAATGATATTTGCCCGGTTTTTCTTGACGAAAAGATACAAATACCCATATAATGACCCAGAGAACTTTCTTGCCGTCAACTCAGCACATCGCCCATCGCGCCTCTGAAAGGAGCCCCTGGCATGACCTCTTTGCGATACGCAGCAGCCGTCCTGTTTACCCTGGCTGTGATGCTCCAGGGATGCGGCGACTACCGGGCTGCCGACAAAAATGACGCAGAACTGGAACAGGCCCGCAAAATGGTTGCGGATCTTCAGGGTAAGCTCAAACAGCTTCAGGAAAGCCTTACCAGGCAGAAAGATCAGAACGACGAACTCATAGACCGTGTCCAGTCTCTTACGGATAGAATGAAGGAAGCCGACAAACAGCGCGAAAAAGAACTGGAAATCATCAAGAAGGTCGCGGAGGATCGCAGCCAGGATGTTGCGACAGGTTCGCGTTCAGAGAAGCTGAACGAGCAGCGGCGTGTCGAACTCATGGGGGCCAAGGCCCTGGCAGAGTTCAGGGCCAAGCAGCTGAGCGCCAAAGCCGACGAGCTCAAAACAGACCTGGACCGTAAGGAGGGAGATCTGCGTCGGATCAGACGCGCGGCTGAAGAGAAGGACGCCGAGGTTCAACTGCTCACCAAGAAAATGGAAGACTTGCAGACTTCGGAAGCCAAGAGAACCGCGGAGCTGAATTCTCGGCTGGACAAAATCTCCAAAGACCTTAACGAACAATCCGCTCAGGCCAAGAAATTCAAGCAGGAACTGGATGACAAGTCCGAATTGCTAACCACGCTCAAGAACGCCGTGTCGGATGCCTCCAAGCTCAAAGCGGCCGCGGAAGCTGAGATAGCCCGCCTCCAGACCGAATTATCGGAAACCAACAAACGGCTGGAAGCTTCACGAGGCGACGCGGAAGAACAGCGGCAAGCGCTGGCACAGACCCGGAATCAGCTCGTCCAAGCACACCAGGAGATCGAGCAATGGCGCTCTGGCGGCGAGTATGCCCAACGGGAAGCGGATACTTACCGCGAGGAACTGGAGCAGTACAAGCAGGCCCTAGCTCAAACCCGGCAAAGCGGTGAGGAGATGCGTGGGCAAATTGATCGCTCCAAGCAGGAGACGGAACAGCTGAGGGCAGAGTTGGAAACAAGCCGCGAAGCAATCGTGCAGTTCCGCGTGGAGACCGAGCGCGCTAAACAGGAAGTCCAGAGCCTCAAAGCCCAAGCCGCGGACATGACAAATAAACTGCAGGCCTTGCAGCCAAAGCCGCCGGCAGACGACCCGACCAAGCTGTCCACCGTGGACAGAATCCTACAAGGGACAGTCACCGAACAGGAGCCTGAATCACCGTCGCACCTTTACTAATAGACAACCGGCCAGAATTTTCGGCTCATGCTATAATTCCTCCTGCTCATGACAGTTTCCTCGTGCCGTAGGTGGCGATCACTTTCCGGTCGGTGTTTGTCAGGGAGAAGGAGAAAGCAATTCAATTACTTACGGGGAGTGACTTGACTCTCGATGAGGCCGACGATTTCTCGCTGAATCAGATTTATTTTTATCTCACCGACGACTGCAATCTTCGATGCCGCCACTGCTGGATCAGTCCAGGATTCAGCCCTGACGGTCGCTCGGAAGCGTTCCTGGATCTCGACCTCTTTCGAGGGATCATCGCCCAGGCCAAGCCTCTGGGCCTGTCCGGCGTCAAACTTACCGGCGGCGAACCTCTGATACATCCTCGGATATTGGACGTAATACGACATGTCAGGGATGCCCAACTCGCTCTAAGCGTTGAAACGAACGGCGTTTCCTGCGCTCCGGAACTCGCCGCGGCCATCGCACAGTGCCGAAATGCCAACGTCTCCGTCAGTCTTGACGGCTCAGACCCACGCACCCATGACTGGATGAGGGGTGTACCAGGATCTTTCGAAGCTGCAGTGGACGGAATCAGAATACTTGTCGCCGCGGGGGTCAGACCGCAGATCATAATGTCCCTGATTAAGAGGAACAGGGATCAGATGGAGAATGTGGTGCGCCTGGCCGAGTCTTTGGACGCCGGGTCAGTCAAATTCAACATAGTCCAACCCACCGCGCGAGGCCTGGGAATGCACAAGGCGGGCGAGACCCTCTCTATCGAGGAACTGGTCGGGCTTGGACATTGGGTGGAGCATCAGCTGTCCCACAGAACAGGTGTCAGGCTTATTTTCAGTCATCCTCCGGCCTTTCGGCCACTCAGGCGGGTCCTGGGTCCCGATGCAGGAGGCTGCCAGGGATGCGGAATATTAGGGACAATAGGTGTTCTCGCGGACGGGTCATACGCACTTTGTGGTATAGGCAAGACAGTCCCGGATCTTGTCTTCGGGTCCGCGGCCGCGGACCAGCTGGAATCGGTGTGGCGGGAGTCTCCGGTGCTCAATGAGATCAGAACAGGACTGCCTCACCGCCTGACTGGGGTATGCCGCACATGCCTCCTGAAGCCGCGCTGCCTGGGCGAATGCCTTGCTCAGAATTATTCTCGAACAAGAGATCTATGGGCACCTTACTGGTATTGCGAAGAAGCTTTCCAGCACGGCCTTTTTCCCTCAACACGAATAGCCGCGCCAAAGAACGATGCCCGGCTTGAAAATTTTGTTGGATTGAAACCCGGAAGGGCTTAGAATCGTATCCAGATCCTGATCTGCGGCGATTGCTCATAGACCGATCAAGCCTCGACGCATTGAACGAGAAGAACCAGGAGTCGCGCCATGAATGAGGCGAGAAGGCGGTACGAAAGACCATGTCTGCTCCCGTTCAATGAAGACGAAGAAGTCTCCGCCTCGGGCCAGTGCCGAAATGGAACCGGCAGGGTAGGAGATTGTCAAAACGGCGCGTCGGCAACCGGCAGGTGTAGGCCTTCCGGGAACAGTGCTCTCGGCAACTGCACTAGCAATGGGAATTCAGCCGACGGGAACTGCAACTTTGGTGACGGCGCGTCGAGACGGTGCCGGAGCTCGGGAGACGCAGCGGAAAGCTCATGCAATCCCACCGGGAACGTTGCGGTTTCCGTGTGCCAGACGGGCAGCCAGGCAGTGGTATCCTGCGTGACGACAGGTAGTGCCGTAGGGACCTTCGCCGGATCGGGGGCACCTGCGGGTCCTGCCCCTGGACTCAGGCTCCCTGGCCAGGGCAAATGACTATCGGATGACGGTCGGATCTTACCGGCATGGGTGATAAGATCATCATTAATGATAATACCCCTTCATTTTGTTTAAGGTTGGCGGACGGACACCACTGGCAATTTATAAGCTCCCGGAGATCAGCAGACTGGTTGAGCAGGCTGGCGTGGATGATGAGCCTCAAAGCCGCCGACGGATGCCCGCCCAATTCCTCTGTCCTAATCTTTGTTTCAGGTTCACCTTTTCCGCAGGACCAGCCCGACCCTCCTACCGAGGCCCGGAGCCTTTTCGGCAGGCATCTACCCCTCAGAAACTGGCGGAATCGCAAGGCAGGGCCGGTCCGACTGTGGACGCACCAGGAAGTGCCGCACGTGATCTGCGAGCTCCAGGGAGGCGGGAATCGGGAACTGGAGATCGTGCAGATGTGGATGGCTTTGGACCCGATTTACGGCGAAGCGCTGGAATCGGGCGGTCTGCCGCTTCATGCGGCTATGCTGGAAAAAGGAGGCTCCGCGGTAATCCTCGCCGCCGGTGGGGGTGTGGGTAAGAGCACCTGCTGCAAGCGGACCGAATTACCCTGGCAATGTCAGTGCGATGACGAGGTGCTCCTGGTAAGGTCCGGCGACGGGGGCTTCCTCGGTCACCCATTCCCCACATGGAGCGACTATCTTTGGAGTGATTCCCGAAAGACATGGGATGTGCAGCAGAGTTTTCCCGTCAGAGCAGTCTTTTTTCTAAGACGGGGCGGGACCGATTATGCGCAACCGCTGAGCAGGGCCCAGGCGGCATTGCTACTTGCCAAATCGTCCCAGGACATTGTCTTCAGGTCCGCCGGCGGCCTGAATCTCGAAGAATCCAGGCGTCTGAGAGTCAAGCTTTTCGATGCCGCGTGCTCTCTTGCGTTGTCCGTTCCTGCATTCTCTCTTTCCGTGACGCTCACGGGAAATTTCCTGGACGATCTTGACAGGTCTCTGTCCTGTGACGGCGACCATTCGGGAGACAATTCCCTTCCGGTCCGGCTTGATCAGATGTAACCCAATTCTGCGAGGCGTTTCTTTATTATTTCCTGCTCTTCCGCAGAGTAGCCGCATCCCGTTCCAGCTGGAGGTGAACAGCTTTCCGGCCCGGCTGGGACGACAATTTTAGAATCTTTTTCCGCCGGACACTCCAAACCTTCAGCGCCGATTATTTTTCCACCCAGTCCTTCAGGGACCGGCACGCCGAACTCTCTCAGAATGGTGGGTGTCACGTCCATGATGGATGCGCCTTCGATGCCTCGGGTCATGCGTACCCCGTTACGGAGGTCCGACATTCGAGCCATTATGAATATTCCGTCCGCATCGTGGTTGGCATCGTCAGGACCAGTGTCGTTACCGGTTCTGAAAATCTCGCCCAGTCCGACGGTCCCGACGGAACGGCGGTTCAGGCCGTCGAAATAAACGATGAGATCGGGCGGGACTCTCCGGCAGTCGCGATAGATCTCTTCCGGCTTGAGCACAACGTTTTGCACGACGGTGCCGTTGCGGTCCGAGATCCGGCGGAGGCGCTCGGCAAGTCTATTTTTCACCGTAGTCAATTCCGTGGGTTCAATGGTGCCCTGGGGTTCCCTTCCCTTCACATTGAGGAAGACCCGCGCGTAATAACCGCCTTCGCCCCAGGCCACGGTGCGCGACCAGTCCACAAGATCATGGGAGAGGGGTTGTTCTCCGTCCGGTTGCCTTTGCAGCACGAGAAATCCGTTGTCCAGGAGCCACTCATTGATGCCGACGCTGCCTTTCATGGTGCGGGTCCCGTGGTCGGAAACCACCATCACCGTGGTGTCGTCGTTCAGCAGGGCCAGCAGCGAGCCTATGTAAGCGTCGAGGCGACTGTAGAAATCGCTTATCACGTTCTCAAATGGATTGCCGGCTTCGTACAGATGGTGATCAGGATTCGCGTACCGCCAAAAGGCATGATGAAGCCTGTCTGTGGCCATCTCCACCATCATGAAGAAGTTCCAGGGACGGTGCACCAGGAAATGCCGAACCAGCCTGAAGCGCCGCTCCACCATGACGTGAAGATCGTCAAGGAGCCTGGCCCGGTCACGGGTTCGGAAGTCTTTGAGGTCGTGAAAATAATCTCCTCCGATAAATCCGCCCAACTTTTCCCCGAGATCTGCCGGAAAAGTAAAAGTAGAACTGTGTTCGGGGATGAACGGTCCGCAAACCGTTATGCCATTGTGGGGCCTTGGAGGGTAAGTCTGTGGGATGCCTACCAGAATTGACTGGTTACCGGCCTTTTCCAGATAATCCCAAACCCTGGGAGCCTCGACGTCGGTGGCGTCCGCGATGCCCATCTCGGAGTAATCGTGAGATGTTCGGTTGCGGAACCCGTAAAGCCCCAGTTCACCAGGGTCTTTTCCGGTGGTCATTGTTGACCAGGCCGGGACGGTTATTGGGGGATCGGTGGATTTCAACGTGCCGGACATTCCGTGGTCCACCAGCGCACTAAGGTTTGGCAAACTCTTTCCAGCGTCACCGAAAACCAGAGATGGCGGGACGCTGTCCAGGCCAATGACCAGGACTCTCTTTTCACGACTCCTTCTGGGCCGGGCCTGAATGGACAGAGGACGGAGATCGGAAAACCGCTTTTCCAGGAAATCCAGAATGCAGCCGGCGGATTCCTCGAGAGTCTGCTCGCCCGTGGGCACGACCAGATCCGAATTGACCGGCGGTTCAAATGGGGACGATATGCCAGTGAATTCCGGTATCTTGCCGCTGCGGGCGAGTGAATAGAGACCCTTAGGGTCGCGTTGTTCACACACGGAAATAGGGCACGACAGGAACACTTCCACGAAGGTGCCGGGGTTGAATAGGCCCCTCACCGCCTGCCGCAACGCCTCCATAGGGGTGATAAAGGCAGCCAGAACCGTGTGCCCTGCGTCGGAGAGTATTTTTGCCGTCTCGCCGGCTCGCCGGATGTTCTCAGCCCTGTCTTTGGCCGAAAATCCCAGGTCACGATTCAGACCGGACCGAAGCAGGTCTCCGTCCAGTAAGACAACGGGAACCCCCCGGGATTCCAGAATCGTTTCCAATCTCGACGATATGGTAGATTTACCGGACCCCGAAAGCCCGGTAAACCAGATGGTCTTGCCGTGGTGGCGCTTCATAAACTTTGCTCCTGATGCCAAAACTCCCGGTCTCAATATAGCACAGATTGAAGTGACTCTGCAAAATCACGGTCCTAGGGGCAGCGGAACGGTCTTTGGCAGCTCTGAGGAATGGATCGGAGGAGTCCTCTGAGACTGTGTTCCTGGTGACAGAGCATTCAGTGTTCTGCCAAACACTTGTGTAACCCGCACGAATAGGTGGCCGCGGCAGGGGTGCTTGTTTTGTCAACATTGTTTTCCATTGTTCGGGAGGTCTGTTTATAAAACAAACACCACGGGGCCGCGTTTTGTGCCGCCCTGTCCCTGTAACAATCAGCCACTTCCCGAATCCAAAGAAACTGACTTCTAGTGCGGCAAACAGCCGCCACACATCTCTTGAATTGCGTGTTGGTTTTACAATCACTTCGTTGCCTCCGCAGACGACGAAATCTCCAGTCCCTCCGGACCGTCCTTAACGCACCGTGCTGATCTTACTGCATATTGTTTGTTTCTTCTTGGGTTTCTTCTCTTGGCACAGTGGTTGCTTAACCTTCGACCAGAGACAGCAAATTGACCGCCGGAACTCATGAGGAGGCGAGCAATGAAAAAATTGAGACTATGGATTCCGATGATTCTGGGCGCAACGGCGATAGCGATCTCGTCCCAGTTCGGGGCGGTCCCCGCCACGCCGGCTTGGCTCGCAAAGTATCTGCAATTGGAGACTGCCGGCCACTTCTTCCTCTATTTCTGGCTGGGACTTTTCGTGGCCCGCTATCTCTTGTCAGGGATGAATGTCGGGGCCTTGGGGGTCCTGGTACTCACGTCATCCATAAGCGTCGGATTCGGCATTACCGACGAAGTTCATCAGATGTTCGTGACAGACCGAGGCGCGGAATTCAACGATCTTTTGGCGGACATGGCCGGCGGGCTTGCCGGTGCTCTTATCTACCTGGGGGCCTCCATGTCTTGGAGGCTGCTGGAGGAATGGAAAATGAATACTACAGAAAAGATCCGACTGGTTACCGCTGTTGCAGCGGCCATGGTCGCCCTGGCGGTGATTATAGTGGTTCCGGTGATGGTTTACACAGGCTCTCTTGATGTGGTGCTGAATGCGCTGACCGGGCCCCGAACCGTTGCCAAGGTTTCCGGTGAGACTCCCATACCCCTGACGCAAGCTGCCGTCTCCGAGAGGCCTCGCGAGCAGACATTGGCCGGCAAGGATGAAGAGCTGGTTCGTAATGTCCTGAGGGATCTTGTTCACGAAATGAAGAAGGAGCTTTATCAGCAGGTCAGGAACGAGGTTGTGAAGGAGGTCTCGTCTTCTCTGGGTATGCCGGGTCACCCTGCGGGCGGCACAGCCGTTCCTGCCGTGGTGAACAAGACCGAGACCCCGCACCCGGAATGGAATGTCGCAGCGGCTAAAGGCACGGACGCTGCGGAAACAGTGACTGCGATGGCAAAGGAAAGGGTACTGTCGGCTTTGCAGCAGAAGACCAACGGCGAGCAGCCTGCGGTAGTAGGCAGATACCTGGGGTACACGGAAAGAAAGCCCGAGAGGGTGGACATGGTGGCCATCCTGGCTCATCCCTCCAATCCGGTGAATGCGCTCACCCTGGAGCAGGTCAGGAAGCTCTTCTCAGGGGAATACACGAACTGGAGCCAGGTCGGGGGACCCGATGTTCCGGTAAAGGTAATAACTGTGCACAAGCGAACCGGTTCCCTTGAAGAAACCATCAAGAATCATCTCGGCGTGCCGCTTTCTCCTGATGCGGCGAGATTGCCCCTGGTGAGCTTCATCATCCCGAGTGTGGCTCAGACTCAGGGAGCGATAGGGTTCCTGCCGATCGCCAACGTGGAGCAACTGGATTTCGTGGCGGGGCACTCCGCGTTTAGAAGAATCGCCATCAAGAGCGACGATCAAACGCCGGCTCAGCTCCCCAACAGGATGGCGCTGAACACCCGAGCTTACCCGATCATGACGGAACAGCCGGTGTCCCAGGCCCGCTAAGGCCGGAGGAGCAGCCATGAACAGCGTTCATAATATCGTGACGGCAAAGGGTTACCCCCTGAAGGACACATACCCGACGATGATGGAATCAACGGCCATGCTCAACCCAGGTTACGACGAGAAGCAGCACTTCTCCCAGGAGACCGCCATGCAGGCAAATTCTCAAGACGCTCTGGACTCGAGGCTGGAAAGTGCACTGCTGATCCAGCAGGCCCTTAGATATGCCGAAGACATGGCAAAGGTGTACGAGGAGGAGCGCGGAAGGCGCCGGGCGCTGGAGAGGGCCAACGAGGCGCTCCAAGCCGAGATCCACGCCCGTCGTCTAGCCGAGAAGGCCCTTAGGAACGCCAGGCAGGATCTCGAAAAAAGGGTAGCCGAGAGGACCCAGGCTCTCTCCGAGGCGAACAGTAAACTTCACAGTGAAATAGCGCAGCGGGAACGTTCGGAGGAGCAGATCCGAGGCTCACTGAAAGAAAAGGAAGTGCTCCTCAGCGAGGTTCACCACAGGGTCAAGAACAACCTTCAGATCATTTCCAGCCTGCTGGCCCTGCAATGCGACCGGGTGGCCGACGAGACGGTCCGGGGAGCCCTCATGGACAGCCAGAGCCGGGTTCGTTCCATGGCCCTGATCCACGAGCAGCTCTATCGTTCCGGCGATCTGGCGAGGATTGATCTCGCCCGGTACGTCGAGGGTCTGTCCAAGACCCTGCTCGATAGCTATTCCTCAAGATCGCCGAAGGTCCGAATAACCGCCAATGTGGACAAGGTTTTTCTTCCTGTAGGACTGGCGCTCCCTTGCGGTCTCATAGTCAACGAACTGCTCACCAATTGCCTGAAGCACGCCTTCCCCGGCGATAGGTCCGGCGAGGTGCACATCGAGTTCCACGGCAATGTTGCAGAAGGTTATATCCTGACGGTGTCCGACGACGGAGTCGGCCTTCCCGCTGATCTGGACTGGCGCCGAACCCGGTCCCTGGGATTGCGGCTGGTGGTAAACCTGGCCGAGATTCAACTGCACGGTAGAATTCACGTCACTGCCGGCAGCGGCGCGGTTTTCAAAATACAGTTCCCGAAGCAGGGACAGAATTGAGGAGATTGAACCATGGCAAACGAAAAAATCATGATAGTGGAAGACGAAATAGTGGTGGCCATGGAACTTGAGAGCCAGCTTCTGTCCATGGGATACGATGTGGTCGGGATCGTAGGTTACGGCGAAGAGGCAATCAGCAAAGCGGAAGAGGTCAAACCGGATCTCATCCTCATGGACATCAAACTGGCCGGGAAGATTGACGGAATCGAAGCCGCGGAGATCATCCATCGGCGACACGGCATTCCTATAGTGTTTCTTACGGCCCACTCGGACGACGGGACCCTACAGCGGGCGAAGCTTTCAGAGCCCTTCGGCTACCTGGTGAAACCTTTCTCGGCCCCTGAGCTGCGAACCACCATAGAGGTTTCCCTTCACAAGTTCCACAGCCACAAGAAGGCCTCCGATGCCGCCTTGTGGTTCTCGCGGGCGCTGGACGTCGTCGGCGGCGCGGTGATACTCACAGACCACGAGGGCGCCATCCAGCAGATGAATCCGCTTGCGGAGACGCTTACCGGTTGGGATAGGGCAGACGCTATCGGCAGGCACATCACGGAGGTGCTGGTGCTCAGGGACTCCGAGACCGGCATCCTCGTCCGGACGCTCGCCCTTAGCGCTCCAAGGGAAGACCCCGTTGAGTCGTCCTGCCGTCATGTTCTTGTTTCCAGGGATCAGAACGAGATCCCGATCGAGAATAGCGTCATACCTGTGCAGAATTCGGAAGGTCAGCTTTCGGGTGTAATCTTCGCGTTTCGTGAGAGCCTGGACCATCTTTCCGCCGGTCAGGATCGCTTCAGTCACGCGGCAAACCTCCTTCTTACGGCCGAACTTTCCCGTGCCGAGGGAGACTATGATCTGGCAGGGTCCTTCTATCAGAGGGCTCTGGATGTGATGGCACAGGGCGACGATAGAGACGGGGGCCGGCTTTCTCTACTGCTGGATGATCTTTCGAGAATCTACAAGCGAAAAGGACTCCTGGGAGACGCCCAAATTCTGTCCCTTGGGGCCAGCAGGATGCGCGGGGACCGGCGACAGCTAACATCTCCGTTTAACGTCGGATAGTTCGGAAAGACGACAAGGTACCACTCAGGGAGGTTTTGGAAAATGTTCGACACGATACAGAACGAATTCGCAGAAACAGAGGGGCATCCGGTTTCACTGGGCTCCGTAAGCGCCGATCTGGCGACCCAGACCATTGATCTGAACAGTCTCTTCACTCCGGATGTTTTCAGCACGGGGAGTTTTGATCTGCGATCAATCGAGTCCACGTCTTTCGGCATGTTGCTTGACTCGCTGCCGATAGCGGCTCTGGTGATAGATCAGCTTAATTATATAGTTTTCTCCAATCAGGCCTGCGGCAAGCTCTACTCCTCGAGAGAACGGCTCAAGGGCCGTCCTTTCACCGATCTGCTCCCGGCTCCACGTGACGCCGAGCGGGCACAGGCGCTGGCGGACAAAGCAATAATGCTCCTGGAGCGGGCTTTTTCTACCAGGAAACCGCAGGTGGCAGAAGCCATACTCGAGTTCGACGACAGGAGAATTTGGTGCCGCCTGCATCTGCGCACGGTGAGAATAGGACCCTCCAGGAACGCTCTGCTCATGATCGAAGATCTAACCTCGGAGAAGACCCAGCAGCGGCTCATCGAGCGTGAACAGGCGAATCTCCGCCGTGAGGTCACCGAGCTTGCTCAACGTTCTGCCAGGTTGTCTTCAAAGCTCGGCGAAGCACGCAACAAACTCGAAGAGAGTGCCGGCCAGATTGGGGCGGTTCACGCCGCGCTGAGAACGGCACGCGAGAAGTTGGAGTGGATGGCTCACGCCAACGGTCTGGGCATGGCCACCGTAGGGCCCGATGGCTCATTTGAGGAAATCAACGCCGAATTCGAGCATATGTTCGGGCACAATCTTGAGTCTCTTCCTGCTGTTCACAGGTTTTTCAAGGAAATGGCTTCCGACTTGGATGGCGGGGATCAGGAGACCTCCTGCTGGCTCGCAGCGATTGATTCCGACGATAACGATAAGTGCAACAGCCTGACGGTCCTGATGAGGGGAAAAGGCGGGGCCAGGACCACCATTGAAGTCAGGGCCGTCAGACTCGACAACGGCGATCGCCTGATCACTTTCAAGCAGGTGTCGCGCGAGTGCGACTGAAATGAACATTCAAACCACTGCAAGAATATTGATCGTTGACGATGAGCCGTACGTGGGCGAGTTGCTTCGGCGCTACCTGGCTTCAGAGGGCTTCATTTGCGTTTCGGTGACCAGCGGGAAGGACGCGCTGACCCTTCTGGACAAAGAAGAGTTCGATCTTGTGGTGAGCGACATCATGATGCCGGGCATGTCGGGTATCGAGCTCCTTGAAGCAGCGAAGAAACTCCATCCCGACGTGGCGGTTATAATGGTCACCGGGGTTGACGATAGAAAAACCGCGGTCAACGCTTTGCATCTGGGGGCGTACGGCTACGTGATTAAGCCTTTTGACAGGAATGAAATAATAATAAGTGCTGCAGGTGCTCTTGAAAGACGTCGCCTCGAACTACTGAGTCAGAGATACGAAGAGGCTCTCGAGGCGAAGGTTATCGAACGAACCTTGCAGACGAAACAACGCGAGGAGGAAATTATCATCAGGTTGATGTCCGCGACAGGGTGCCGTGATAACGAGACGGGAGCTCATGTCAGGCGTATCGGCCTTTACTCGGCAACGATGGCAGCCGCTCTTGGATGGCGGGGACAGGCCGTTGCGGACATAAGGCTGGCGGCGGCGATGCATGATGTGGGAAAGATTGCCATTCCCGACTACATCCTGCGCAAGAAGGGCCGCCTGAGCAAAACAGAGTTCGACCTCATGAAAGAGCACACGCGGACGGGGGCAGGCATTCTTTCAGGTTCCGACGTGCCGCTTCTTCAAATGGCTGAAGAAATAGCCCTGTGTCACCATGAAAGATGGGACGGGTCAGGCTATCCGTCCGGCCTGGCCGGCGACGAGATACCCGAAAGCGCCAGGATAGTGGCCGTGGCGGATGTGTACGACGCTCTCGTGAACACCAGGATCTACAAGCCTGCCATCAGCGAGGAGCAGTCATTAGACATGATGCTCGCCGAAAGCGGCAAGCACTTTGATCCCCGCATACTTGAGGTCTTCTTTAGTGTTCTTCCGGAGATCAGACGGATCCGTGAACAAGTCAAGGAAGACGATTCCGATCAGGAAGGCCATTTTGCCGGTTGTGCCGTAAAAGGCCTTCTGGGAGATTTCATTAGTGAACCACCGAAGGCGGGGCTGAGTTTTTCTGCTGCACTGGCGTGAAATGGCCGGTTTCAGCCCACGCATCCTGGAGATAGGGAGGTTGACCATGAAGACCGCAGTGACACAAATACCAAGAGCTAATGGATTAGGGACGTATGTCTATGTTGTTGCGGCTCTGTGGGTGGTCTTCACGGTGGGTATGTGCGCATGGTTGGTGATGGAAATCCGCGCAGAAACCCGAAGTCTTGCATCGAACATGGCGGGAGCCTACTTGGACAAAGACCATGCAATTCGATTGTGGGCGGCTTCTCACGGAGGCGTGTACGTTCCCGTCACCGAAAAGACGCAGCCGAATCCCTTTCTGGAGCATGTTCCGGAGCGAGACATTCAGACCCCTTCGGGCAAACCGCTAACCCTAATGAATCCGACCTACCTGGTTAGACAAATACAGGAGGATTTCTCCAAGCTCTACGGTGTGCAGGGCAGAATTACTTCACTCCTACCTTCACGCCGGGAGACCGCTCCCGACGATTGGGAGAAGGCGGCTTTAATGACTTTCCGGAAAGGCACCAAAGATGTTCAAGAGATCTCGGAGATAAACGGAAAGCCTTATCTGAGGCTCATGAAGCCGGTTTCAACGAAGGCCGAGTGTCTGGCATGCCATGCCCAAAGCGGTCACGTCGAAGGTGACATC
>Ga0172375_10003431_pt1 | contig 24050 bp, 20 predicted proteins | sample LakKiv1m_FD_114537 | JGI IMG/M metagenome (GOLD analysis project Ga0172375, IMG submission 114537) | Freshwater microbial communities from Kabuno Bay, South-Kivu, Congo - kab_092012_11.1m | ecosystem: Environmental > Aquatic > Freshwater > Lake | place: Democratic Republic of the Congo... | reverse complement strand
TCCGAATGTTCCATATCTTGTAGTTGATGACGTAATGACGACTGGTGCGACAATCAAATATGCGGCCAAGGCCCTAAAAGATGCCGGCGCGAGGCATGTCTGGGTCGCCGTAATCGCCCGCCAGACAATGAAATAAGAAGTTCTTTCTTTTGGTAAAGAACCAAAGACCAGCTACTTTTTGCGTCGTCAAAAAGTAGCCAAAAACCTCCCGGGACAAATCAAAAAACTCTGCGTTCACAAAACCAATAATTCACTGCCGACTGCGTAACTCAGCCGCCAATGCCGGGCGGCTTCAAACATACTCGTCGGGTCAGGAATTATTAGTTTTTCTCACCCGGTTTTTCGATAGTCCCGAATCTTGCGGGCGATAAAGTGGAATTAAAGAGGTGGATAGTATATAATTATGCCGACGAGGAGAGGTGCCCGAGTGGTTTAAGGGAATGGTCTTGAAAACCATCGTGCCGGCAACGGTACCGCGAGTTCGAATCTCGCCCTCTCCGCCAAACATAAGCATTATAGTACGCTCCTTTTAGTCATGATCTTGTATTCACGTATAGGTGCAGGGTTCTTCACAGTTCGACCGGCTATTTGGTCGCTGTCAGGCTGCGACATTCTCTCAGGCCGAGAACTCTATACGCTATTGTATCGCCGTTATGCTAAAATGACACTATGTATTTAGTAAGCTCTCGGAAGTCGTCAAGGGCTGCCACTTCGGCTAAACCAGCTTTCACCATCGTGGAGCTGTTGGTGGTTATTGTCGTGATTGCCATCCTCGCTGCTATTACCATCATCGCCTATGGTGGTGTCACTCAGAAGGCCGTAGCCTCATCATTGCAGTCCGACCTATCTAACGCAGCCACAGCCCTTAAGGTCTTTGAAGTCGATAACGGCAGCTATCCATCAACTATCTCGACTAACTGTTCTACTACGCCAGATAGCCCCACCAACAAGTGCCTAAAGCTCACACCAGGCAACATATACATTGGCTATTCCGCTAACAACACATCTAGCTCTAAAAGCTTCCTACTGATTGCCAGCAACAAAGCAACCACCGGATCAGGCTCTGTTGCCTACAAAGTCACTGACAGCACTGCCCCAGCTCAACTAGCTACTACCTCACAACCGGGTACCACACCAGGAGCTGTCCTTGAACTGCATGCCGCCAAAGCTAATGGCGGTACCGGACCCGGCATTAACAGCCCGTTGACTACTACCTGGAGTGATACGTCGGGAAGCGGTGACAACGGGACGCTGACCAACTTCGGCACACAGACACCATGGGGCGGAGCGGGAACAACGGGAGATCCGTACAAGCTGGTATTTGATGGGGTGGATGACTACGTGGTGTTGCCGAACCTCGGGGTGACATCGAGCGGGATGTTCACCTACGAGGCGTGGGCGCGATTCTCGAACACTGGGTATCAAACTTTGCTCAGCGAGGGGAATCTGTCAACGCTCGGCGCGTACACATATCTCGCGGTGAGAGATACCGGCGCAATCAACGGCGGCTTGCTAAGTGACACCGGAGTCAGCCAAAGCAGGTCAGGAACCGTCAACTTGTGCGACGGAGAGCTTCATCAGTTCGTCGCAGTCTTCGAGCCAACCACCTATCGCCTGTACGCAGACGGACTGCTCGCATCTGCTGACGGAGGCTATTCGGGCTCGATAACGACAACCGGAGCGTCGGTTGGAGTAATACGGCGCTCAACAAGTGGGTTCTGGTACTTCACAAGGGCGGGAATCTCTCTCGCTCGCATCTATCCCTACGCTCTCACCGCCTCTCAGGTTGCCGCCAACTACGCCGCCGGCCCGACTTGGTAGGGGTCCCACCAGGCTACGTCGTCACCAGCGCAGTAGCGATGCCCTCATCAGTCATAAGCTTATGCGTTTACGTACACGCCAAAGCACAAGAGTCGTCGTCCTAATCACCCAAATAGGCCTGATTTCCAGATGGTTCGCCCTAGGGTTCAACCACGCGACCGGGTAAGCGACCGGGTAGGCCCTCTCTGGGGCTCGACCGGGTAGTCAGATCCCAGTATTTACGCCACTCTATCTCTCTTATTACACACATGCTAGACTAATAGTAAGTTGACATGAACTGGCACTGATTAGGACAGTCTTCGCAACTTCCACCAAGGTTTCGTGTTCGAACCTTGTCCCACTAGTGCCGCCAAACATAAGCATTATAGTATGATGCTGACAATATAAAGCCCCACATCCAATAAGGGATGCCGGGCTTTTTTGATTGTCTAACAGATGCAATACATTGACGGATTACGATATTTTCTGATTTCGGTCAATCTGTTACAGGTGTAATTACAGTGTTAGATATGATAAAATAACAGTGAGTAATACATGATTGAGCGTTTTTCCGATCCTTCATCAACCGACCCCGAGCACATCAGTCCGCAGGATATTGTGGTTGATTTTAATATGGCGAAGGAAATAGTTATTTGGTTAAACCAAGAGGGACCCGGTGCCAGTATCCAGGAAAATTCTGCCCAGAGATATAAACTGAATCGAATTTTGATGAGGCACATGATTTCACCCGACGACCCCGATAAGTTTGTAAAGCTTCGAGAAAAAGCCGAGAAGGCGCTAGATCACTTGAACAAGAGTAAAAGGAAGCGCAGAGGATGGTAAAGATTATTACTATCGTCACTGTTGGCAAAAAACACGAATCCTGGATTGCCGAAGGAATTCAGCGCTATCAGAAGCGCCTACAAGGCCCTTTCAAAATCGAATGGGTATTTGTTGCCAATTCACCCTACAGTGGCCCCAGGGCGCGTCAGGACGAAGCACGGACCATATTGAAGCGCCTTAATGCTAATGATTATTTAATACTGCTAGATGAGCGCGGTGAAATAATTGATTCGACACAGCTTTCAGCACTTTTGTTGACGAAACTTGAAACCGGTAAACATGTGATCATCGTCATAGGCGGGGCCTACGGTGTCAATCAGAATTTGCGTGACCGAGCGGATTACGTGTGGTCGCTGTCTAAACTAGTATTCCCCCATCAATTGGTTCGTTTGATATTAACCGAACAGATTTATCGTAGCCAACAGATTGCAATTGGCGGTCAGTACCATCACGAATAGCGAATATTTTTCAATATGGTAAAACTTTTGGATCAATTGGGTTCATTGATGTATTTTCAAAACGGCTTCGCGCCACACTCGAACAGGGGCCCCGGCGCCCTGTCTAGTTTGGGCTGCAGATGTTTATCAAATACATCAATTAACCCTACGGTTATCTGTAAGAGGACACTATTACAGATAATTCTTGAAAAAAACTTAGTATCAACTTATAACTTCAAGTTCGTCTTCTAGTCTTTCGACGAGTGCCAGTTTTTGTTCAAGTTGGGTTTTGGATTCTTCGACCAGCTCTGCGGGCGCCTTAGTGACATAGTTTTCATTTTCTAATCTGTTTTGTAGTCGCTTTACCTCCTCATGAGTCTCGGCCAAGCGAACCTCTAGGTTGGTTTGATGTTCACGAAGGGTTTTGGCGGGTATATCCAACCAGGCTTCTCGGCCGCTAGAGGCCAGGCGAAGGCCGCTAGGTACGTCGACTTTTTGAATATCCTTTAGTTTCGCCAACCGCTTGATAAGGGCGGCGTTTTCATCAATAAGGCTGTCATTTTGATACAACAAACCATAACGCTTATTGCCGGGTAGCTCGCTCATAACGAAACGAGCCTCTGTTACAAGGTGTTTCAGGCGACCAAACTCGGCGGCGGCTATGTCATTATATTCTACTATTTCGGGCCATTTGGCCGTAATTAACAAATCATTGTGCCAACTAAGGGTCTGCCAGATGGTTTCGGTGACGAACGGAGCGAACGGGTGCGCGATTTTCAATGAAGTGTCCAGCACCCATGCCAGCAACGGTCCGTTAGGTTGCTGTTTGCTGGCTTCGACGTACCAGTCTGCAACGTCATCCCAAATGGCGTGGTAAGCAGTCTCGCTGGCTTCGGCAAAGCGGTATGATTCAATCTGGTTCTGGATATCGGTTATGGCGTTTGACAGCTGCCCGATGATCCAATGGTCAGCCAGTGTTTTTGGTTCGGGGGTGTCGGGTTTATAGCCATCCCCCAGTTCGTTCTCGATGAACCTGGCGATGTTCCACAATTTATTGCAAAAGTTTCTGCCGGCGACTACCCTATTGGTACTGAATGCCTGGTTTTGGCCGGCGCTGCGGTTGGCAATCAGGCCTAATCTTAGGGCATCCGAGCCGTACTTCGTCAGCGCATCCATCGGGTTGATGACATTGTTTTTGCTTTTACTCATCTTTTTACCGTGTTCGTCCAGAATTAGGCCGTGCAAATATACGTTTTTAAACGGGACCTTATCCGTTACATAAAGACCCATCATAATCATTCGAGCAACCCAGGCAAACAGGATATCCCCGGCTGTTTCCATGACCGTGTTCGGGTAGAACCTGGCCAGGTCGCCACCGTCTAGGTAATCAGTGGTGATGAATGGCCATTGACCGCTTGAAAACCAAGTGTCAAAGGTGTCTTCTTCGCGACGGTATATTTTGCCGTTTACTTCGATGTGTTTCTCATCGACGTTCTCGTTATAAATCCACTCATCCGGGTTTTCCATACTTTGAAAGGCCGGAATCGGAATCCCCCACGGTATTTGGCGCGACAGATTCCAGTCTTTCAGCTGGTCGTAATATCTGATCAAATCATGTTTGCGGCTGTCGGGGTAAAAGGTTATCTCGCCGTCTTCAATCGCCTTCTTTGCGCGTTGGGCTAGCGGCTGAATCTTGATGAACCACTGCTCTTTGACCAGGGGTTCAATCGGCAATCCGCTTTTGTAATCATATCCGACGACGTGTTCAATTGTTGACTCGCCCCTTGTCAACTCTTGAGCTTGCAACGCGGCAACCGTGCGTTTGCGGGCCTCCTCGACATTCAAGCCGGCGAACTCTGAGGGAACATTCATCATCGTACCGTCGAAGTCTATAACCTGAATTCGTTCCAGATTGTGTCGCTGCCCTATTTCAAAGTCGTTAGGGTCGTGGGCCGGCGTTACTTTAACGGCGCCGGTGCCGTAATTCATATCTACGAATTCATCTGCAATAACAGGGATTTCCCTATCCGTCAGAGGTAGCAGCACCCGTGTGCCGATGAAGTCCTTGTATCGCTTGTCGTCAGGATGGACAGCTATGGCGGTATCGCCGAAAATCGTCTCCGGGCGGGTAGTGGCAACTACGATTTCACCTATCTTGTCGTATGCCGGATAAGCAATGTTCCACAACTTGCCTTTTTCGGTCTTGTGGTTGACTTCGATATCAGCATAGCTGGTGTGATATTTGGTACTGTAATTAACAATACGTTCACCCCTGTAAATCAGGCCTTCGTCCCACATCTTTTTGAAAGTTTTATAAACGGTATCAATCACCTTTTTATCAAGTGTGAAAACCAGGTTTTTCCAACTGCAGCTGATACCTAGGGCACGAAGTTGTAATTCCATGTTGCCGCGTTGCTGGTCGACAAAGTTCCAAACTTGGCTATACAACTGTTCTCGAGAAAAATCAAATCGGTTGCGGTTTTGCTCTGTTAAAATCTTGTCATAAACGACCCAGGTTTCAAACCCGGCGTGGTCTGCCCCTGGGATATAAACCGCATCATAGCCTTTCATACGGTAATATCTGGTCATAATATCTTCCAGGCCAACGGTCAAAGCGTGACCGATGTGCAGATTTCCGTTTGCGTTAGGTGGTGGCATGACGACACTGAACTTCTCGCCTATCCCTGACGGCTCGAATGCACCGCTTTTTTCCCACATCGCATAGATATCCGGTTCGTACTGGTTGGGATCGTATGCTTTGGCTAGTTTCATTTCAAAATTTTGGACTTTCAATCGTTGTATGTCACGTGAAAAATAGAACTAACACCCAAGGTTCCTTGCAAAAACCCCTTGAATGTCCTCCAGGTTTCACGTGTTTGTTTTCAATTTGCATTATACCATAATTACTAATGCTAAAAATAGGTAGTATAATGAAATGCATACTATGGGAGTTAAGAAATGACGACATTCATAAAGTGCCATAACAAACACGATTGGAATGAATACATACTTGAAAATGGGGGACACCCTTTGCAGCTGTGGGGCTGGGGAGAAGTAAAGGCCGTTCACGGCTGGACCGCCGAACGATTGTTTTTACATGGTGAAAATGACGAGATTTTAGGTGGTGTGCAGGTATTGATACGTCGTTTGCCTTGGCCGCTTCGTTCTTTTGCGTATGTACCGCGCGGACCAGTGGTGGATGAGGCCAATAGGGAAGAGTTGTTGACTGCATTATGCGACTTTATTCGTGAAGAATACCATTCTGTGGCTGTTTCGATCGAGCCTGACAGCGTCGAATACCAGGTTCCTCATGGGTGGAGACATTCGAAAAACCGGATTTTACCGGCTGAAACGATTATTTTAGACTTGAATAAAACCGAATCGGAACTGTTAAACGATATGGCCAAAAAAACACGCCAGTATATCCGTAAATCGGCCAGTGAAGACATGACAATCGAACGTGTTCGCAGCAAGGAAGACTTGGACAAGGTTTTGGAAATATACCGCCACACGGCCAAACGCGCCAAGTTTGATATCCATGATAACCAGTATTATTATGACGTTTTCAGCAAGCTTGCAGACCATTCTCAGCTTTTTGCAAGTTATGTCGATGACCAGCCTGTAGCATTCCTGTGGTTGGCTATCAGCGCGGACACTGCGTTCGAGCTTTATGGTGGGATGAATGAAAAAGGGCAGGAACTAAGGGGTAGTTATGCGCTAAAATGGCATGCCGTTCGAAAGTGCAAAGAGTGGGGACTGTCCAGATATGATTTTGGTGGCTTGATTGGTGGGGGAGTCACGACTTTCAAAATGGGCTGGACCGAAAAAGAAACGGTGTTGGCGGGTACTTTTGATAAGCCGTTATCTGCAAAGTACAAACTGTGGAGCGGGGGATTGCCGGCAGCGAAAAGCACCATGCGCCGGATTCGTAAGTTGTTTAAGCGCTAATATACTTTTCACTTTTCGTCCTGGCGCCTGCCCGCCGCAGTATTTACGGAGGCTGGGGGCTCATCAGTTTGAACACACATTCAAATAAGTGAATATGACAAGCAGACAATTCTTAGGGGCGCGGGGTCCCAAGGCAGCCGGCCGGATAAATGGCCGAACTGCCTGTCGATTGAGATGCGTCTACTTGGGGGGATGATTCTCGTCGTAGAGGTCGCCTAGCCACTTCACGTTGTCAGGAGACCTTGGTGCTGCGCCTTCGCCACAGCCGACCATGAAGGCGCGATCATGCGTGGCGATGAACTTCCAACGTTTGATCCTGGCCTTCAGTTTCTTTTTCTTTGCCATGTTCGTCACCTCTGTCCGTGACTTGTTGTAGTGGACTTGCGCGACTCCCACTCGTCGCATGGTTCGTTGCTGCTTCGCAGCCGCTGGACGCCCCAAGAATTGTTGAATGGGGTGTATCTGGGGGACTTGCTGTTGCCACAGCAGCGGTTCGACGGTTCATAGACCCAGTAGTCGGAACGACAGGTGAGACAAGAGCGCCTTTCGTCGTCCGTCTCTGGTGGCTTGAGGCGCCCCCGGGTCGCTTGGCGTCTTGCGCGCGAACTCATCGCATCTCCTTCTTGTTAGTCCCGTAGGTATCAGGACGATACCCACAGCTGGATGAGAGTCATGATGAGACCAGCTGACGCAGTGACGCTCGCGGCAATTAGCATGCCGGCTGGCCTCTTCTTGCTGTAGACGTAAGCCAGTCCAAACACGCACGTCAAGATGATGCACACGGACGGGCATATTGTCAGTATCATGGCACTCCTTTTCGGGTAGACTTTCTCGTGTAATCTGTCTGCTTGTCAAGGTACTTTACGGCAAGACAAACAGATGTGCCTCAAACCTCAAAGTAGTGTTATTTTACGATAATTTACGCTGTTAGTCAATATATTAAAGTGTTGAAAGCTTAGAAACTATTGATAATATAGTTAATTTATGGTATCGTAAGTACAACTATTTGTAGAGTCACCAGGCTCCATTTGGTTGTTCCTGTACTCTTTGGAAACGGACTCTGAAAGGAGTGAGCATGTCAGGCTTGACAGCACTACAGAAAGTGGAAGAGATTCCTCTTCTCAAGTTGTTCTGCGACGCCAACACTCAAGGACAGGCCGAGGCGGTAGTCCGGGTGCGGTGGTGTCTGAGCGCGGAGCTCGTGAAGATCATTCGCGAGCGCGAGTTCAAGAAGCCGCAGCTGATGATCGTCGTCAGGCAGTGGCAGAAGGATCTGCGCGGCGACAGCGACAGCGACGGCTACAAGGACCAGCAGGTCTACGTCGTCCCGCTCGAGCGCGAGATGGAGTTCATCAACATCTATTCGCCCGGCGCCAAGCAGATCGTGGCCAATATCGTCGAGACCAAGGACTCGTATGTCCGCGACTTCGTCATCGACATTCAAGCGAGGACCAACGGCCGCGGCCGTTCGGCCTTCAACGTGGACGGCAGTGTCCCCACCGACGAGAACCGTGGGCCGGGGACAGAGCCGTGGCGGGAATCAATCCCGTTCATCGACACCAAGGCCATCATCGAGCTCGAGGTCGACGCCGACTGCTTCGCCAAGGAGCCGCCCAAGGCGGCCAAGTGGCTGGTCGGCAACTACTTCGAAGGGAAGGGGCGCGATCAGTGCCACTTCCGCAAGAGGTTCCTGCTGAGCCTCTTCTTCGCTCCGTTGACCGTGGCCATCCTGTGGCCGCTGCGGATCATCGGGCTGCTGTTCTCGCTTTGGGTCGGCTGGCGCGACATCAACTGGCGGGCACTATTGCCGTTAGAGATGGCGTTCCCCGTCGACCTGGACGACAAGTCGTCGCGATGGTTCGTGAAGGACAGCGACTACAGCTACCATGAGCCCGGTCGTTCACTTGGTGGATCATCAATCCGCCGGTGTTCACTGTGGTACCGCTGTTCATCGCTTTGCTGTTCAGCATGCCAATCCACTACCACAACAGCGATCAGACGCATCCGCTGGTGGCCCTTGGTTTCTGGCATTCGGTGCTGCTGGTTTGGGGCTGTCTGTTGGCAATCGTCGCCATCTACTGGCTGATCTGTGGCGTCATCTTCCTGGTGACGGTGGTCATCCTGAAGATCGACGACGAGGCCAAGCGCGAGAAGCGCCGGCTTCGCCAGCAGCGTCGCGAAGAGGAAGAGCGGCAGCGCATCAAGGATCTCTATGCCGAGCTCGTCGAGATGACGTGCGCGAACGAGGCCGTTAAGGCCGATGTCCGGGCGCTGCCTGCGCGCAAAAAGACCGTCCACCTGGGGTTCCTTGACCTCAAGAGACAGGTCTGTCGTCCGTTCGCCAAGTAGGCGCGACAAGAGTACAAGTTAGCGGCTCTAATAGAGGGATATGCCAATGACCCTCACGGGAGGTTTCAACCTCCCGTTCTACCCTATAAAGCGAATGCATTTGGCTTTATAGGATAGTATTTGTTCTAAACCTGATTCCACACCGTTTCAGTCATTGAAATGCTGGGTTCGACTTCCATGTCCAAAGGGTCGGCAGGCTTGTTTTTCTGGGCGTAGTAATAGCCCAGGCTGGCAATCATGGCGGCGTTATCTGTACACAGGTTCATTGGTGCGTAGTCTATTTGCTGCGGTATTCTCTCTGACAAGATGCGGCGTAACTCTTGATTGGCGGCCACTCCGCCGGCGATGACGACCGATTTTGGTTGGTAATCACGAAACGCCTTTTCGGTCTTATCGACTAGGGCCTCGATTGCCGCGCGCTGGAAACTGGCGGCAAAATCATTGCGCTTACGCTCGTCTAGACGCTCTGCAAGGCCGGTTGAGGGAAAAGTAAAGTCAACGCCTACTTCACGTTGAACGGCCCTCAAAACGGCTGTCTTAAGGCCAGAGAAGCTAAAGTCATATTTTCCGCTGAGTTTTGCCTGAGGTAACTTGTAAATGTCGGGGTTTCCTATCTCTGCAGCCTTTGCAATCGACGGACCGCCCGGATAGGGAAGTCCCAGGATTTTTGCGACCTTATCAAAAGCTTCACCTACGGCATCGTCACAGGTTTGTCCCAGCATTTTATAATTTCCGTGATCGTGAAACAGTACCAGTTGACTGTGCCCACCACTGACTATCAGGGCCAGCATGGGAAACTGGGGGGGTTTTTCGTTCAAAAAGTTAGCGTAAACATGGGCTTCGACATGGTGAACGGGGTAAAGCGGCTTTTTTTTGATAACCGCCAGTGTTCGGGCGGCAAGAGTGCCGATTAATAGGGAACCGATAAGCCCGGGGGCGTAGGTGACGGCGATAGCGTCGATATCGTCCCAAGTGCAGTTGGCGTCAGCCAGTGCCTGGTCGATGACGGGGTTTATGACTTCGATATGACTGCGCGCAGCCACCTCGGGCACAACCCCGCCGTAAACGGCATGGATATCAATTTGCGAATTGATGACATTGGACAACATCCGCCTGCCGTCTTCAACTACGGCGGCCGCGGTCTCGTCGCAACTGGTCTCGATTCCCAATACTTTCATCCTGTTAGAAATCCTTATCTCATTATTTAACCCCGTTTTCTGACGGGATTCATCTGTTATATTTTATCACAAAATGTAATGCTTAAATTCAACTTAGTTAATGCTATAATTATTTTTATAAATAGGTAAGTATAAATGAAATTAATTAGATTCACACTTGTTGCGATTGGAGTAGCTGCGGCTGTATCTCTATTGCCGAAAATTGTTAGTGCACAAGAAAATGCCCCCTGGTCATGGACTAGCGCGAAGCCAACGGTGTATTCTTCTAAAAAGATAACTTCAATGGATACATTCTTATGTCCAAGTTCGTATCTTGTAAAAAACGTCGACGGCGAATCTAATCCAAAAAAGATATGTATCACTTCCGGGAAAAACGTTAGTTTCGGCACAATGGAATCATACGACTGGAGGGGGTTTAGTAGTTTGGTTAGTTTTGCCTTTGATAGCAAATGGTATGTGATGAATGGGCCGTGTTATAGATATGACGGATGTATGTATTTACCAGCTAGCGATACATTAGTCACTAAACAATATTTGATAAATGGGATTGTGCGTTCACTTGTAGTCTACAAGAATTTTACCAAACGGTTAACTAGGGTCAGCGACGGTTCGGTGACTAGTTATAACTTTGATTCAACTAACCCTGATTATATATTCAAAAGCACCGATGGTTATGCCTGGCCGGTTGCCGGAGTTGGTGCATCCAGTGACGGCAAGTGGGTAGGGGTAGAGTTTAGGCAAAAAGGGATTGGTTTGTTGAATATTGACACACTTGAAATGAAGCGCATTTCAACGTTAGCGTTTACGTATGGACAAGGGCTTGACCCGGCAACAGAAATAGCCGTAAGTAACGGTGGCAAGCAGGTTGTGGTTGCAGGAACTAAGGCAGATATGACGATTATAGAGGTTGATGATAGTTGTGGGGACGAAGCAACTGACGCAAATCTTTTTAGTGTGGGGCCAATTGAAATCCCATGCAGGATTGTTGATTTTAATCCATATGATTTAATCTACAGATTTAATTCAGCGCTTGGACCAAGGTTTAGTGAAAGTGGTGGTGAGTTAAATTTTTATGTCACCTCATACAACCACGAGATGCGCGAGATAGTACTGCGAGCGGCTGGTTATGGCGGGCAGCGAATAGATTATTTAGCGTTAGGCGATTCTTATTCCAGTGGAGAGGGCGAAACGAGCGATAAATACTATCTGCCATGGACCAATGAAAAATATGAAAAATGTCATCTAAGCAGCCGCTCGTATCCATATTTAGTGGCAAAAGCATCAAATATCGATTCTAAATATATGAGAAGTGTTGCGTGTTCTGGTGCTACGACTAAGGATATTGTAAATGTTGAGGCTACATACATGGGGCAAAATAATCGGCTAGGTAAAAATGAGCTGGGGATAGAGGGTGTGGACGCAGTAGTGGCAAAAACATATGCCAGGATCAATTTTATCCCTGGAAGGATCCCTCAAGAGGGGTTTGTTGAGTTTTATAAGCCAAAAGTAATAACTATTGGGGTTGGCGGTAATGACGCAGAATTAATAAATAAATTGGGGGCGTGCGCAAGACCAGGTGCTGCATGTGGTTGGGTGGGCGATTCAAAGAAAAAAGAACAAACCGCATACGAAATAAAAGCGGTTTACGACAAGCTAGTAGCGGCTTACAGAAAATTACATATCAACTCGCCCGACGCTATAATATATGCCATTGGTTATCCGAAGGTTATTAACGAAGGAGATGAATGTTCGGCTGTTCTTAATCAGTTCTTAGATAAACCTGAGAGAATATTTATGAACGAAAGTGTAAAGTATTTGAACGAAATTATTGAAAGTGCCGCGAAAGCCGCCGGGATAAAATACGTTGATATATATGAAAGTTTCGGCGATAAGGTTATATGCGGCAGTAAGTCGCCAAGTGCAGTAAATCTTGTCCGAACAGGTGATGAAATCAGTCTGTTGGGCGACTCAGACTGGTTTAAATATGCAGGTAACGAGAGTTTTCATCCAAGCCCAGCAGGGAATAAAATGATAGCTGACATAATAACTAAAGAGTTAGGAGATATCCTGTCATATAAATATTGCGCAAATGGTGAAATAATTTGTCCGGATAAAATCGTAACTGCTCCAGACCCTGTTAATTTGTCATATTGGATGCCTGAAGGGGATCACAATTATGCAGCGCAAAAAGCCGCAGATTTCGTATCCGATTGTGACAAGACGTGTGGTGAATCAGACAAACAACTTAAGCTAGACCCATCCTCACTGATGCCTAATTCAAGCGTTGAGATAGAGATTCAATCAACCCCGCAAAATTTGGGTAATTTTGTTGTAAATAGCGACGGCTCGCTAGATACCACAGTCAAACTGCCGCTTGACCTAGAAGAGGGGCTTCATACTATCTGGCTATATGGCACCACTTATTCTGGTGAACCTATAGAGTTGTACCAAATTATTCGATATGTAAAAAATAACGAAAAATCTAAGTTTAGTAGGGCAGTAAGCGCGGTAGCAAGTCAAAAGGAGAATATTAAACAAAAGTCTCAAACGAAAAATGCACAGCTGATTAGTAACGCCAATTACAACGTTACAATAAACGGTTCAATTGCGTCGCCACCAGAGGTGAAAGGTGCGACATCTGTTGCTAGTCCACCAAGAGGTACAGGTAGCGAGTCGTATGGTGAAAATAAACAACTTTGGAGACAAATAGCAGTATTAGGGGTATTGTTTATCGTGGGGTTAGCGATATATTTGTTTAAGTTTAAATTAAACAAAAACAAATTTAAATCAAAATAAGTGTACTTCACCGCCAAATTCAAGCCCAATAAGGACTAGTTCAATATCATTTTCCATTTCAAGGCCTTGGGTGTACTTGTCGCAATAGACGATAGGTTTATTCAGCAAATCTCTGGTGATTTAAATAACAATTTACCTGTGTTTAATTATGATCCTGTCCGAGCAACTCGGTACGCCGTACATGCTTTTTGTATGGTATATTTAAAAGTAAGCGTTAAGGAGCTAAACGATTGTCTATGGCAACGAAAATAGAAGTACTTGAGGACATAAAGTTATTGAGTTCAGATTCTCTTATAACAAAAGAGGAGTTGCTGACGGCTTATTGTGAAGGTAAGGGAAAGAGTGTCGGCGATAGAACTGATATAGACAAGCAGGGGCCAGCCAGCAGTGTTGGCGTAACAAAAAATAAAAAGCTTGGCTTACCTGAAGTATTTTCATACCTAGGGGGTGGAATTGTTTTTATAGGAATTGCAATCCTTATTATCCAAAACTGGTCAACACTAAATTTCATTACAAAAATTCTAGTAACCCTATGGGTGGGTATTATCGCATATGCCGTCGCAGTTTATTTTGGGAAAAGTGAAAAGACGGAAAACGCAAGCATGGCTTTTCATGTAATAGCGGCTTTAGTATTACCGATCGGGCTATTCGTCCTTTTGGACGATCTTGGATTAGCCACTGCAGATTGGTGGGCGCATAGTATCGTATCGACAACTCTGTTCGTGGTGTATATTGGTTCATATTTCACCTTTCGAAAAGTTATATTTACATTCTTTAGCGTAGTTTTTGGAACATGGCTTTTCTTTAGTGTTACGAACCTCTTTTTTAATGATTCAATTACTGACGGGTGGCAATTTTTCCAATATAGGTTAATGTTTGCCGGCTTAGTTTATATTTTAATGGGTTACTTGTTTGCAAAAAGCCGTAACTCGCATCTCACAAGTTCATTATATGGGTTTGGGTGTTTCGGAGTGTTGTTCAGCGCTTTTACATTATGCGGGTGGTCGCCAAACCAAAATTATTTTTGGGAAATTATTTCTCCGGTATTAGTGTTTGCGTCAATATATTTAAGCGTAAAACTAAAGGCAATATCGTTCTTGATTTTTGGCACAATCTTTTTGATGGCATATATTTTGAGGATGACTTCAGAATACTTTGCATCAAGTCTAGGCTGGCCAATAGCGTTAGTGATTTCTGGTTTAGCTATGATTGGGGTTGGGTATATATCATTTAGCTTTAAGCAGAAATACTTAAGTAAGAACCCAGTTTCTCTTGGGGAATAGCAACCCAGGCATAGGAATTGTTGTTAAACTTGCATTATTTCACTTTTTATATTATAGTAATTATTAAGGCAATCCCGCCCAAGGCTCTTAAGGAGTAGCACATGAAAATCAAGGGCGTTAACGTCAAGGTGGGCGACCATGTCGCCCTCAAGACTACCGCCGATTTCTATGAACGAGCGACCATCATCAGACTGGAAGAGCGTAGACTGGAGGTCATCATCCCCTATAAGGACTGGCATCACGAGTTCGACATCGAGCTGGATGTCGAGGCAGTGGACGAGATCCGCGTGATTCAGTCGGGCGAAGACTCCGTCAACGAACAGACAGACGGAAAGTTCAGCCTGGGGCAGGTCATCCTGACCCGTAAGTGCTGGTACTGGAACAGCGCTCCCTTCGTGGGGGCAATCGTCGCGGTTATCGACGGCATGGTGTTCGTCGAGAACGTCGACGGCTTCCAGACCTGCGATGCGATCGATGAGTGGATGTCGATCGATGATTGGCCCTGGCTGAAGAAGAAAGTCCAGAAGCTGATGGCTGACCGCGCATAAACACTACCCGAAAGGTAAAGCATGGACATCAAGGGTGTCGAGGTCAAGGTGGGGGACTACATCTCTTTTGATGTTCCCCGCGTCTCTCTGCCGGAGGTTCAGGCGGTCATCACCAAAGTGGAGGATGACGGGTTCTGGGTCTTCAGTCCCGCCATTCCCTTCTGGGTCTATTCCCACAAGTTCGCCATCGACGAGGTGGGCGAGATCGACATGATCTGTCCGGCCGATATTGCCGTCAGAACCCAATCAGGTGGGCGTTTCAGCCCGAACCAGAGGGTCTGGGCGAGATCGACGTTCTACGAGCTGGAACCCATGGAAGGCCGTGTCGTCGCTGCGCTTGACGGAATTGTTGTCGTCGTGAACGACGAAGGTCGTCGGGCAATCGGCGGAGGCGCGTGCTGGGAGCCCTTCAACTGACGGGCGAGGCCTGCAAGGGGGTGCGTGGACTGTACAGTCTGCGCGCCCCCTCTTAAATTTTCATCATAATTATCGCTTGTGAACGTGCATTTATGTTGCTTGTCACCTCCATCTCGCTTATACTTTACTCATGAAACGGTCTGCTGGGCGACCCTGTCCTTGGGATAAAAACTCAAACGCTTTTACTATCGTTGAACTTTTGGTAGTCATCGTCGTCATTGCTATTTTGGCCGCTATCATCGTCGTGGCCTATTCCGGTATCACGCAAAAGGCCGTCATCGGCTTGCTACAATCCGACCTGTCTAACGCCTCTACTGCGTTGAAGGCTTTTCAGGTCGAAAACAGTAATTTCCCTTCGACCATTTCAACCGACTGTTCTGCCAGTCCCGACAGCTCAACCAACAAGTGCCTGAAGATTAGCCCCGGTAACACAATCATTGGTTATTCAGCCAACAACAGTTCTACACCTAAGAGCTTTCTGCTTGTAGAGAGTAATAATGCCACGGTTAGCTCATCAAGTTTTACCTATAAAGTCACTGACAGTACTGCGCCGACTGAACTGGCCAACACCATGCAACCGGGCGCCACGCCTGGCGCAAGTCTGGAACTACACGCTGCCAAGGCAAGTGGTGGAACGGGACCCGGCGTGAACAGTCCATCAACTACTGCTTGGTATGATACCAGCGGAAACGGAAACAGCGGGAGTTTAGGGAGCGCCTGGCAGTATACAACAAGTGATGGATGGAGCGGAGCTGGCACGGCAGGCGACCCTTACCGGTTAATTAGTAACGGCACGAATAATCAGAACCGGGCAGTAGATACACCTTGGTCTCCAGGTTTGGCAGATTTTAGTGTCGAAGTATGGGCGTACCTGCCTGCTCCGCCGCAACCCAATATGTCTATGCTATACGGCGCAAATTTTAACGGTCCTACCGGTTGGGGTGTATATGTAGGCTCCACTACCATAGGCGGTTTCCTCACCACCAGCTCCTGGTCGGATCGGTTAGGCATCAGCGTTAACCAAACGACTGGTCTTGGCCATTATGCCTTTACTTTTTCTAGATCGGGGACTATCAAGGCATATCTGAACGGCAGTTACGTTAACCAAGTCGACGTATCGTCAAAATCAACTCTTAATCTGAATAGTGCTGGCAGATTGTTCACATATCCGGGACCATGGACCCTTACCGGCGGTATTGTATCCGTGAGAGCATATCCATTTATTCTTACGTCCTCTCAAATTACCGCCAACTATAATGCCGGAGCAGATTGGTAGAATTATGAAATCTCACAAAAGCATATCCAGCGCTTTCACCATCGTAGAGCTTCTTGTCGTTATTGTAGTCATTGCCATTTTAGCCGCTATTACTGCAGTGGCTTATTCCGGTATTAGTCAAAAGGCGGTGGCCTCATCGTTGCAAGCAGATTTGTCCAACGCTTCTACTGCGTTGAAGGCGTTTCAGGTTGAAAATGGCAATTTCCCAACGACAATTTCGACGGATTGTAGTGCTAGCCCGGATTCGTCAACCAATAAGTGTCTCAAAATAAGTGGCGGTAATACTTATGTAGGGTATTCCGCCAATAACCAAACTCCGAAAACCTTCCTGCTGATCGCCAGTAGTGGTAGTACGGCTTACAAGGTTACTAGTGAAACATCCCCAGTCCAATTGGCGCAAACCGTGCAGCCTGATACAACACCCGGTGCAATCGTTGAACTGCATGCCGCTAAAGCTAACGGTGGGACGGGACCGGGCATAAACAGCCCACTGACAACAGCTTGGGTTGATACCAGCGGCAACGGGTATGGCGGCACTCTAGCTAGCTTTACAGGTTCGCCATGGACTGGGGCTGGGACTAGCGGGGATCCGTACAAGTTGGGGTTTGATGGGGTAGATGATGTTGTGAATCTAACTTCGGTTCCGGCTCTTGCTTCGCACCCATATAGTCTTGAAGCCTGGGTTACACTAGCTGCTCTTAATCGTTATCAGCCACTTCTTAGGCTGCACAGCAGCTCATCTGGTCTTCCGGTTCTTTCCGGGTGGCCGAATAACAGGATACTTATGTACTGCGGGTCAGAGAAGTATAGGTACTCATCGAAAATTTTCGGATCGGGAGACCTTAATACGCCTGTACATATTATTGGAACGATAGCGGGTCCGAATACAACAGATATACACGTGTATATAAATGGTACCGTAAACGATGGATCTACTGGAAACAACAATGGATCAGCCAACACACCTACAGTAGGTCCATGGGCGGCAGGGAATGCTATGAATGTCTATTTGTCTGGCAATTTTCTCGTAGCCCGTATCTATCCGTTCGCCCTAAGCGCTGCCCAGGTCACTGCCAACTATAATGCCGGTCCGGATTGGTAAAGGGAATAACATCAGATGATTCAAAAACTCGCACGCCATTATCAGAGACAGCGACACGCTCGCGGCTTTACTATCGTTGAGCTGTTGGTTGTTATTATAATCATTGCCATTTTGGCAGCAATTTCCTTGGTAGCGTATACCGGGGTAAATCAACAAGTGTTAGCTTCAGTTCTACAATCCGACCTGTCTAACGCCGCTACTGCCATCAAAGCTTTTCAAGTTGAAAACGCTAACTTCCCAACTACAATTTCAACCGACTGTACAGCAAACCCTGACACCGATACCAACAAATGCATCAAGCTAAGTGGCGGCAACAGCGTGGTTGGTTATTCTGCCAACAATAGCTCTACACCCAAGACATTCATGCTAATTGTTAATAACAATTCGACAACTTACAAGGTTACCGATAGTACAGGCCCTGCTCTGCTGGCCACTGCTATTCAACCAGGTGCTACGCCGGGAGCAGTCCTAGAATTACACGCGTCAAAGGCTAATGGTGGGACAGGACCGGGTATTAACAGCCCGCTGACGACAACCTGGACTGATACGTCAGGTAACAACTATCATGGGACACTAGTTAACTTTGGCGCGCAGACGCCGTGGGGAGGAGCCGGTACTGCAGGCGATCCGCACAAACTGGCGTTTGATGGAGTAGATGACTATATATCACTTGCTGCGCTACAAGCGTCTGTTCCGTCATTAGGCTCTGCTTTTACATTGGAAGCGTGGTCGCTCCAGCCGGATACTGTTGATTCAAATCACCCAATATTCCATGGCGCCTCACGGATTTATAGCCGGCAAGCCTCTTTATATGCTGAAGCTTCCGGCAGCGGAGCAATCCAACCAGGGACTGCCAGTAATATAGGCGTATGGACGCATTGGGTATTCTGGGCTAATAATAACTTAGCGAACGTATATCGTAATGGGGTATTGGTAGGTTCGGACCGAACGACATGTACGCCGCCGTTTAGCACGCCATCTTCGCTGTCACTTGGCTCCTCTGCCTATGGCACTATCGAGATTGCTCTTGCCCGCGTCTATACTTTTGCTCTCACTCCAGAGCAGGTCACCGCCAACTATAATGCCGGAGCAGATTGGTAGCATATGAAAAGCACAAATATATACACACCGACCAAGCCTTCTTCGCGCCATAGCCATAGTGCTTTTACCATCGTCGAACTTTTAGTAGTCATTATTGTCATTGCTATTTTGGCCGCTATTTCACTAGTTGCATATACCGGAGTAAGCCAACAGGCCGCATCTGCCTCGTTACAGTCCGACTTGTCTGGTGCTTCTACTACCCTTAAGGCTTTTCAGGCAGAGAAAGGTAATTTTCCAGCCACAATAAGCACCGACTGCGGCACCAGTCCTGATACCAATACCAACAAATGTCTCAAGGCAAGCCCGGGGAATACATACGTTGGTTATTCTGTCAGCAACAGTTCTGTCCCTAAGACCTTCCAGCTTATTGCCAGTAATAGTCCTACCACCAGCCCTACCAGCCTAATCTACAAAATTACCAGTGAATCCTCGCCGGCCAAACTGGCTAGTACTATGCAACCAGATGTTACGCCTGGTGCAAGCCTAGAACTACACGCCGCCAAAGCCAACGGCGGACTAAGTCAAGGCATTAACAGCCCTCTGACTACTACATGGACTGATACGTCAGGTAACGGTAATAATGGCACATTGACTAATTTTAGTGGAACACTAGTGAGCGGTTGGGACGAAGATGGTGCTGGCCCTCACATCGTAGGGGATGGCGACTTAGACGCCGTGATTGCGCCACCAATAAGTATGGGACTTGGGGACTTTACGGCGGAGGCATGGTTCAAGATGCCCAACGTGGTTGACAACTACGGGTACATTATCGGTGCGGGAAACCCCAATGCTACAAACCCGTGGTGGTCGATTTTTGTGTATAGCGACGGTATTATGCCGCGCTGGCGGCTTGGTGTCTCGCCATCGGGATCTGGATCATTAACAAAGAAGGCTGTTCCTTACGATACGTGGTTCCATTTTGTTGTAACATGGGATAGAGACGGTGATGCGGTTGGGTACTACAACGGTATCGAGTACCATCGCACAAGCATCGCGGAGTTCTCGTCTATCGATTCCCAGGTAATCTCAACGGATCGGACGGCTCTCTTTATGTATGGGATGCAAAGCGGTGGCTGGACGTCGAAGGGCGCATGCGCTCTTGCCCGAACCTACCCATTCGCTCTCTCTGCCACCCAAGTCGCTGCCAACTACAATGCCGGAGCAGACTGGTAAAGTGGCATTTTATCGTATAATCTAGTCGTCGCACCTCTGGGTATGCTACAATTATCTGGAAGTTGAATGCTGCCGACGAGGAGGAGTACCCAAGTGGCTGCTGCGTGAAACGTAAATCATCGGATGGTAACCATCCCCTGGGGCTTACGCTTTATACAGGAGCTACGTGACGAGTGTAGTTTTGCAGATACGGAGGAGTACCCAAGTGGCTGAAGGGGATGGTTTGCTAAATCATTAGTCTGGGGAAACCTGGAGCGGGAGTTCGAATCTCCCCTCCTCCGCCAAATAAAATAGTCCAACCAAAATGGTCGGACTATTTTATTACCGATGGTGGAGAAATTCAAACTCCGCGCTGATTTTTGTGGTTTACCACAAAAAAGCGGGAGTATCGCTCCGTTTCACTTCGCTCCTCCACTTAAAAAGGGTCGAAAGTAAACTTTCGCTTCCTTTTTTCGTTTCGCCGAATCTCCTTACTGCTTTTGTCGACTAGGTGGAAAGGTGAAGCGATATCTCCCCTCCGTTTTTTGCTGCCTGTATACTGGGTTCATGATTATTAAATCCGAAAAAGATATTGAAAAACTGGTCCGCAGCGACGAGTGGATGATGAAATGTCTGAGAGCGGCCGAAAAGCTGGATTTACCGGATTGGTGGATTGGTGCAGGATTTTTGCGAAACAGGGTGTGGGACGCGATCGAAGGGAATAGATTCGTACCATCCGAAGATGTCGATCTAGTTTACTTTGATTCGAACGATGTTAAAAAAGCAACAGATGAAAGACATGACGAGATGATGAGTGCAAAATATCCGTTCGCAAATTGGGAAGTGCGAAACCAAGCCAGAATGCACATGAAAAATGGTTTCAAACCCTTTAGCTCCACGGAAGATGGTATATCGAATTGGGTGGAAACCGCAACAGGCGTAGCGGTCAGACTAAAAGATGACAAATTGGAATTTTTATTTTGCCACGGAACGCACGATTTATTGAATTTGATAGCCAGACCGATACCTAGGTTTCAAAATATGGAGTTAATCGGTACGTTTAGCGACAGAGTAAAAGATAAGAATTGGCAAAGACGTTGGCCGAATCTGAAAATTGAACTGTCCTAATCAACTACCAATCTGCGCCAGCGCTGTAGTTGGCTGCGGCTTGCTCTGGCGATAATGGGAATGGATAGACGCGAGCCGTCAGTATTGATCCATCCCAGTAATATTGCCCTTGGGACGCTCTTCCAACTGATGTTCCATAGTCCATTTTAAGCTTACCCCCACCTACAACCGACGAAATATCTGCTGTCGTGCCAGCCACACCGTCCACAAATACGATTGCACTGCTGTTATTGGACGTTACAAGTATATGGTGGAGTAACCCATCGCAAATATTGGTAACAGGTCCATAAACCGAAGCGCTATGACTTAAACTGTCACGATAATATACGCGAGCCCGACCAGCTGCACCAGATAATGTAATACCCACAATTGGATATGAGGGGTCGCCAGACGGAGCGGGGCCTGCTTCGGATAGTGAAAATTCGTAACTTGCCGGTGCGGTGCTTGGCGTAATGACCCATGTTTCAAAAGTGAACATTTTAGATTCGACTGAACGTTTCGTGCCAAGCGAGACATAATCATTCACCCCATCAAACAATAATTTATACGGATCACCGCTTGTTCCACTCCCGCTCCATGGGCTACCCGTAATGTTAGTCAGTGTGCCGTTGTTCCCATTACCGCTGGTATCAGCCCAGGTAGTAGTCAGCGGACTGTTAATTCCCGGTCCGGCACCACCGTTGGCTTTGGCGGCATGCAGCTCAACGATTGCACCGGGAGTTACGTCTGGCTGCATGGTATTCTCCAGCTGGGTCGACACTGTGTTTTCGGTAATCTTGTATACATTATCACCGTTACTGGCAATTAACAGGAAAGTTTTGGGATTAGACAGGTTATTCGCCGAGTATCCCACAAAGGTATTATCCCCCGTCTTTTTGAGGCAAATGTTTGTAGCGCTGTCCGGTACTGCGCTGCAATCGGTGCTGATAGTGACCGGATAATTGCCATCTCCTAATCCAAATGGATGTAATTTGATAATCTTAGAAGCTTCATTCAAATCTGATTTAAGCGATGATACCACAGCTCTTTGACTTATAGCCGGGTATCCCATTAACACCAAAGCGGCCAGTACCGCAATGATTACGATGACAATCAAAAGCTCTACAATACTAAAACCAGTAGGTTTTTAATACCGGCTAGTCGAATTGACCAGTTCATACAGTAAGTATAGGCGGTATGATGCGTGTTGTGCAACACCAGTCATGTATAACCGCTTTCGCACAATCATATATGTTCTTATTGATGACGGTTATGCATAAATCGGGTATACTGATTTTATGGAGCCCGAAAAGCCAACTAATTATTGGAATAACGACCAAGGATCGGATGAATCTAACGAAATGTACGCGCCCGAGCCGATTGACGACAGCCCCGAACAGTCGACTGAAGTGGATCAGGCAGAAGCTATGCCCGAGCAAACTACTCCAACGGTCGAAGAGCCTGTCCATTGGAGTGCCAGTGAATATATCGACAACAAAAAAGGCGGTCTTTGGTATGTCGTGTTTGCGGTTATAGTTGTTGCTCTTATTGCCGGTGATATACTTTTACTGAAAGAATTCACGTTTTCAATCCTTGTGGTCGTCATGGCGGCGGCGCTGATTATTTATTCTCGTCGTCCTGCAAGAGTCGTTGACTACACGCTTAGTGGTGATCAGGGGTTATATGTTGGCGAAAAGCTGTATCATTTCAGTGAGTTCAAGGCTTTTGGGGTTATCAGCGAAGGGGGTCACCATTCCATAATGCTGATTCCGGTAAAAAGATTCGCTTTGGCGCTGTCAGTATACTTCCCCGAGGAAGTCGGTGAAAGAATCGTCGATATTCTTGGAGCAAGACTGCCGATGCACGAATTGAAGCTAGATGCTATTGATGTGATTGTTCGAAAACTCAGGCTGTAACGGTTGCTAAAAACTATCATCTATTGCACCGTTGTGGTATAATGTGCAATATTCGCCACGAAAATTGGCAGAAAGCACCTTCTAGTTACATAAAATGTAGGGCTGTACGAAAGTATGGCCTTATATTTTGATTTGCAACTATAATATATGATGTATGCACCCGTAGCTCAGCTGGATAGAGCGTCGGCTTGCGGAGCCGAAGGTCGTAGGTTCGAATCCTGTCGGGTGTACCACGAAAAAAGACCTGCCGTTGGTAGGTCTTTTTTCGTGGACGCTCCGCGGTATTTGAACCCACGACTACGATATTTTGCCTTTGGCAAAATCTCTGTCGTAGGTATCGCTTCATCCGCCCTCTGGCGGATTTTGCTCCTCCGCTTGCTTTCAAAAATATGTTTCGCCGTATGGCGAACAAATTTTTGATGCGCTGCGCTTTGCCGAATCCTGTCTTCGGGATTGCGGAACGTGACCAAATCCTGTCGGTTATCATAAACGAAAATACCCCCTTGCGGGGGTACTTCGTCACCGAGAGGGCGAGAGTAAACTCCCGAAGGGGGTCGTCGAACGAGCGGTAGCTCAGTCTTCGAGGGGCAGTAGGCCGTTGCCGCGGACGATCTGCTTGCCGATGGTCCCCAGCGTGAGGCTTGCGACGTTGTGGTCATCGATGTCTCATTTGCAGGGAATTACTATACAGTCCAATATATTTTCTAGACTATTGCTTACTTTTTGAGTTATTTGTTAAGAATTTTATATAAATGCATCATTATTATATAAGTTGATTTTATTGGTAATGTCCGCTA